>WNFC01006139.1_pt1 | contig 15014 bp, 13 predicted proteins | sample 5400541 | NCBI WGS metagenome assembly WNFC01 (sample SAMN13153342, study PRJNA577476) | soil metagenome | isolation source: 120 cm saprolite under Douglas fir tree site 2 hole 2 replicate 1 | place: USA:California | collected 2015-04-18
CCTACGGCCAGGTCATCGGCAACCACGCGGGCGCTCCCTACATCAACCAACTGGCTGGCCAGTTCGGTGTTGCTGCCAACTACTTCGGCGTTGCACACCCGAGCTTGCCGAACTACCTCGCCCTTGTTGGTGGGGATACGTTCGGCATCACCGATGATTGTCTATCGTGCTTCGTCAGCGCGCAGAACCTCGTGGTGGACCGGATTGCTGCATCCGGACGTACCTGGCGTGCCTACATGGAGCAGTTGCCGTCGGAGTGTTTCCTGGGTGATGCATACCCGTACGCTCAGCGGCATAACCCCTTCATCTACTTCGACGACATCCGCACAACAGGGCAGTGCGGCAATATAGTGGCCTTCTCGAGCCTGGCTGCTGACCTGGCATCGAGCGCGACCACAGCCGACTACATCTGGATCACTCCGGACGTCTGCCATGACACGCATGACTGCTCGGTCACAGCCGGCGACAGTTGGCTGGCAAGCGTTGTGCCTGAGATCATCAACTCGCCGGCCTACGCTACTCAAAACTCCCTCCTGGTGATCACCTGGGATGAGGACGACTACTCACAGAATAACCGCGTACCAACCCTGGTTGTCGCCAGGTCAGTGCCAGCCGGCTTCGTTTCCAACACGAAGTACGATCATTATTCGCTGGTAAGGACGATTGAAGAAGCGTGGGACCTGGCGCCACTGACCCACAACGATGCTGGTGCGATGCCCTTGAGCGATTTCTTCGCCGGGACTGATGCTTCGGCTGGCATGCAGTTGACACCTGCACCATCCGCGGATGCGGGAAATTGATGCCATACGGCAGCGCGCAAGTGCACGACTTGCGCGGCTTGGCAGTCGGCTGAGGCGTGGCGTCCAGAGCAAGGCGTGCGCTGGCGGCGGCCCAGCACAATCACGGCGTCAGCGAGCGTCCACACGTGTTGCCGTGGGGCTCAGTGACCTGGAGTATCGGCAGGTCATCCAGGCGGCTGAGATGACGCGCATCCATAACGGTCTGATGCCCGCGGTCGAAGTACAGTTATCGGACGGGCTCAGACGAATACCCGACCACGACGGATGGGATCTCGTAGTTGGAAATCCGCCGCACTTCAACTCCGTCAACCGTATTGGGTGGATCCGGACCAACGACCTTGACTGCGCGCTGCACGAGCACTTCTACGCGTCGATCAAGCCACATATGAAGCACGGCCGGCATGTCGTACTTGTTAAGAACCGAAACGGCTCGAATTGCTAGGTGTTTGCTCCAATGATCAGGGCTGGCAGCGGTGAGCTAGTCGCGTGGCCGCCGGCGGTTGGCTGGTCTGGTAAACCTAGTGAATTCTACTACGTGGTGAGTAAATGGTAGGCCCGGGATCCACCATCCTCAGAGGCTAATGAAATACGCCCACTCTGGGTGGGCGTGAGTATTCCGGTCGGCTTGGTCGACCGGGTACGGTGGACGCATCACCATCAACGGGCTTAACGGCGCTCTCCTGGGGTGCCCTTGAATTGCCGACGCGGTACGTTCACCGGAATTTTGGAAGAGTCCGCACGCAGTGCAGCCAATCAACTCCTTCCGAAAATGGCCCACACGCCAAAGCCCACGATCTCCACAGCCTTCGGGCGGTGTCCGCTGCCAACGGGTCGCGCTATCCTGCTGAACGCGGCCCGGTCTGTTGACTGCGCCGAAGCGATCACATCATGGCTGCGCTTGAGTCCGTAGGCGCCAAGAAGGCACTCCCGTCAGTCGGTCCTCCACACCTGTGGGGCGCGTGGTGGGGCCGCCTGCTCTCCGCGGAGGCGAGCGTCAGCCAGGCGACCGTGATGCTGATGGCCTCATTTCTGATCTCGGCCATGCTGGGCTCCCTCCAGCAGCTGCTGTTCAATGCTCAGTTCGGGGCTGGCGCGGATCGAGAGCCGCCTGGCGGCTTACCGACCTGGTTCTCACGACACTGCTCGCTGTCCTGGCGTTATTGACGCTTGTGTGCGAGTTGCCGGCACCAGGGATCGTGTCGACTGTACTGGCACCGGGTTTTGATGCTGAAACCCGCGAACTGACGATCGCCCTGACGCGCATCGTTCTCGTGCAGCCGCTGGTGCTGGCAGTGAGTGCCGTAGCCATCGCCGTGCTCACCAGCCGAAATCAGTTTCTGTTGACCGCTCTATCTCTGGCGGCCCACAACCTGGGCCTGATCAGCGGGATTCTTGCCACACGCATAGAACCGGGTCTGGGGATCTTTGGACCCGCTCTCGGGGTCATCGCCGGGAAGTGCTGCAGGTATTGGTCCTTCTACCGGGCTTGCGGAGACTCACATTCCGGTATCGCCCGCGGTGGGAGATCACAGACGAGCACCTGCATGATGTTGTCCGCCTGTTTGTGCCCATCGCGCTCTCAGCCAGGCTGGGATACTCCGGCTTCATCGTCGATACTGCCTTCGCCTCGGTGGCGGTTCAGCCCGAGGCACTGCCTGCTATTTACAACGCGTGGCTACTCGTAGGTTTGCCAGTGTCCCTGTTCGGAAAAGCCGTGGCCAATCGGTCTTCCCGCAACTTGCCGGGCGTGCCGCGGCCCGGGGACTGGCTTGGCACACGTCGCGCGCTTCTCGGTGCGTTGACGGCGTCGGTGGCGCTCGCTCTTCCATCGGTGCTCGCGCTGATCGTACTTGGGCGACCGACGATACGTATTCTCTTCGAACACGGGCGCTTCGACACCGCGGCTGGTTCGCTGACGGATACGATGCTGACCGATTATGCGGTAGGCCTGCCAGCCTACATCGCTCTCGAAGTGGTTGTACGTGGGCCTCTTCGCGCTTCGCGATACTCGGACACCACTTCTCGGCGACACCATCCAGCTCATCGGTCGGGCTGCGATCATGGCCCTTTTGCTGCGGCGCATCGGTGTCTCGGCGGTCCCACTCGCCTTTTGCTTCATGGCCTGGCTGGAGAGACCGTTGCACCGTTGTCCGTATTTCTCCTTCGAATTAGTCAACGAGTTGGGACAGCACGCGTGTCCTCGAATGCTGCCTGACGCGCGGCAGCGAGGCCTGCACGAAGCGTGCCTGTATACGTCGCTCGGATCAGAAGGTTTTGTAACAAAAGGCGTGCCGGCCAGGCCCAGGGCCTCGCCCGAGACGTCGCATGAACAACAGGATCGCGTAATGGTCGGACCGCTGAAGATTGTCGATCTCGAAACTCAGCCAACCCTTGCCAACGCTCGGCCCGTCTGCCGCCGCTCGAGCACGCTTGACCGTTTCATGCGTCGTGCCACATAGCGCCGTGCCGCGATTGGTGCCCACGGCCGCGTAGGCATTGACAATCTCCATCCGATCCCCTCAGAGATTTCACTGGACGTCCCCTCCGGTGCGAAGTGCTGGGGCTGAACACCGCAAGCATCGCACCCGGGGGCGTCCATTGCTTCAACTCAGGCCAGACCCGGGGTGGGGACTTGCTTGGCCACGGGTGCTGGTTCGACCGTCCACCGAGGACATGCTTAGGTCTATCGTACAGCACGCAGAAGATAGCGGCTTCAGCTGCACGGTAACGCGCTTTGCGAACAACGTAAATTGTTTGCTTACCCACGACTGAGCCGCTTGTGCTGCCGTTCCGCCCATGTGGCTTCGTACCTGGCGCGTTGTCGCGCATGCGAGGCAGCGTAGTGCTCGGCCATCTGAGTACCGCCCGCATCGCGCAGGTAGTCGACTAGAAGGGGAACCGACTCGATCCAATGGCCGACCCCATCGAGGATCGGGTGGTCGAGTTGTGCTCGAATTCGCGCGGCATCGCCTCGTGCCACGGTCTTGCAGGGTCTCGCCGAAGGCAAGGAGTCTGCAGCCAGAGCGACCTCGGCGCGAGCTGAGGAGTCGAGAAATGCGACCGGTTAGGCGTGTCGGGTAAATATCTCCATCTGCGGGAGAGTCACCTGCGTGGATAACTCGCGGTTCTTTCCGCGGCCGCTGGATTGGCAGCCGAATGCGGCTATCCTGAGCAAAGTGCAGGCAGCGGTCGAGGCACGCCTGGCTGCATTCGCTCCTAACACATGAATCGCTGGATTGCGTATAGAACGCTGCGCGCCCGCTGGCGTGCGCGCGTCGAGCGCCTCGTTCGACCTGCCTGGCTCGGCACGGTTCGCCGCAGCTCGCCGCTCAGCCCCAACTGGGGCCTCGACCGCGGCACACCCGTCGATCGCTACTACATCGAGCGCTTTCTCAACGAGCACCGCCTCGATATCCGCGGTCGGGCGCTCGAGGTCAGGAATAGTGACTACTTGGACCGCTACGGCAACGGAGTTGAACGGCGCGAGGTCCTCGATATTGACCCGACCAACCCGCGAGCTACCCTCGTCGCCGATCTCAGCATGGCCGATAGCGTCGCTTCCGACCTCTTTGATTGTTTCGTGTTGACGCAGACGCTCCAGTTCATCCCTGACACGCGTGCCGCGATCCGCCAGACGCACCGCATCCTCAGGTCAGGCGGGGTCGTGCTCGCCACCATGCCTTCGCTCAGCCGCATCGCGCCTCGCTATGGCTTGACGAGTGACTACTGGCGCTTCACAGCCGCGTCCTGCGGTTGGCTCTTTGGGGAAGCCTTCGGTGCCGAGCAGGTGGAGGTCCGCTCCTACGGCAACATGCTTGCGGGTATCGCGTTCCTGGCCGGCATGGCCCAGGAAGAGCTCTCGCAGGCCGAACTCGAAGTAAACGATCCGTACTTTCCGCTGATCATCGCGGTCCGGGCGGTTAAAGCATGATTGGATCGTCACGCGGGTACGGCCGGTGCTCCGCGCGGGATTCGCACAGGGGGCCCTCGCCTGTTCGCCGCCGGCCTGCAGGGTGACGCGGCAATGAACCTTCCGCCAGCGTCACTCATCATTCCGTCGCGCGATCGGCCGGCGCTGCTGGCAGGCACGGTGTCGGCCGTCATGGAAGGAAGGGCAGTGCCGACGGAAATCGTGGTCGTCGACCAGAGCTCAGTTGAAAACCGGGAGCGCACATCGCTGACCAGTCAGCGTGGTTGCACCGTGCGCCACCTGTGGGCCACGTCGCCAGGTGTGAGCCGCGCCCGCAATACCGGCATCGCTGCGGCTCGCTACGACATTCTGGCTTTTATCGACGACGACATCCTGGTGACCGCGACGTGGTTCGAGGAACTCATCCATGCCCTCGTTGAGGCCGGGCCCGGCAGCGTCGTCACCGGCCAGGTCAGGTCGACGGAAGCTGAGGCCCCGGGTGCGTTCGCCCCCTCGCTCAAAGTTGACCTGCAACGCACCCTCTATGCTGGGCGTATCGGCCAGGATGTGCTGTACTCGAACAACATGGCGCTACCCCGCGCGGCCTTCGAGGTGGCGGGCGGGTTTGACGAACGCCTCGGGCCGGGCTCGCGGTTCTCAAGCGCCGAGGACAATGATCTCGGCTTTCGCCTGCTCGAGGCTGGCCAGCGCATCGTCTACGTCCCGGAAGCCGTTGTCTACCACCGCGCCTGGCGAACGGAGCGCGACTATTTGGCGCTCCTGTGGAGCTACGGGCGCGGACAGGGTGCCTACTACGGCAAACACCTGCGCCAGAGCGATCATTACATGCTGGCTCGATTGGGTCGCCACACGCTGCGGCACGCGACTCGTGCCGCCTACTTTGCGCGCCGTCAGCCTTTGCAGGCCTGCGGCGAAATCGTCTACGTTCTCGGCATCCTGTCCGGCGCGGCCGAGTGGCTCCTGACCCAGACGGCTGCAAACCACCTCGATCCCCAGCCAGGGTGACTCAACCCGATCTTTTGCCGCTGCCCGAACCCGTGCCCGCCTGCCTGCCCGACGCCTCGGTTGTGGTCTGCTCCCGCAACCGACCAGCCTTTCTGGCCGAGGTGGTGAACTCGATCCTCTGTGGTGAGGAGGTCCCGCCGGAGCTCATCATTGTCGATCAGAGCGACACTCCGAACCAGCGCCTAGCAGACCTCAGACCTCCGCGCGCCTGTGAGATCCGCTACCTGCGACCTGGCTCGATCGGCCTCAGCCGAGCCAACAACGCGGGTGCCGCGGCAGCGCGGCACGAGATCATCGTCTTTACCCACGACGACGTTCTGGTAGCGCCGGGATGGTACGCCGCGCTTGTTAGCGGCCTGCTGAGCGCCGGACCGCGAGCCGTGGTGTGCGGGCGCGTGCTGGCTGGCGCCTCTGAGGTCGCTGGCAGTTTCGTGCCGGTGATTAGTACCGACGGCCGTCCCGACGTGTACGTCGGTCGCGTTGGAGCCGACGTACTTTACCCCATGAATCTGGCACTGTACCGTGCCACCCTGCGAGAAGTTGGCGGGTTCGATGAACGTCTCGGACCAGGTACACCGTTTCCGGGTGCCGAGGATAACGATCTGGGGCTCCGCCTGCTCGAGGCCGGGTTCAGGATCGTGCATGCGCCGCAGGCAGTTGTCCAGCACCGCGCCTGGCGTGGCGATCGTGAGTTCCTGCCGCTGCGCTGGACGTACGGACAAGCGCAGGGGGCCTTCTATGTAAAGTACTTGAGCTTGCGTGACGGCCACATGTTCGGGCGGCTGCGTTGGGACCTTGATCGGCATCTGCGGCGGGTGCCCGGCCGCGTCCTATTCGGCGCGCGCCGCGCCGCCCTCGGCGACATCGTCTACGTGGCTGGGCTGCTCTGGGGCATGGCGCACTGGCTGCTGCTGAACCACCGAAAATGAGTGCTCCCTGGCGCGTTGGGCGCAACGCGCTCAGTAATTACCTCGGCAAGCTCGTCGCGCTCGCGAGCGCTGTCCTGCTGACGCCGTTAATTCTTCAACACCTCGGCGCTACCGGGTATGCCTTGTGGGTATTGGTGGGTTCTGTGACTGGCTACGGGGCCCTGCTCGACCTCGGCCTCAGTAGTGCGATCGTCAAGTACGTCGCCGAATATCGGGCCACCGCGCACCTCGACCAGGCGCGGCAGCTTATTGCCACTGCTCTGAGGCTGTACTCGGCGCTCGGCCTGCTGGCTCTGGTCGTGGCGGCCATAGCGGCGCCCCTGGTTCCGCAAATCCTGCAGTTGCCGGCCAGTGAGCGGCCAACCGCCGCCCAACTCGGTCTACTGGCTGGAATTGCCGTCGGGTTCGGCTTGCCGTGCTCGACGGTTGGCGCGGTTCTCCGCGGTTTGCACCGCTTCGATCTGCTGAACGTGATTTCCTTGGCGAGCACGCTTCTGTCGACGGCTGGCAGCGTGCTCGTGCTGCTGTTGGGAGGCGGTGTCGTCGGCCTGATGCTGGTCAACATCGGCGTCATGCTCGCGCTTCAAGCACCAAGCATCTGGCTGCTCGGATCTGCTGCGCCTGAGCTGCGCTTCGGCTGGCGCGGCAGCACACGCAAACACGCGGCACAGGTCTTCCGCTTTGGGTCGTGGGTGTTCATGGTCGATCTGGCGAGCCGCTTACAGGCCAAGACCGACGAGATTGTCATCGGCCTATTCCTGCCGGTGGCCGCCATCACGCCTTACGCGATCGCCAATCGGATGGCGGAGGTGCCACAGATCCTGACGGATCAGTTCCTGAAGCTCTTGCTTCCACGCGCGGCGGAGCTGCACGTCACTGATGAGCTGAGCCGCATGCGGGGCTTGTACTTGACCAGCACTCGCTTGACACTCGCTGCACTGGTGGCGATCGGTGGGACTCTGACGCTGGTAGCCGGCCCACTTTTAAAGGTATGGGTTGGCCCTGCCTACTCCGATGCCGCCGTGCTCGTTGCAGTGCTCGTCCTCGCGAGTGCCATCAACACGTCCCAGTGGCCGGCTGCGTCCATCCTACAGGCCATGGCGCGGCACCGCGTATTGGCGGTGTCATCAATGGCCTCGGCGGTTGCCAATATTGTGCTCTCGATCGTGCTGCTCCGCTGGCTGGGGCTGATGGGCGTCGCCATCGGAACCCTGGTCCCAACGGCGCTCGAGTGCCTGGGCTTTGTGCTGCCTTATACAGCGCATGTCCTGGGTGTCAGGCGAACCGAGCTCGCCAGGCAGGTGCTGCTGCCGACGCTGCTGCCGGCCATCGCGATGGCCAGCCTCACCTCAGTCCTGATGTCGAGAACACGCCCGGAGTCTCTTGCGGACATCCTTCTCGTTTCGTTTGTGGCCCTGGCCACGTATGCGAGCACCTACCTGCTCAGCGGCGCGAGCGCCGCGGAGCGGCGCACGTATGCCGTCCTCTGGAATGAAGCGCTTGCCGTCACGCATGCCCGACTCAAGAGTGCGACTAGCTCCCTCGGCCGTCCGGATGGCTGATTAGCCTCGGGAGTTGGATGGGGAGCCGCTTCTTCGCTCCTGCCCGGGCGACCGCCCTGCCGAGCCGCATAGCGGCTGCTACCTGGGCGGCGAGCATGGCCGTCGAGCTCGTCGCCCTAGTCGCCGTGGTCGGTGCGGCCCTGGTCTTGCGACTTCCTGCCATGCACCGAGGCCTCGGCCAGGATGAGCTCTTCAGCATCGTCAACTTCATCGACGTCCCATCGCTGTGGACGACGGTCTCGACTAATGACGCGTTCAACAACCATGTCGGTTACTCTCTCAGCGCCTACAGTGCTGAAGCCCTGTTCGGCCGCTCCGAATGGGTTTACCGGGCACCCGCACTACTGTTCGGATTGATCGTTGTCCCTGCGTTCTGGTTCCTGGCGCGGAGCGTTCTCCCCTGTCCGTGGCCGGTCCTGGGCGCTCTGCTCCTGGCGCTATCCCCGCCTGCCATTGCCTGGAGCACCAGCGCTCGCGGCTACTCGGCGCTGATCTGCTTCACCCTGCTCTCAAGCGTTCTGTACATGCGATTGCTCCGGCGGCCTCGGCGGCGCGAAGCGTGGCTGTTTGTCATCGTTAGCGTCCTCGGCAACTACATGCACCTGTACGCGGCGCAGGTCACGCTTGTGCAAGGGCTACTTCTGTTGCGGGTTGCTCGAGGGGGTGGCTGGCGCTTGCCTTGGGGTTCGCGTCTGCCACTCGAGGCGGTGGGCCCGGGCATCTTGCTGCGAACATTCCCGGTGATTGCCGCGACGACCCTGGTGTGGTACCTGCCAGTCCTGCGTCCGATCGTGCGCGACCTCATCCAGCGCGGCCACGGCGCCTTCGACCCGCTGTTCCCAGCCGCGGTTCTGGCTGAGTTGTCGGGCTTGGCCCCGCTGCCGTTGATCGCGCTGTTCCTGGGGATTGCTGCGCTGGGAGCGATCGCCCTACGTCGAACGGACGCCGCCATGATCCGCTATCTGGCCGCACTGTTCTTTGCGCCGGTGACTCTAATGGTCGTGTCTCGGCCGATCGATCTCTACCCGCGCTTCTTTGCGTATTTTCTGCCGTATCTGGTCCTTGCTTTCGTCGCCGGGCTCCACACGCTCTGGCGTGGTGCGCAGACAAGCAGGGGCTGGCCGGCGCGGCTGCTTGCGCACGCGGGGGCGCTCCTCGCCATCACAATAGTTGTGTTCGACTGGTCCAGCGCCATCCCGAACGCGGTGCATGAGGAGGGCTACCGCGAAGCAAGCCGGCTGGCGCTAGCCGCCGCGCCCGCGGACACGCCGATCTGTACGCTGGGCGGAGCGAGGACGGTGTGGCGGTACTATCTTGGGCCCGACGTGGCGACGCCGCACTCGATTGGGGAGTTTCTCGCGCTAGCCAGTGGCTCGCATGAGACCCGCTGTGTGTACTACCAGGCGTCGTGGCAGGATGCACAGCAGAGCGAGATCGCCGACTACCTGCGCGCGAACGCAAGCTCCGAGCGTGTGCAAGATCTGGTGGTGTTCAGCTATCGTAGTGAGGGGGACGCGCCAGGTTCTGCACGCTGAAGTGAAAGTGGCGACGCTGGAGGTTGAGCGCACAAGTGGACGTCGTCGTTGTCAACTACAACACGTGTGAGCAACTCCACGCGTGCCTGTCTTCGTTGCCTGCCAGGAGCCGGGTGGTCGTGGTTGACAATGCCTCGACCGACGGAAGCGCTCCGCTGGTCCGCCAATGGCACCCGCGGATCGTGCTGATCGTCAACCAGCAGAACGTGGGCTTCGGCGCCGCAGTCAATCAGGGCGTGGCCAGCTGCAGCTCAGAGTACGTGCTGGTCCTGAACAGCGACACACGGGTGATGCCCGGCACGACCGAGGCACTCGGTGGCTACCTGAATCATCACCCCGGTGTGGCGGTGGTCGGTCCGCGGCTCATCAACCCAGGCGGGCGGCTCGTGTCCTCCTGCCATGCCTTTCCCACCCTATTGCCCACCCTCCTTGAAGAGAGCGCAGTCTGGTCGTTGCTGCAGCACGTGCCCGTGCTGCGCGAGGCGTACCCGCGGACCGCATCCCACGCCCGCCCGCGACGGGTCGCGTGGGTCGAAGGCGCGGCGATGGCCATCCGCCGCGCAGCCTTTGAGACAGTTGGCGGCTTTGACCCATCGTTCTTCCTCTACTTCGAAGAAGTCGATCTGTGTTATCGTTTGGCACGCGCCGGCTGGGAAGTCCATTTCGCGCCGGTCGGGACCGTGATGCACATCGGTGGCGCCAGCACGCGGCGTTACCGCAGCGACATGGCGGTCATGGCGTTGGCCAGCAGGTTGCGGTTCTACCGCAAGCACTATTCGCGGTTACGGCTGGCCGGGCTGGTACCGCTCGTCCAGGCGATCGTTTTGGCTCGGTGGCTCCTTGGCCCAATCCGCGTCCGGCTGACACGGGACGATGAGCGCCGTTCGGAATTGCGGGACGATTTGGTTGCCTGGGGACGCGTGCTGCGCGGCGAGTGGCTGCGGTCGCCGGTCAGCGGCCCGTCACGCTAGTGGACTACCACACCAGGATCGCCGACCAGTCAATCCACCGCCCGCGGAGCGGATGCAACGGGGAGCAACCCCTTTGCGAAGCCGCCACGGGCCTGCGGTTGCTCGTGCTCATGCCGTTCCCGCCTCGGTTGGATGCGACCGATGGCGGCCGGCGTGTGACGGCCCAACTCCTAAGCCGTCTGGCGCGGCGACATCGTGTCGCGCTGCTGTGCCTGCGCGGGCCAGACGAGCAACCAGTTAGCGCCGAACTGCAAAGCGTATGTGATCTGGTCGAAGAGGTGCCGCGCCCGACGAACGCTCCTTCGGCGCCCGGCCACTGGCGCCGACGGGCCCGCTACGTCATCGGGTGGGTGGTCGGGCGGCCCATGTGGGCGACCGATTGGTCAGTAGCTGACTACGCCTCGCGCGTCCGTGCGCTCGCCACGTCCTGGGCGCCTGACGTGATCCAGGTCGAATTTCACATCATGGCCCAGTACCTGACGGAACTCGACGGCTGTTGGGCCCCCCGCGTGCTTGTCGAGCATGAGCCCGGTATCACAGCAGCCTACAATTGGGGCCGACTTGCGCCAGCGTATGCCCGTGCAGTGGTCCGCCTCGACTCGCACGCATGGCAGCGATTCGAACGAGCACAGTTCGAGGCGGTTCAGGCTGTCGTCGTCTTCACCGAGCGCGACCGACAGACACTCGCGGCTTTGGGGTCGCGTGCACCGCTAGTGAGGATCCCACTGGGGACCGAATGCGCCGCCGGGCCTATCGATCCCATCGGCTCCCTGCCGCCGAACCTGCTGTTTGTCGGCAATTTCACCCACCCGCCGAATGTCGATGCCGCCCTGTGGCTAGCCGAGTCGATTCTGCCGCGTGTACGTGAACACCATCCTGAAGTCCGGCTGACGCTCGTGGGCGAGAACCCACCACCCGAGCTACGTACTTTGAGCGGCCTGGCCGTTGAGGTCACTGGCCGCGTGCCCGATGTCAGCCCATATCTCACTCGCGCGTCGCTGGTCGTCGCTCCGCTGCGGCTCGGCGGGGGGATGCGCGTTAAGGTCCTCGAAGCGCTCGCGGCGGGTAAGGCACTGGTCGCCTCGCGACTGGCGGTTGCCGGACTCCAGCTCGCGGACGGTCAGCAGGTGGTCCTCGCCGAACGGGAAGACGAATTCGTCGAGGCCATCGCCCGGCTGGTCGGCGAGCCCGGCTTGCGCGCTGAGTTTGGCCGCCGAGCCCACGCCTGGGCCTTGGCGAATCTGGGATGGGACGCGTCAGTGGCGTCCTACGAAGCTCTTTACCAGCAGCTCGTCTCCGCGGGCCGTCGCGCATGATGGCCCCGCGCGTAGGCCTGGCTACGCTGGTGCCAGGCCGCGTGCTCGCGATTCGGCTCGTCACCACCACCACGCTGTCGCGAGCGATTGTGGGCGTGTCGGTGGCCTGGTTCGTGTGGAGCGCCGCACGCTATCTGGCGTTGCCGGGCCTCTCTTATGACGAGGTGCTCTTCGTCAATGCGGCCATCGGGAGCCCCACCGATAGCTTTATCGCCTGGCGCGTGCTGGGCGTACCGGTCATGCTGATGAGCTACATCGGTGCACTGAAGGCCTACCTGTACCTGCCCATTTTCGGCCTATTCGGAGTCTCACCGACGACGATCCGACTACCCGCTATAGGCTTGTCGGTCATCTCCATCCTGCTCGTTTGGGCAATCGCCAGGACGACCTTCGGTCGGCTGACGAGCGCATTGCTTGTCGCCGTGGTTGCCCTCGATCCGGCCTTCATCTTCATGACCAAGCTCGATTTTGGGCCTGTTGTCCTGATGCTGCTGCTCAAACTGCTCAGTACCTGGGCATTCCTGAAACTCGTTCTGACGCAGCGCGTGGCCTACGCGTGGCTGTTGGTCGGTGCGAGCGGGCTTGGCCTGTTCGACAAACTGAACTTCATCTGGTTCATCAGCTCGCTGGCGATTGCGGCGTTGCTCTTCAGGGGCGAGCTGCTGGCAACCTGGGCGCGTTACGGCTGGCAGTTCCTGGCGCCGCTGGGCATGCTGCTTGGCGCGGTGGGGGTGAGCATGGTCGAGCTGGGACTACCCCAGCTCCGGGCGACGTCATCCTGGGGAGTGGACCTACCTGCGAGACTTGTGTTCGCGGCGCAACTGTACGCCAGCACGTTCAATGGCGATGAGGTGTACAAGTGGGTCTTTCCTGCGTCGCCGAATGCATGGCCAGTGGCAGCTATCGTCACGCTGCTGTGCCTGGCGGCGATCGTCGCCGCCGAAGCTGTCGCCGCGTGGCGTACGCGGCGGGCGCCGCGCAACCAGGACTTTGCGGATCGGGCTGGGTGGCTGTATGTCATCGTGTTCGGCTTGACGTTCGTTCAGATTGTGGTAACCAACAAAGCCGATGGCCCACACCACATGATGCTGCTATTCCCGTTCCAGGACTTGCTGGCCTTTGTGGCCATTGGCCGGTCGACCCGTGACTGCCGGGCGGTCGGCTGGCGCTATGCCCAGCGTGCCCGGCGGCTGAGCCGACGAGTCGCGCTGACCGGCGTGGTTGCCGTGCTGTGCACAACCGAGGCCGGCGCCGACCTGCAGTACGCGCGGGCCTTCGAAGCGGACAGGTTTGAGCCGGCTTGGAGCCCGGCCATTTACGATCTGGCCGCCTATGTCGACCGCCAGGACGTGGACGTTGTGGCGTCGGTCGACTGGGGCCTCAACAATCAGCTCCTTGCGCTTGCGCGACCCGAGGCCAGAGCGCGGTATGTGGACTTCTGGGGAGAAGTCGAGAGACCCGGCGGCCTGTCCAAACTCGAGGCGCTCTATATGCAAACGGTCCAGGGCGGACGGGCGCTGCTCGTTGCCCACCCAGCCGCCGTAGAGATCAGGCCCGGAACGCACAAGCTCCTCCTGGACTTCTTGCACTCGATTGCAGCGAACACGACACCCCAGGCAGTGCTGGCCGACGCCGAGGGCCAGCCGCTGTACGAGGTCTACGTGCTAGACGACGGAGCAGCATCAGAGCGGTGATGCCACGGGCCATTCCGATTCTCATGTACCACCAGGTCAGTCCAGAGTCGATCCCGTCGTTCAGGAAGTATGTGGTCACCCCACGAGCATTCGCCGCGCAGATGCGATGGCTGGCTCTGGCCGGCTACCGGACAGTCGGGCTCGACGCGGCAGTCGGCCCGAGGAAACATTTGCCGCGGCGCCCGGTCATCATCACCTTCGACGATGGCTATCGGGATTGCGCCAGGTACGTCACGCCCGTACTCCAGCGCTGGCGCTTCAGCGCCGTCTTCTTCGTTGTCGCTGGCCTCATGGGGCGCACGAGTCGCTGGTTGCTGTCCGAGCGTGGTATAGAGCTTCCGCTCATGGATTGGTCGATGGCGCGGAGCTTGGAAGCCGATGGGTTCGCGTGCGCATCGCACACGCTCACACATCCGCGGCTCGCCCAGGTCACGCGTGCGGCCTGCCAGCGCGAGCTGTATGATTCGCGGGCGCTCCTGGAGGACCTGCTCGGTCACGAGGTACGGGACCTGGCGTATCCGTTCGGTTCGGTCGACGCGCAGGTACGTGCCATAGCTGGAGAGGTTGGCTACCGCTCGGCGTGCTCGGTCGCGATTGGTTTGTCGACAGCCGCCGACGACCCATTGTCGCTGCGGCGAGTTCCCGTCAATGCGCAAGATTCGCTTGTCGATTTCGCCTGCCGCTTGCGAACTGGTCTGAGCGCGATCGACTGGCTGCGCGGCCAGTTGGCACGCGCCGGCAAGTGGCCATGAACAGGCCACCTCGCGTCAGCGTCGTGATCCCCACGTTTGAGCGCGCCGCAATGGTGCAGCGCGCGCTCCACGCACTGAGCCGCCAGACGCTTGACCCGTGCGCGTACGAAGTGATCATCTGCATCGATGGATCTGAAGACGGCAGCCGCGAGATGATGGCCAGTCTGGCGGCGCCATACGCGCTGCGCGCGCTCTGGCAGCCACACGCCGGTCGGGCGGCCGCGTGCAACACGGCGCTACGCGCGGCGAACGGTGAGCTTGTCGTGCTGCTCGACGACGACATGGAGCCGGAGCCAGGATTCCTGGCAGCCCACGTCCGCGCGCATGCCTCGGCGACCGACCTGGCCGTCCTTGGCGCTGTGCCGGTCCGTCTCGATCCCACGTCGCCGCTGGTCGTGCGCTACATCGGGAACAAATTCAACGGCCACCTGGCCAAGCTTGCCCAGCCTGGTTACCACCTGCGGCTACGCGACTTCTACAGCGGGAATTGCTCGATCCGCCGCGACACGCTGCTGCGGG
>WNFC01014064.1_pt1 | contig 15014 bp, 14 predicted proteins | sample 5400541 | NCBI WGS metagenome assembly WNFC01 (sample SAMN13153342, study PRJNA577476) | soil metagenome | isolation source: 120 cm saprolite under Douglas fir tree site 2 hole 2 replicate 1 | place: USA:California | collected 2015-04-18
GTGGTCGTCCAGGACCTGCACGCCGCCATCGACGAGCTGCGCTCCAAGGGTGTCAAGATTTTGCAGGAGCCGTCGACCGTTCGGCCAGGAACGCATGTCGCGTTCGTCGAAGGCCCAGACCGAACGCGCATCGAGGTCCTGCAACGGGACGTCCCGGTCGGATAAGCCGCAAAAATGCTCGACGCCCCGCCGCAGGTCAAAGCGCGAATCGGCCTGATTATCCCGTCCTCGAATCGGCTGACCGAGCCGCAGATGCGCCGCTACGCGCCGCGCGGTGTGCAGGTCCACGCCACCCGCTTGCGGATGACCGGCGCCAGCCATGTGCCACTCGCGCAACTGATGCCGCGCATCGTCGAGGCGACACTGGCGTTGGCCGACGCGCGCTGCGATGTGATCGTCTTCCACTGCACCGCCTCGTCCATGGAGGCGGGCCTCGATGGCGAACGTCAGGTTCTCGATGCGATGCGTGGCGCAACGCCCTGCCAGGTCACGACGACCGCCTCGGCCACGCTGGCGGCCATGCATACGCTTGACATAAAGAAAGTCGTGTTGATCAGCCCGTACGTCGCCGCGACCCACCAGCACGAAGTCGATTTCCTTGGCGAAGCGGGCCTCAGCGTCGTCGGCGGTCGCTCACTCGGCCTCGCCGGCGGCGACCAGTACCTCACCGTCCCGCCGGCTGAATGGCTGCGCATCGGTCAGCAAGACGCGTGCTCCGAGGCCGACGGCGTGTTTCTGAGCTGCACCAACATTCACAGCCCCGAGGTCGTCGAGCCGCTGGAAAGCGCGACCGGCCGTCCGGTCATCACCAGCAATCAAGCCGTCCTGTGGTACGCCCTGCGCACCTGCGGCCAGCCCGACGAGGTCCCATGCCTGGGCCGCCTCTTCCAGCACGACCTTGCACTGTAAGCGTCGCTCTTGTCGCCTGGCCCCAAGGGGGGAACAATCGGAGACCGGGAGGTGACTGCCATGAAGCTCTCGCGGACGTCGCGCAGGCGCTTTCTGCGACTCGCCAGTCTCGCCGGTGGGACGCTGAGCATCGGCGGATTGGCGCAAGCCTGCAGCATTCCTTCGCCCGCCGGCCCGCCAACGGCTGTTCCCAAGGCCCTTCCAAAGCTGACCGTCTCGTACGGTTCGCCAGTCGGCTCCTTTGCGGCGCTGTGGATGGCCAAAGCGATCGGCGCGTTCGAAAAATACGGCGTCGCGGTAGACGTCCAGTACATCGAGACCGCCTCGGCAGTGCCGGCCATGGTCGCCAACGGCATCGACGCCCAGGAGGTCTCAGCCGCGTCGATCATCACCGCCGACGCCAACGGCGACCTGGACCTGGTCATGATCGGCGCGGCGCTCAACCACCCGATCCTGGGCTTGTACGCCGTGGCCGAGATCACCAACGCCGAACAACTGCGCGGCAAGATCGTCGCCACGGACAAGCCCGGCACGCCAACGGACTACGCCGCGCGACTGTCCCTGTCCTTGCTCGGCCTTCAGCCGACGGACGTGGACCTGCGCATCGTCGGCAGCGCGGCCGAGGTAACGCCGGCCATGATCTCTGGTCAGGTGCCCGCCGGAGTCGTCGCACCCCCACAGTCGTTCCAGGTTGAAGCGAAAGGCTTTCACCTGCTCCAGAGCATCTTCGATCAGCCGTACCAGAACGTCGGGGTGGTGGCGAAGCGCTCACGTCTCGATGAGCTGGCGCCGGGGCTGAAACCGTTGCTCGCCTCCGTTCGTGATGGCATCCAGGCCTGGAACAGTCAGCCGGACCTGGCGATGAAAGTCATGGACGACTACGCCAAAATCGGCGACGCCGCCATCTTGAAGAAGACGTACGACTTCTACACCAAGTCCGCGCCGTTCGAGCCGTCACTCCAGCCCACCATTCCGGGTATCCAGGCGATGATGAACTTCCTGGCGCCGTCAGTCCCGAAGCTGGCCAATTACAAACCCGAACAGTTCGTCGACACGCGATTCCTGTCGCAGTTACCGACCTGATGTGACAGTCTCGCCGCCTGTCATTGTTTTGACACTCGAAAGGGAGCCGCGGAGCGGCGGTGGGCGCTGTGCGTGACGCCGACACTCCAGCCAAGGGACCACGCCATGATGCGGCGATTCCTGCGTAGCCTCCTCTTCGCGCTGTGCCTCGCAGCGACGCTATCGACTGCAAGCGCGCAACCGACCAGTGAGTATGGCGTCGTCGGCGATCCCTTCTTCGAACCGTTAGGTGGCGCGAGCGCCGAGTCGGGTTACTACGCTGGCGGTGCGTATCGCATCGAGGTCCCGTCCGTGTGGAACGGCGGTCTGGTGCTCTTTCCGCACGGCTATCGCGGCGAAGGTCCTGAGATCTTCGTCAGCGATTCGCCCATTCGCGAGCACCTGATCGCCAATGGCTACGCCTGGGCAGCGTCGAGCTACCGCGGCAACAGCTACCGCCCGGATTGGGGCGTCGACGATACGCTCGCATTGCGCGACCTCTTCGTTGGACGATACGGTGCGCCGCGTTGGACAATCCTGCACGGCCAATCGATGGGCGGACACATTCTGGTTGCCTCGCTCGAGCAGCATCCCGACGTGTACCAGGCGGCGCTGTCCGAGTGCGGCGTCATGACCGGCGTCGGTCAGTTCGATTACCTGGCCGCCTACACCGCCGCGGCTGACTACTTGTCTGGCGTCGGCCTGCTGTCTGCGCCCGACACACCCAGTTTCGCCAAGATCATCGAAGACCAATGGTTGCCGGCGATGGGCAAACCCGGTGCATATACCGAGCGAGGCGCGCAATTCGACAGCGTGGTCAAGTATCTCACCGGCGGTGACCTGGCCTTCCGTGAACAAGGCCTGGCCCAGTTCTACACGCGCGATCTGAGTCGGTTCGGCGAGCCGGCCGCGGCGCCGCCGAGTGCGCCTGGGCGGCGGGCCCTGAACACTCGCAACGTCACCTTTGAGATCGACCCCGGCCTTGGTGTTTCAGCCGCGCAGCTCAATGCGGGGGTGCGCCGTTTCGACCCCGCGCCCGGTGCGCGTTCGCCCGACCATGATCCGGTGTTTGCCGATTTCACCGGCAAGATCTCGGTACCCGTCTTGAGCATCCATGACACCGGCGACGCGTTCGTACCGTTCAAGTTCGAACAGGACTACCGCCAGAAGACGCTCGCCGCGGGCACCGGTGAATTGCTCGTCCAACGGGCGATCCGCCGCGCCGGTCACTGCAACTTCACCGCCGACGAGCGCAACCAGGCCTTCGACGACCTGGTTGCGTGGCTCGTCACAGGCGTTCAGCCACGGGGTGAAGACGTTCTGACAGCGGACGTGGCCCACCTCGGCGTGGAGTGGACCAATCCGATGGAGGCCGACGATCCGCTCGCGCCAACGGATTAGCGGTTCGTTCCGAACACGCTACGCGCCTCACCGCCGCTCCGCGGCTCCATTGCGAGGGTCAACCAAAAAGAGAAAGAGAGAGAAATTTTCGCTAAGGAGCCGCGCAGCGGCGGTAGGCCTTTTAACCTATCGCCACTTGTCGACCGAGACCGTGGTGCCGTAATTCGCGCCGAAGATCCGCCAGTAGCCGTTGGTCTCGCCACCCACGACGACTACCTCGATCTCGTCCTTCGTGAACATGTGGATCAGCTCGTCCGGATTCGCTTTGAGCATGGAGGCGTACGGCTCCTCACCATACGTCGCGCGAGGGTAGATGTAGTTCTGGATGAGCTGGTAGTCCCAGTACTCGCCCGCGGGCATGCACGCGTTGTTGTAGATCCAGTCGATTAGCTTCTCTTTGGTATCGAATCCGCCACGATCGATAAATAGCCGGGCTGTAATAGGATCCAGGACAAACAACGGGTGCTCGCGTGGGTCCATCCCGCGCAACATATTGCGGACGTGGTCCTGCCAGTGCGCTTCGCGTAGCCCGAGGGTAAAGGCCGTGTGCCGACAGCCGCCGAACACGCTGACCGTACTCTCCGTCGCCCCAAAACCATGTTGGACGTGGAATGGCTGCCATGGACTGCGTTCTTCGTTCTCGGCGTAGGTGATGCAGTTGTAGCCGTAGTTGTTGCCCTGTGAGCCCATGTACGTCAGCCCGGGCTCGGATCCACCCTGCAGGTTCTGCGACAGAAGCGCGAAGGCGCGGCCGATCGTCGCGTTGGCCTCGTTGTACGGCCCGAGCGCTCCGATCCCCCAGTTCATATTCAGCTCGCGGCGGACCGGACCGTTCACCACGACCATGCCCGCCGCGGAGCTCGTCGTGCTGCCCCGTCCAGAAACGCCACCCGCCGCGATGGCCAGGATCACCGGAAAATACTCCGGCCGGGCCCCCGCCATCACCGCATTAACCGCGACCTTCTCGACCGTGTACTCCCAGTACTCCCGAAATTGAGTCGGTCGCATGTGGCCGACCACTTCATCCGCTTTGTGGCTGGTGTGGGCCAGCATCTCAGCCACGCGCTCCTCGGTCGGCAGGATGATCGGCAGCTTGTCGGTCCAGTTGTTGTCGATGAACAAGCGCTGAAGCTCTGCTTCTGAAGCGCTGTCCACGAGCCGCGGCGTGGTCCGCTCGTACACGATCTTTTCGAGGTCCTTGGCGTCGAACGGTCGGGTCAGTCCTTCGATGACCTCCTGCATGACCGGTCGGCCGGTGACCGGGTCGTTGCCGTCGACATACGCGCGCAATTCCCTGGGCGACTTGCCCATGACCGGCTGCGGCACGAACACCGCTCGAGCGCGGGGCATGCCGTTGACCCGCGCGACAGACCGAACCACGCGCTCAAAGATGTCGGTGTGAATAGCGACCGTGGGGACGGCGTACTTGCCGTCGATGGTCATCGCGTGCACGGCGACCGCCGGCGCACACGTGCTTCAATGACCGACCCCGACGATGGCCGCGTCGCCGTTCGCCTTGATCTTCTCCCATGTTTCCGGATCGTCCCTGGTGTAGACGCTCGACAGCCGGACCAGCTCGGTGCGCACGCCGGGCAGGTGTTCGCCGAACCAGTCTTGCATCTGGGCGAGGAAGATGTCGGCATCATCGAAACGACAGTCGACCAGGTAGACCTTCTTGCCCTCGAGGGTGTCGAGCCGAGCAGCCATGTCCTTGGGCGTCACGCGTGGCGGGTAGCCCGTTGGGTTCAGCACGGTCAACTTCGTGCCGTCCTGCGCCTGCGTGCTCACCCGTGTATCTGTCTCGATCATCGCGGACACCTCCTCGCGGCTTCCGGCCACGGTATGCCGCCTGAGCAACGTTGGTCAAACGGCGGGGTTTGACGGCCCCCGGGCGGCGCCTGATGGTCACGCGGGCCTGGCCGTCGCAGCATTGGCCACCATATACCCGTAATCGCCCGGATTGACGCGCATCATGCCCCCGCGTAGCAGGATCATGTAGCCCACGTCGAATGGCGCGCGGATCTCCTCGAGCGTCTCGAACGTATAAGGGCTGACCACCCGACCTAGCAGCGTCCCACCACGTACCTCCTGACCCAGTTGGTCGAGGCCAATGTCGGGGTACAGCATGCCGCCCACGCGCGGGCGGATCACCGCCATCTCGGTGACGATCGTCTGGCGCGGCGGCCGGACGACTTCGCCCTCGATCATTCCGAGTTGTTTGAGCACGTTCATCACCCCCCGCACGCCGTGCTCGATGTAGTGGATGTCCAGAAAGCTGCCGCCGCCGACTTCGGCGGTGAAGAACGGGATCCCCTTTTCGCGCGCTGGGACCGCGAATGTCCCCTGATACGGCTGCGCCGGCTCGAACAGGAAGCTGCTGCCGAAGGCCACTGAGAGGTCGCGTGATTTATCGAAAATGTAGACGTAGTCGACCGTCGGGAAGATGCCGCCGGTGTGCAGGTCCAGGTGTACGTCGAGCTGCGCAACGAAGCGCGTGGTCAGCGCGTGCGCCATCTGCTCGCTGAGCCAACCGGCGGGACTGCCCGGAAAGTTGCGATTCATGTCGAGCATGTCGATCGGCGTGTGCCGACTGAGGCTCTCAAACGCAAGCGGATTGGCGACGGGCACTGCCAGGATCGTGCCGCGCAGCTCCGCCGGATCGATTCGGCTCAGGACCTGGCGAACCACTTCGTTGGTGAGCGGCTCGTCGCCGTGGACCACCGCGGACAACCCGAGCGTCGGTCCCGGCGCGCGCCCTTCGAGGCGGTGCAGCGGAAAGAACAGCTCACGGCCGCTGGCCAGGGTGGTGACCGGAATCTGTTCGTAGCGTGTATTCAGGGTCATGAGTGCCGATCGAGCTCCTCTACCACATCGTCGGTCGTGCGGCAGTTACAGAACGCGTCCTTCAGATTGGTGATCGCCGCCTGGTGGAGGGCCGGCGTCACCGCCGCGCAGGCGTCTTCAACCATGACCACCTGGTAGCCGAGATCGGAGGCATCTCGAATGGTTCCTTCGACACAGCCGTTGCTGACCACTCCGCACACCAGCAACGTGTCGATCTCCAGGTTGCGCAGGAATTGGTCGACGCCGGTGCTGTTGAATGGACTGGACGACGTCTTCGATAGCACCAGGTCATCCGCTCCCACCCGCAACTCATCCAGCAGCTCCGCCTCGCGGCTGTCGCGCGGCACCGCTAGTCCGACCAGCCGGTGCTGGCGCCCGACATCTCGCGCTTGCGCCGTCTGCGTGGCGATCCGCGTGAAGATGACCTGCATCCCCACCCGGTGTGCCGCGCCAATCAAGCGCTGTTGCGCCACCACCGCTCGCTCGACCGCCGGCCAGTACTCCGCGAACATGTCCGCCGTGCCAGCCAGTGCGGCGGTTCGTCCGATGCCACAGTCCGGGTGTGCATCCAGGTATTGCATGTCGACGACGACGAGCGCTGTCCGCCTGGCCGACAGCGGAAAACGCGGGAACGGCGGAAACACCGCCAGCAGCCGGTTATCAGGACGTCCGTCAGTCATCCGCTGTGTGCATTCTATGTCCGCAGGCGTGGATCGAGCGCATCGCGCAAACCGTCGCCGAGCAGGTTGAAGCCCAGAACGGTGACGAAAATCGCCAGGCCGGGCGTGATCGACAGAAAGCTGGCGTCGCGCAGGAAGCCCATGCCGACGTTGAGCATCGAGCCCCACGACGCTTCCGGCGGCTGAATCCCCAGGCCCAGAAACGACAGGGCTGCTTCGGCCACGATGGCGTTACCCATGCCCAGCGATGCAAGGACCACCAGCGGCGCGATCGCGTTGGGCAGCAGGTGGCGGACCATGATGCGAGACGCACTGGCGCCCAGCGTGCGCGCCGCCCAGGTGTACTCCTCTTCACGCAGAATCAGGACTACGCTCCGCGCGACTCGGGCGTAGGTGGTCCAGTACACCAGTGCCAGGGCGATCAGGACGTTCGTGAGCCCGGGCCCGCGCACGGCCACGATCGCGATAGCCAGGACGATCACCGGAAAAGCCAGGAACACGTCTACCAGACGCATGATCACCGCGTCCCAATAGCCACCCAGATAGCCAGCCACCAGTCCACCTGCCACGCCGATGAGTCCCGCCAGCGCGACAGTCACGATCCCTACCCACAGCGACACCCGCGCGCCATAGAGCAGGCGTGACAGGATGTCCCGGCCGAGCTCATCTGTCCCCAGCAGGTGCGCCGCACCTGGTGCCTGCAGCCGACTCTCGAGTGTGACGGTATACGGGTTGTACGGCGCGAGGAGCGGGGCGAAGATGGCCGCGACCAGCAGGACCACGATGACCACCATCCCAGCCATGGCGGCCCGATTGCTTTGCAGCTGCTTCAAGGCCCGCCCGGTGTTGCGCTTGGGCACGCGTGTAGCTAGCAGTGGCTCAGCCATAGCGCACCCGCGGGTTGATCGCTCCGTACAACAGGTCCACCATCAGGTTGATGAGCGACACCAGCAGGGCGGTAACCAGGACGATGCCCTGCACCATCGGGTAATCACGCTGATTGATAGATTGCAGCAGCAGCCGACCGACGCCCGGCCAGGCGAAAATGGTCTCGGCCAGAATCGCACCGCCCAACAGCGTGCCGACCTGGAGTCCGATGACGGTCACCACTGGGATGAGCGCGTTCGGCAGCGCGTGGCGGCCCACGATCAGCGTTGTGCGCAAGCCTTTGGCTCGCGCGGTGCGGACGTAGTCCTGCCCGAGGACTTCCAGCAACGCTGAACGCACCAGCCGTGAGATGAGCGCGGTCGAGAAGGCGCCCAACGTCACCGCGGGTAATACCAGGTGGCGGAGTGCATCGACGAAGTCCGCCGGGTCGCCATAGCGCACCCAGCTGCCGAGCGCGTCGAACAACGGTTCGCCGCGCCCGAAAGAGGGCAACCAGCCGAGCTGCAGGGCGAAGAGCAGGATGCCCAGCATGCCCAACCAGAAGACGGGCATCGCTACGCCGGAGAGCGCGACGAACATGGCCACCACGTCGAAGAGTGAGTACGGTACCAATGCCGAGATGACACCGGTGGTGAGTCCGATGCCTATGGCAATCACCATCGCTGCCACGGTCAGCTCCACGGTTGCTGGCAACCGGTCACCAATCAGCTTCGTCACCGGCTGGTGCTGGAAAATGGAGTCACCCATTTGGCCGCTGACCAGGCGCCCCAGATATTGCGCGAACTGGACATACAACGGCTGGTCCAATCCGAGCAAATGCCGCAGCCGCTCCAACTCCGACGGCGTCGCGTCTTGCCCCAACATCACGAGCACCGGATCGCCCGGTGTCAGATGAATCAACGCAAACGTCAACAGCGCGACGCCCACCAACACCACCAGCGTGTGCAGCAGTCGCTGCGCGACATAGCGGGCCAAGAGAACTCAGACGTCAGCCTGTCAGCGAGACCTTCCTGTATGACAGCCAGTTCGCCACTGGATTGACGACGTAGCCCTGCACCTTCGGGCTATACATGGCAATGTACTCCTGGTACTGCACAAAAATGTACGGCGCGTCGTTGACAATCTGCTTGACCGCGTCGACGTACATGGTTTTGGCCCTGGCCTCTTTGAGCAGCTTGTCCACCTGCTCATTCTTGTACTTGCCGTAGTTGGCGGTCCCATCAATGGTGAACTGACGGAACGTTGCCCGGTCCGGGTCGGAGAGATTGAGCCAACCAATCACACCGACCTGGTACTTGCCATCCTGCACGTCCTGGAAGAAGGCGGGGAACTCCACGGTGTTCGTCGCAGCGTCGATGCCGACCTTCTGGAACTCACTCTGGAGCACCTGAATGAGCTGCTTGCGGTCCGGATCCTCCGAGTGGGTGCGGATCGTCAAGCTCAGCTTCTGCCCATCCTTCGCCCGCACGCCATCCGCGCCGGCCTTCCACCCAGCGTCGTCGAGCAGCTGGTTGGCCGTAGCCAGGCTGTAGTCGTACGAAGGCACGTCAGCCGAGTAGGCCCACATACCCGGCACGATCGGCCCGTTGGCCGGTTTGCCAATCCCCTTGTAGATGGTGTCGATAATCTGCTGCTTGTTGACCAGGTGCGATAGCGCCTGGCGAACCTTTTTGTCAGCCAGAATCGGATCCGCGCAGTTCAGGTTGATATACGTGTAGCCCGCCGCCGGTGTTCGCTCCACCTTGAGCTTGCCGGCAGCCTGGACTCGGGCAACGTCCTGAGGTGACACCGGCGACTGGACAAAATCCAGGTCGCCGCTTTCCAATCCTACAACCCGCCCGGAGTTGTCCGGGACGACCTTGACCCGCACCCGGTCCAGGTTCGGCCGACCACCGTAGAAGCTGTCGTTCGCCGACAGCTCGATCGTGTCCCCGCTCGCCCAGCGGTCCACCTTGAACGGGCCCGTGCCGACCGGCTTGGTGCCAAAGTCTTTACCCAGTTTCTGCACCGCGGCCTGGGGCACAATTGCCAGGTCCATGTACGACAGGAAAGGTGCAAATGGAGCCTTCAACGTGAAGGTGACGGTGTTCTTGTCAGTCGCGTCGACCTTGTCGACAGAGAGGTAAAACGCGCGAAACGGCGAGTTGAATGTCTGGTCCAGGACCGAATCATAGGTGAACTTCACATCAGCCGCGCTTAGATCCGAGCCATCGTGGAACTTGACCCCCGGCCGGAGGTGGAAGACCCACGTCTTGTCGTCGGGGTTGTCCCACTTCTCGGCCAGGTCCGGCACCGGCGAATAGTCCGGATTGATCGCCACCAGCCCGTTGAACGCCAGCTCTTTGATTCGGAAACCAGAGGTATTCTTCGTCAACCGCGGGTCGAGCGAATCGGCATCCACGTCCAGGCCGACGCGCAGCAGACCACCTCGTGCCGCCTGGGCCGCGGCCGGCTGTGCTGTTGGCGCTGCCGCCGGCTGAGTCGCCTGGGCAGCCGCGGGCTGCGTTGTCGGTGCCGCCGCGGGCTTGGCTGGTGCCGCGGTGGCGCCTGTGGCTGGCGCGGCAGCACCTGGAGTCGCAGGCGCCGCCCCCGAGCCTGATGGCGATGGCCCACACGCTTCCACAAGCAGAACCGCTGTGGCGCCCAGCGCCAAACGAAGCAGGTCGCGCCGACTGGCGTGGCGCGGCAGCAGGAAACCACGCTCCTCAGGATGCATTGGCATATGCTAGTACGTTTGGTCGCCTCGGCCGAGCAACCGCTCCGCAATGACCAGCGCATCCACGGGCCAGTACACCGCGGCCCGCGGCTGCTTCACCCCTGGGTGGCCCGGCATTGGCCGACAGCTCAGGACCATCCGCTGCCATTGCTCTGGAATTGAATCTCGCCCGTACACCGCGCCCATCAGTGCGCCGCAGATCGCGGCGTTGGTGTCGGTGTCGCCGCCGCGGCGGACTGTCCTGACCACCGCTTCCTCCACGTCTTGGGCATCGAGCAACTCAAAGAACGCGTTCTGCAGCGCGACCAGTACCCAGCCTTGCTGACCGAGAAAGTCCGCCGGCGGCCCGTGCACGGCGGCCAGCAACGCGCGCCATACGCCAGGCGCGATATCTTCCGTACGGCTCCACGCGACCGCGAAGTCGTACGTCTGTCGAGGATCCAATCCCTGGCGGATCGCCGCTGCGACAGTCACTGCGAACAGCGCCGAGGCATCCTGGCACACCGGATGGGGATGGGTCAGCTGCGCGTCCTGGCGCGCCGCGCCAGCCACTTCCTCCGGAGCGCGCGACGCGCCCCAGATGCCCAGCGGGCTGACTCGCCCGAGGGAGTGCGCCGCCGTTGCGTGAGTCCAGCCGTGGGACCAGCCCGCGTACGCCTGGGCAACTGCGTCCTGATCAAAGCCGTCACTTGCGATCAGGTGCCTTGCAAGCAGCAGTGCTAGCTCTGAATCGCCGGTTGGTTGACCGGCCATGATGCCCTGTGGGACCGCGCCCAGCGCACCGCCCGCGACCTGCCCGAGCACGCACCCGTGGGCCCGATTCAGAACCCCCGCGTCATGGATCAGCCGGCCCGGCTGCGGGCGCACGGGCGCCAGGCTCGGTGGTGGAGCCGCCTCGCCAAAGCCACCACCAGCAGCTCGATGCCACGCGCGCGGCACGAGCTCGTCGACAACCTCTTTTCCACCGCCAAAGATGCGCAAACAGCGGCTCTGTCCGTCAGCCGCGTAGACAATGTCGTGCCCATTCTCGTCTACCACGACGCCACCCGCGGCTCGCACCAGCGCGTGACCTGCCGCGAAGTCCCACGCGCTCAGATGCTGGAGTGAGACGGCCGCCGCGCATTCACCAACCGCGACCAGCGCCAGGCGATAGGCGATGCTTGGCATGCCCACAAAGCGCGCCGGTGCGACCGCTGCCAGGTTGCCGACCGGATTGCGGTTGGCGCCCAACGACAGGCACACGACGTCCTCAGTTTCGAGTCGATGCGGCCACGTCACGGGCTCCAGCGGCAGGCCGTTGCGCAGAATAGGTCCACATCCCTCCGCCCAGGCCACCAGGTCGCCGCGGTCATCCGGCGCATTCACCGCGCACACCGCCCCCAGCACCGGGACTCCGCGCCGCACCAGGCCAACCGACACGGCGTGGCCGCGATAGCCGCGCTGCATCGCCCGGGTGCCGTCATTGGGATCCACGATCCACACGCAGTCCGCGCCCGTCGCTCGCGGGCCGGTCCCCGTCTCTTCGCCCAGGTAGCCCCAGTCTGGAAACGCCGCCAGCAAACGCTCACGAATTGCCCACTCCGCTTCGTCGTCGGCCAGGCAGTGCCCGATTTCACCCCGCGGTCCATCCGACTGAGCGCATTCCGCGAGCAAGATCGCCCGAGCCGCGGCCACCGCCTCTAGAGCAACCCCCAGCGCCGCGCACAGATTGAGATCCGCCACGCCCAGAGCATACGTGCGAGATGCACCAGCGCGTCGCTTTGTGGTCGGATGCATCAAGCGCAAACAAAGGAAGGGGCAAACATGGCCACCTACGTCCTCGTCCACGGTTCGTACCAGGGCAGCTGGATCTGGAAACCAGTCGCCCAACAGCTGATTGCCGCCGGCCATGCGGCCTATCGCCCGACCCTCGACGGGTCAGCAGAGCGCAAGGGCAGCCTGCGTCGGGAGATCACCCTGAAAAGCGTTGGTCGGGAGGTCGCCAACCTGCTGTTCTACGAGGATCTGCAGGACGTGATCTTCGTTGGCACGAGCAGTGGCGGCATGGTCGTCTGTGAGGCCGCCGAGCAAGCCGCGGATCGAATTCGGCGTCTGGTGTTCATCGACGCCCTGGTCCCGCTGCCAGGCGAGCGCGTGGCCACGATCAATAGTCGGCCGCCGTACGACCGCTCCGAGCTGGTGTACGGCGTGCTGCCCGAGCAGGCGCGCGGGCGCATCTTCGAGGACCTCCCCGCGGACGTCCAGGACTGGGCGCTGGCCCGCTACACGCGTCAGCCGCTGGCCGTCGTAGACGATCCCGTCGATCTGAAGGAGTTCTGGTCGCGCACCTGGCAAGTCGATGTGTTGCGTTGCAGCCGCGGCGCCTTACCGCCCCGAGCGCATCAACAGCGCACGGCAGACAAACTCGGCGGCACCTACGCGGAAATCGATGCCGGCCACTATCCAATGTTGTCTCACCCTGATGAAATAGCCAGCTACCTGCTGGCCCGCGCCTGAGTTCATCTCGGCCGCAATGGGGGCGCTAGAATCGGCCCCTCCGCCATGACCGCATTCCTCGAGTGCCGCCACGTGAGCAAGATCTTCGGCGGCGGCCTGTTCGACCGCAGCCAGAACACCGCGCTCGCAGACTTCTCGCTCGAGATCAGGAGCGCGCCGCCGTCGATCACGGCCATCGTGGGCGAGTCCGGTTCGGGCAAGACGACGTTGGCGCGGCTGCTCCTCGGCCTGATCACGCCGACCCGCGGCGAGGTGCTCTACCAGGGCAAGGAGTTGCGCGCGCTCTCCGGGGCCGGGCGGCGCCAGTTCCTGCGTGACGTGCAGGTGATCATGCAGGACCCCTACGAGGTCTATAACCCCTTCTACCGCGTCGACCACGTCCTCCAGACCCCGATCCGCAAGTTCGGGCTGGCGCACGGGCGCGACGCGGAGCGACATCTGACGGAGGAGACGCTGCGGGCGGTCGGACTGCGGCCCGACGACACCCTCGGGCGCCATCCGCATCAGCTTTCGGGCGGGCAGCGCCAGCGGATCATGGTCGCCCGCGCGCTGCTGCTGAAGCCGAAGCTGATCATCGCCGACGAACCGGTCTCGATGGTCGACGCCTCGCTCCGCGCGACGATTCTGGAGACGCTCCAGGTGTTGAACCGTGAGTTTGGCATCTCTCTGATCTACATCACGCACGACCTGACGACTGCCTACCAGGTCGCCGAGAACATCATCGTGCTGTACCGCGGGTCGGTAGCCGAGGTCGGCGACGTCGAGCTGGTCGTCAAGCAGCCGCAGCATCCGTACACGCAGCTGCTGGTCGGGTCGATTCCGCAGCCGGATCCGGCGCTGGCCTGGCGGGCCGAGGAAGTGCAGGCGGGTATCCCGGGCGCTGGCAACCCGCGCGCCTGCAAGTTCGCGAGCCGATGTCCGCACGCGATGCCGATCTGCGTCGACAGTCCGCCGCCGCTATTCAGGACCGCGGCGTACCGTGCGGCTTCCTGCTACCTGTACAGTGGCGCGCCCGTGCTCGACCCGCGTCAGATGAACGACGTGTTCGTCGAGCCTGGGGTTCCCGCCTAAGCCCCCGGCGGCTCGGGCCAGAGGTCGCCGAAAAAAAACGTCGTCATGCACGGCGCGAAGAGCGGACGCAAGCGGTCGAACTCCGCGACGGTCGCGCCCTGGGCAATCAGGCGCGCTTGCAGTCTTCCGTTGTAGAGCACGCGGATCCACCGTCGGCGGCGCTGCCCACCTTCATTGAAGCTGTGCTGTGCCTCGAGCCCGATGTGGACGATGCTCTGGAATGCTTCGTGCCGCTCGACCTTCGAGCCAGGCACCGATCGCAGCCCCTTTAAGAAGGCTTTCTCGAGATCCGGCAGGTCCGCGGCCGTGACCTCGGTGCCCAGATCGCGCACCTCAACTGAGAGCGCTGTGTTGAGCTCCTCGGGATCGGGCGCGAAGATGATGCCCTGACCGTCCTCGACGTCCAGGTTCCGCTCGAACCAGACATCCGGGCGCGGCATCGAATAGCCCCATTCACGGTTACGGTAGGCGCGCAGGACGTTCGGGAGCGGCGGCTCGGGCAGGGCGCTAGACCTGTCGCCGCAGGCGCGGGTTCGCGATCTCGTCGAGGCCGACCGTGACCAGGAACAATCCGATGAACAGCACCGCGATTGCGACAATCGGCGGTACCCACCACCACCACCAGCCATTGATGATCGCCGCGTTGTAGAGCACCCAGTACAGCGTCATCCCGAGGTCCGGTGACTCGGTCGGGCCCAGCCCGAGGACCGCCAGACCGACCGACGCCAGGATCGCGGACGACACCGAGCCCAGGAGCGAGGCGACCATATACGGCAGCAGGTTCGGCAGCAGCTCCTTGACGATGATCTCGGGCCCACTCACGCCAGACAGGCGTGCAATCTGCACGTAGCCACGCTCCTTGATGGTCAGCACCTGCGACCGGATCGTCCGCGCCGGGAATAGCCAGGCCAGCGAGGCGACGATCAGCGCCATCTGATTGACGTCGA
>WNFC01004612.1_pt1 | contig 15013 bp, 8 predicted proteins | sample 5400541 | NCBI WGS metagenome assembly WNFC01 (sample SAMN13153342, study PRJNA577476) | soil metagenome | isolation source: 120 cm saprolite under Douglas fir tree site 2 hole 2 replicate 1 | place: USA:California | collected 2015-04-18
ACCACCACGACTGGGAGCGCCACCAGCAGTGCCGCCATCCTCACCGTCAATGCGGCTCCGGTCGCACCTTCCATCACCACCCAGCCGACAAGCCAGACGGTCACGGCAGGCCAGACGGCCTCCTTCAGTGTGGCCGCCACGGGCACCGCCCCGATGAGCTATCAGTGGAACAGGAACGGTACGGCGATTTCGGGGGCGACTTCGTCTGGCTACACCACGCTCGCCACAAGCAATTCCGACAACGGGGCGCTGTTCACCGTAGTGGTCAGCAACACCGCCGGAAGTGTGACTAGCAGCGCGGCCACCCTCACGGTGAATGCGGCTCCAGTCGCGCCTTCGATTACGACACAGCCCGCCAGCCAGACGGTGACGGCTGGCCAGACGGCTTCCTTTAGCGTGGCCGCCACGGGCACCGCCCCCCTCACCTATCAGTGGCAGAAAAACAGTGCGGCTATCAGCGGCGCGACTTCGTCCAGTTACACCACACCAGCCACAACGACTTCTGACAACGGGGCGCAGTTCACTGTGGTTATCACCAACACGACTGGGAGCGCCACCAGCAGTGCCGCCATCCTCACCGTCAATGCGGCTCCGGTGGCGCCTTCGATTACCACGCAGCCCGCCAGCCAGACGGTCACGGCAGGCCAGACGGCCTCCTTCAGCGTGGCCGCCACGGGCACCGCCCCGATGAGCTATCAGTGGAACAAGAACGGTACGGCGGTTTCGGGAGCGACCTCCTCCAGCTATACCACATCAGCTACGACCAGCTCTGACAACGGAGCGCAGTTCACTGTGGTTATCACCAACACGACTGGGAGCGCCACCAGCAGTGCCGCCATCCTCACCGTCAATGCGGCTCCGGTCGCACCTTCCATCACCACCCAGCCGACAAGCCAGACGGTCACGGCAGGCCAGACGGCTTCCTTTAGCGTGGCCGCAACAGGCACCGCCCCCCTCGCCTATCAGTGGCAGAAAAACAGTGTGGCTATCAGCGGCGCGACTTCGTCCAGTTACACCACACCCGTCACGACCAGTTCTGACAGCGGAGCACAGTTCACCGTAGTGGTCAGCAACGCCGCCGGGAGTGTCACCAGCAGCGCCGCCATCCTCACCGTGAATGCCGCGCAGATTTCGGTTGTGCCGACGAGCGTCAGTTTTGGGAATGTAGTGACGGGAAACACCAACACCCAGACCGTTAAACTGACGAACTCCGGCACGGCCAACTTGACTCTTTCTCAGGCGCCGGTCTCTGGAAACGGTTTCTCAGTCAGCGGCCTAACTCTCCCCTTGACGCTTAACCCTGGCCAAAGCACGAACTTCAACGTGGCCTTCGCTCCGGCGGGCGCTGGCAATGCGTCGGGCGGCGTATCACTGGTTGGCAACGCCTCCAATTCTCCGGTGGCGATCCCCTTGAGCGGGGCCGGGGTTGCCGCAACGTTCCTGCTCGGTGTGAATCCGACGAGCCTGGGCTTTGGAACCGTGAACGTAGGTAGCAACAGCCCACTGAGTACAACATTAACCAATAACGGAAACTCGAATGTCACGATTTCGAGTGTGACCGTGACCGGCACAGGATTTAGCGCGAGCGGCGTCAGTGGTGGTACAACGCTAACGCCCAATCAATCAGTCACTCTGAATGTGACTTTCGCGCCGACGGCTGCAGGTAGCCTGATCGGTACCGTTACGGTGGCGAGCAATGCCACCAACACTCCGGCGATCATCGCGTTGTCCGGCATCGGCGCGGCCACGACGATAATCAACGTGACCGCTTACGGCGCGACGGGCAACGGGTCAAGCAACGACACCGCGGCCATCAACAACGCCATTGCCGCACTGCAGCCCGGCTACGAACTGTACTTCCCCTGCGGGATATACCTTGTCTCTTCCCAACTCACAGCTATTGCAAAAAACAATATTACGATTGATGGGCAGACGGGGTGTTCTAATGGCTCTGTAACGATCAAGAATACTGGCAGCGGTGACAATTTGCTGATCGGCGACACGTCTCTGCCGCATACCGGCTATATAAACTTAAATGCGGCAGTCGCTGAACTCAGTAACACGTTCACCGGTAATTTCTCAAGTATCGGATTGGCTCCGGGGGACTACATTTCGATCAGTCAAGGCGGCGTCGGTGGCAACACTAGCGGAGGCCCGCAGAATAGTACCGCTACACAGTGCGATGTCTCTGCGTGCCGCGGGGAGATGTTGAAGATCGCCAGTGTTAATGGCAGCACCGCCACAGTCACCACCGCGTTTCATGATAACTATGCCCCGGCCAACATTATTCCGGGCGGCGCAAGCTCAAACAACATAGGACTGGGAATTACAAAATTTACGAATATAGTTACCGGGATCAATATCCACGATCTCGCGTTTGACGGCTCAGGTACTTCGCATACGTCGATCCTGGCGTTCGGAGTTGCGGATCTCACGGTGAGCAACATCTCCGCCAAAAACTTCACCGGCCACGGCATTTATCCGCAGTTTAACTTCAATACGTCGTGGACCAATATCAATCTGTCTGTAGATGGTTGCGACGACTTCGGCATTGACTTTTTTGGTGGCGGCCATAATACGGTTAATGGTCTGACCAGCTCTGGAGGAAACGGAGCCTGGTGCGGCGGGTCAGGAGGCAGTAACGGCTTAGGCGTTAAGCAAACGGCGGACACTACGTTTTCCAACGTCGTAGTTGACAAGGCCGGGACGCCTGGCGGCAGACCCATGAAGCTGGGCGGGGCACGCTACAATACGTTCAACAATCTGACAGTAAAAAACGGTCCGAACGGCTTCAATGGCCTAAGCGTCGAATACTACTCGTCCCACAACACCTTCAACAGCCCTGTCATACAGGGCAATCAAAGCTGTAATGGCTGCGGTGGGGCTGGTATCAACATGTTCGGTAACTACAATCAGTACAACACCTTCAACACCCCAACGATTACTGGCAATGGAAACCTTCAATTCTATCAGTATGGAGTTGCCCAGTTTACAGATTCTCATACCACCATCAGCGGTGGAACGATCGGGGTAGGTGTGAACACGGGCGGCAACCCAGTGATTAGCCTCTCTGGGGACAGTCCGTACGTTCACGACGTAATGATCAGCGGAGCCGGAGGACCCGGGATAGGGATGTCGAGTCCTACGGCGAATGGCTGCATAAATAATAATACCTTGGCAGGGGGAACTGCGCTCGGCTCTGCCATCTCCTCAAATAGCAGCGCGAATATCGGTCTGGGCAACATACTGAACGGCTTGAGCAGCAATCTCGCGGCCGGTACATGCGGAGCGTCCAGCGCCGTCAGCATTTCGCCGACGGCGGCGAAGGTGGTCTCCGGGGGAACCCAGCAGTTCAGCGCCACCGTGACCGGCTCGGCCAATACGGCCGTCACATGGACGGCCACTGCGGGCTCGATCTCAAGCTCGGGGCTCTTCACCGCCCCGACAGTAAGCGCCAACACGACGGTCACGGTAACCGCCACCAGCCAGGCCGATACGAGCCAGACAGCCTCCGCCACAGTTACCGTAACCCCGTCGGTACCGCCCAACACCTTCGGATATGCCGTCCAAGGTGCGGCCGTCGGCACCACTATGTCGAACTCCGTCTCGGCCACGCGATATCAAATGGCCGGCCAAAACGGCACGGTAAACTCGATGTCCGTCTTTATCGCCTCGCCCATCTCCGCGTCCCCGAATAACCAATTCCAGGTTGCGATCTATGCCGACAACAACGGCACGCCGGGAGCGCTCATTGCCTCCAGCGTGTCACAAACCATCGTGCCTGACGCCTGGAATACCGCGCCGATCAGCACTCCGGTTACGGCAAACACCTACTACTGGCTCGCCTACAACACTAACGGTCTTGCCGCAAACGCGAACAACCTCCGATATGATGCAGGAGGAGCCACTTCCACGTGGATCACGTCGGAGCCTTTCGCCACTTGGCCTGCCACCTACGGACCGATAGGGGGTACGAGCAGCTACAGCGCATCTATGTACGCAAGCTTTCAGTAGGAAAGCGCGTTCAGATGCGCCTCTGAACTGCTTTGGATCGAAGACTTATTGCTGTTAACGTGCCTAATTCCTTCGTGCTGACCTGCTCCCCAAAATCCGCGCACGAGGATATATGATTTTCGCATTTGCGGAGAGGGGGAAGCATATCGAAGAGGAAGTATAGCGAAGTGGAGATGATCGGAGCAAAGCAGATGGAAGCGGGGCGGAGCGCGGCAGAGGTAGGGCGGGAGCTGGGCGTGTCGAAGCACACCATCTACGCGTGGAAGGCTAAATATGGGGGATGACGGTGGGAGAAGCGCAGCGTTTGCGGCAACTCGAGGGTGAAAACGGGCGGCTGAAAAAGCTGGTGGCGGACCTGAGCCTGGACAAGGAGATGCTGAAAGCGGTGATCGAAAAAAACGGCTGGAGCTCGTAGAGCGTCGGGAGCAAGTGCGCTGGCTGTGGGGGAAGCTTCTATTGACCCAGCGACGTGCACCCTCCGTGGTCCGTGATCTGAGCTCATTTGAACTCAGCTCCCTGTACTCTTCCCCCCAGGAGCCAAGTTGGCTTCGTCAGCTGGGTGATCGAGCCTCCGCATTCTCTGACCGCAACATGACGCTGGTTGCCCCGAAAAGAGCGGAATAGCTGATTACACCGAAAAGGTAGCTAGCATATGGGACAACCAATATCCCATATAGCGAGTTCACGGCCAACGCGGCACAGAAGGCAAGATCAATCGACCAAACAATCGGCCTGCGCAAGAAGGCAAGCCAACCAACGTTTCCGCAAACGAGAATGAGAAGGGCAACGACGAGTGTCTTCTTCACTAGGTTTCGGACGACAATCACCGGATGCTGCCGTACTAGCTGTTCGGTCGCTTTCCTTAAGACGCGTTCGTAGTCCACCGAAAGGTAATCCGCACTGGAAGTTTCGGAGCAAACCCTGGCGACTCCAACCTCATCCCGGTAGGCTGGGACCAAGTCGTTCTTTGCATATGCAAAACCGATATATACAGAATGCCAAAAGGGATGCCGAAAACGAAGCAGCGATTCATTGAATGAATGAGCGCGTAGAAATGTGTCACGTTCCGCGACAAGGTGCATGAACGCCGCCCAGACGATTGTGAAGCATATGGCTGCCGTCGCCAAGCCCACGAGCCGAGCTTTGGGGCGAAGATTCTTGTCGAAGGCCAGGGCCAAGGTGAGGAAGATCAGCAGGATGGTCCCGGAACCTGCTCTCACGGAGTTGCTTGCTGCTGCCACCACCCCTGAGATTGCCCCGACTGTAGCTAAGGGAAGCAACGCGCTGCGGCGGGCGGCCAGAAGGATCCACGGTACGAGGGCAACCGGAATCATGCCCAGCAGGATGTAGACATCGCCGACCCGGAATGCGAGCAGAGATACAATCGTCAGCGCAAAGAGACCTACCAAGCGCGGCCACCGGGCAGGCGTAAGACTCAGGAATCCAATTGTGCCTGAAACGAAGCTTACCGTAATCAGAAGACTGAAGAACAGATCATAGGCGCATCTGATTGGCAAACCGAGTCCATGCGCCAACCGCGGGACGATGATGTATACTCCGACGTCGTCTGTAGTGGGCGTCCATTGCCCGCTTTCAAAACCCAAACCCAAGAGGTTGGTTTTCTCAAGCCCGGCTTCTGCGCGTACCAAGTCGAGATACCGGGCGCTCATGATGCGTATGCGGGTGGGTGGCGGGCCCATTGCAGCTAACTTCGCGGCCACCGCCTGCGACTCCTGCCAAGCCCGGCACTGTGCAAGATCTGCGGAACTCGACGCAGCAAGCGGCCATGCCGCCACAGTCATAGCAGCGAGTGCAAAACACGCCATTCTCACGCATATTCTCCGAGGACCCGCCACTACGTTTCGCACCGAGATCCAATGAATACCAGTTTCTCAAGCCATCTGAGTCGACTCTTTAGATTCGGCTGTCCTGCCGCAAATTCGATGCTATACACCCCGTACAGCGCCGCAAATGCAATTAGACCGACCAGATACTTGGGGTTTGGAAGTACAAGAATCCCATACAGTCCATTGAACGCAATGGCCAGCCAGAATGCCAGCTCCAACCAGACTGGCTTTCGGGCCAACTTGGCTCCGTAAAGCCCCACGTTGGCGGAAAGAACGCAGAAAAGCAAGACGACCACCAGCTTAACGAATAAGTTGGCCAGGATCAGGAAGGGACGGCGTTTGGCTAGCTTGAAGGTTTCTTGCTTCAGCACCTGCTCGTATTCCGGCGAATAGTCCTCAACTTCGGGCCGCAAAGCCCGCACTCTCGCGCTAGCGACCTGGTCGAGATAGGCCGGAACGTCGGAATTCTTCACGTAGGAGAGACCGATGTAAATGCTATGCCAGAAAGGGTGTCCCTGAGTGGACTCTAGGATTGCTCCAGTTTGATGTTCCAGTAACACATTTCTTCGAGCATAGAGTTCTCGAAGCAGCAACTCCGGGCCGGCGGCGCTGAGTAGGAGGAGTGTTACCAGCAGAACCCGCGCTGCAGGTTTGACCTGGTAGAGGCTGGCTGTGACGACTAGCGTGAATAACAGAAGCCCGGTTCCTGCATGGGCTCGAAAAAGGGTCGCCGTTTCACCCAGCATTCCTGTCACGGCAAACATTACCAGCATGCCGGTCGTTATTTTCTTACGTTGTACGAAGTACAGGATCCATGGCACACAGGCTATGGCAGGCGCAGCGCTCATGATGTACACATCGCCCGCGACCAACTCCACGATCGTCAATAGCAGGAAAGCGACAATGCCGACTCGCCGTCCGAGCTTTGTTTCTACCGTCCGCAGGAACCCCAGCAGCCCAAAGGCAGACGCCAAGAGAACGACTCCAATCAACAGAACGTCTGTAGCTGTTGCCAGACGAAGGCCGAAGAAGCGTGCAAGTTCTGGCACGAAGAAATAGAGGCCGGGGTCGTCGGTCCAAGCTGCCGGCCGATACCGCAAGCCATCAAACGCCACGAGTGCTGCCCCTGAGCAGCCCAAGCCGCGTGCCGCTTGTCGGAGTTCAACATATCTGGAAGGCATGAGTCGCAGGTGGGTAGGAGGTTTTTGCTTCAACAATTCTATTTCCGCGTCGAAGGTTGATTGCGAAACCTCGCAATCCGCCTGCGCAAACGCAGCGCAGCAACCCATAATCACCGTGAGGATCAGCATGACAGCAACCTGCACGGCATGGCCAGGGGACCAAAATCTGCAAAATGAGTGAAGGCGCAAGGGAAGTCTCTCCCAAACGGGCATTCCATCTTATTTGTGGTCAACGATCCCAGATTAACGTGGCGCTGATTACGCGCCGCCGTCGGTGAGGGGCGATGGCTACCCTAGGGGGCGGTGCAGGTTCCTTGAGTCAAATTGCTGAGACCGCCCAGAATGTTACCAGCACCGACGTTCGTGCCGCTGCTTGAGAGAATAGCCTGGCCTAAGGCTGTGTCCGGACCGAAGGTGTTGTTATTCACGCAGGCGTTGGTGGAGCCCAGGTAAAGACCCATAGATCCGGGTCCGCTGATGGTGGCCGAAGTCACATAGGCATTGGAGCCGTAAATGTAGATAACAGGTTCGACCGTGTTCGTGCCCGTAAATGTGCCGCCGTTGATGGTTACATTGCTGTCTTGTGCCAAACGCAAGGCGTCAAAATTGCTGATCATAAACTGCACGTTTTCGTTGCCGGTTACCGTACAGTTGTTGAAGGTGTTGAACTGGTTGAAGTTCCCAAAGCTGTTGATTCCGGCATTGCCCGTGCCCGTACCTGTGCCGACCCCATTGTTGGTCACGACGCAGCCGTTGAAAGTGTTGTGAGAGGAATAGTATTCGAGACTGATTCCATTGTTGGCTCGGACGGCGTTTTTTACTGTCACAGAGTTGAACGTGTTCCAGCGGGCAGAGGTTGTTTTGAATGGCCGTCCGTTGGCTCCCGCCGCGTCAACGGTAAGGTTGGTAATCGTACTATGCGCTGATGCCGCGATACCGAATCCTGACCCGTCGGCATTTACCTTGGAAATCGACATTCCGTTTACGAACAGTTCTCCCTGATATCCAAACAAAACGGCAGCGCCCCCCCACGAACCACCACCGGCTCCGGTGACCGTTATGTTGCTCCACGCCACGTTAAAGTTTCCGTACGTTAGAATCGCCGATATCTGCACATTCCGTGATACCACCCCGCTTACGGCGGATTCGGCAACTCCAGACACGGCGAGCCCGTAGGTATTGGAACCGCTTCCGTCGAAGGTGATGTTTTTCACGAAAATGTCGGTGAGAGGAGTCAAGATCTTTCGAGCAGTTGCGGCATTCACGGATGGATCATAGGTATCGTGCAAGGCGGTCGTCACAGTGACTGTGTTTCCAGAAACCGAGGCGACCTTCAAAATCTCTCCGCGGCAACCAGAGATATCACACGCCGTGTCTCCGCTGCCGGTAGAAGAGTCTTTGCCGGCCTCCTGGAGGGCTACGTAATCTCCTGCTACTACACCTAGGGCTGAAACCGTCGCGAAGCCGGTATCGAGTTCGTTTGCGATCGCGCTTAACGGTATCGCCGGGCCGATGTTAGGAATCGTGTTGCCGGACGCGCCAATCACCATGACGATTCCGGAGGCAGTATTACGGATCGTTGCGCAACCGCCGCCATCCACGGTGACGCCGGACGTCTGGAGAGTGAGCTGCGAGGTGGTCAGATATGTGCCGCACGGGAACGACAGAGTGTCGCCGGGTTGCAAGGCGGCGATGGCAGAGTTGATGGCCGCGGTGTCGTCGGTCGTTCCATTGCCCGTCGCACCGTAGCTCATGACGTTGATCGGAGACGTCGTGGCCGCGCGGGGGAACAGGTTTGAGGTGTGAAGCCACACAGCTGAGACGACGAACAGCAGTATAGCTGCTGCAAATACTTTTGCCATTTGTCTTGTCCTTACTTCGATGGGCCAACCGCCGCTTTATGACAGTAATGTTGCTGTCCAGCCAGTCGTACGTGCCAATCCAGAGCGCAAGCGGTGTAAGTTGAACAGGTTGTTCACATACCTGTTGCAGCAGACAGCGGCACACTTTGGAGATCGACCGGCTGGGTTTCTGAAGGAACTGCTCCCGACAGACCGTGCGGTACAGCTGTTGCAGAACCAATGTACTGCTTCCACCACAGGGCGACGTTCAGCAGTGCCCATCCCCTTTTCTTCAGGAAAGGCTGGACCCCCTCGAACTGAAAAAGGTCGGTGTTTTCGCAAAAGTCCTTCATCTCTTTGCCAAGGTATTCTCCGAATTTGGTGTGATACCATTCGTACACGGGTACGCCGAAGCCTTGCTTTTTCCGGTCGATAAGTTCGTCCGGTATTACTCCCCTGACGGCTTTCTTCAGAATATATTTGAGTACCCCGTTTCTGGTTTTTACCGCTTCCGGAATGCTCATGGCCAGCTCGACGAACTTGTGATCGAGGAATGGGACGCGCGCTTCCAAGCTCACCGCCATGCTCATCTTGTCGACGCGCATGAGCAACAGTTCTGGCAATCTCAGATTCAAATCGAGATAAGACATCCAATTTAGAGGCGAGGGCTCCCAGGCTTTTTCCTCGAAGCGTTGTCGAATCGACCGAAGGGCCTCCCAAGAACTCAGATCGGCGAATTGCCTGCGCAATCGTGGCGATAGCAGTTGCCGCTTTTGCGAGTCGCTGAACACCTCCGCCCCACCCCAAAATACTGGACGGTTCGACAGAGCTCTCCGCAGAACTTCACAAGAAAACTGGTGTCGGTAAGAGGCGCTTCGGCCCCTCTCCACGAAGCTGAGACCAGCAAGTCCCAAGTTTCTCAGAGCGTTTGGAATTGGGAGCGAATTACTAAGGCGCTGCAGACGCAGAGAGTCCCTCCAATACTTGTAGCCCCAGAATAGTTCGTCCGAGCCCTCTCCCACTTGGCAAACAATGACGCCGGCATCGCGAGCAAGTTTTGAAACAAAGTAGACGGGCACGCAAACGGGGTCTGCCAGAGGCTCATCCTGATGTCGAATGATTAGAGGAAGGGAGTCGAGTAGGTCGCTTTCACGCAGCAGCAGTTCATGATGTTCCGCGCCCACGTCATGCGCTATCCTGCGGGCAAAGGGAAGCTCGCTTGGGTAGCTCTCGTATTCTCGGTCATAGCCAATCGAGAAGGTCCTGACCGGGTGCCCCTCCCCTTCGGAAAACAGCGCGGCGTTGGTGCTTGAGTCGATGCCACCGGAGAGAAAAACGCCCACCGGCACGTCGCTAATCTTGCGAAGTTTAACGGAAGTGCGCAGCTCTGATAGGATGCGTTCGGCAATTTCGTCCTCAGAAATATCCGTCAATGGCTGCGTGTAATCCCAAACGTCCCAGTAGCGGCATTCCTGGACGTGACCGTCCTCGTTGACTCTCAACCACGTGCCTGGAGAAAGCTTCTGGATGCCTGCAAAGAGGGTGTGCGGCGCTGGGGTGGCATTGAAAGACAGATAGTAATAAAGAGCCTCCTCATTGACGCTACGTTGCTGCTCCTCGTCTTGCAGCAACGCTTTGATTTCCGAAGCGAAAGTGATGCGTCCATGGTGAATGCTGTAGTAGAGCGGTTTGACTCCGATGCGGTCACGAATCAGCCATAGCTGATGTTGTTTCGCGTCCCACAGCGCAATGGCAAACATGCCACGAAACTTGTGAAGGCAGTCGATACCCCATTCCTCGAAAGCGTGCAGGATCACTTCGGTATCAGAATGGTCCGTCTTCCAGCGGTGTCCGCCTCGTTTCTGCAGTTCCGCACGAATTTCGGCGTGATTGTAAATCTCGCCGTTGAAAACCACCCACAGAGTGCCGTCCTCGTTACTCATCGGCTGCATGGCTCTTTCCGAAAGGTCAATGATCGCCAGCCGACGAAACCCCAAGCCAAGCCGCCGATCGGCAGAGACAAAGATCCCGGCGCCATCTGGTCCACGGTGTGACATCATATCCCGCATGCGCGTCACATATGGCTCCGAGACCCGGAAAGCACTGTTAGTGAAGGAAAGGACTCCGACAATGCCGCACATTAGCACACCTCCTCAACATGGTGCATCCTGGACACTGCTCGAAACCCCTAGTGCTCCGGCAATGCCGCGATGATTCTCTGATAGAAAATCAATGTTGGGACAATCCGAGCGAACTCACTCAAGCGCACTTCGAATCGGTCTCCGCCCAGCGCACGGTAAGACGGCCTTGGCGACGTCTTGGCCATCGAGCAGGCGACGAAAGAGGCTAGCCACTTCCCTGGCACGGACGTCCCACGTGCAGCCGCGAACAGCGTCCTGTCGCGATTGGCGATCGTGCGGCGTGTCGCAGGCCAGCGCCTCAGCAACCAACAGGATGAATTCGTCGATCGACCGGTAGATTCTCAGACCTGGCGTGTGCAGGTACTCGTACAGAGGAGAAATCACTACAGGCTTACCGGTTGCGAGGTATTCGCGGACCTTAATCGCGCTTCCGTAGTTAGTAAATACGTTTTTCTGGTCCCAAGGCAGTACGCACACGTCGATATGATTGTAATAGCGGGAGAGTTCGGCATACGGCTTGGGGCCAAGAAAATGGATGTTGGGCGCAGACAGCTTCACTGCATTCGATTTCGAACCGATGAAAACCCAGTGCCAATCGGGTCGCACCCTAGCCACGTGCTCGATTAACGGTACGTCCATAGTGTACCAGTCGGCAGCGCCCACGTATCCGAGCACTGGCCGAGGAATTGCGGCGATATCTGCAGGTGTCTCGGGGGGCAAGTTGGCGAAACGTTCGTAGTCCACGGCTTGCTGGAGGAAATACCGGTGGCGCGTTTCGGCTTCTTCATACAGCTTGCGCCCAGAATACATTACCACCGCGGCGCGCTGCTTCAGGCTAGCGTCCATGTCGCGAATTAGGGCACGCGAGAGCGCGCTGTCTTCGTTGACATCGTATTTGTCAGAAACCTGATAAACCAACAACTTGGTGCCGAGCGAGTTCACGAGGTCGGCGGCTGTAGGAATGGCGGCCCACACGATTGGACGCCTCAGATTGAGAAAGAACATCACCAATCGGAGCTGGAGGACAAGCAACAGGCGATTCAAGGCGCGTACCACTGACCAGCCGTACAGCGGCACGTTTATCGGCGTCATCACCCATAGTCCCTCTGGCGCCTTGCGCAACCAGCGCAGATAGCTGCGAAACTTGCGCCGAATTTTTTGAAAGAAATCCGGATTGCCGATCGAAGGCAGGCCCATGGTGATGGAGTTCACGAACAGCACGCGATTGTGTTTGGCCAACCTCTTAAGGATGTGGTTCTTCGAATGGGGATGGTGGTACCACCAGTCCTCGCCCGCAAAACACACGATCGACTGACCGGAAAGCGGGCAGTCGGCAGACTGTGCGCCGGCTGCGACATCCCCTCCAGCCGGGACAGGCCTGAGTACGGAAGGAATAGAGTTCATGCCTAGCAGACCCCCTCAGCGACTGCACCTCGAATCTTGGCTTCCTTTGCGAATTCGGATTGGTCGCTTGTCATGGCGGTCGCATCCGCCCACGAGATACGAGTGGTAATGCGCGCGGGAATTGCGGTATTTCCCCGGATGCGCACCTTCGTCGCTGGAATTGTTACGCCGTACGTAGTGCTGATGAGCGATGGCTGGACTGACCCCTGATGACCACTAAGTTTAGAGACGGTGAGCTGAACTTGCCGATCGCCGAGTATGCGGCACAAAACCCCGTTTTCTGCCACGGCTACTTCTGCGCTTCGATTGGGCGCAAGTTGAAGATTGAATTCGAAATCGTGAATGCCATCGCCCTCGAGTTCGTCTTCGATGACAAAGGCACGTTCGTCGTCAACAACGCGAATGGTTCGCGTGTGCGTTACTCCAAGCGAACGATATCCAGTGTGGGAGGCGCGCAGGAAGCACCCCCGCGCTTCTCTGCCTTCTTGTATCTGACTGACGGCCGCTTCGTTTCCGAGGATGAAAAGCCCGCGCGGGCCGGTATCGATGCGATTTTGTTCCGTACCACCGATCACCAGAGTATTGTGCGCGGCGGTGCTGCGGAACCGGTTTCGTGTTGTTACGTCGCGTCCGTAGCCGCCCGTGCCAGAGTCACAGAGGACTTCTTGACCGCCCACTCGCAAAACGAAGCTGAGCTTATCATTGTGGGTATGGCTGCCTTTGCCGAAGATCCCGTTCGGAATGGCGAAAAACAGGATTTCGGCTGACCCGTGTCGCAGAATGCCAATGCCCGACTTCGGAAGAACTCTCATCGGGCAAGCCGATCCGGGGTTGATCTGAGGGTCGGGGTAGGAGATTCGCGTGGAGTCAGTGAAACCGTACCACGCGGCATCGTCGCCGTCTCCGGCACCTTCGCCGAAAAGCCGTTGCCCTAGTCCAAGCAAATTGGGAACCCTCAGTGAATTCCTCTCTGGAACCGGGAGATGGATCATCTGCTGGATGTCGTCAACCAGCAGTTCCGTGCGGCCATCGTCGCAATCGCCCACCTGCGGTAATTGGCCGGAAGCGCTGGCGACTGTGTTGAGGAACCGGAACATCATCCTAAGGCGCTCGATGAACGCCGTAGCCGGAGCAGGGTGTTCGGTGCGCATCAGCAGCAGCGCGGTCGTAAAAAGCTGTGTGACCAACACCTGGTAACCAGTAGCGGCCTCGTAATCCCCGCCATCTTCGTATACCTGCTTTGCCATTTCGGCTTCGATTCGCTGCCGGTATTCGCGGCGCCTCGCTGTCATGCCCTCGCCATCGAGGAACATAGAAAGGCAGTAAAGCCCGACGATGTCACTCAGATAGTGATTGCTGGTCAATAAGTGCGAAAACTCAATGTTCGCTTCGATGTAAAGCAGATGCCGGCCGAGGGAACGGGTGACGGTTGTGAGCCAGGGTTGCTCCTCACGGCGAAACGGAGAAAGCAAATTCAATAGAAAACAGACGCTCATCGCGCGCAGCGCCGCCTCCATGGCAATCGTCCAATTGATGCCGACCCCGACGGGGTTCTTGGCAATCCAATCGGAAAGCAGCTCTTTGACGGCCCCGCGGTATCGCTCGTCACGGGTCAGTACCCAGGCCTTCCCAAGCACGGGCAAGAATTGGAGGCGTGACAGTTCGTCCGGAACCTTCGCATCCGAGCCATCGAACCGCATGCGATGGTGGTCTTCCAATGGAATCTGGGGCCAGTTCAAACCAGAGACGAAATCAACATTCCACATCGGTTGCCGACCCAGGTCCACCGTTCCATATCCCAGAAATGGAAACCGTCCTTCACAGACTTGATCCGCAAAAGCAATCAAAAGCTCTCGATTCGTGCTACTGAGAGTGGAAACGTTGGGCATGTAATAGGGAATATTGCGAAACGTTACCGGATAAGGTCGCTGCTCCAGTTGGGCTAGAATGCGTCTCTTTCCCCATCTCTTCCGAATCCGCCACGCCGCCTCCCGTGCCAGCAACAAGGGGGGCCCCATTTCAAGAATCTGGGACAAGGGTCGCATAACTATGTTGGCTTAAATACCGTTCTGATTCAGAGAACGGTTTTCACAATGTCTCGGCAAACCTTTCGTCCAACATGGGAAGATCACAAGCGCGGCAGACCTCACATTTGGTTCGAAAAAGCCACGGACGCATCTTCTCATTGTAGTCGTCAGGGAAAGGGCGCCGCCCCCGCAAACGATTCCAAGTGGCTTGCGCCACCCAGCTCTGAGTGATCGTGCTGGAAAAAATAAACCGCGCTAGGCGGAGCGGCTCGCGTTTCCAGTGTCGACTCGCAGAAGGAATGCGGGTCAACAGCTGGACGCAGATGACGTCCAGGTTGCCCTGAATTATCTCGGGGCGAAAAACATGGATTTCGCAACCATAACCTATGGTGACTGCATCGCCGCCCCACTCGCTGGCAAAGGAATGACGAAGAATGCTGCTCGATATTTCGATCTGCAGGATGGACTCCTGGCTAGGAGCTGCGCAGCGCTGGACGCGCGGAGTGGCAGATTTCATGCTGATGGTGAAGTAGGGATTTTCTCGGATATCGGAAACCC
>WNFC01004614.1_pt1 | contig 15012 bp, 12 predicted proteins | sample 5400541 | NCBI WGS metagenome assembly WNFC01 (sample SAMN13153342, study PRJNA577476) | soil metagenome | isolation source: 120 cm saprolite under Douglas fir tree site 2 hole 2 replicate 1 | place: USA:California | collected 2015-04-18
GCGCAATATTCGGTGGACTTGCGCGACGTTCACGGACAGCAGGCCGCCAAGCGCGCGCTGGAAGTGGCGTGCGCCGGCGGGCACAACATTTTGTTTATCGGGCCGCCCGGCGCGGGGAAGACCATGCTGGCGAAGCGCATCCCGACGATCCTGCCGCCGATGTCACTCGAGGAAGCTATCGAGACGACGCGCATTCACAGCGTGGCTGGCGTGCTGGAGGACAGCCGCGGACTAGTGGGGACGCGGCCGTACCGTTCTCCGCACCACACCATCAGCGATGCCGGGTTGATTGGCGGAGGCGCGGTGCCGCGCCCGGGAGAAGTTTCGCTGGGCCACAACGGCGTGCTTTTCTTGGATGAATTGCCGGAATTTCAACGCAACGTGCTGGAAGTGATGCGGCAACCGCTGGAAGATGGGGCAGTGACCATTTCGCGCGCTGCCGTTTCGGTGACGTTTCCTTCGCGGTTTATGCTGGCGGCGGCGATGAACCCGTGCCCGTGCGGCTATTTCGGCGATCCCACGCGAGAGTGCCACTGCACGCCGCCGATGATTCAGCGCTACGTCTCGAAAATATCGGGGCCGCTGCTGGATCGCATTGACATTCATATCGAGGTTCCAGCAGTGAAATACAAGGAATTGCGAGCGCCGTCTTCCGCGGAAGATTCCGCTTGCGTGCGGCAGAGGGTAATCGCCGCGCGCAACAGGCAGCTCGAACGGTTTCAGAACGAGAAAAAGACTTACGCGAATGCGCAGATGATGCCGAAGATGATTCGCAAGCATTGCGCGATTTCTCCCGATGGCGAAAAACTGCTGGAGAACGCCATCACGCGGCTGGGACTCTCCGCGCGAGCGCACGACCGCATCTTGAAGGTGGCGCGAACGATCGCGGACCTGGTCGGCGGAGAAACGATTGAGCCGCGGCACTTGAGCGAGGCGATCCAGTACAGGACGCTGGACCGCTCTTACTGGGCTTGAGGCGCGACGCAGACCGCCAATCGGGAGATTGGCGTTCCCGGCGGGCTGCTGCCTTCTTACCACGCATAGCATCTAAAATATGTAGGAGGCCAGTCTGCTCCATTGACTCTGTTTCCTTTGCTGTGTTACCCATAAAGCGCTCACTTTTGGGGCTACCGGGGCGGCTGCAGCACAAAAGATGGCTTCAGAAATCAAGCACCTCGAAATGACGCTGGAGACGCACGTTGAGAGCGTCAATCTCGCGGAGGAGATGTGTCTGCGCGTGGCGGAAGCCGCGGGGTTTGGCGAGGATGACTGCTACCGCATCGGGATGAGCGTGCGAGAGGGCGTGATCAACGCTTTTCATTACGGCAACCAGGAGCGCCCGGAAAAGAAAATCCATCTCGCGGTGGACCTGACCGCGGACAAGATGATCATTCACGTGCTGGATGAGGGCCCGGGCTTCAAGCTTGCCGACGTTCCCGACCCGCTTGCTGAGGAGAACCTGCTCAGCACCTCGGGGCGCGGGATCTTCTTGATGCGAGCGTTCATGGATGAGTTCGACGTAGTGTCCGGCAAAACGGGCGGCGCGGAAATCGTAATGTCAAAAAAACTGCCGGGACTGGGGAGCGCTTCGCCGAACGGCCAGGGTGGCCACAACGCAACGCCCCAGCAGGAAGCGTAAAGTTTAGAGATGTCATTACACGCGACACATCGAGATGCGGGGATCGTTACCGTGGTGGATTTAAGCGGTCGCATCGTCCTGGGCGACGGCAGCGCTTTGCTGCGGACGACGATCCGTGGACTGCTGCAAGACCAGCGCAAACTGATTCTGCTGAATCTCGCGGACGTGGATTACATCGACAGCTCGGGAATTGGCGAGTTGGTCAGCGGGTTCACGGCGGTGAAAAATCAAAGCGGAGATTTGAAACTGCTGCACTTGACGAAGAAAGTGCGCGATTTACTGCAGATCACCAAGCTGTACACCGTGTTTGATGTGTTCACGGACGAAGGCACGGCGCTGCGAAGTTTTAACTGAACTTTCCGATCGGTTCTCTCCAGCTCCGCCAATAAGACAGGCCAGTCATCCTGAGGGTCGGCAAAATCGAGAGGATCTCATCCATTGCTCCGAGCAATGGATCAGATGAGATCCTTCGCTTCGCTCAGGATGACAATCGCCGCGGGTTAGCCTTGAGAGCAGGCATTTCGAGGGGAGGAATACCGGCTGAAGCTCGCGCGATTCCTTCGATTGCGGCACAATCTGTTGGATGATGCAGCCCGCCGATACGCAGTGGATTGCTGGCCAGGCGAAATCAGTTGGTTTCGACCTTTGCGGCGTGGTGCGCGCGCAAAAATTTCCGGAACTCGAAAAAACTTCGGAGTGGCTCGCCCGGGGTTACGCGGGAGAGATGAAGTACCTTGCCGATCCCCGGCGATCCGATCCTCAGACGATTATGCCGGGGCTTCAGAGCGCCATCGTCTGCCTGCTCAACTACAACACCGCGCAGCCGCCTTCCATCGATACTGCGCCGCCCGTCAGTAATGGCGCGGCGAGTGGCTGGATTTCCCGCTACGCCTGGGGTGACGACTATCACGACGTGTTACGAGAGCGGCTGGACGCGCTGGTCGAATCGCTGGGCCAACGCTTCACGGAACCATTCGAGGCGCGCGCTTATGTGGACACGGGACCGGTCCAGGAGCGAGTGCTCGCGAAGTACGCTGGATTGGGATGGCTCGGGAAAAATACCCTGCTGCTCAACCAGACGCTGGGCTCGTTCTTTTTTCTGGGCGTGATTCTCACCACTCTCGATCTCGAACCGACGCTCGGGGCGAACGAGTTGCCGCCGCCGGATTTGTGCGGAAGCTGCCGGCGTTGCATCGACGCGTGCCCAACGCAAGCCTTTGTCGAACCCTACGTGATGGACGCGCGCAAGTGCATTTCCTATCTGACGATAGAGCTGCGCGGCGCTATCCCGGAGGAATTCCGCGAACCGATGGGGAATCATGTTTTCGGATGCGACATTTGCCAGGATGTTTGTCCGTGGAACGGACGCGCACCGATTAGCGGAATACCACAGTTCCAACCAAGAGTTTTTCCCGCCCCAGCGGGAAACGGCGCTGAAGCGTCTGTTCCGTCGCAAGACGAATCGCTCTACCTTCCCAGGCTCGAATGGCTGCTCGGGTTGAGCGAGGCGGACTTTCGCACACTCTTCCGCGGTAGCGCCGTCAAACGCGCGAAATGGCGCGGCCTGATGCGCAACGTCTGCATCGCGCTGGGTAATTCTGGCTTGCGGCCGGGAACGGCGGAGCACGAGCGGATCAGCAATTTACTGGAGCGGCTAGCGGCTTCGGACGAGCAAATGCTCGCGGAATCTGCCCGATGGGCACTTTCGCGCATCGAATAAGGGCGCGTTAGGAATAGTTGTCGAAGAGGCAGACGCAGGTGCACGTGGCTGGAGAACCCGAGAGACTGGTCGCACCGCAGTTTTTCCAGACCGCGTTCCCATCCTGCGGGCACTAGGAGTATAATCCGGCCCGCAGGTCGACTAGCCCTCCGCGCTGCAAGGGTTCCCATGGATCGCCGTAAATTTTTGTTGAATACCAGTATCGTCGGCGCAGGATTAATTGGCGCGGGAAATTCTGCACCAGGTTTATTGCGCCCCGGCACTGCGAGCAATTCGGACTCAAATCTTACTTTGGAGGAAAAACCCGTGGCATTTTCCGTGCCCCCGCTGTCGTATTCGTTTGACGCACTCGAGCCGTACATCGACGCCAAGACGATGGAAATCCATCATGACAAACATCATGGCGCCTACGTCACCAATTTGAACAAGGCCCTGGATGGCCAGGCCGCACTGCAAGCCAAGTCGATCGACGATCTTCTGAAGGGTCTCGATGCGGTTCCGGAGAATATTCGCGGTGCCGTCCGCAACAATGGCGGCGGCCACTGGAACCACACGCTTTTCTGGACGCTGATGAAGAAAGGCGGTGGCGGAGAGCCCAAAGGAGGCCTTGCGGCGGCCATCAATTCCGCGTTTGGATCGTTCGCCGGATTTCAGGAAAAGTTTGCAGCCGCGGGCCTGGGGCGCTTTGGTTCCGGCTGGGCGTGGCTGGTCGTCAGAGACGGGAAACTGGCTATCGACTCCACGCCGAATCAGGACACGCCCTACCTGCTGGCAGGCGGAGGCAAGGCCGTTCTTGGACTCGACGTCTGGGAACACGCCTACTACCTGAAGTATCAAAACGTGCGCGGTGATTACATCAAGGCCTGGTGGAACGTCGTCAACTGGGACAAAGCCGCCGAGCTTTATGATGCCGCGAAGAAATAGTTGCTCGCGGTAAGCCAGAAAAGGAAAAGGCCCTCGAGCGAGTCGGGGGCCTTCTTTTATCCAAACTGAAATCGAATTTAAGCCATCAGTTGCCGCTTGCCGAGTGAAACAACCGATGCCGCCTGCCTAGCCGCGGGATAGCTTCTTACCACGGGTGCGTACGGGCGTGCTTCCCGAGTCGCCACCGGCGTGGGTACCGGCAGGGCTCCTGCAGTCTGCCGCGAAGCCTCACGAACCAGCTCCATACGGCCCCGCACGTGGAACTTCGCGAGCAGCGAGGAGACATGGAATTTTACGGTGCGTTCGGAGAGGTTCAGATCAGAGGCGATTTCTTTGTTGGCAAGACTCTTCATGAGGCCGGCGAGAACTTCTTCTTCGCGGCGCGTCAATTTCACCTGGCTGCGGACTGATTTGCCAGCCTCCAAAAGTTTGTCGGCTTTCTCGGTGAGGCCTTCCAGAAGCTCCTCTTCCGCCTGGACCATCACAACGTAGTCACTCGTGGATTGGCCCCGCACCATGCAGTGCATGGCCAGCAGTCCTGCAGCCTGGTCCACAGGAAACCTGCCATCGGGCCCGGCGTCCACATGAAAGTGCGCTATACCAGTGTTTTTTTCGTAGAAGAAGTAAACATCGCGGAGAAAAGCCGAGCGGGAACTGGATAATTGCTGTGAATGCTCACTTCTGCGCATCACCTTCACATGCACCCCCTTGATAGCAGCCCCATGACAGAACTGAAGGCTATTTGGTTTTTTGTTCTTCACCCCTTGACGAGGCGTATTCCCCGAGATTGGACAGACTGTCAGGCAAAAAGCCAAAAAGAGGGCTGATGGCTTAGCGACTCTTGCCCGCCGAATGGGAACGGTCAGGCAGGGGACAGAACTCCCTGAGAGTCCGCCTAAGACCGACTCACCGAACACTCCCTCCTTGCAAATATTCCTCCGAATGGACGATTATGCAACTCACTCAAAAATGGGGCGTTAGGCAAAACGGCGGATTGTTTCGGAATTGTTTGCAGGTAGGAATTGCACAGTACCAGAAGTTTTTCCACTTTTTGCACATTTTTTGTTACTTTGAAATTACAATCCTTAACTCGCCTGAGCTTGCTCAATCCCTTGTGGAAAAGTATTGAAGCCAGTGGAAAAGTGCTGAAGCCCATCATCTCCAGATTTGAGATTTTCAGAACCGAGCTACTCGCGTTTGCTCCGGCCCGATCAATTCGTATGCCATACCCCGCCAGCGAATTTTGCGTGTTACCAGAGAGTTCACAAAATTTGCAAGATAGAGAAAGGGGACGAAGAGTGGGAACAGAATGTAAATCCAGGCTTGGCCCATGATCTGCGGCCGCGCAGCGGGGAGAGCCTCGGTGACACCGCTGAGCCGGACGGAACTCCGGATGGACGAAAGCAGTAAAGGAAGAAAAGTCAGCGTCACGATATGAAAAGCGGGCCGTTGCTGCAGCAAGTCACTCAAGATCAGGATCACACCGAGCAAAAGCGTCGTGCAGTAGAGAAGATGGGTGAAGGCCGCGAGCCGCCAGACTCTCTCGGCGTACACACGAGTGATGAGAACTTGACGGTTGGTGAATTCGAGCAAGCCCTCGAGATCGGTTTCGACGTAGGAGAGCGTCAAGCACTCCGGCATGAAAACGATCGAATGATTGTTGCGCTCCAACGCGCGCGTCAGGGAATAATCGTCGCTGACCGAGTTTCTCCACTCGTCCATCACACCGGATTGTTCGAAGATGCTGCGGCGAATTGCCGTGCCTCCGCCCCAGCAGAAATTTTTTCCCCTTTCGCTGAGCATGGTCACCAACGGAGCATTCCACGCGGCTAGAAGCGCTGTGGGCAGATTGCCGCGATTAGGGATCAGCCAGCGCATGGTGGTTGTGGCGCCGATCCTGGTATTCCCCAGCGGCGCCACCAAGTGATGAAGCCAGCGTCTGCCGGGACGCCCGTCGGAATCGGTAAAGACGAGAACTTCAAATTCCGGTGGAAGTTGTTCCACGGCCACTCGCAAGTTGTTGACCTTTTCACTGGAAGTGCTGGGGTTCCCCGCAACGATCACGTGGGCTTTCACCTTCGAACTCGCAACTATCCGCTCAAGGATGCTGTGGGCCGGATCCGAGCCCGAGGCAAGAATAAAAAAAATTTCGTAATTCTGACGCTCGAATTCCGTAAGCGACACCAGATTGCGCTCGAGACCGGGCTCGACACCTTTACACGGACACAGCACGGCCACGCGCGGCGCGTAGAATCCCGGGTCGGTATGCAACCGCCGGCGCACGTAGCCGAGCCAATGCCAAACCCGCCAGATCAGGTACGCTCCAAGCAGGATCTGCAAGCACGCCAGGAAATAGAATAGCGTCTCCACTTTGTCCGAGCATAGCAGAGGAAGTTTGCTCGCAGGGCGGCGTTGCAACGGTTAGAATCGCACCGGTAAACGTCCGTCCAAGGAGAACAGAAATGCCACGAGTGGATGCAGGAATGGTAACTTCAGCGGTGGAACTGCCGGGATACCGCATCGTCAGGAATTTCGGCATCGTGCGCGGAATCATCGTCCGCTCGCGAAGCGTGATTGGGAATCTTGGCGCGGCGCTTCAGACTATCGTCGGTGGAAACATCACCATTCTTACGAACCTGTGCGAGAAGACACGCGAGGATGCTTTCGAGCTGCTGCTGCAGCATGCTGCCGAGCACGGCGCCAACGCGGTCATCGCCATGCGCTACGACGCCACCGAAGTGATGCAAGGTGTCACCGAAGTGCTCGCCTATGGCACCGCCGTCCAGGTTGAGCGCATTTCCTAGCTGCCCTAACATGCGTTCGCGCGCCGGAAAGCTCATGTTTGGCACAAGCCTGACGGGCCGCTGAAGCTGATCAACTCGGACGCGACTTTGCCATCGGTTGCGGTTGCAACTGCGCTGCGACAATTTGTGCGGCTAATTCCTCGATGCCCGTTAGCGCGCGGGTCGCCGCCAGGCGTGCCTGCTCCATGAAGGACGAGTCCAGCAGAAACGCGCAACGGTCGACGAACGGATGGTCCGCTGCTTCAAATGGCTTGCGGAGGCGCTGCTTCGCCGCCGCGCGCGCCAACAGCTCTTCGTACATCTGCAGGTCCCGCTGAAAATCGAGCGCGTCGCCCACCGTCCAGCCCTGCTGCCGCGTTAATGACGCCAGAAACTTTCTGCGGAACGCCGTGGCATCCCGCCGCAGCATAGGACGCGGCTTCGATTTACCCGCGGGCTGTGGCTCGTTGCAAACGATGGCCAGAGCGCGCACGGTCAAGGCCAGCAACGCCTCACGTTGCAGCAGCGTGAGCAAGTCGCGGTACAGCGAGGCGTGGACTTGCAGCGCGTGACGGCCATTTTCGACCACGTAGGAATCCACAAAGCGCGGCACGACGCGCTCCCGAAGCAGCACGTCCGCGATGCGCTGGGCGAGTTCCGCCGGTGCGTCGGTGGCAGTTTGTTTTTCGGGCGGCATGTTCTAGGGAACATGTTAGCAGGAGTCTGTTCTTTGCTTGCGCCGCGTGTCGCAAATGAAAAAGCCTGGTCACCAGTCACAAGTCACCATCACGTGATGGCGGCTCGCTCTTTGATAGAACTATCGTTCAGTGAATGGCCCGCGGACTATCCGGGCCAACGCGTTTTTGTTTTGGCTCGGGCTGCGGCACGATTGGCGGGGTCACCGCCTCCTTCTGCAGCGCGTGCTCCAGAACTTCGTCGAGCGTGCGCACATAAGTGATCTTAATGTCGCCGAGAATCTCTGGAGTGAGATCCGCCGCGGCATTCGGTTCGTTGTCCGCAGGCAGCAGCACTTCCGTGATGCCCGCGCGTTTCGCTCCGAGCACTTTTTCCTTTACACCGCCAATGGGCAGGACCACGCCCGAGAGCGTCATCTCGCCGGTCATCGCCAGGCGGTCTTTCACCGGGCGGCCGCTGAGCAAGCTCACCAGCGCCGTGACCATCGCCGCGCCGGCCGACGGGCCATCCTTCGGCACCGCGCCGGACGGCACATGGATGTGAATGTCCTGCTTGCGAAAGAAGTCCGGATCGATGCCGTAGCGCTCGCCATTCGCGCGCGTCCAGGTCAGCGCCGCGGTCATCGATTCCTGCATGACTTCGCCGAGATGCCCGGTCATGGTGAACTGCTTGCCGCCGCGCATGCGCGTCGCCTCGATGAAGATGATGTCGCCGCCCACCGGCGTCCAAACGAGGCCGACGGCCACGCCGGGCCGCTTGACCCGCTCCTCGACTTCCTTCTCCGTGCGGAATTTTGGCACGCCCAGGAATTCGCGGACTACTTCCGGCGTCACGACCATCTTATCCATCTTGCCTTCGGCGATGCGCCGCGCCTGTTTGCGCGTGATCGTGGCGATTTCGCGCTCCAGGTTGCGCACGCCCGCCTCACGCGTGAAGCTGTGAATGATTTCCTGCAAGCCTTCGTTTGAGAATTCGATCTGTTCCCCAACCTTCAAGCCATGCTCGGTGGCCTGCTTGGGAATCAGGTACTTGTGCGCGATGTGGAGCTTCTCTTCTCCCGTGTAACCGGGCAATTCGATGATCTCCATGCGGTCTCGCAACGGCTCCGGGATGGGATCCATCCAGTTGGCCGTGGCGATGAAAAGCACTTTCGAGAGATCGAAGGGCACGTCCAGATAATGATCGCGGAAGGAGTTGTTTTGCTCAGGATCAAGAACTTCCATCAGCGCCGATGACGGGTCGCCGCGGAAATCGCGCCCCAGCTTGTCGACCTCGTCCAGCATCATGACCGGGTCGTTGGTTTCGCCGCGCTTTAGCCCCTGAATAATCTGTCCGGGCAACGCGCCAATGTAGGTGCGGCGGTGGCCGCGAATTTCGGCTTCGTCGTGCATGCCGCCAAGAGCGATGCGCACGAATTTGCGTCCCAGCGAACGCGCGATGGATTTGCCAAGCGAAGTCTTGCCCACGCCTGGAGGTCCCACGAAGCAGAGGATCGGCCCCTTCATGCCAGGCTGCAGTTTCTTCACCGCCAGGTAGTCGAGGATGCGCTCTTTCACCTTCTGCAGGTCGTAATGGTCTTCGTCGAGGATCTCGTGCGCCTTGGCAATGTCGATTTCGGCGCTGCCCGACGATTTGCTCCACGGCAGAGAGGTCATCCACTCCAGATACGTCCGAGAAACCATGTACTCCGCGGAGGCCGGGGTCATTTTTGCCAGCCGCTTCAGCTCGCGGTCGCACTCTTTCTTGGCTTCGGCCGTCATGCCGGCTTCTTCGACCTTTTTGCGAAGCTCGTCGATCTCCTGCATCGTATCGTCGGATTCTCCGAGTTCTTTCTGGATCGCCTTCATCTGCTCGCGCAGCAGGTATTCGCGCTGGTTCTGGCTGACTTGCTCCTGCACTTGATCGTGAATCTTCGAACGCAGCTCCAGAACTTCGAGTTCCTTGGAGAGTTCGCGAATCAGGGATTCGAGCCGCCTGCGCACGCTGGAGGTCTCGATTAATTCCTGGCGCAACAGCGTCGAAAGAGACGGCAAAGTCCCGGCGATGAAGTCCGTCAGGCGGCCTGGGTCGTCGATGTTCATGGCCGCGGTTTGCAGGTCATCGGAAAGCTGCGGCGAGTGGCTCACCACTTCGCGGAAGAGCTCCTGCGCATTGCGCTCCAGCGCTTCGAGTTCGGTATCTGCTTCGCCGATGATGTCCGGTTCCGCTTGCACGCGGGCTCGCAGAAAGGGTCTTAACCCGATCAGCTCAAGTATCTGGATGCGCTGGAGGCCTTCCAGGAAAACAACTACGTTGCCGTTCGGCATTTTTACGGTCTTGTGCACCTTGGCCAGCGTCCCGACCTTGTGAAGATCGGCGGCCGCTGGATCTTCGACACGCGGATCGAGCTGAGCAACCACACCTAGCAACTTCTCGTCGCCCTGCAAGCTATTTACTAACGCCAGAGAGCTCTCACGTCCCACGGTTAAAGGCAGTACCGCGCCAGGAAACAGGACGGTATCCCGAACCGGCAGGATGGCAAGTACTTCTGGAACTACAAACTTTTTCTCAGCCATGATGTCCCCTAGTCATAGGCGCAGCGGTTTTGGAGCTGCGTCACCCATTTTAGATGCAAAGGTGCAGGAAAGGGTGCACAAAATTATAAGAGTTGCTAGCATAAAATCTTAGCACACTACACTCATATTCGTAAAGGCTCTTACGGCGCTCCTTTATTTCTAGCAAAGTCTTTCCATTCAATACCTTGCATTTCAGAATGGGGTTTGTTCTCGAGACCCACGATTCCGCTCATGCCAACTATAACTCCTTCGCGACGATCTCTTATTTCCTCGAAGCAAAATTCTTCAGCACGCAATTCCTGGCTTCCTCGCGCGTTTTGATCTGTCCTTCAAGCTGGGCATCCTCAAGCATCCGCAGAATCTCAGCAAATAGGGGGCCGGGGCGGAAGCCCATTGCCAGAAGGTCGTCCCCCGTCAACAGGCGCTCCGGGCGCACCTGTTCCGGAGGCGTCAACTCCAGGAACCGCTGGACGAACTCATAGGAATCGAGGTGGCGATGGCTGGAAAGACAGTCGAGCCGATGCAGCGCCAGGTGTTCCTCAAAGCGGGGGAGGCGCACAAACTTCTTCAGCGTGGAAGCACGCATCTCCGCGACGGCCCCGAACTTCATGTGATTGTCCACGAGCGCGAGAATTTGCCCGGTGTCCTCATTGGAGAAACGCAAACGCTCGCAGATGGCCTCGGCCATGCGCATCCCGACTTCCACGTGGTTGTTGAAGCGAATACGGTCTCCCGTCTCGGCAGCGGATTGGACCGTCGGCGGTTTGCCGACATCGTGGAGAAGAACGCCCCAAGCCAGTGTTGGCGAAGCGTTTTTAGGCAGTCCTTCGAGCATCAAGCACGTGTGAATCCACACATCTCCTTCAGGGTGAAATTGCGGAGGCTGCTCGACCCCTTTCATCGCGGCGATTTCAGGAAGAACCTGCTGGAGCAGCCAGGTTTCATCCAGCAATTCGAACGCTTGCCGGGCGGCGCCCTCGGTGAGCATTTTGGTGAGTTCTTCGCGCAAGCGCTCGGGAGAAACTTGATGGATTTCGGCGACGTGGCGGCGTATCGCTCGAAATGTTGATGCTTCGATTTCGAATCCGAAACGCGCGGCGAATCGCACCGCGCGCATCATGCGCAGTTTGTCTTCGGTGAACCGGCGAGACGGTTCGCCGATGGCGCGAATCACTTTCGCTTTAAGGTCCGCCTGCCCTCCAACGTAGTCGAGCACTTCACCGCTGTCGTGGCGCATCAGCAGGCCATTGATGGTGAAGTCGCGGCGCTGCACGTCCTCTTGCGGCGTTTTCGAATAAACAACACTGTCGGGGTGGCGGCCGTCGCTGTAGCCCACGTCCGAGCGGAACGTGGCCACTTCCACTTTCAACCCATCCCGCGGAAGTAGAATCACGCCAAACTGCGCGCCCACCGCGATGCTCTCCGGAAAGAGCGTCATAACCTGATCCGGCGTGGCGTCGGTGGTGACATCGTAATCGGCAGGCTCATGGCCCAGCAGCAAGTCGCGCACACATCCGCCGACGAGCAGCGCTTGATAGCCGCTGCTGCGGAGCGTGTCGCAAAGCGAATTGGCCATTTCGCGTGGCGTCATGGTCCGATTATGCGGCAATTCGCCCTGTAGCTCACCTTTTGTAGGGGGAGTCTTTTCCATGCCCTAGCTGGATGGAATTGCGAGTCGAATTATTTGCTGCGAAAGACCAGGCAGGTAATGTCATCGGACTGGCGCGTGGCGCCGACAAATTCGTCCACCTGCTTCATCAGGTATTGAAGAGTTTGCTGGGCATCCCAATCCGGCAGATTGCGAATGGCGCTGAGCCAGCGCTCGTTTCCGAACTCTTCGCCCGATTCATTGAAAGCCTCGACGACGCCGTCGGTGAAGAAAATCAGGGCGTCGCCGGGTTTGAGTTCCAGCGACGCGGTCTCGTAATTCGTCGCGGGCTGAATGCCAAGCGGCATTCCGCCGACCTCCAAAGTTTCAAGCGCACCGTTCGCGTGGCGAAGAATGGGCGCGTTGTGCCCGGCATTGACGTAAGTCAGCCTCCTCGAAACCGGGTTGTATTCGGAGAGAACGGCAGTCGTAAACCGCAAGCCGTTCAGGCTGTGCGCGCAGGCGTAAAGATTCAGTCGCGCCACCAGATCCGCGAGCGGGGCATTTTCTCCCGCGATCGTTCGCAAGCTAGCTTGCAGGGTCGCCATCAGCAGCGCCGCAGGGACGCTCTTGCCGGCCACATCGGCGATCACCACCATCAGCTTCTCGCGATCCTCAGCATTGGGATAGAACGCATCGTAATAATCGCCGGCGACGGAATTCTGTGGCCGGGTGGCGAACGCGATGTTCGCGCCCACGACTTCCGGCGGCTGCGAAGGCACCAGCCAGCTTTGAATCTCCCGCGCGATTTCCAGGTCGCGCTTCATGGTGACCTTGTCGGCCAGCTCCAGGGAAAGCAGCAGCAAAAGCAGGAAGACGCCCACGGGTCCGAAATTGGCCTCAGTGGAAACGTTGTTGAACGTAAACTTCATTCCGGAAACCACCAACAGCAAAAGCGCAACGAGCAACAGCACGCGCCGCGCAGGGGTCATCTTCATCAGCATCGACCAAAAAAGTATTTTGCAAATGCGGATCCAGCGCTTGAACCCGCGATGCGTGCCGAGCCCTTCCGAGTCCGCTTCTTTCATGTAGAAGCTATAGCTGGCGCGGGCGTCGGCGGTGAAGTGCGACCACAATTCATCAACCTGGCGGCCTTCGCTGATGCGCTGCCAGAAATGGCGCGCGCGACCCAAGGCATTGAGCCGAGGCGGGGAAGAGGAAACACCGGGAGTGGGAGGCGCGCTCATGGATGATCGATGACGGAGATAGAGTATAGGACATCCGGCAGCGATTCGTTGGAAGTTAGGAATCGTCGCGATCGTGTCCAGTTTCGTCGTGGCGCAGCGAGCCGCCGAATTGCACTTTGCCGAAACCGAAGCGGTCGCGAAGATGGTCAGCGGCGCTGGTGAGTTTCTCGAGTTTCGCGCGGCGCTCGGCGTCCAGCAAATCGAGTTGTTCGCTGCCGTGCGTGAGGCCGCCGAGGCTGACTCCGAGCAGCCGGACTTTTCTTTTCACATCGCGATGGATTCTGAAAAGTTCCTGGAACACGGCGAAAATGTCGGCATCGAGGCGCGTGGGTTCTCCTAGCGTTTTGGAGCGAGTGTGCGTTTCGAATCCGGCGTAACGAATCGTCAGCGTGAGCGTCCGCGTGGCGAGGCCGGCTTCTCGCAGGCGTTTGCAGGCTTTCTGCGAAAGATGGCTGAGCATGGCGGAGAGGGCTTCCGCGTCGCCGGTATCTTCGCCGAAAGTGTGATTGTGCGAAATGGATTTCGGTTCCGCATCGATGACAAATTCATAGGAATCGCCGCCGCGCGCCTTGCGATAGAGCGCCGTGCCCCACTGGCCGAAAATGCTCTCCAGTTTTTCCTGCGGGACGGCGGCAATCTGCCCGACGGTTTCGATGCCGAGCGAGCGGAGCGCTCTCTCCGTAACTTCACCGATGCCAGGAATTTTTCGCACGGGGAGCGGCGCGAGGAATCGCTCTTCGCTGCCTGCAGGAACCCACACGAGTCCGCGCGGCTTGGCCTGCTCGGAAGCGACTTTGGCGACCAGGCGCGTCGCGGCGAGGCCGCCGGAACAGGGAAGGGCGGTCGTTTGCGTGATGGTTCGAAGCAACTTGTCGGCTGCCGCCAGCGGAGGGCCGTGCAACCGTTCGGTGCCGGCGAGATCAAGATAGGCTTCGTCAATCGAAACCATTTCGACGATGGGAGAAAACTTCGCGAGGATGGTCGCGACGCGGTCGCTCCACTCTCCGTATTTTTCGTGGTGACCGTCCAGAAAGACTGCGTGTGGACAAAGCCGCCCCGCGGTGCGCAGCGGCATCGCCGAGTGGATGCCATATTTGCGTGCTGCGTAGCTCGCGGCGGAAACCACGCCGCGCTGATCTGGTCTCCCGCCCACAACCACGGGCATGCCGCGCAATTCCGGCCGCTCGAGCAATTCCACGGAGACGAAAAACGCGTCCATGTCCACGTGGAGGATCGAAGCTGTGGCCTCCGCGGACCGCTCGTCGAGCGGACCGTGCTTGGCTCGGAATCGCGCGAGATCCGGCATGCGGCTAGCCTACGCTTGGATTTTCACGGCGGCAACGTCGTGGCCTCTGATGACAAGCCTGAAATATTGCCAGAGCAGAGCCTCAGGCCTGAAGGCCTGAGCTACAGCGATAAATCATGTTCGTTCAGCGGCGAGGACACGGGGAATTCCGGCGAGGTCGTTGGTGACAGCGATTTTGGCCCAGGCGGGTGCGTCGAGGAGCGGTTGCACGGCGGGAAGGCTGTTGTGGCCAAGTTCGAGAACGAGGATGCCGGCGGACTTGAGATGGGCGGCGGCCTGCGTGATGAGACCGGCGTAGAGTTCGTAGCCTTCTTCGCCGCCGTAGAGCGAGGTTTCTGGTTCGTGGTCGCGGACTTCGCGCATGAGCGTCGCAGCTTCGCGGCGGCCGATGTAGGGAGGGTTGCTGGCGACAAGATCGAGGAGAAGTGGCGAGTGACGAGTGGCGAGTGGCGAGTCCGACAAAGCATCGAGCACATTGCATTCGAGGAAACGAATGCGGTCGGAGACGGAATGGCGCGCAGCGTTGCGGCGGGCGACGGCGAGAGCGGCGGAGG
>WNFC01019327.1_pt1 | contig 15009 bp, 13 predicted proteins | sample 5400541 | NCBI WGS metagenome assembly WNFC01 (sample SAMN13153342, study PRJNA577476) | soil metagenome | isolation source: 120 cm saprolite under Douglas fir tree site 2 hole 2 replicate 1 | place: USA:California | collected 2015-04-18
CGAGAGGCTTCTGCCTTGAAGCTGGTCAGCGCCTCGGAATGGTCGGCATACTCGGGGCGGTTTTTCGCCATCTCAGCCGGTTCGTTGCGCAGGAAGTCGGCGTAGGCGCGCGCTTCCTGCCTCGCATCACCGCGCTCCCCGTAAGCATGAGCGCGCAGTACATAAATGAAGAGGTGCGTCGGAGTCGCCCGCTGAATGGTGTCGGCCTGGGCGAGCGCGGCGCCGGGATCGCCGCCCGCCAGCTGCAGCAGCCCCAGGTGATACCGGGCGTCGGCGTCGAGCGTGGGGAGCTGGCTATAAGCCCCCAGCGCCATGGGAAGAAAGAAGTGAACGCTGTCGTTCTTGCCGGCCTCCGCGAGGATCATGACGCGATTGAAGAGACGATTCGCGCGCTCCTCGGGAGACATTTGACTGATGTCGGGAGCGCGAAGCTGAGCGGTTTGACCAGAAGGTGCCGCTCCCTGCTCTCCGCTACTAGCGCTCCCTCCCCCCGTTCCACGGATCGCAAGCAGAGTCACCAGTGCGCCGAGCGCGGCTCCAGCGATCGCCCAAGGAAAACCGGCCCGCCACCCGGTCGCTCCGGCCGTGGCGACCGCCGCGCCGCACTTGTGGCAAAACCGAGCACCCTGAGAGAGCGGGGCACCGCATGCATGACAGTTCATTGGGTGGAGAATGTAACCCGGGCTGGCGGGAGACAGGAAAGCCGGTAGAGTAGGGGCCCATGGCCGGCACCGAGTATGGCAAGCACATGGGGGAGTTGAAGCGCGGCGAGCAACGCTGGGATGTCTACCTCGAGGGCCAGCCCGATACGTCCCTCGGCGCGGTCCGCGGGCGCATTCACTTTGTGAGCGGTCAGTTGCACAAGGTGACAGGCTGGATTTTTCTGGAGTGGCAAGAGAAGGAGATTCAGGAGCGATTCGGCGAGTTTTCGGCGGTCGAGCTGTTGCACTTTGTGGAAGCTCTCTAGCGTACGTTTTGCACATTTTTTGTGTAAAACTCGGCCAGCGGCCCGTTTGTTCTGCATTTCGTGCACGTTTTCATTGACACTCTACAGCGGGGCCTCTAGTTTCCTTACATGGCCCGACGCTTGCACAGTGTCTCACCGACTGGGAAGGAGACTGAAGCCCAATGACAGCTACGCTGGAACCCTCCGTCGCCTCCGCCACAAAAACGTCCACCGGTGCCACACCGGCGGATGTAATCCGCCGTGCCAAGGAAGCGGGAGTACAGGTCGTGGACGTGCGGTTCACGGATCTGCCCGGCACCTGGCAGCATTTCTCGATTCCGCTGAAGGAGCTCGAGGAGGACACGTTCACCGACGGTTTGGGATTTGACGGCTCGTCGATCCGCGGCTTTCAGGCAATCAATGAGAGCGACATGCTGTTGCTGCCGGATCCAGCCAGCGCGTTCGTTGATCCGTGCCTGCAGGTACCGACGCTCTCACTCACTTGCGACGTCGTGGATCCCATCACGCGCGAGCCCTACTCCCGCGATCCGCGATATGTCGCGCGCAAGGCCGAGGCCTTTCTCAAGAAAAGCGGCGTCGCGACGACGGCGTATTTCGGGCCCGAGGCGGAGTTCTACATCTTCAACTCCGTACGCTTCGACCAGAATGCGCATGAGGGCTACTACCACATCGATTCCGAAGAAGGCATCTGGAACAGCGGCTCGAACGGGTCAGCCAACCTGGGTCACCGGCCGCGCCACAAGGAAGGGTATTTCCCAGTCCCGCCAACGGATCGGCTGCAGGACCTGCGCTCCAAGATCATGCTGGCAATGATCGCGTCGGGCATCGAAGTGGAGGTCCATCACCACGAGGTCGGAACCGCGGGCCAGACCGAGATCGACATGCGCTATAGTACGCTGACGCGCATGGCCGATCAGGTCATGATGTACAAGTACATCGTGAAGAATGTGTGCGCGCAGAACGGCTATACAGCGACGTTCATGCCCAAGCCGATGTTCGGCGACAACGGCTCGGGGATGCACGTGCACATGAGTCTGTGGAACGGCACCAACAACCTGTTCTTCGACAAGAACGGCTACGCGCTGATTTCCGAATCGGCGCGCTGGTACATCGGCGGGCTGATCAAGCACGCGGCCGCGCTGCTCGGCTTCGCCGCGCCGACGACCAACAGCTACCGGCGACTCGTGCCCGGCTATGAGGCGCCGATCAACCTGATCTACTCGCAGCGCAACCGTTCGGCGATTTGCCGCATCCCGATGTACTCGACGTCGCCGAAGGCCAAACGGCTCGAGTTCCGGGCGCCGGATCCCTCTGCCAACCCGTACCTCACGTTCGCGGCGCTGCTCATGGCCGGTCTCGACGGCATCAAAAACAAGATCGAGCCGCCCAAGCCGATGGACGTGGATCTCTATGAGCTCGAGCCGTCGGAGCGGAAGCACGTAAAGAACACGCCGGGCACGTTGCAGGAGTCGCTGGCGGCGCTGGAAGCCGATCATGCCTTCCTGCTCGAAGGCGGGGTCTTCACCCAGGACCTCATCGACACCTGGCTCGCGATGAAGAAGGCCAAGGACGTCGATCCGGTCGCGTTGCGGCCGCATCCGTACGAGTTCTTCCTGTATTACGACGCCTAACCACTAAGGCGGCGATGGCGGCAGGGGCGGCAGGGGAAGCACCCTTGCCGCCCTTGCCGCCTCTGCCGTCGTCATTCCCATGACAACCAAACGCGAAATCCTCGATCTTGCCAAGAAGCAGGGCGTGTCCTTCCTGCGGCTGCAGTTCACGGACATTCTGGGCGTCAACAAGAACGTCGAGGTGCCCGAAAGCCAGTTCGAGAAGGCGCTGGAAGGCGACATCATGTTCGATGGCTCGTCGATCGAAGGGTTCGTGCGGATCGAGGAATCGGACATGGTGTTGAAGCCGGACCTCGACACGTTTCGGGTCTTGCCCTATGGCGACGAGGGGGGGAGGGTGGCGCGGGTCATCTGCGACATCTACAACCCAGACGGCTCGGCGTTCGCGGGGTGCACTCGCAGAGCCTTGAAGGAGCAGATCGCGAAGGCCAAGGCGCTGGGCTATGCGATGATGGCCGGGGTCGAGGCCGAGTTTTTCATCTTCCAGCTGGATGCCAGGGGAGATCCGACCACTGAGACGCACGATCGGGGAGGCTACTTCGATCTGACGCCAGTGGACCGGGCGGAAGAGATCCGGCGGCTGATCATCAAGGACCTCACCTCGATCGGGTTGGAGGTCGAAGCGGGCCATCACGAGGTCGCGCCGGCGCAGCACGAAATCGACTTCCAGTACGCAGAAGCGCTGCAAACGGCCGACAACCTCGCCACCTTCCGATTCATCGTGCGCAACGTCGCGTACCGCCACGGGTTCCTGGCGACGTTTATGCCCAAGCCGATCTTCGGCCAGAACGGCTCGGGGATGCACACCCACCAGTCGCTGTTCCGGAAGGGGGCGAACGCGTTCCACGATCCCAAGGCGAAGTGGGAGTTGTCGCCGGTCGCGCTGAACTATATCGCGGGGCTGCTGAAGCACGCCCGCGGCTTCTGCGCGGTCACGAATCCGCTCGTGAACAGCTACAAGCGGCTGGTCCCGGGTTATGAGGCCCCCACCAACGTGGCGTGGTCGATGCGCAACCGGTCCCCGCTGGTGCGCATCCCCGCCCGCCGCGGCGTCGGCACGCGCTGCGAGCTGCGAATGCCCGATCCATCGGCGAACCCCTACCTGGCGCTCGCGGTCCAGCTCGCGGCCGGGCTGGACGGCGTCGAGCGCAAGCTCACCCCCCCCGATCCCGTCGACAAGAACATCTTCGCGATGAGCTTCCGCGAGCGGCGGAAGTACCGGATCGACGAGCTGCCGCGCGACCTCCACGAGGCATTGGACATGCTCGACAAGGACGACCTGATCCGTGACGCCCTGGGGCCGCACATCTACGAGCGGTTCGTCGAAGCCAAGCGTGAGGAATGGCAGGAGTACATCGGCCGCGTGAGCGAGTGGGAGGTCGAGCGCTACCTGGCCCAGTACTGAACGTCGTCCAACCCCCTAGCTCTTCCCTCTTCCCCTTCCGGCGCAGTGTCTCCATATTCGTGCATGTAATGCACGAATCAGCCTGCATCAATCCTACCAACCGTGGCTGAGTATGTGCAGAGTGTACACTAAATCGTGCGTATTATGCACGAATTTGATGACACAGTTAACGCCTGAGGGGGCCAATGGACGCCAACACCGTTGCCATCAACTTCGTCTGGACGCTGGTCGCAGGGTTCCTCGTGATGTTCATGCAGGCGGGCTTTGCGCTGGTCGAGACCGGTTTCACGCGCGCGAAGAACGCCGCGCACACCATGACGATGAACTTCATGGTGTACGGCATCGCGATGTTGGCCTACTGGGCCGTGGGCTTCGCCCTGCAGGCGGGCGGCGTGGGGCCGCTCGGCACGCTGGGCGGCTACGACCAGTTGTCGCACGAAGTCTCGGTGACGATCGGCGGGAGGGCGTGGGGCCTCTTCGGTGGCACCGGGTTCTTCCTCACAGGCGTCGCCTACACCGCGCCGGTGTTCGCGTACTTCCTCTTCCAGATGGTCTTCATGGACACCGCGGCCACGATCCCGACGGGAGCGCTGGCCGAGCGGTGGAGATTCGTCGCGTTCGCCGTGTTCAGCGTGTTCGTCGGCGCCGTGATCTATCCCATCTATGCCAACTGGACTTGGGGCGGCGGTTGGCTCGCCATGCTCGGCAAGAACCTCGGGCTAGGCCACGGACATGTCGACTTCGCGGGATCGTCCGTCGTGCATATGACGGGCGGCGTGATGGCGTTCGTCACCGCGATTCTGCTTGGCCCGCGGCGGGGGAAATACAACTCCAACGGAACTGTGAACGCCATCCCGGGCCACAACATCCCGATGGCTCTGGTGGGCACGTTCATCCTCGCCTTCGGGTGGTTTGGGTTCAATGCCGGATCGACGTTGGCGGGCTCTGACCTGCGCATCGGGGTCATCGCGACGAACACGATGCTGGCTGGGGCGGCGGGAGGGATCACCGCGATGCTCTACGTGTGGCGCAGGTACGGCAAGCCCGATCCCTCGATGCTCGCGAACGGGACGCTCGCCGGACTCGTCGCCATCACCGCGCCGTGCGCCTTTGTGACGGCTCCGGCCGCCGTACTGATCGGCGGCGTCGCTGGAGTACTGGTCTGCGCGGCGGTGCTCTTCATCGAGCGCTCACTGAGGATCGACGATCCCGTGGGCGCCATCTCCGTGCACGGGGTCTGCGGCCTCTGGGGGATTCTGTCGGTCGGCTTGCTCGCGGACGGGACGTATGGGGCCGGCTGGAACGGCGTCGACGGCGCGGTGCGCGGGTTGTTTTACGGGGACGCGTCGCAGCTCGTGGCCCAGCTCGTGGGCGGCGTGACCAATTTCGTCGCCGTGGGAGCCATGGCGTACGCCGCGTACAAAGTCACTGGGCTCGTGGTGGGTGGCCATCGCGTCTCGGCTGAAGTCGAAGAGCTCGGGCTCGACGTGCCGGAAATGGGTGTCGAGGGTTACACCAGCACGCCAGAGCCGGCGACGGTGGTGGTCATCGAGGAGCAGCCCGTGACCGTGCGCGCCGAACCGGCCTTCGAACCCCAGCCGGAGCCGATCTGATGCGCCCCGTCGCACTGGCGGGCCTGCTGCTCGTGACGGCATCGCTGTCGGCGCAGACGACTCCTCCGCTCAAGCTCAGCGGCTGGGCCGAGGCGTCCTACGTCTACTCCCGGCACAGCGCTGGGGATACGATCATCGTCGGGCGGCTATACGATCGTCTGCAGAATCGGTTTACCCTGAACGCGTTCGGCGTCGTGCTGGACAAGCCGTATGACCCCGCGAAGCGCAGCGCCGGGTTCCATGTCGAGGCCCTGTTCGGTCAGAACGCGACGGTGATCAAGTCAGGGGGAGGGGCGCTCGACCTCGGCACCCAGGCCGACATCCCGCACCTCTACGTCACCCTGAACCTCCCAACCGCGAATGGGAGCGGCGTGCAGTTCAAGGCGGGGCGCATGCCCACGCTGCTCGGGCTGGAGGTGATCGAGACCGCTGGCAATACGAACTGGTCGGAGGGAAACCAGTTCATCTACGTCGAGAACTTCACCGCGGTGGGTGTGAGCGTCGAAACGAAGCTCAACCGGCACGTCGACGTGCAGCTCCGGGTGATCAACGGATGGGACCAGGTTTCGGACAACAACAAACGCAAGTCGCTGATGGGACGGCTCGGGATCTCCCCCGATACGCTTACCTCGGTAGGGATCGTTGGGTTCTGGGGCCCGGAGGAGGCCGGCAATGACCACGCGAATCGCTACGGCGTCGACGCACTGATTTGGCGGAAGCTGGGCGCGACGCAATTCTGGCTGCAGGGTGATTACGGCCGCGAGCAGGCGAACGCTGCCTTGCCGACCCCAACCCAGGATGCCAGATGGTGGGCAATCGGCGGCTGGGTGACGTACGACGTCAACACGGGGGTCGGGCTGGCGTTGCGGGGCGACTACGTGAACGATGAGAACGGCGCGCGCACCAGCGGGTCGATGGGCTTTCCTGCGAATACCGGGCAGAAGTTCGGCAGCGCCACGGCCACGTTGAACATCCGGGCGTGGCCGAATGCTATCGTCCGGCCCGAAGTCAGGTTTGATCGGTCCACGCTGACGGCGTTCGCCGGCAAGAAGGATCAAGTCAGCGTCGCACTGGGCGTGGCGTACCTGTACTGACGCCGGGGCGGTAGCCGCGTACCCCCACGGCTCCCTTGGCCGTGGGCTCGCCGTGAAGCTTGCGGTGGGAATCGATGGGGTGTAGAAGAGTCTGACGCCGACCCCGTGAACAAGAACATCTTTCTGATCCTGAGCGCGCTCACCGCCTGCGACATCCTGCCGCGGCCCGGCGATACCCAGGGAGTGCAGCGCGCGGGAGAATGGGATCAGCACGGCCGTGTCCTCGTCGACACCGATCCGCGGTACACGCTCGTGCATGTGCGCGTCGATACGACCGGCATCGCCGAGCGGCACGACGTGCTCCTAGCGCGTTTTGATTTCGATCCCAGCGACGCCATCGGTGACGAGTACGCGCTGACGATTGCGCTGGACCTCGGAGACGTCCGGCGCCGCTCCGCCAACCATCCCTACTCCCTCGGCGATTCGATCCCCGCGTACGGAACGGTGACGTGTCTCTGTCGACCGCTGCGTCCCGATTCGGTGCGCGGCACATACACGATTCAGACGCGGGGCCAGCGGCAGGTTGCCGGCCGCATCGATGCGACGCTGTACTTCACGGCCGTTGGGCTGCTTGTACTTCTAGCCGCTCAACCGCCGAACCGCCTAACCGCCCAGACCGACTCGCTGCGCCCGACTATCGATTCGATCATCATCGACAACAAGAACGTGTTCGACCGTGAAGACGCCGCTCCGAGTTGGGTGGCCCATCTGGCGAACCGGCTGCACATCCGCACGCGTGCATGGGTCATTCGCCGGCGCCTACTGGTGAACCGCGGCGACCCGTTCGACAGCGCGCGGATGGAGGAGAGTGAACGCGCGCTGCGCTCGCTCGGCATATTCCGCTCCGTCCGCGTCGACACCGTCCGCTCGGATACTGATGGCAAGCTTGCCATTCGCGCGGTCACCGCCGACGGTTGGACCTCGAGTTCGAATTCGTCAACCCGAGCTTCTTCAGTCGCCGCACGCTGCTGTCGGCGCGATACGCAGTCTTATCCGACGGCAATCGCGGCGACTGGCAATTCGGGCTACCGTTTCATGAGACTGCCGCCCCCCGTTCGATCGAGACCTACGGCCAGATCGCGGACGAGCGGGTCCTTCTGTTTCGCGACGACTCCCTCGTAGACAGCACGCACCATCGCCTATTGCAGCTGGGGCTGATGGGTGGCGTCGCGTTGCACGCAAACACACACACCTATACGCGTCTGTGGGGCGCCTGGGAGTGGCGCCGTGAGGACGTTGCGCCGAGCGCGACCGTCCCATTTCCGTATTCCGTGTTCACTACCGTCAAGGCCGGCGTGGAGCTCGGCTCGATCCGTTTTCGCGTCCTCGAGCACTTCAACTCGTACGCTCGCCGCGAGGACGTGGACTTGTCGCCCACGCTGCGGTTGGGAGTTGTCTTGGAGTCGGGCGTGGGCTATGAAGTCAGTGGTCAGACCTCCGCCGTCTGGAACCGTGGGTTTGCGGTGCTGCGGCTGCACGCCAACGGCCTGGACTCGACGCGGACCCGAGGGGAAGTGACGGTCGTCAGCCAGAACCTGCGGCGCCATACGCTGATCGCGCATGCGGAAGGCGGCATCCTGAGCCACGTGCGACCGGGCGCGGAGTTCGACCCATGGCTCGATCAACACGGGCCCCGGCTTTTTGGGATTCACAATTTCTCCGGCACGCGCATGACGTGGTTCGTGTTCGAGGACCGGATCCTCCTGGCGGACGACATTCTCGGACTCATGGCCTTCGGGCTGGCGCCGTTCCTCGACTACGGTGGCGCCTGGTACGCGGACGAGCCGGCGCGGCAGGGCGGCGACGCCGGCATCTCGCTGCGACTCGGCCCCACGCGCGCGGTGCGTGGCGAAGCGGCGGAATTCGCGTTTGGTTATCGGTTCGGGCAGGGAGTCCGCGGGAAGCGCTGGGGCATCTCGCTGAGGAAAGGCTTTTCATTCTGATCGGAGGCGATTATGGAAGCGGCGCTGGAGATCTTCGAAGTGGTGCGCGCAGGTGACGTGAGCCGGCTCCAAGCGCTGCTCGCCACGAATCCGGGCCTCGCGAACGTGCGGAACGATCGCGGCCATTCACCTGTGCTCATCGCGCAGTATCATCGCCGGCCGGAGGCGGTGGCCGCCCTGCTCGCCGCGGGTCCGGATCTCGACATCTTCGACGCCGCGTCCGTCGGCCGCACCGAGCGCGTCGCCGAGCTCCTGGACCGCGATCCGAGTCTCCTGAACGCGTATTCGAGCGATGGCTTCTATCCGTTGGGGCTGGCGGCGTTTTTCGCGCACCCCGATACGGTTCGGCTGCTGGTGTCGCGCGGCGCGGATGTCGCCCAGGTTGCGCGCAATCCGATGAAGGTCCAGCCGCTGCACGCGGCCGCGGCGGGACGCTCGTTCGAAGCGGTGCAACTGCTCGTCGACGCAGGCGCGCCCGTGAACGGGAAGCAGGAAAAAGGGTGGGCGCCGCTGCACGAAGCGGTGCGGCAGGGGAATGTCGAGCTGGTCCGGTATCTGCTCGCGCACGGCGCGGATCCCAAGCTGCAAAACGACGAAGGTACGAGCGCGATTGGCCTCGCTGCCAAGGAAGAGCGCCACGACATCTTGAAGCTGCTCAAGGGGCAGGGATGAACCACGACCTGGTTGGCTGGCTCGCGACGGCCGTATTCATGGTGTCCTATGTCGTGAAGGGTCCGGTGCGGCTGCGGCGGGTGCAGGGTGTGGCCGCGGGACTGTGGGCGCTCTACGGCGTCTTGATCCATTCGATGCCGGTGATCATCGCGAATATCCTTGTAGCTAGCGTGGCAATTGCGTCGTCCGTTAAGTTCCGCGCTCAAGAAACGGCGCCGTAGCCAAGTGGTAAGGCAGAGGTCTGCAAAGGGCCTCTGCCTTTTTCCCTCCGGGTCCACACGAGTCCCAATTAGCACCGCTGATTCGACTTGTTTGGCGACGTTACTTCTCCCCGGTCCGGCTTGGTCCGTTGGTTCCTTCTCTGTCTGCCACCAGTTTTGCCACCAGGGGGGCTGCTTGGGCCTCGCATCGCTACAGGGCCGATTTAAGAAAAATAGGCAGGTGTCCGGCCGTCACCCGCTCGCCTGTGTGCGCCGCTCGACCGGTGGCATTTTCGTTGGCTTTCTAGAGAGACGAGCGAGGCATGCCCGGGCGGTCGACCGGGCTCATCTATAGCTAGGATGTGCCCGACGTGTATCTGTGTTCTCCTATTGCCCCGACTTAAAATCCCTCGAGAAGCAGACCCCCGCCGTCAATAGAGGGCCACGCCGAAGTGATCTAGTCAACGCGCTGCTTGAGCGTTACAATCGCCAACCCTATCTGCGTTGGACAGAGGGCCGGTGCACATCACTTGCGAGGAGGAACCATGAGACCGCGTCTCGTCATCCCAATCCTTGCCGCCGTCGGTCTCAGTCTGCTCGGCTGCGACCGAGTCACCACCGCACCCCCAAGCCCGAATCGCCCGTCCTTCGTCACCTTCGGCACGCTCGACGGGAACAGCCATCCCGCGGTCGTTCTCCTCGTGATGGACGTGGCCGGACGGCCAGCGTTCCGCTGCTCCGCCACGCTGATCGCCCCGAAGGTCGTGCTCACCGCCGGACACTGCGCCGGGCAGCCGGGCGAGTTCAGCGGCATGCGCATCTTCACCGAGGCCGATGTGCAGAACGGGAACAACACCTATCCCATCGCCGGCGGTCCCAACTCCATCGAGGCTGCGGAGTGGCACGCACATCCGCTCTTCACCGAGAGCGCGTTCTTCCTGCACGACGTAGGGGTCGTCCTGCTGTCCCAGCCGTTCCAACTGCCTGCCGCCCAGTACGGGACGCTGCCCACGACGGGCCAGCTCGACGCGCTCCGACCCCGCAGCTCGACCGTGTTCACCGCCGTGGGCTATGGCCTGCAGCGGATCAACCCGGTCTTTGTGGTGGCCGAGCGGATCCGCATGTTCGCCGAGCCGCACCTGATCCAGATCAACACCGGCTTCACGGGAACCTTCTCGCTGCTGCTCTCGAACAATGCCTCGACAGGTGGCACCTGCTTCGGCGATTCTGGCGGCCCCAACTACCTCGGCTCGACCAACGTGGTCGCCGCGGTGACGTCCTTCGGGATCAATGGGAATTGCGCCGGTACCGGCGGGGTGTTCCGCCTGGACAAGACGGACGTGCTGGATTTCGTGGGGCAGTTTCTGAAGTAATCCGACCGGCTCGGTGGGCGGACCGCGGGTCCGCTCGCCGGGCCGGCTCGCGGCCGCTTCATCGCGCGCCTTCGAACGTGGGCGCAATGCTTGCGGGAGCGGCCCATATGCCGTACGGCACCTTTATGCTCTATAACGCGCGCTCGGCGCCGTGTGCTGGTCCGTGATCACGGTTTGCGCGCGGCGAGTACCTGGGGCTCCACCTCACCATCGGGCTCATCATCAGCGTTGCGGGGCTGTAGCTGTTGGGGGGATCACGGAGGACGTCATCCACCACGACCCGCTTACCCAGTTCGACGTGACGCTCCTCAACTGGTTGCATGGGCATGCCACTCCAGCTGGCTACGCAATCTTCAACGCGATCACCCTCCTCGGCTCTCCCGTGACGATGAGCGTGCTGGCGTTTGGGGTGGGCCTCCTCCTCGCGGCCCGCCGTCAGTGGATCCTGCTCAGCGGCTGGCTCGCTGCGTTCGCCGGCGGCGGCCTGCTCGATGAGGTGCTCAAGCTCCTGATCCAGCGCCCGCGGCCACGCTATGCCGGCGCGTTCCTCCATAACTACAGCTGGAGCCTTAACTACAGCTGGAGCCTTCCGAGTGGCCACGCGATGGTCTCGCTGATTGGCTACGGCATGCTCGCCTACGTCGTCGGGGTCTTCTGGATCCATCGCCGGGAGCGCACAAATCTCTGTAGTGCTGGGCGCCGCCATGCTGATCGTTGCCATTGGGCTCAGTCGACTCTACCTCGGAGTGCACTACTTCAGCGACGTGGTGGGTGGCTACGCCGCACGGCTGTTGTGGCTCTCCGCGCGTATCTCCGGCCTCCGAGGTCGCGCGCCGGTGCCCACCGGGGTGGCGCGGGCTTCATCGCCTAAGCTCTAACACGAGTTCGGAGGAGTCTCTCACATGCATCGTGGACTTATCGCTGTGCTCGGCCTAGCCCTGGCCCCCCAACCAATCGTGGGACAGGCGGCGGCTCCGTACCGCGTCACGTGGAGTGACGCAGCATCGGTGGGGACCGCCGGTGTGCTGTACGTGCTACCCGCAGCCCTGGGGTTGCCACACGGCGCCCCATCCTGTGCTCCCTGCGATCCGGGCACGCTCCCCAGCGTGGATCGTTGGTCGCTGCGGCCGGTCTCGGCGACAGGTGACGTCGCGAGCGATGTGGTCCTCGCCGGCGTCGCGGGGTTCACGGCGTTCGCCGGGCTGCATGGTCTACCGGCCCAACAGTGGCGCGGCAACTTCGCAGTGCTCGCGAATACGGCGAGCTGGACCGCGGCCTCGACGGAATGGCTCAAAGTGCTCGTGCGCCGCAAGCGACCAGTGCTGTACACGACCGATGCGATAACGGCGGCGAGTGATCCAGAGAATCAACAGTCCCTCCCGTCTCTGCACGCGTCCCTCGCGTTTGGAGCGGCGATGTCCTACCTGGTGATCGCGCGGCGGCAGCACCTGCCGCACTGGACGCGGAACACCATCCTCCTTTATGCGGGCGCGGTGGGTGTGGCGGCACTACGGGTCGCGGCCGGCAAGCATTTTCCAACGGACGTGCTGACTGGCGCCGCCCTCGGCACCGGAATCGGTTGGGTCGTTCCGACCATTCACCCCACACAACCCTAGCCGGTGGCGTGTCGCCGGAGCGCTTTCATCCTCGGTCCGCGGATGTGCACACTCGCGCTCGTGTGACGGCTTGAGACACGCGGCAGCTAGTCTACCACCCGAACGATCGGCGTCTTGGTCTCGCAGCGGATCGGGCCGGCGCTCCTGTAACTCAACGCCGAGCACCTCACGGATGTGCGCGAGACGCGCTACGACCCGTTGCTCCTACCGGCGCCGGGCGCGGGCGGGGTTGAGAAAGTGCCGTGATTTGGTGACTTTTGACGCCCTGGCGCCGTAGCCAAGTGGTAAGGCAGAGGTCTGCAAAGGGCCTCTGCCTTTTTCCTTCTCAGTGCTTTGAGGTCCTAGGTGGTCCCCGTGGTTAGGGTTGAGTGCTTTTCTGTCTGAGTCTGCCACCACTTTTGCCACAGGTTCTCACGCGGGCGCGCAGGACGTGTCAATCCACCGGGAGCGTCAAGTGAGCTTCGCAGCCCAGCCCGGACGCTTGGTTTGAAAGCGTCAACGTCCCGCCGTGGGCCTCGGCGATTTGTCGTGAGAGCGCGAGACCGATCCCTGAACCGTCAGGCTTGGTCGTGTAGAACGGCACGAACAGATTGGCCGTGTCGGCCAGGCCGGCGCCCTCGTCACGCACCCACACATCGAGCTGGCCGTTCCGCGTTTCCCAGCCGACCTCCACTGCTCCATTCGCCTCGAGCGTCGCGTCCACCGCGTTGCGCACGAGGTTGAGCAACAGCTGATCGAGCTGGCCGCCATCCGCCTGGATCGTCACGTTGGGACCGGCGTGTATCGTGACCGGCCGGCGCGTCTCCAGTGCAACCACGCGACGCACCCAATCCTCAATCGCGACAGTCTCGAGCCGTGGTGGCGGCAGCCGCGCAAGTCGGGCATACGCCGCCATCAGACGGCTGAGGGACTCCGAACGGCTCGCGATCACGCCGAGCCCCTTGCGCAGGTCCTCGCGCCGGTCGGGTGGCGCCGGCTCGCGGGTGATGAGGGCACGCAGGCTGTCGGCGATGGACTTGATGGGCGCCAGGGAGTTGTTGAGCTCGTGGCTCAGTACGCGAATCAGGCGTTTCCACGCCTGTCGCTCTTCGTCGCTGAGCGCGCGGCTCACGTCGGTGAGCACCAGCAGCTGATGCGGCAGTCCGTCCTGCCGGAAGATGCCGCGCCGCACTTCCCAACGCCCGGCGCGGCCCGGAAAGGTCAGCGTATCGACGCGCGGCGCGTCGCCCGCGAGGGACCCGGCGAGCCCGAGGCTCTCCGCGTCTCGGCCCAGCAGCTGCTCAGGCGCGCGGCCGAGCAGCGCCGCGCCGCTGCGGTTCACGAGTCGCAGCGCGTGCCCGGCATCGAACGCGAAGATGGCGACATCGATCTCTTCCATCACGCGCCGGAGCAGCGCCGTTGCTTCCAGGGCGCCGAGCCGCTGCGCACGCATGTCGTCACCGAGACTGTTCAGCTCGAGGAGCAGCAGTCCGAGCGCATCTTCGGGATTCGAGCCCCGGGCGCGCAGCGTGTAGTCACGTTCGCGTAGCGCTGCGATCACGTTCGATACGGTCTGCAGCGGCCGCACGACCTGCTCCCGCACGACGGCCGCGCAGGCGAGCCAAACTCCCGCGACGACGAGCGTCAGTGTCAACTGTGTGCGAGGCGCGAAGTCGCCGAACCAGAGAAGGCCGAGGGCGAGCGCGACCGCCGGGAAGCCGCCGAGCAACGCGAGCCAAAACACGCGTCGCTCGTGACGTGGTGCGGACCTAGAAACCATGCCGTTTGAGCCGGCGGTACAGCGCGCTGCGCGAGAGGCCGAGGGCCTTCGCCGCATCGCTCACGTTGCCCGCCGCGCGTGTAAGCGCTTTCTGAATCAGCACGCGCTCGACGTCTTCCAGGCTCATCTGATCGAGCGCCGCCGCGCCCGCGCCGTCCCCCCCACCGCCCGGTCCGAAGTCTCGGGCCCGCACCGGACCGCCCTCCGTCATGAGCACCGCCCGCTCGACCGCGTGATCGAGCTCCCGCACATTGCCGGGCCACGAATGGCGGAGCAACAGCTCCATCGCATCCGGCGCGAATTCCTTCGCCGCCTTGCGGTAGCGGGTGGCGTAGCGGCGCAGGAAGTGTGCGGCCAGCAGCGGGACATCGGCGCGTCGCTCCCGCAGCGGCGGGAGCCGGATCTCGACCGTATTGAGACGAAACAGCAGATCTTCGCGGAAGCGCCCGGATTTCACCTCCGCGCGGATGTCGGCGTTGGTGGCTGCGACGACGCGTACGTCCGCGCGCCGCGCGCGCGACGCGCCAACGCGCTCGTACTCGCCGGTCTCGAGCACGCGCAACAGCTTCGCCTGCTGCGGGAGCGGCAGGTTCGCGATCTCGTCGAGAAAGAGCGTACCGCCCTCGGCGAGCTCGAAACGGCCGATGCGGTCGGTCTTCGCGTCGGTGAACGCGCCACGCACGTGCCCGAACAGCTCGCTCTCGAACAGCCCGTCGGGGATGCCGCCCAGGTTCAC
>WNFC01015485.1_pt1 | contig 15008 bp, 16 predicted proteins | sample 5400541 | NCBI WGS metagenome assembly WNFC01 (sample SAMN13153342, study PRJNA577476) | soil metagenome | isolation source: 120 cm saprolite under Douglas fir tree site 2 hole 2 replicate 1 | place: USA:California | collected 2015-04-18
ATCCTCATCTGTCTCGGTTGCATCTGGCACTACTGGACGAAGCGCCGCGCCGAGTTCAACTGGTTCCTGCACGGCCTCGTTCCAGCGGCAGGCGCGGTCCTGTTCTTCTTCCCGCTCTACTACGAGTACGTCAAGTTCCCCCCGACGTACCCGATCAAGTACGCGAACTGGGTCGCGCTCGGCTGGGTCGTTGTTGGGATCGCGCTCACGTTCTTCCTCTACGCCCGCTACCCGGACCGGCTGCGTGACATGGACCGCGTTTACGTCGAAGACGAAACCGTCGCACCGGTGCCCGCGTAGATGGCGATCGCGGTCGACCACAGAATCGGCCGTGACGAGATCATCTGGGCGTTCGGGCCCGACCTCGCGCCCGTGCTCGAGGTCGAGCCCGGCGCGACGGTCACGTTCGAGACGAACGATTGCTTCACCGGGCAGATCACGAGCGAGGACGACCTCGTCACGGAGATCGACTTCGCCCAGGTCAACAGCGCGACCGGGCCGGTTGCCGTCAAGGGAGCCGAGCCTGGCGACTCGCTCGTCGCGGAAATCCTCGACGTGCGGCCGATCGACGTCGGCTTCGCCTGCCTGATTCCGGGTTTTGGTCAGCTGATCGACGCGGTGAAGGCGCCGGTGACTCGGCTCTTCCGAGTCGAGAACGGCTGGATCCAGATGAACGAGCACGTCCGCTTTCCGGCGCGGCCAATGGTCGGCGTCGTCGGTGTGGCCACGGACGGCGAGACCCTGGGCAACGGCCTGGCAGGACGGCACGGCGGCAACCTCGACGACCACCTGCACGGAAAAGGCGCGCGCATGTATTTCCCGGTGCGGCAGCCCGGCGGCATGTTCGCGGTCGGCGACATGCACGCCTCGATGGGCGACGGCGAGGTCTGCTTTACCGGCGTCGAGATCGCCGGCGAGGTCGACATCCGCTTCGACCTGCTGAAAGGGAAGCAAGGCACATGGCCGGTGACGGAACTCGCCGACCGCTGGCTTCCGCACGCGACCGCCGACGACTACGACGAGGCGCTGAAGCTCGTCTCGGAGGAGGCCGCTCGGTTCCTGGTCGACGAATGGGGCTTCACCCTTGAGGACGCCTTCATCTTCCTGTCCGTGGCCTGCGACGCCGGCGTGGCCCAAGCCTGCAAGCCCGCCCCCGGATTCGGGACGATCGCGCGCTTTGCCATCCCCAAGATCGAGGCAACGCCTCAGCCCTTCCGGAGCTGACTACAATTAGGAAAGCAATGCGGACCATGAACCCCGTCCACGAGTCAACCTCCTGCGCCGTGGCGGCCTGCGCCGAGATCATCGGCGCGAAGTGGACCGCGCTGCTCGTGCACGATCTCTCCGAAGGTGCACGACGGTTCTCGGAGCTCGAGCACTCGTGCGCCGGGATCAGCCCGCGCACGCTCTCCGAGCGCCTACGTGCGCTCGAGGACGAGGAGCTCGTCGTGCGTCGCAGCTACGCCGAGTCGCCGCCGCGCGTGGAGTACGAGTTGACCGAGAAGGGCGCCGCCCTGCTGCCGATCATCGAGGAGATGCGGCGGTTCGGTCACTCTTTCCTGACCGACTGAACCACTCGGGCTCCGCCCAGAGCTTCACGAGCTCCACGATCGTCGCGGCCGACGAGGCCATGTCCTGAACCGACGCCCACTCCAGCACGGAGTGGAACTGGTGCGCGCCGGTGAAGATGTTCGGCGTCAGCAATCCGCGCGCGCTCAACATCGACCCGTCCGTGCCGCCCCGGATCGGCTCGCGCCACGGCTCCATGCCGGCGCGGCGCGCAGCTTCGTCCGCGGCCTCGGTCACGGCGGGATCCGCGTCGAGGAACTCCTTCATGTTCCGATAGCTCTCCTCCACGGTCACCGTCACATCGGCGCGCGGCTCCTCCGCGGCCAGCTCGTCTGCGAGCCGGCGAAGGAGCTGCTCGTGCTCCGCGAGCCTCTGCGCGTCGAAGTCGCGCGCGATGAAGCGCAGCTCGGCTTCGGCGGTCGTGCCCGCGATCCGCGTCGGATGAACGAATCCTTCGCGGCCTTCCGTCGTCTCCGGCGAGCGATCGTCCCGAGGCAGACGTTCCACGATCTTCGCGGCGAGCTTGATCGCGTTCACCATCTTCCCTTTCGATGTGCCCGGATGGACACTGTGCCCCTCGATCCGGATGCGCACCTCCGAGGCGGAGAACGTCTCGTCGTCGATGCGGCCGATCTCCGAGCCGTCGAGCGTGTACGCGAAGTCAGCGCCGAAGTCCTCGATCTCGAAGTGGTCGACGCCGCGTCCCACCTCCTCGTCCACGGTGAAGCCGACTCGGATCGGAGCGTGCTCGATCTCCGGGTGGGCCGCAAGAAAGGCGACGGCGCCCATGATCTCCGCGACGCCGGCCTTGTCGTCCGCCCCGAGCAGCGTCGTCCCGTCCGTGGTGACGATGTCGTGCCCCGCCCGCTCCGCGAGGATGGGGTTCTCACTTGGGCGCAGCACCTTCCGCTTGTCGCCCGGCAGGACAATGTCGCCGCCGTCGTAGTTGCGAATGACCTGAGGCTTCACGTTCGTGCCGGATTCGTCGGAGCTCGTATCCAGGTGGGCGATCAGCCCCACCGTAGGGCCAGCGGTGCCGGGCAACGTCGCGAAGACGTAGCCGTGCTCCGTCAATTCGACGTCCTCGAGCCCGATCTCGCGCAGTTCCTCCGCAAGCATCTTGCTGAGGTCGAGCTGCTTCATCGTGCTCGGGTACGTCGCGGAGTCGGCGTCAGACTGCGTGTCGACCTGGACGTAGCGCAGAAACCGCTCGAGCACGTCGTCGGCGAGCTCAGCGGCGATAGGCGTTGGATACCGCGGATCAGCCAAGAGCGGCCAGACCTCGGTAGAGCTCCGTTGCGGCCGCGACCGCACGATCGATGTCCTGGACGCGCAGCCGCTCGTTCGGCGAGTGGACGTTGCTCTCGCGCAGCGCGAAGCCGGTTCCGATCGTCGGGATACCTTTCGCTGCGAGCGCCGGGTAGATCGGCAGTGTGCCGCCGACACGCACGAGCAGCGGGCGGACGCCGGTCGCCCTCTTGAACGCCTCCATCCCTAGTTGAATCGCAGGCGAGTCCGCAGAGAAGACGCCCGGCGCCGCCGAGGTCTCGCAGATCAGCTCGACCTGCGCGGTCTCGGGCATCGCCGCCCGGATGAGCTTCTCCACCGACGCGGCGATCGTCTCCGGATCCTGACCCGGTGCGAGCCGGATCGTGAAGCGCGCCTCGGCCTCGACGATCAGCGTCGTGTTGACGAACTCGGGCTTGCCGCCGCGAATGCCGTTGATGTCGAGCGAGGGCTCGGCCCAGGTGCGATCGTAGAAATCCTCTTCCGCCTTGGCGTCGAGCGGCGTCGCACCTGCGTCGTCGAGAAGCTCCCACCCTTTCGGCAGGCTGTCGAGACTGTCGACCTCCGCCTGGCTCAACGGCGACCGGCCGACGCGGAGCTGGTCGGGCAGCAATCCATCCCGTGCGATCACGGCCGACAGCCCGGCCATCAATACGTGGATCGCGTTGAGCGCCGCGCCGCCGTAATACCCGGAGTGCATGTCGCGCTCGCCGGTCCGGACCTTGAGCTGGAAAGCGATGAGGCCGCGCGTGGCGAGCGCGAACTCGGGCTGCTCGGCGCGCGTCATGCCACCGTCGAAGATGATGCAGACGTCGGCGCCGCGCTCGTCCGCCTCGAGGAAGTCCACGACCGAGTGACCGCCGATCTCCTCCTCGCCGTCCGAGACGACCCGGATGTTCACCGGGAGCGCGTTCTGCTCCCGCAGCAGCTCGGCCGCCTTCAGGAGCGTGTAGAGCTGTCCCTTGTCGTCGGCGATGCCGCGCGCGTAGTACCAGCCGTCGCGCTCTGAGAGCTCGAACGGCGGCGTCTCCCAGAGGTCGAGCGGCGCAGGCGGCTGGACGTCGAAGTGGCCGTAGATCATCACGGTCGGTGCATTGCTGCCGCCGTTCGCATTCGCCGGAATGTCGCCGATGACAAGGTCCCGCTCGCCGTAGGGGACGAGCTCGGCCGCGCCGCCGATTCGCTCGACGAAGTCCCGCACCCACTCGGCGGCACGACGCAAATCGTCGTGATGCGCCGGGTCCGCACTCACGCTCGGAATCGCGATGAACTCGCGCAACTCGTCAACCCAGGTCTGATCCACGCGCGCGGAGTCTAGGGAAAGCGGGCCGCCCCGCGTGCGCGAGACGGCCCAGCTTTAGGTGTTACGGCGTTGAGCCGGTCCAACTGCCGCGGCCGGTCACGAGGTCGTAACCGACGAGGGCGCTGGCGCCGTTGTTACCGGAGGTGATGTCGCGGAACGTGATGTTGTTCCCGTATACGTAGGCGGAGTTCACGATTACTCCGGCGACCGCAGAGCGGCCGGCCCACATCGGCGAGGAGGCACTCGTTCCGCCGACTCTGAACCACCCTGCCTGGCCCTGGTACCGCGTCGTGTCGTATACCGACACTCCCGAGGCCGGGTCGGCATCGAGCGACACATCCGGCGTCGCACGCTTGGCGTTGCAGTTGACCGAACCGGTGGACTGCGAGCTGTTGGCGGTTTCGTAGACGCTGCAACCGCCGCCCGAGCCGCTCCAACCGGTCTCCGACGAGAAGGTCGAGCCGGAGAAGTTGAGCGTCGTGCCGCCGACTGAGATGACGTTCGGCGAGGCCGACGGATACTGCGCCGGCAACCCACTGTCACCCGACGAGACGAAGAAGCTCACGCCCGACTGAGCAAAGTGCGAGTCGTTCGACGATTCGCCGCTGAACTCCGAGCCGCCCCAGCTGTTCGACACGTACTGGGCGTGGGTTTTCGCGTAGTCCTCGGCTGCGAGGAGGTTCGCGAAGCTGTTCGACGAGGCTTCGACGAGCAGGATCCTCGCACCGGGCGCGACCGCATGCGCCCACTGGATGTCGAGCGAGATCTCGAGCGCCCAGCCGGAGTCCTTGCGCGGATAGCTCGTGCCGCCGGTCTGGTTGACCTTCGTGAAACAGCCGTTCCCGGTTGTGCACGGCGGCAGGCCGAACTGGCTGCTGAAGACGCCAAGGTCGCTTTCGGCTGTCGGATCGTCATAGGCGTCGACGATTGCGATCGTCTTTCCAGAGCCGGCTGTCAAGCCGGTCGGGAAGTTGTAGACGGACTTGATCGTCGCCGGAGAAAGTCCGGTCGGCGACGATGTCGCATTCGGGTTTCCGACTCCGTCGGTCACGACGAGCGCGTGGCACGACGCAGTTCCGATCGGCGAGCCCGGACAGACCCGAGCAGCCGAATTCGCGTTCGCAGCACCTCCGCCTCCCGCCACGGCGAGCGCCAGGCCGAGAGCCGCGAACAACGCGGAAGCCTTCCTCATGTGAACCCCTTTCTGGTGTACCTCGGAGCGGGCCAGTGTGCCCTCGTTTGGGCGAAAGCGCAATCCCTCGAAAGTGTCAGGCAACCTCGCGCAACTTGACGGCATCGGCGAGGGCCCGGAGCTTCTTCAAGCTCTGGTTCTCGATCTGCCGGATGCGCTCGCGGGTGACATTGAACGTCCGCCCGACTTCGTCGAGCGTCCTCGGGTGCTGGCCGTCGAGCCCGTAACGCAGCTCGAGCACCTGACGCTCCCGACTCGAGAGCGTGCCGAGGATCTTGCGCAGCGTCTCCTTGCGCATCGTAATCTCGGCCTCCTCGTCCGGCAGCGGCAGGTTCGCGTCGGTGAGGAAGTGCCCGAACTCGGACTCGTCCTCGTCACCGACCGGCTTCTCGAGCGACACCGGTGTCTGCGCGCTGCGGCGGATGTGCTCCACCTCATCACCGGTGAGGTCGAGGTCCCTGCCGATCTCGACGGCGGTCGGCTCACGGCCGAGCTCCGCGCGAAGCTTCCGCTCGGAGCGGACGATCTTGTTGAGCTTCTCGACCACGTGGACCGGCATCCGGATCGTGCGCGCCTTGTCGGCGAGCGCACGCGCAACCGCCTGGCGGATCCACCACGTTGCGTACGTCGAGAACTTGAAGCCCTTGCGGTAGTCGAACTTCTCGGCTGCGCGAACGAGGCCGATCGTTCCCTCCTGGATCAGGTCGAGGAACGGCAGACCCTGGTTTCTGTACTTCTTGGCGATCGAAACGACGAGGCGAAGATTCGCCTCGACCATCTCCTGCTTCGCTAGATGGTCGCCGCGCTCGATCCGCTTCGCCAACTCGACCTCCTGAGCGGCGGTGAGGAGATCGACCTTGCCGATGTCCTTGAGGAAGAGCTGGAGCGCATCCGTCGAGACCTCGCGAGGCGCCTCGACCGGCTGCTCCTCTTCCTCCTCGAGGGCGACGACCTCGATCTGCAGCTCCTCGAGAGCGTGGTAGAAATCGTCGATCTGAGCCGGCTCGAGATCGAACTCGTCGAGCGCGACGGCGATCTCGTCGGCACTCAGATGCCCGTTCTCTTTCCCCGCCTCCAGAAGCGCTCTTGCGTCGTCCGTCTCCAGCAGATCGGTGACGGTCCTCGGTGGTGCTGCGGCTACCTCGGTTGCGCTCACTCCGTTCCCCCCTCCAGGACCGGCGTTTTAGCGATGCCGCACTGTGCCAGCTAGGCCGGACGGGCGCCATAGGCCGAACGGCTCATTTTTGTGCGGAATGGTCCTAGCTAGGGCTTACGACCCGCCTTAAGAAGCGTTTCGGCCCTGTTTCCAAGCAGTGTACGTGGCCCTTGCGCACGGGCGAGGGCGAGTTCGCGACGAGCACGAGGCAGGTCCCCGAAATAGATGAGCAGGAGCCCTAGATGGAATCGAACGGTCTGGGCGTGCGGAAAGCGACGTACGAGGGGGCCGAGCCGCGAGAAGGCCAGGGCCGGACGGTCCTTGTCGAAGAGGCCGACGGCCGCGGCAGTCAGCGCCTCGGGGTCGTTCGGCGCCGCCTTGACGGCTGCGCGAAACTCGCGTTCAGCCGAGACCGGACGCAGGATCTGCTGGTAGGCCGAGCCGCGAAGCAGGTAAGCCTGGACGACGTTCGTGACCTTCGTGAAGCTCGGAACGAACGGCGGCAGCCCGGGCGCCCCGCCGGGATGCCTGAGATCTTGCGCACGGACTGCCGACGGGGAATCCGGCTGAACGCGCTCCGCGGCCTGCCAGGCCCTCGTTGCGTCGGCCTGCTGGCCTGACAGCGCGAGCGCGAGGCCGAGCTCGAGCTGGACGAGGGCGCTGTGCGGATACCGCGCGGCGAGGATCCGCAGCCGACGGGCCGTTCCTGCCGGCCACGCCTTCAGAGCGTCGCGCACCTGCTGGGCGACTTCGGTCGGCGCGGTCGGATCCGATGCGAAGGGCGGCGGCTTACTCGCCTGGTGCTGGACGTCGTTTCGCGTGGCGAGCGTGACGCCGACCACGGTTCCCGCCGCGGCCACGGCGGCGAGGCCGACGACGATCCATACCCTGGCCCGCGCGCTCATCTCGGCGACGCTAGCTCACGGAGCAAAGCTATATTTCCTATAGCGATGCCGACCTATCGAGAGCTGCTGCAGCAGACCCGCTCCGAGATCTCGGAGATCGATGCGACCCAGGCCCGGGAGCGCATCGAATCCGGCGGACCGGTCGTCGTCGACGTCCGCGAGCAGGACGAGTGGGACGAGGGTCACATCGCAGGCGCCGTCCACGTGCCGCGCGGTCAGCTCGAGTCCCGGATCGAGCGCCTGGCACCCGACACCGGCCGTCCGGTGATCGTCTACTGCTCGGTGGGGAACCGCTCGGCCTTCGCTGCGAAGACGCTCGCAGAGCTGGGGTATGACGACGTCGTCTCACTCGCGGGGGGATTCACCGACTGGAAGCGCAACGGTTTCCCCGTGCAGCTCCAGGCGGGCCTGGAGGCGCCGCAACGCGCGCGCTACAGCCGTCACCTCCTGATCCCAGAGGTCGGCGAGGAAGGGCAGCTGAAGCTGCTCGACTCGAAGGTCCTGCTCGTCGGCGCCGGTGGCCTCGGCTCGCCCGCGTCGCTCTATCTCGCCGCTGCCGGTGTCGGTCGCATCGGGATCGTCGACGCCGACGTCGTCGACGAGTCGAACCTGCAGCGCCAGATCGTCCACTCGACGGAGTCGCTCGGCGAGCCCAAGGTCGAATCGGCAAAGCGCACGATCGAAGCGCTCAATCCCGACGTCGAGGTCGTCGCCTACAAGGAGCGGCTCACCTCCGAGAACATCGAGCGGATCCTCGCTGACGGCTGGGACGCCATCGTCGACGGCGCTGACAACTTCCCCACGCGGTACCTCGTCAACGACGCGTCGGTGTGGCACGGGATTCCCGTCGTGCACGGATCGATCTACCGCTTCGAGGGACAGGTGACGGTCTTCAAGCCACACGAGGGTCCCTGTTACCGCTGCCTCTTTCCCACGCCGCCGCCGCCGGAGCTCGCGCCTTCGTGCGCAGAGGGCGGCGTGCTCGGCGTGTTGCCCGGCGTGATCGGTTCGCTGCAGGCAAGTGAGGCGCTGAAGCTCGCGCTCGGGATCGGCGAGCCGCTCATCGGCCGGCTGCTCCTCTTCGACGCGCTCGCGGCGACATTCGACGAGGTGAAGCTTACGTCGAGTTCTGCGCCGGGACAAGGGAACCGGCATGACCGTCGCTCGCCTTCGGCTCGCTCCCTTTCCCCCTGCGTCCCTTCCCCTACGTCATTGCGAGCGGAGCAGGCAATGACGAAAGTGCGGATCCCCCCGACGCTCCGCGAACAGGCCGGAGGCCAGCGCGAGCTCGCCGCCGAGGGCGACACCGTTCGTGAGTTGCTCGAAGACCTGATGGGGCGCTTCCCGGCACTGCGCACGCAACTCGTCGAGGACGGCGACATCGCACCGTTCGTCAACGTCTACCTCGAAGGCGAGGACGTGCGCACGCTCGACGGGCTCGAGACCGAAGTGCGCCCCGGCTCGACCGTGATCCTGCTACCGGCCATGGCCGGTGGCTAGTGCCCGCATAGCGCGCAACCTCCTCGAGCTCGTCGGCAACACACCGCTCGTCGAGCTGCGTCCCGTGGGCGACGTCCAGGTCTATGCGAAGCTCGAAGGGCAGAACCCGACCGGCTCGATCAAGGACCGCATCGCGAAGGCGATGATCGAGTCGGCCGAAGCAGCCGGGGAATTGGAGCCGGGACGCGAGCTCCTCGAACCGACGAGCGGCAACACTGGCATCTCGCTTGCGCTCGTTGCCAAGCTGAAGGGTTATCCACTTACCTGCGTGATGCCGGAAAATGCAACTGACGAGCGGAAGCGGCTGCTCAGGCTTTACGGCGCGAACATCATTTTCTCACCCGGGGGCGAAGGATCGAACGGTGCGGTGCGTCTCGCGCTCGAGCTTGCAGAGCGCGACCCGCGCTACTTCATGCCCTTCCAGTACGCGAACGAGGCGAACCCACGCGCCCACTACGAGGGCACGGGCACGGAGATTGCCGAGGCGCTCGATCGTGTTGACGTGCTCGTCGCCGGGCTCGGCACGGGCGGGACCCTGATGGGAACCGGCGAACGCCTGCGTGAAGCGTTTCCGGACGTCGTCGTCGCCGCGGCCGAGCCGCTGCCCGGAGATCCCGTCCTGGGATTGCGGTCGCTCGACGAGGGCTACGTGCCGCCGATCCTCGACGTGTCGAAGCTCGACCGCAAAGTCCTCGTCTCGAACGAAGAGTCGGTGCGCGAGGTGCGCCGGCTGCTCGACAAGGAAGGGATCTTCGCCGGGGTCTCCGCGGGAGCCGTCGGCCATGTCGCGCGCAGCCTCGCGGCGGAGCTCGTAGAGGGCGTTGTCGTCGCGATCTTCGCGGACGCAGGGTGGAAATACCTCTCCGCAGATTTCTGGGAGGCGGAGAACGTGGAACAGGCAATGGAGCGAACCGTCTGGTGGTGATCCCGGACGGCGTGCGCGCGGCGCTCGTCGCCCACGCCGAACGCGAGGCACCGAACGAAGCTTGCGGGCTCGTCCTCCTGCGAGCCGACCGGGCGGAGCGTTACGAGCCCGGTCGCAACGCCGCTTCGTCTCCGTTTCGCTTCGAGCTCGAGTTCGACGACCCGGAGGTCTGGTTCGCCGAGGACGAGGGCTACGAGCTCGCCGTCTTCCACTCGCACATCTCAGCGCCGGCACGGCCCTCGCGCACAGACGTCGAGAACATCGGTCTCTGGGAAGGGAAGCCCTACCTGGTGTACTCGATCCAGAAGGACGATCTGGCCGCCTTCCGGATCGAAGGCGGCCAGATCGCTGAGATTCGGCTCAGCTCGTAACTTTGAAGAAGCCGAATATCTGCGACTCGTGGACCGAGCAGTAGTACTTCCAGCTCCCTGTCTTCAGCGTCACGGTCACCGTCTTCTTCCCCTGGAACGACGTGCTCGTGAGCGTCTTCACGATCTTCGGGCCGCCCTTCTCCCGCTTGATCGTGAAGTTGTGGATCGATGCCTTATCGGTGATCACGAACGTGTACTTGCCCGCCTTCAGCGTCTTCACTTTCGCCGTGCCCTTCTTGAGGGTGATCGTGTAGCCGGGCCCGACCGTGCCGGTCAGCTTCGGCGTCGATGCCTGAGCAGACACGAGGAACATGGCTGCGGCCAGCCCCGTTGCGACAAGCACAAGTGAGATTCGTTTCATGGAGCCCCTCCACGTTCGAGTGACGCCCGCTTTACGCGCAAAGCGCCGCGGGCGGTTTGCACGAGCTACGTGACCTTGAAGCTGCCCTTCATGATCGCCGCGTGGGGATCGCAGAGAAACTTGTAGGTGCCCTTCTTCAGGGTGACCGTCCATGTGAACGTGCCCTTCGCGGTGACGCCGGTCTTCTTGTTGACCCCCGGTCCCGTCAGGTGGAAGTTATGAAGGGCCGACAGGTCCCTGACCACGATCTTGTACTTACCGGCCTTGAGCTTCGTGACCTTGGTGGTGCCCTTCTTGAGCGTGATCGTGAACCCAGGCCCGTCCGTGGCCTTGAGCGTCGGCACGGCCGCAGACGCGGGCGCGACGATCACGAGCGCGGCGCCGATCAGCGCGACGATGGCGAGTCGAGTGCGAAGCATGCATCTCCTTCTGGTGAGTGGTTCAGACCCCATGACTTGCGCCGCCATGCTACCCAGCACGCCGCCGGGGACCGGTCAGGAGTCGGCGTCGAAGAGCTCGGCCTCGAGCGCCTCGCGCTCGACGTCGTCGCGATCGCGTTGCTCGCGCCGTTGCTCGAACGTCACCGCCAGCTTCAGGATGCGCGAGCCCTCGACCTCCAGCACGTCGAAGCGCATGCCGTCGTGCGTGATCGTGCCGCCTGCCTCAGGTTGGCGCCCGAGCAGGCCGAAGACGAAGCCGGCCATGGTGTGGTAGTCCTCGTCAGGCATCTCGGTCTTGAAGCGCTCGTTGAAGTCGTCGATCGGGTACGTCCCGTCGATGATCACGGTGTCCTCGTCGATCTGTTCCACGGACTCGTCCGGTAGGTCGAACTCGTCCTCGATGTCTCCCACGATCTCCTCGAGCAGATCCTCCAGCGTGACGATCCCCTCCATGTCGCCGTATTCGTCGACGACGATCGCCATGTGCTGGTTCGCCCGCCTGAATTCCGCGAGCAGCGCGGCGAGGTCCTTCGTCTCGGGAACGATGTGCGCGGGCCTGATGATGTCCTCCACCTTGACCTCGTGCATGCCGCGATCGCGCAGGGCACGGAAGAGATCGCGGACGTGCAGGATCCCGACGACGTTGTCGAGGGACTCGCGGTAAACCGGATACCGGGTGAACGGAGAATCCATCACCGCCTCGAGGCACTGCTCCGGTGGGAGATCGATGGAGAGCGCCACCACTTCTGGTCGCGGCACCATCACGTCCTTCGCCTCCTTGTCGGCGAAGTCGAACACCTTGTAGAGCATCTCCTGCTCCTGCTGCTCGATCTCGCCGTGCTGGGTCGACTGCGAGACGAGCATGCGCAGCTCCGCCTCGGAGAGAACGTCGTCGTCGGCGCCGGGCGGCTTCAGGCCGAGCCACTTCAAGACGATCTCCGTCGCGCCCTCGAGGAACCACACGATCGGCCGCATGACGATGAAGAAGAAACGCACCGGCGCCGACACGAACAGCGCCGTTCCTTCGGAATGGCCGAGCGCGATCCCTTTCGGCACGAGCTCGCCGATCACGACGTGCAGGAAGGTGAGGACCAGGTACGCGAAGATCACGGCGAGCACGGTCGAAATCGCTTTGTCGAAGAGGCGCGATAGCGCCACCTCGCCGAGCGCACCGATGCCCAGCGAAGTGAGCGTCACGCCGAGCTGCATCGCGGCGATGAACCGCGGCGGATCGGACGTGATGCGCAGCACGTCGCGCGCGCGCCGGTTGCCCTGGTGCTGCAACTCGACGATGCGCGTCCGCCGTGCCGTCACGAGGCCGTATTCAGCCGCGACGAAGAAGGCGTTCAGCAGGATCAGAACGCCGACGGCGACGAGCTCGAAGAGGATCGTCACGCCCCGACCCCGTGGGCGGTGGTACTAGGCGGGATTTCGTCGTCCAACTACGGAGAAGTATAGGAAACGAGGTTGTCGTCACTGTCCCGGGCGGCGCGACCCTCACGGACAAGCCGTTCCAGGTGGGACAGCGTCTCGGCGACCGCGAAACGGCGCTGGGTAGGCGTCAACTCCCGACCGAAGACGTCGAACGAGATCTCGTAAGCGGAGCGCGACTTGTTGGAGAGCGCCGCGGCGTGGTCGTCGAGCCTGATTCGGTGGTGCTCGATCAGCTCGCGGGCACGGGCGGGCGCATCGTGGATCGGCTCGCCGTGGCCCGGATAGACGACACGGGGCGCGAGCTCGATCGTGCGCGCCAGGGAGGCGAGGTAGTCGCCGAGTGGATCAGGACGGCTCTCCGGATAGAGGCCGACAGCCGGCGTGATTCGCCGCAGCAGGTGGTCGCCGCCGATCAACACGCCGTCGCGCAGGTAGCCGAGGAGGCCGTCGGCATGGCCGGGCAATTCGACGACCTGCCAGCCCCCGACCTCGCCGCCTTCGTAGAGCAGGTTCGGGTCGATCGCGTAACGGATGAACGGAGCGAATGCGTGTCCTTGCGCGATGAGGTCCTCGACGACCGCGGCCGGCACTCCGTGACGCACGAACCAGGCGGCAATCCGCTCCGGCCAGTCGTCGCTTCCCCAGACGCGCTCGCACTGGGCGTAGTCGAGCCCGCCCTGGAAGACCGGGGCGCCGGTCGCCTCAGCGGCCGCCTGCGCTCCGCCGACGTGGTCGGGGTGGAAGTGGGTGATCGCGATGCGTTCCGCCTCCGCGGACTCCCACGGGGCGTCTCCGAGGCCGAGACCGGTGTCGAAGAGCGTGCCGTGCGCCAGATAGCAGTGGACGTGCTTCGGCCCGGTCGGGAGCGGGAGGGTCAGCCGCTGAATACCGTCTTCGAGCTGTACGAACGTCTGTTCTATACTTCCTGTGGAGGACATGCGAATCGAGTATCTCGAAGAGCCCTGCAAGAGCGCCCTCAACCCGGTCAAGGGGATGGGCTTCAAGTGGTCGTTGAACCCGTACATGGGCTGCGTCCACCGGTGCACCTTCTGTTACGTCCGGGCTTTCGAGAAGCGGTCGGACCGCCCGTCGGACGATCGTTACGGGACGTCGATCCGCGTCAAGACAAACGTGGCCGACGTGTTGCGGAAGGAGCTCGCGCGAGCGACCTGGCAGCACGAGCAGGTCACTGTCGGCGCGGCGACCGACCCGTATCAACCCGTCGAAGGGAAGTACAGGCTGACGCGCGCGTGCCTCGAGGTGTTCCGCGACGCGGCGAATCCGTTCGGGATCATCACGCGCGGACCGATGATCGTCCGTGACATCGACGTGCTCGTCGAGGCCTCACAGCGCGCGGACGTCAGCGTCACTTTCTCGATCCCGACGCTCGACGAAGACGTCTGGAAGCGGACCGAGCCGTCGACGGCTCATCCGCGCCAGCGGTTGAAGGCGCTCCGGGAGCTCGTCGCGGCGGGTGTGAAGGCGAGCGTCGGCATGGCGCCGATCCTGCCCGGCATCTCCGACCGGCCCGAGCAACTCCGGGAGGTCGTGCGGGCCGCTAGAGAGGCGGGGGCGACCGGCATCTGGGCCAACCTGTTGTTCCTCCGCCCTGGAACGCGGGAGCACTTTCTCGAGCACCTCGCCGAGGACTGGCCCGAGCAGCTGCCCCTCTACGAGCGACTCTATGCCCGGCGGCGCGCCTACCTCGGTGCCGAGGAGCGAAATCCGCTGCGCGCCGAGGTGGGCGCGCTCGCGCGTGAATACGGGATCCGGGACCGAAGGGAGGTCAAGCTCGCGCCCCCTCCGGAGCCCGAGCAGCTTTCAATGGCCGTATAGCCGAATATCATCCTCACGGGTGTCCACCCCCTCCACCCCCTCCGAGATCACCTGCCTCATCGTCGACGACCACGAGGTCGTGCGCGAGGGGCTCCGGCTTTCGCTTTCGCGTGCCCCTCACATTCGCGTGATCGGCGAGGCGTCCGACGGGGCGAGCGCCGTTGCGCTGGCTGAGCGGCGCAGGCCCGACGTCGTGATCATGGACGTGCGCATGCCCGGGATGGACGGGCTCGAGGCGACGAAGATCCTGACGGAGAAGGTCCCGGAGTCGGCGGTCCTGATCTTCACGGCATACAGCGAGCGGTCGCTGCTCGGACGCGGGCTCGAGTCCGGGGCGAAGGGCTACATCCTCAAGGAGGCGCCTCACCAGACCTTGTTGCGGGCGATCGAGAAGGTCGCGGGGGGCGAAGGTTACGTCGACCCGGCCCTGATGCCCGCGTTCCTGACCGGCAAGGACAAGGACGAGATGCTGACCGGGCGCGAGCGGGAGATCCTCCAGCTGCTCGCGGACGGCATGTCCAATCAGGACGTCGCTGCGAAGCTCTTCATCAGTCAGGAGACGGTGAAGAGCCATGTCCGCCACATCCTCGCCAAGCTCGAGGCGGACACGCGGACGCAAGCGGTTGCGATTGCGCTTCGCGAAGCGATCATCGACTAGAGCGGGGCTGCTGGTCCTGGCGTTCGCCGCGGCGGCCGTCCTGGCCGTGGTCGCGCTGGCCGTCGGCAACC
>WNFC01020114.1_pt1 | contig 15007 bp, 11 predicted proteins | sample 5400541 | NCBI WGS metagenome assembly WNFC01 (sample SAMN13153342, study PRJNA577476) | soil metagenome | isolation source: 120 cm saprolite under Douglas fir tree site 2 hole 2 replicate 1 | place: USA:California | collected 2015-04-18
TTCACCGGCTCGGAGGGCACGCTAGGCATCGCTACCAAGATCATCGTCAGGCTGACCCCTATCCCGCAGGCGGTCACCACGCTGCTGGCGGCGTACGAGACCACCGGCCAAGGCGGCGCGGCGGTCTCGGCGATCATCGGAGCCGGGATCCTGCCAGCTGCCATCGAGATGATGGACGCGCTGTCGATCGAGGCAGCGGAGGCGGCGGTGGCCTGCAACTACCCGCAGGGCGCGGGCGCGGTGCTGATTGTCGAGCTCGACGGGCCGGAGGCCGGCGTGCGCAGCGACACGGCGGCGGTGCGCAAGCTGGCCGAGCAGGCGGGCGCGTTCGAGATCATGGAGGCCGCCGACCCGGCTGAGCGGGCCGCGATCTGGACCGGCCGCAAGTCAGCGTTCGCTGCCGTCGGCAGGATTTCGCCCGCTTACATCGTCCAGGACGGCGTCGTACCGCGCACCGCGCTGCCCGAGGTGCTCGACCGGATCAGCGAGCTGTCCGCACAGGCCGGCATCAGAGTCGCGAATGTGTTCCACGCCGGCGACGGCAACCTGCACCCGCTCGTGCTCTTCGACGACAGTAGCCCGGAGCAGGCGGCCGCGGCCGAGGTGCTCTCCGGCGCCATCCTCGACGAGTGCATCGCCCACGGCGGCTCGATCACCGGCGAGCACGGCGTCGGCGTGGACAAGTCCAGCTACCTGCCGCGCATGTTCGGCGCCGACGATCTGGACACCATGCAGCTGCTCCGCTGCGCGTTCGACCGGCGTCCGGCGCGGCCCCCATCCGCTGGTGGCCACCGGCCAGGTTGAGATCTTCTGACTATGCCTAACAAATCGCCGGCAGCTGGTGCCGATGGCAGCTGAGCCGATCCCAGCGCAGATGACCGCGGCCTGCCACGCGGTCAGGCCGGCGACGCCCGACGATGCCGTGGCCGGTTTCCAGCCGCGGCTGGTGGCGACGCCGGGCAGCACGGAGGAAGCCAGCGCGCTGCTGCGCGCGGCCGCCGGCCTGGGACTCGCGGTCGTGCCGCGAGGCACCGGCACCCGCCTGCACTGGGGCAACCCGCCAGAGCGCTGCGACCTGGTGATCGACACGACGTTGCTGGACCAGGTCATCGAGCACGCGGCAGGCGACCTGGTAGCCACCGTCCAGGCCGGGCTGAGGTTGGACCGTCTCGCCGAGCTGCTCGGATCGGCAGGCCAGCGCCTAGCGCTCGACCCGCCTGCGCTCAATCGCCAGCCACCGGGTCGCCAGGCACCGGGCCCGCCGGCGCCGAGCTGGCCGGCCAGCGGCAGGGGAACAGTCGGCGGCGTGCTCGCGACCGGCGCAGCCGGCCCCCTGCGGTTGCGTTACGGAACCGGGCGGGATCTTCTCATCGGAATCACGGTCGTGCGAGCTGACGGCGTGGTGGCCAAGTCGGGCGGCAAGGTGGTCAAGAACGTCGCCGGGTATGACCTTGGCAAGCTGTACGCCGGGTCCGCCGGCACGCTCGGGCTGATCACGCAGGCTACGTTCCGGCTGCATCCGCTGCCTGCGCGGACCGCTTACGTGACCGCCGCGTGCGCGGCTGCGGTTGACGTCTGCCGGGTGATCGACGCGGTGATGCGGTCGCCAGCGAGCCCCGTTGCCGCCGAGATCGACTGGCCGTCCGCGAACCATCCCGTCCAGGTCAGCGTTGCCCTCGAGGGCGACCCGGCGGGAGTTGCCGAGCGTTCGGTCGAGCTCGCTGGCCTGCTCGGCCTTGGCGCGGCCGCGTCGGTGGGTGACGATCCGCCGCCGTGGTGGGGAGCTGGCCCGGCGGCCCAGCCAGACGGCACCGTGCTGCAGATCGCGTTCTGGCCCGGCGAGCTTGGCGTGGTGCTTGCCGAGATCCGGGCGGCGGCAACGGCGGCCGGGCTTGATCTGGCCGTCGGTGGCTCGGCGGCGGCGGGAGTGCTGTGCGCGGCAGCCCAGTCGGGGGCGGATCCCGGCGCCGTGGCCGAGTTCGTGACCCTTCTGCGCGTCGCGTTCGGACAAGGCGGGCGAACGCCGGCCGGTCCGGGCGACGGCCAGCCCGCGCGGGCGAGCGTGATCGTGCTGCACGCGCCACCGGAGGTGGGCAAGCTCGTGGACATCTTCGGGCCCGTGCCGTCACTTGCCCTGATGCGCGCCGTCAAGAACCGGTTCGATCCGGCCCGCACGATGGCACCCGGCCGGTTCGCCGGGGGGATCTGATGAGCGCCAGCCATGCCAGCGGACCAGACCGCGACGGGCAGTCCCAGGCGCATGGCTCGGCGCCCGCCGGGTCGCCGGATGCCGCGTCGGCCACTTCGAGCTGGCTGGATCCGGCCGGCGAGCTGCGCGAGGTCGTCGGCGACTGCGTGCACTGCGGGTTCTGCCTCACCGCCTGCCCGACTTACCAGCTCTGGGGCGAGGAGATGGATTCGCCGCGCGGGCGGATCCACCTGATCGGCCAACTGCTCGACGGCGCGCAGGCGAGCGAGGCGGCCGCCTTGCACCTCGACCGCTGCCTGGGCTGCATGGCCTGCGTGCCGGCCTGCCCCTCGGGGGTCAGGTACGACAAGCTGATCGAGGCAGCCAGGTCGTGGGCGGCAGAGCCGGCCGGTGCTGACGCCTCGGCCACTCCGCTGTCGGCGGCTGGGGCAATGGCGGCGAAGTCAGCGGCGGCCGACCCGCCGCGCGCGCTCCCGCCCCGGTCGGCCAGGCAGCGCGCACTGCGTGCCGCGATCTTCGCGACGTTCCCCTATCCGGCCAGGCTCAGGCTGCTGCTCGGTCCGCTGCGTGCCGCCCAGCGGACCGGCGCGGACCGGCTCCTGCGCGGCAAGCTCGCCGAGCGGCTGGTTCCCGAGGCCGCGGCCGCGCTCCGGGTGGCGCCAGGACGGCCCGCCGGGCGCCGCCGCCCGCGCGGCCGGCTTCCTGAGTTCGTGGCCGCCAGGGGCCAGCGGCGCGCGGTCGTGGGCATGCTGACGGGCTGCGTGCAGCAGGTGTTCTTCCCGCAGGTCAACCTGGCCACGGCGCGAGTGCTGGCGAGCGAGGGGTGTGATGTCGTCATCCCGGCCAGCCAGGGCTGCTGCGGGGCGCTGTCGCTGCACGACGGCCGGCGCTCCGAGGCGGCAGCCTTCGCCCGCAGCTTGATCGAGACATTCGAGCAGGCCGGCGTCGGCGCGATCGTCGTCAATTCGGCGGGTTGCGGCTCGGCCATGAAGGAGTACGCGGACCTGCTGCGCGACGATCGCCAGTGGGCCGCGCGAGCCGAGGCGATGTCGGCGAAGGTCGCCGATTTCAGCGAGTTCCTGGCCAGCCTCGGGCCGGCCGCGACGAGGCATCCGCTCCCGCTCACCGTCGCCTACCACGACGCCTGTCATCTGGCCTCAGCACAGCGGATCACCGGCCAGCCGCGGCAGCTGCTCAGCGCGATCCCTGATCTGGAGGTCGCCGAGCTTCCTGACGCGGGCATCTGCTGTGGCTCGGCCGGCATCTACAATCTCGTCCAGCCAGATGCAGCCCGGCAGCTCGGAGCCCGTAAGGCCTCGTCTGTCGCAGGCACCGGCGCGGACCTGGTCGTCTCAGGGAACCCCGGGTGTGCCCTCCAGATCGCGTCTGCTCTCGCCACGGCGGGCACCCCGAAGCCGGTCGCCCATCTCGCCGAGGTACTTGACGCGTCGATCCGGGCCCGCCCGGCATGCTCGCTCCTCTAACCCCACCCTCTAACCCCACCCTCGCGTCAACCCGCCCCCTCACGCCTACCCGCCCCCTCACGCCTACCCGCCCCCTCACGTCTAACCGCCCCGGTGTATGGGTGTGCCGCCCATACCGTTTGGTGCAATGGGTGGCGCACCCATACACAAGCGGCCGGGCCTCTGGCGGCAGGTTGCCCACGATCGCACTCGACTGACTGGCTGTGCGACAACACCTGACGTCACTTGGTGACTTGACAGACGTCGTCTATGACGTCATTATGACGTCATGGAACTGTCACCGTACGTCGAAGGGTTGCGCAGAGAGCTCGGCTCGCTGACCCGCTTCGCCTCCGACGATGTCGTCCAGGTGGCCGGGAAGCTGGCGGAGGCGCTCGAATCCTCGGTCCGGCTTACGTTGCTCGAGGTGCTGTCAGCGGCCGCGGCGGAGATTACGACGCGGCTTGACGACACCGTGATTGACGTCCGGCTGAACGCGGGCGAACCGGAATTCGTCGTCACCGCGGTGCCGCACCACGGCGCCCAGGAGCCCGGACCAGCCGCCGAGGCGGCCGCCGATGACGCGGGAACCGCCCGGGTGACCCTGCGGCTATCCGAGGCCGTCAAGGCGCAGGTCGAGGCCCAGGCGGCTGCCGACCGCCTGTCGGTCAACTCCTGGCTCGCGCACGCGGCCGTCCGCGCGCTGGAGAGTTCGGGAGCTGCGCGCGGCCCGTGGTCACGCCCCGGCGTCGGCCAGCGGATCACCGGCTACGCCCGAAGCTAGCCAAGGCGGCCGCTGGCCGCCCCGACCACAACAGCCCAAGCCCACCATCGCACTGGAGACAACCATGGCAACCTGGGATTTCGCCTGCTCAGAACCGATCGACGCGAACATCAGCGTGGCATCGGGCACCGTCACCCTGACCGCCGAGCCGACCGACGCCATCACCGTGCAGGTGCATCGCGGCCGACAGGGCGACCCAGCCCGTGACAATGCCGATGACGATCACGTGGTCGATGATGTGACCGTCGAGTTCGCCGACCGCCACCTTGTGGTCAGCGAACTGCCGAGGCGCGGCCTTGGCTGGCGGGTCAAGGACCTGCACATCACGATCAGCATGCCGGCTGGTTCACGGTCAGCCGTCCAGGCCGCCTCGGCGGACGTCATGTGCCGGGGCGAGTACGGCGCCGTCGATATCCAGACGGCCAGCGGCAAGGTCGATGTGTTTAGCGTGCGCGGCCCCGCTGAGATCAGCTCGATGTCTGGCATGGTCCAGATCAATGAGGCCATCGAACCTACCGTCCAGACAGCGTCGGGACGGATCCTTGTGCGGCACGCGATCGGCGACGCGATCGCCAGGACCGCAAGCGGCAACATCAGTATCGGCACCGCGGATGCCTCCGTCACCGCCCGGACCGCCAGCGGCCGGATCCTGGTCGTCCGCATGGCGCGCGGCCGCGCTGACCTGAACTCGGTCTCCGGTGACATCGAGGTCAAGGTGGTTCCCGGTACCGGGGTGTTCCTCGACCTTGCCTCGGTGACCGGCCGGGTGACCAGCGATCTGGGCGCATCGGAACAAGACGAAGGCGCGGACCTACGTCTGCAGTGCCGAACCGTCAGCGGCTCCGTGCATGTGGCCAGGGCTGTATCCGCCGAGATGGCCAGCTGAGCTCACAGATGCCACCGACAAGCTAACCAACCGGCCTGCCGACGGCACGAACGATCGGATACGAGCAAATCAGCGAGAGGAGCCGATTCATGTACTCGCGGCAACTAGAGGATCTCGCGCGCCGGCGCGCACGCGAACTGCGCGGGGCTACCCGCAGGAAGGCAGCTACGACAACCGCCCGGTCCCAGCGGCCGCTCCGCAGCCAGACCGGCTGGGCGCTCGTATGGATCGGGTTGCGGATCGCCGAGTCGGGCAGCCGCTAGGGCTGCTCCCCGATCAGGCGGTTACCGGCGCATTGACTAGCGGATCAGGTAGCCAGGACAGACGGGTCTCACCCTCGGCGACGATCACAGCAGGGCCTGTTAGCAGGCTGGCCGTCGCGCTGGGAACGACGGTCAGCCTTCCGCCGGGAACATCCACCGTCCACCGGCTCCCTTCCCCATTCCCCGGCCAGCCCCCGGGCGTCGCCGCGGCAGCCACCGCCGCAGCCACCGCACCCGTACCGCAGGACAGCGTCTCCCCCGACCCGCGCTCGTGGACCCGCATTTCGATCGCGTGCTCCCCGGTGATCCGAGCAAGCTCCACGTTGACCCCGCCCGGGAACGCGTCCTGGTCGACTTCGGGCGGCTCGGATAGATCGATGCCTGCGATTGGCTTACCGATGAGGCAGACCAGGTGCGGGTTGCCGACAAAGACCGCGAGGCCGGTGTACCGCCGGCCGCCGATCAGCGCCCAGCCGGTGCGGCCGGTGCTCGCCGGCCCCATGTTAACGGTGAGGGCGCCATCGGCCTCCTGGCGCACAATCCGCGTTCCGCCCCTGGTCGCGATGGCCAGCTCAGGACCGGCCGCCATCCCGTGATCAAGGAGATATCTGGCGAACACCCTGATGCCGTTGCCGCACATCTCGGCGATGCTGCCGTCGGCGTTGCGGTAATCCATGAACCACGGCGCCGGGTCGGACGCGCGGCTGACCACCCGCAATACCCCGTCAGCCCCGATTCCCTCGTGCCTGTCGCACAGGCGGCGGACCACGTCGGCGCCGAGTTCCAGCTGGTCATCCAGGTCGGGGACGATAATGAAGTCATTTCCCGTCCCATGACCTTTGGCATAACGCATCCTCTGATGCTAGCCAGCCGACGCTGCTGACTCTTCGATGGCCGCCATTGCCAGCCGCGTCGGCACCGGCTGAGTGGCGTCCAGCCAGCGGACTCTCGGGTCGCGGCGGAACCAAGATTCCTGGCGCCGCGCGAACCGCCGCGTCAAGCGCACGGTCTGATCTTCGGCCTCGGCCTGCGTCCATTCGCCGTCCAGGAAGCGCAGCACCTGCGCGTACCCGAGCGCCCTGCTCGCGGTCCGGCCCGCGCGCAGGCCGCCATGGCGACCCGGGTCGGCCAGCCGGCGGACCTCCTCGACCAGCCCCGCGCGCCACATCCGGCTAACCCGGTCCGAGATCCGCAGGTCGAGTGCGGGGCGCCGGACAGACAGGCCGATCTGCACGGCGGGCACCACGGACACGTATTCAGGTAGCGTCGCACTGAACGGCCGACCGGAGAGCTCGATGACCTCGAGCGCCCGGACGATCCTGCGCCCGTTGGTCGGCAATATCGCGGCGGCAGCGGCCGGGTCGGCCGTGGCCAGCTTGCCGTGCAGGATCGCCGGGCCCAGTGTGGCTAGCTCGGCTTCCAGCCGCGCGCGCAGCGCCGGCTCGGTCCCGGGAAACTCCAGGTTGTCGATCGCGGCGCGCACGTACAGGCCAGACCCGCCTACCATGATCGCGGTGCGGCCACGGCCCTGAATGTCGGCGATGACGGCCCTGGCCAGCCGCTGGTACTCCGACACGCTGGCCGTCTCCGTGACGTCCCAGATGTCGATCAGGTGATGCGGCACTCCGCCGCGCTCGGCGACCGTGAGTTTCCCTGTTCCGATGTCCATACCGCGGTAGAGCTGCATGGAGTCAGCGTTGATCACCTCGCCGCGGAGCGCCTGGGCAAGTCGCAGCGACAGTTCGGACTTGCCGGCAGCCGTCGCCCCGACGACCGCGATGACCGGCTGCGGCCCCGTCTACCGTCACCAGCGAAAACTGTCCGTGATCATGGACGTGCTCGTTCAGGCGGGGACGCCAATGGCCGGCATGCCGAGCAGCACGGGCTGGCCGGGAACCGGGCCGTCCGGCGCCTTTCCTGCGCCGGAGGCGCGGGCTTGCCAGGCGTCGCCCGCGGCGGTACGACGCAGCGCGAGCGGCACTCCGTCGGCAATCAGGTAGTGCGGCGCCGCCGCGGTCACCCTCGTTACCACGATGTCGCCTGGCCTGGGCGGCGTGGCTTGTCCCTCGCCCGGCCCGACACCCGATGCGTCACCTCGTCCTTGCGTCCCTCCCCCTCGGCAATGAGGACCTCGACCTCGCGACCGACCAGTGCCTGGTTCTCTTCCAGCGCAGTCTCCTCGGCCACGGCGACGAGCCGCCCGTACCGCTCAGCGACGACGTCCGCGGGCACCTGCCCGTCCATGGTCGCAGCAGGCGTCCCTGGCCGGATCGAGTACTGGAACGTGAACGCGCCGGCGAACCTAGCCCGGCGGACCAGATCGAGCGTGTCGGCGAAGTCCTCCTCGGTCTCGCCGGGGAACCCGACAATGATGTCCGTGGTGATCGCCGCGTCAGGAATCGCCGCGCGTACCTTGTCCAGAATCGCCAGGTACGAATCCCTGCGGTAGGCGCGGCGCATTCGCCGCAGCATCGCGTTCGAGCCCGACTGCAGCGGCATATGCAGCTGCGGCATCACGTTCGGCGTGTCGGCCATCGCGGCGATGACGTCGTCGGTGAAATCCCTGGGGTGCGGCGAGGTGAACCGGACCCGCTCGAGCCCCTCGATCTCGCCGCACGCGCGCAGCAGTTTGCCGAACGCGAGCCTGTCGCCGAACGCGATCCCGTACGAGTTGACGTTCTGGCCAAGCAGCGTCACTTCGAGCACGCCCTCCGTGACCAGCGCCCTGATCTCGGCCAGCACGTCGCCTGGCCTGCGGTCCTCTTCACGGCCCCGCAGGCTCGGCACGATGCAGAACGTGCATGTGTTGTTGCAGCCAACAGAGATCGCCACCCAGGCCGAGTACGGCGACTCGCGCCTTGCGGGCAAGACCGACGGGAAACGCTCAAGCGACTCGGCGATCTCGACCTGGGCCCGCTGCTCGACGCGAGCCCGTTCCAGCAGCACGGGCAGCGAGCCGATGTTGTGCGTGCCGAATACCACGTCGACCCAAGGGGCCCGGTCCGTGATCGCTGCCCTGTCCTTCTGTGCCAGGCAGCCGCCAACCGCAATCTGCATGCCGGGATGAGCGTTCTTGACCGGCAGCAGGTGACCGAGATTCCCGTACAGCCGGTTATCCGCGTTCTCGCGCACCGCGCACGTGTTGAAGACCACGACGTCCGGCTCCGCTCCCGCGGCGGATTTGCGGTAGCCAGCCTCTTCGAGCAGGCCAGCCAGGCGCTCGGAATCGTGCATGTTCATCTGGCACCCGTAGGTGCGGATTTCGAAGGTCCTCTGAGCGGCCGCACGGCGGCTTGTCCGACGCGCGCGCTCCGGCGGGTACTGACCGTCTGTGCCAGGCATGCTCCTTAGCGTAGACGCAGCGTCCGCTAGTCACAGCCGACCATTGACACCGCCGCCGTCTGCCTGGCATCGTCGGTCCACCCTCGCGGCGGCTCAGCCCACCCCCGCCCCCGGAGCAGCCGTCGCCAGCCAGGCAAGGAGTCACCGTGACCGAGAACGCCGCCGACCTCATCATCCTGGAACCCGACAAGGTAGATGTCCCGGCCGCCGAGCTAGGCGAAGGTCCGTGCTGGGATGCGGAGACTGAGTCGCTGTTCTGGGTCGACACCCCGGCCGCCCGTGTGCACCGCCTCAGCGCCGCTGGCGTGCACTCGTCGTGGGACGTCGGAAAGCCGGCCGGCGCCGTGGTTCCGCGGGCCGGCGGCGGACTGGTCGTCGCGGCGGGCAACGAGTTCCTCAGCCTCGACCCGCTCACCGGCTCCGTCGCCGAGCTCGCCGCAGCACCCGGCCAGCCTGGCACCCGGATGAATGATGGCAAATGCGACCGCGCAGGCCGGTTCTACGCCGGGACGATGGCCCAGGACGAGTCGCCAGGGAGGGGCTCCTTCTACCGGCTGGACACCGATCACCGCGTCACCGAGCTCTACACCGGGATCGGCATCTCCAACGGGATCGGCTGGAGCCCGGACGACCGGCTGATGTATTACACCGACTCGCTGGCCTACAGGGTCGACGTTCTCGACTACGACCCGGCGACCGGCCAGATGGGTGAGCGCCGCCCGTTCGCCGCACTGGGCTCAGGCGAAATCATGCCGGACGGCCTGGCCGTCGACGCTGAAGGCAGCGTGTGGGTCGCGGTATGGGGCGGTAGCGTGATCCAGCGCTACGGCTCGGAGGGCCGACTGACAGGCGTCGTGCGCGTTCCCGCGGCTAACGTGACCAGCTGCGCATTCGGCGGGCCCGAACTCGACCGGCTCTACATCACCACCGCCGCCGGGCCTGGACGGTCGGCCGGCGCGCTCTTCACGTGCGATTGCGGCGTGCGCGGACTTCCCACATTCGCCTACGGCGGCTGATCCCGGCGCGCATCATGCCCATCCGGTTGTCGGCATTCGCTGCGAACCGAGCCGGGCGAGTAGGGCACGATATCCCTATGACGGACAACGTGCTCCACGACCCCGCCGCGCCCACGGCTTCGCACGATGCCGACCCGGCGGCTGCAGCCGCAGACGGGACCGAGCGCGCCGTGCCCGAGGCGCCGTTTGGTGCCTGGCCGTCACCGATCAGCGCCGCCCAGGTCGCGGGCGGCCGGATCAGGCTCGCGTTCCCGACCGTCATCGGTAACACGACCTGGTGGCAGGAGGATCGTCCTGAGGAGGACGGACGGACCACGGTCGTCCGCTGCGGCGCCGATAGCACTCTCACCACGCTGCTGCCTGCGCCATGGACCGCCAGGACCCGGGTGCACGAGTATGGCGGGATTTCCTATCTGCCTGTACCGTCGCCGGTCGTCACGGCCACGCTGGGCGGCGCTGGGCAGGTCAGCGACGAGGCTGATATCCCCATCGTGTTCGCGAACCTCGACGATCAGCGGCTCTACCTCGCCGGTGCCGATGTCGCGGCAGCTAAGGCCCAGCCGGTGCCGCTGACCCCTGACCCGACCGCGCCGGGAAGCGCGATCCTGCCGGACGGCGCCGCGGGCACCGGGAAGCGCGTGTCCGGCTCAGCAGGGTCGCTTGAGCCCCGCGCTTTGCGTTATGCCGACTTCGCGCTCTCGCCTGATCGGCGGGAGGTCTGGTGCGTGCGGGAGCGTCACGAGGGCGGGAAGGTAACCAGGGCCATTGTCGCGGTTCCGCTGGACGGATCGGCGGCGAGCGACGCTGCCGCAGTTCGCGTGCTGGTGACCGGCTTCGACTTCTTCGCGTTCCCGACGCCGTCGCCGGACGGCCGGTGGCTGGCGTGGATCTGCTGGAACCACCCGCACATGCCGTGGGACGGCACCGAGTTGCGGGTCGCACCGCTGGATGAGGGCGCACCAGCGAAGGCGCGGCTGATCAAGGGGAGCAACAGGGAGTCTGTGCTTGCCCCGCTCTGGCGGGACAACGGGAGCCTGTACGTGGCCACCGACTGGACCGGCTGGTGGAACATCTACCAGATCGGCCTGGGCGGCGAGCCGCCACAGGCACTGTTCCCGGCTGACGAAGAGTTCGCCGGCGCGCTCTGGGAACTCGGGGCGAGGCCGTTCGCGATGCTCGGCGACGGCAGGCTCGCCGTCCGGCACGGGCGCGGCAGCGCGAGGCTCGGCCTGCTCGACCCGGAGACGTCCGAGCTCACCGACCTTGACCTGCCATTCACCGAGATTCTCGAGGGTGTATCGACCGACGGCACCACGATCGCGGCGATCGGCGGCGCGCCGCTTGAGGCCAACTCGGTGATCAGGATCGAAGCGTCGACCGGCGCATGCACGGTGCTGCGGAGCGAGATCAGCGAGCTACCCGACCGGAGCTACCTGCCCGTTCCGCGGCAGGCGGAGCTGGAAGGCCCTTACGGCCGGGTTGTGCACGCCCTGGTCTATCCGCCGACAAACCCCGAGGTGACTGGCCTGCCAGGCGAGCTGCCGCCGTACATCGTGTGGGTGCATGGTGGGCCCACTGCGCACGTGACCGCGCGGCTCAGCATGGAGAAGGCGTACTTCACCAGCCGCGGCATCGGGATCATCGACGTCAACTACGGCGGCTCGACGGGCTACGGCCGCCTGTACCGGAACCGGCTGAACCGGGAGTGGGGCGTGGTCGACGTCGCCGACGCGAAGGAAGCGGCGCGATCGCTGGCCAAGAAAGGCGAGGCCGACGAGGCGCGCCTGGGAATCCGGGGCGGCTCGGCGGGCGGCTGGACGGCGCTGGCCGCCGTCACCACCGGCGCGTTTCACGATCCGGTCTTCAGCGCCGCGGTCTCCTACTACGGCGTATCTGACCTGCGCGGACTCAGCGAGCACACGCATGACTTCGAGTCGCGCTACCTCGACGGCCTAATCGGCCCGCTGCCGGGATTCGACACGGTCTACGCCGAGCGCGCACCGGTCGGTCACATCAACGCCAATACCTGCCCGGTCCTCCTGCTGCAGGGACTCGACGATCCCGTCGTGCCGCCGCAGCAGTCGGAGAGCATCGCGGCGGATCTCGCCGGGCACGGCATCAGGCATGCCTACGTCACGTTCGCCGGTGAGTCGCATGGCTTCAGGAAGGCTGACTCGATGGTCGTGTCGCTGGAATCTGAGCTCTCGTTCTACGGCCAGATCCTCGGGTTCACGCCGGGCGACGTGCCTGAACTGAAGCTGACCGACGGCGGCACGGCGTGAGTGCTAACGAGCGAACTCAGTCGCGCGGGACTCCCTGATCACCGTGACCCTGATCTGGCCCGGATAGGTCAACTCTTCCTGCACCTGCCGGGCGACGTCGCGGGCGATCACCTGCGCGCCGACGTCGTCGACGGCGCCCGGCTTGACCATCACCCTGATCTCCCGCCCCGCCTGCATCGCGTATACCTTCTCGACGCCCGGCCGCGCCTGCGCGATCTGCTCAAGTCGTTCTAGCCGCTTGACGTAGGCTTCCAGCGATTCCCTGCGCGCGCCTGGCCGGCCGCCGCTGATCGCGTCGGCGGCCTGGGTAAGCACGGCTTCGATGGTCCTGACCTCTACTTCGTTGTGATGCGCCTCGATGGCGTGGACTACGTCCTCGTCCTCGCCGTACCGGCGCGCGATCTCCGCGCCGATCAGGGCGTGGCTGCCCTGGACTTCGTGGGTGAGCGCCTTGCCGATGTCATGCAGCAGCGTGCCGCGCTTCATTAGCGCTGGATCAAGACCAAGCTCACTGGCCATCATCGCGGCAATGTAGGCCGACTCGACCAGGTGCTTCAGGACGTTCTGGCCGTACGACGTGCGATACTTCAGCTGGCCGAGCAGTTGGGTAAGCTCCGGATGCATGTCCGTAATGCCGAGATCGATGAGAGCGTCCTCCCCCGCCCGGATGCACAGGTCCTCGATCGTCAGCCTGCTCTGCTCGTATGCCTCCTCGATCCGCTGCGGATGAATCCGGCCGTCCGCGACAAGCCGTTCTAGCGTGAGCCTGCCGACTTCCCTGCGGACCGGGTCGAAGCACGACAGCAGGACCGCCTCCGGAGTGTCGTCGATGATCAGGTTTACGCCCGTGACGGTTTCGAAGGCGCGGATGTTACGGCCCTCACGGCCGATTATCCGGCCCTTCATGTCGTCGGCAGGCAGGTGGAGTACGGACACGACCGACTCGCTTGTCTGCTCGGACGCGACGCGCTGGATCGCGAGCGTGACGATCTTCCTGGCCCGCTGCTGTCCTTCTTTCTTTGCCTCGTTCTCGATGTCCCTGACCATGAGCGCTGCCTCGCGCTTGGCCTGCTGCTCGATCGCCGACACCAGCTCGGCCTTGGCCTGCTCGGCCATCAGCCCCGCCACGCGCTCAAGTTCTGCTTGGCGCTTGACGTCGAGTTGGTCGAGCTCAGCCTGCCGCTCATCGAGCTGCCTGCGCACCGCGTCCATGTCGCCAGCCAGCTGAGCCACCCGGCGGGCCTCATCGTCAAGCCGCTGCTCGCGCTCGGCAATCCGCGCCTCACGGCGCTCCAGATCGGCACGCAGCTGCCTGACCTCCGCCGTGACGGCACGCACTTCTTCGTCAAGGTCGTGGCGCGCCTCGGCCGCGCGTTCCGCCGCCTCCTCGGCTCTCCTGACGATCGCAGCGGCCTCGGCCTCTGCCGCATCAAGCGCCGCCGCACCGCGACGCGCCATCTCGGCCTGCGCGGGCTCCTCAGCGGCGTCCAACTGCTCTCTGTCGCCGTCACGCCCAAGAACCCGCGCAACCTCGCCGAGAGCCGAATCCGCGCCCTTTCGCGACACCGATCCGCGAGCCTGGCGCAGTCCTCCCGTCACGCGAACCGTGAACATCACTGCCGCGGCAGCTGCTAGCAGGGCAAGGACGGCAACGATCGCCAGAATCAGCACGATGCCATTTCCCAACATGCGCACCCCTTCCTGCTAGTAAGACTCCGCGCACCGCCGATCCGATGCCACGGAATCTTTCGTAGCGAGGGTTACCGCGCCTGCTCGGAACGCCATCCCGCCGCGGCGTGCCACTTAGCCCGCGCGACATCACGCAGGCCCGGCACAGCCTGCAGCGCCGGCAGGAGCACATGTACTCGCGTGCTAGATCCCTCCCGGGTTATCCGGTTGCCGAATTCACGCTGGCTGCCGCGCAGCCAGGCCGAACAATGTCATGGCCGCCGGGCATGGGCGAAGAATTGTCACTGCCGCCCGGCTGCTCATCACTAGTCATCCGTTGCCCAATCCGCTGGCGCGGAGTAATCCTCACTGTCGGTGAGGCTAAGCCGGGAACAATGGGACGGTCAAGCTCGCCCCTGGCGAACGCATGCGGATTGGAGGTCGGCGGCCGGCCGGCGGGCTCCGGTCGGCCGGGCCGCGGCGTCAGTCCGGCTCGCTGACCGCAAGCTCCGCGTCGATGAGCTCATCCTCATCCAGGCCGTCACCAGCGTGGTCCTGGCCCGCCTGCTCGAGCGCATCGCGGACAACCCGGTACGCCAGGCCCGCAGGGTAGCCCTTCCTGGCCAGCATCCCTGCGAGCCGCCTTACCCGGACCTGGACTGGTTGCCCCGCAGTGCTGTTGAGCCTGCGCTCGACGAGCGCCCTGGCGGTGGCCAGTTCGGTCTCGGGGGTGAGCTTGGCGACCGCCGCCTGGATGTCGCCGCGCTCCACCCCGCGCTGGTTCAACTCGGCCGCCAGGGCCCGGCGGCCAAGGCCACGGCCATGATGCCGGGACTCCACCCAGGCGTCCGCGAACATGGCGTCGTCGATCAGGCCCACCTCGGCGAATCTGCCGAGCACTGCATTGGCCGCATCCTCAGGCACTCCGCTGCGCCTGAGGGTCGCGGCGAGCTGTGCCCGGGTTCGCGGAGCCGCTGTCAGCTGGCGGAGGCAGATCAGCCGCGCAACAGATTCCGGGTCTGACCGCTGCTGGGCGGCGTCACCAGAACTGTCGTCGTCGGACCGGCCGCGTCGGCCGCGCCCGGCACTGTCGC
>WNFC01014428.1_pt1 | contig 15006 bp, 13 predicted proteins | sample 5400541 | NCBI WGS metagenome assembly WNFC01 (sample SAMN13153342, study PRJNA577476) | soil metagenome | isolation source: 120 cm saprolite under Douglas fir tree site 2 hole 2 replicate 1 | place: USA:California | collected 2015-04-18
CTCCCGCCGCGACGATTTGCTCTCCGAGGCGGGCGCCCTCGCTCAGCACTGCCGTTTCTTCACCTAATGTGCGCACCCGGACCAACCGAAAGTGGACCTCGGAAGTCTTCGGGTCGATGATCCAGATGCCAGGGCCTTTGCCTTCATCGTCGATGGCGCCGAGAGGCACTTGGGTGGCGCCGTTGCCTTCAACGCTGTCGAGACGAAGCGACACAGTCGCTCCGAGCGGAGCGGCTGCACCGTCGCCTTCCAGTACGTAACGTGCCTCGAAGGTGCGCGTCCGAGGATCAGCCGCGTCGGATAGCTGTCGCAGATGCGCGGGCACAGTGAGCGAATCGGCGTAGAGACTCGCGCGCGCTCGAGCCCCGAGCTTCGGTCGCTCCGTTTCCGGTAGATTCACGGAGGCCTCGCGTGGACCTGCGTGCGCCAGGCGAAGAACGGGCTGACCCGGGGATACGACTTGGCCCGGTTCGGCCAATGTCTCCACGACGGTGGCATCCGCATCGGCAAGCAGCGTCGAGTAGCCCCCTTGATCGCGAGCGACCTTCTCCTGAGCTTCCGCCGCCGACAGCAGCGCTTGTGCACTGTCGGCCGCTGCTTTCGCCTGATCGTAGGTCAGTTGCGATATGGCCCCGGATTCCGCCAACCCGCGATACCGCTGCTCATCCGCCGCCGCCTGGGCCCACCGTGCGCGCGCGGCAGCGACATCACCTGTCTGCACCGTGATCGCGTGGGTGTAGTCCGTGGCATCCATGAGCATGAGGCGCTGGCCGCGCCGCACGAGTTGGCCGGTGTCGACCAGCCTCTCGATGATCTTTCCCGGGACGCGGAAGCCGAGGTCGCTCTGAACTCTGGCGGCCACCACACCCGTATAGGTGTGTTCGGCATCGGCCGCCGCGCGGACTTCCGCGACCTCAACCAGTCGAACCGCTGTCCGCGGGTCAGCATCCTCTCTCGACTTGCAGGCCGAAAGGCTCAGTACCGTAAGAACGGCGACTGCGACGAGAGCAGTGCAGCGTGCGCGTGACATACCAGGGCTCCAAAGGGACAGGAGCGCCCAGAGTCTTATTAAGTGACGAAATTGTCAAGTCGTCACTCGTGATATGCCTATAACTGGAGCCTATGGGGCGAGGCTACGCAGAACGAGATTGGCCACCGTAGCCGCGTCTTCCTCGATCACGTCGAGTCGCTGCTCCAGCAGAACGGGATTGTTGATGGGCTCTAGCGCCAGAAAGATGGCTCGACAGGTTTCATCGAGCGGCGTTTTTCGCTCGAACTCGCCGGCCTCGCGACCGTCCTGCACGATCCGTCGGACGATTGACATCAGCGTCGCCTCATGGCTTTTACACGATTGCCATTTCTCCACCAGGGCCGCGGCGACAATGTCGTGCATCTTGCGGTTCTGGAAGTACAACGCTGCGCCTTGGCGCGCGAGCTCGATAAATACGCGTCGCAGGCGCTCGGAGGCTGGCTTCGGCTCCTCTGCCACCGACCTCACGGCCTGCGCGATGTCACCTAGACAGAGGCCGCACGCCGCCTCGCCGATTGCCTTCTTGGAGTCGAAGAACTTGTAGATGTAGGCGGTAGACAGGCCGATAGCCTTGGCCAGATCGGCCACGGTGGTCTTGTTGTAGCCGTAGTGACGAAAGTGTTCGCGGGCGGCGGAAATAATCTGGTCGCGCCGCTCGTGCTCGGTTGGACCGCGCTGACCGCTTGGGGAACTAGACATCGCCTGCTCTCGAAGGGGAAGTGAAATTGCCGTCAAACGTACTCTCCTGGCTGCAGATTGACAACGAGTGATTACTTTGTGTATACGTCACTCATGACTAGTATCGCACATTCTTCGGCGGTAGGGGCGGATCTATGGTGGAAGTAATCACAGGTTCGAGGTCGCCTGGCGAGCCAAAGCAGCGACGCCGGAAGCCTCTTTCGGGTGGTAGCGGGTTGCTCGGCATGGGCTGCACTCTAGTGATGGCGTTAACGGCGTGTGCGGTAGGCCCGAACTACCATCCGACCACGCCAACCTTAGCGAGCTTCCACAACGCCCCTGTTGGCAGCACAACCGCGGGGAAACCGACCCGCTTGGACGAATGGTGGCTGGCCTTCAATGACCCGAACCTCACACGCATCGTCCAGCGAGCGCTCGACCAGAACCTCGATCTGGCAGCGTCGCTGGCTCGGGTCACTCAGGCGAGGGCGGCTGCGTCGGCGGCTGGCGCCAATCTCCTTCCTGCGGCCGACCTCAACGCCCAGGCGGCGGCGCTGCGTCAGTCCCTGGATAGCCCGATCGGGGAAATCGCGAAGAATTTCCCGGGATACAGTCGGGATCAAAGGCTGTATGACGTCGGTGCGCAAGCCAGTTGGGAAATCGATCTCTTCGGCGGATTGCGCCGTACCGCGCAGGCGGCTCGCGCCGAGGCGCAGGCCGCCGAGGCGGAGCGGCTGGGCACGCGCATCAGTGTGAGCGCCGATTCGGCCGATGCCTATCTCCAAGTCCGAGGGGATCAGGCGCGCCTGATCGTTGCCGAGAAACAGATCGACGTCGATTCGAGGTTACTCGATCTAGTGCGGCAGCGCCGCGCGCGCGGCGTCGCGTCAGATCGAGAAGTCGCGCAGGCGGACGCGCTCCTGCAACAGGCGCGCACCACGATCCCCTTGCTGCGCATTGATTTGGAGGCGGAGCTCAACCGCCTCGACGTGCTGATGGGTGCCCAACCTGGCACCTACGCAAAAGAGCTCGCAACGGCCGCCGATGTACCGGCCATTCCAGTAATTTCTAGCGGCGATCGACCCTTGGACGTGCTGCGAAGGCGCCCCGACGTCATCGCTGCCGAGCGGCAGGTTGCGGCGGCCAATGCGCGCATCGGCGTAGCCATCTCAGACTACTATCCCAAGATCTCACTGTCCGGCGTGCTGGGATTTGAGAGCCTGACAGGTAGTGATTTGTTCAGCTCCCGGGCCTTCCAACCCGTCGGCGCCGGCGCCTTGCGGTGGCGACTATTCGATTTCGGCAAAGTAAGCGCCGAGGTTGCCGCGGCGCGCGGCGCCGATGCCGAAGCCCTGGCGCGCTACCGACAATCGGTACTGCGAGCCGCCGAAGACGTTGAAGACGCATTTGTCACGTTGGTGCAGACGGAGCTACGAACGCGCGAGCTGGAAGATGAAGTGGCGTCGTTGACTCGCGCTCGTGATCTATCCCAGCAGTCCTACGTGGCGGGAGTCATTCCACTCACCGATGTCCTAGATTCGGACCGTCAACTGCTGGCTGCACGTGATGATCTCGCACACACCCAAGCGGACGCAGCACGCGCCGCAGTACGTACCTTTCGGGCGCTCGGGGGCGGATGGTCGAGCGAGTCTCTGCCGTATCTATCCGACGATAAGAGATAGTTAGCTAGCGCGTGGTCGCCCGGACTGCGCCCTCAAGCTTTGGTCGGCGCCGCCGCGCCTGCGAGCCTCAATCGGAAGTCGTAGTTCACTGTGTAAAACGGCGTGTCCATGCGCTCGCCGTTGGGGCCTACTCCCGGAGGGTGCCGGTCGAATTGCGCCACCAGCGACTCCTTCATCCCGAAGACCGCATCGGAATCCAGGTATTGGCTCCCAGCAACGAACAGGTGGGTGGTCACGGGCAGGTGTCCGGCGGCCGAGACGATCATGTGTATGTGGCCGGGGCGATACGGATGGCGCCCCATCTTGCGCAGCATGCGTCCGACCGGCCCATCGGTCGGAACTGAATAGAACGTCGGCCTGATTGAGCGAAACCAGTAACGCCCGTCGGCGTCGGTCCGGATCCTGCCGCGCGCCTTCATTCCCGTCTCTCCGGGAATCTGCATGTCATAGTTGCCTTCGCCGTCGCCTGACCAGATGTCGAGCAAGGCATTCTCGAGCGGCCGGCCATCCTCGCTGAGCACGCAACCGGAATAAAACGCCGGCTCGCCCTTCACTCCTTCGGCAAGATTGCTACCGCGCGGCAGATCGGGAGCGCCCTCCCAATAAAAGGGACCCAGAACCGTCGATTCGACGCTGCGCTCGTCCGCGGGATGGTTGAGGGTGATGACGAGCACCGATACGCCCAGCGTGTCCGATAGGAGGATGAACTCCTGGCGCTTGTCCGTGCACGTCTGACCGACGCTGGTGAGAAATTGCATGGCCGTAAGCCACTCGGGCTCGGTCAGTTTCACTTCCCGAACAAAGTCGTGAAGGTGGGTGATGAGCGAAGTCATGATGCGCTTGAATCGCGGGTCGGCGCATTCGGATAGCCGCCCGATCACGGCCCGAGTAATGCTCTTCTCATCGAATTCGCGCATGATTCACCTACGATTTGTCGAGCTGCCTCCGCTCAGCGGTACGTGTTGTTCGATCTGTGATTCCCCTCCAACCATCGCTTCAGTTCACGGTGCGCATCCTCGCGCCGGTCGCGTGAAATCTCGTCCGCCTTGGGATGATCGAGCGTGAATTCGAGAATCAGCCCGTTGGGGTCCGTGACATAGACGGACCGGCAATAGCCGTGTTCCAGGACGTAGGTGTCCGGCGGCTTGATGCCCGTCGCCGCGATGCGCGTTTCGATGGCCGCCTGCGTCTCCGAGTTCACCGCCAGCGCGATGTGATGAAACGGCGATGCCGGCATTTTTGGCCCGAATTCCTCCTGGTCCTCGGGGTTCTCGAACTGGAAGAAGGCGAGGGCGCCGCCGTCGGCCATGCCGTAGAAGGTATGACAATAGGTGCGCATCTTGCCGAACAACTCGTCCGACTCGCACCAGGTTGCGACGAGGGGCATGCCGATGACATCCTCGTAGAACCGGCGCGTCTTCTCCTGATCGCGCGTGACGTAGGCATTGTGATGTAGCCGGATCGGAAGCTTTTGTGACTGGGTCATGGCGTATGTCCCTCGTGTCAGAACTTGAAGGTGAAATCGACCCCGTAGCGGCGCGGCGGGGCTCTCCAAAGGAAGCCGCCCGGGGAGAACTCCGCGTTGTACAGTTTGTTGGTCAGATTCTTCGACCAGGCGGTCAACGACCACCGGTCGGCCTCAACGCCGGCGCGCAAATTGACCAGACTCACCGGATCGCGCGAGGTCACATTGTACGGGTCCCACCAGGTGCGGCCGATTTCCTGATAGTCCAGGCGCACGGTGCCGTTGAGCCCGTCGGCGAGCGGCTGGTGGTACTGGAAGCCGGCGTTGACGGTGTTCTTCGTGAGCAGCGGCGGCTTGTTGCCCACGACCGTGGGATCTTCCATGCGGGTGATCTTGCCGTCCGTATAGCCGAAGCTCGCGTATAGATCGAGCCGGTCGGTCGCTTTCGCCGTCAACTCGAGCTCGGCGCCCTTGTAGGTGGCATCGAGATTGCCGAGATTCTGGGTCGAGGTCGTCGCGTCGAAGTAGAAGAAGTAGCCGTTGCGGGAGTGGGTATGGTAGAGCGCCAGATTCGCGCCCAGCCGCCGGTCGAGGAACTGGCTCTTGGCGCCCACTTCATAGGTGTCAGCCACCTCGGCCTCGAACAGATCATGAACGCCTAGGTGGCCACTCGCTTGCGCGATCACACCCACGCCGGTCTGGTTGAAGCCGCCGCTGCGAAACCCGCGGCTCCAGCCGCCGTAGAAGGTCAGGTTGTCGGTCGGTATGTAGCGCAGCGTGACCTTGGGCTGTGCCTCACTAAAGGTGTGCTTGCGCACCTCCCCCGTAACGGCCGAAATATGCTCCGCTTGCAAGAACGAGGCGGGCGTGTCGGTGGTGTTCTGCCGCTCATCCCTGTCGTAGCGGATCGCTGCGTCGAGCTCGAACTGCTTGCTGAACTCATAGGTCGCATCGCCAAATACCGCCCAGGCGTTGTTACTTTGCGAGTCGGAGAGGAAGGTAACGTTGGTGTTGGTCGCGAACGGATTGGCTGGGTCGACCAGCGGGTTCTCATAGACTCGCGGGACGCCCGCTCCCCGGTCCACCAGATTGTCGGTGGAGATGAAGCGCTGTGTGTGGACGTAATACGCCCCCGCGATCCAGGAGAAGTCGCCGATTTTATCCGAGGTGAAGCGCAGCTCTTGACTGTACGTCTTCACGTCGATGAATTGGCTCTGGCTCTCATCGAGCGGTCCGCCCAGGGCGGCCGGGATACCGGCGAAGAAGACGTTGTAGGCGATGGAGTTCTTGATGGGCCGGAAGTCGTAGGCATCTCCGGTATCGATTTCCTTGGTGTGGTTGTAGTCCGAGACTGAAGTAAACGTTCCGTATCCGGGTCTGGATCGGGCTGGTGAGGTTGTTCGCGTTCGGCGCTGTGCTGAAAGTACTGAAGGGGTTCGCCTCATCGTCGCGTGGAATGACGTAGTAGTACGCGGTCGTCTCGACCCGATCGCGGAACACCCGCAGGTCCGCGGACCATTGATCCGAGGGCTTCCATAAGAGGCGCAGCCGTCCGGAGTAATCCCGATACGGGTCGGCCTTGTGGTCGAGATAGGTGTTCTGCAGAAAGCCGTCGGTGTTATAGAAATTGACCGAGGCGCGATACCTCAGGGTCCCGGCCGAGTCGATGGGGCCGCTGACGGCCATCTGGGCCTTCTCGGACACGCCATTGCCCACGCCGACCCTGCCGCTGCCTTCAAAATGATCGGAAGGGTCCACGGTACGAATGATGATTGCACCGCCGATGGCATCGCGGCCATACAGGGCACCCTGAGGGCCCTTCAGCACCTCGATCTGCTGGATATCGGCCAGCTCTTGGTCGAACTCATAGGGGTTGGTCTCGAGCACGCCATCGACCAGCACGGCGACCGACGGCTCGCTGTTGCGCGCCTGCGAGATGCCGCGGACGGTGATGAAGGAATTGCCGACGTTTTGCACCTCGACCAGGGTCATGTTCGGCACCAGCGCGACGAAGTCGCGGGGAGATTCAATTCCCGCCGACTGAATCTTCTGAGCCGTGAACACATCCACCGTGATCGGCACGTTTTGGAATGACTCATCACGCTTGCGCGCGGTGACCACGATCTCCTCGAGATCGCCGGTCGCCGCCGGTGCAGGCGCTGCAAGGATCACCGCGATCCCCGTGGTCAATGCGGCTATCCATCTCCCCCGTGAAATACTCATGATTTTTTCACTCCCGTTGTCAAATATCGTCATCGTGGTTACTAGAAAGCGCGGACACTGCGGTACGCGCAGGCGAACCGCGCGTCCGAATGGCTTCCCGCTGACACCGCATCGACAACATCCTTCCCCCTTCAAGACTCTTTGCCTCAGGCGCCGGCCGACTCCTTCTCGCCGCGCACGGCGGGCCACCGCTCACCCCGTGCGAGCGCTTCGCGTATGGACTGTCCGTGTTCGTTGAGAAGCGGGGCCGCGCGCACAGATCCGCTGCGCATGCCGCTGAATTGCACGGGCGGCCGCACCGATCGAGTTCCGCCGTGCGCGTCCTCGACCGGAACAATGAGTCCCAAGTGCTCAACTTGCGGATCGTGGGTAACTTCGTCGATGGTATTGATGGGTGCGTACGGAACATCGTGACGCTCCAATTGTTCGACCCAGTGCGCCGAGGTGTGCCGCGAGAATCGCTCATCGAGTTCGGCGTTCAGCGACTCATAGTGGGTGATGCGCGCCTCACGGGTGCAAAAACGCACGTCGGACCCCAGTTCCGGCGCGTTGAGCGCCGCCAACAATCCTTGCCAGAACTTATCGAGCGAGGACAAATGGATGGCGATGAGGCGGCCATCGGCAGTGCGCAGAATATAGGCCTGTGCAAGTCGAGGCCGGTCGCTCGAGGTGGGTGTCGTACCGAGCGCGAAATACGCGGCAAAGGGTTCGACCGCAAAATGCGCCATTGCCTCGAGCATCGATACCTCGACGAGACTACCCTGACCGGTCCGGCCGCGCTGAACCAGCGCGCCGAGCACGCCGTACGCGGCATAAAGTCCGGTGATCGCATCGGCAAGCGCCGGACCCAGAAAGCGAGGACGGTTCGAATCGACGACAACGCTGAGGAATCCACTCAAGGCCTGAGCGACCGAATCGTAGCTAGGGCGCTCCGCGTACGGACCACTCGATCCGAAACCGCTGATGGACGTGTATATCAACCCCGGATTGATCGCGCAGAGCCGCTCCGGCCCCGCGCCAAGGCGTATCGCGGTACCGGGCCTGAAGTTTTGGATAAAGACGTCGGCCTCATGCACCAACCCATCGAACACAACGCGTTCCGCGGAATGTTTCAGATCTAGAGCGATGCTGCGCTTGTTGCGGTTGTAAGCTTGGAAGTGCGGCGAGTAGTGGTCGCCTTGGTAGCTGCGGTATGGATCACCTTCGGGACTTTCGACCTTGATCACGTCTGCCCCAAGGTCCGCGAGCATCATCCCAGCGCAGGGGCCCGTGATGAAGGTGCCTTGCTCGACGACTCGGATACCGCTCAATACTCCGCCCATCTGAAACAAACCTTGTGAATTACTCACGGCTCGGCCGAAATTCGGGCGGCGAGTCGCCGTCGTAATCGATTGCCGCGGCGGCAGCATGGGACATCACGAAACCGATGGGGCGAAGCTGCTCTTCGAGCAAGTGCGCGATGAGCCCCGCAGTTCGCGCCAATATGGGCACACCCTTCAGTGCGGCCGGCGGGTACCCTACATCGAGAAGTACCGCGGGGATCGCACCCGACACGTTCAGTGCCAGGGGTTTTCCAAGAAGATCAGGCAACTGGCGCTCGACCTGCCGCGCGATCTCGATGTGCGGACCGACGCTGCCGACTTCCCCGGCAACATCAAACAGTCGCTGAACTCGTGGGTCGAAATCCTTGTGCAGAGGATGCCCATATCCGGGGATTGGGCGGCCGCCGGCCCGGTATTCGAGCACTACTGTCTTTGCCGCCCGTGCGGGTGCGTCCCCCGCCTCGATCCGCGCTGCAATCGCGGCGAAAAACTGACCGGCCGCTTCGGATGAACCCAAGACAACGGAACCGCAGCCGAGAATTCCCGCGGCCACGGCACCCTGCAGCGCTTCCGGTGCCGCAGCGAGCGTCATTCGTCCGACCTGCACGCTGGGAACGAGACCGTGCTCTGCAATGGCGACCAAGGTTGCGTCGAGAATCCGTCTTTGAGCTGCCGTGGGCAGCGTGCCGGTGAGCAGCAGCCAGAAGTGTTCCGTGAACCCGATACGCCCGATCAAATCCTGGGTCAGATCTCGGCCACGAACGAGGATGGTTGTCTCGTTGGACGTGGAAATGGCGGTGCTGCGATGAACTTGAGACCCAATCTTCATGGGAGGTTCGTCCCTATTTATTGTCCATCGTGGAATTTCGCATAGCGAACATGTATTCGTATATCGAATATGCTGGACCCGAAGTTGCCATCCGTCAAGCCTGCGGAGAAAGCGCTCCCTTTATTTCGCATATCGAAATAAACTAACCCTGATGGCCAAGAACAAATCAGTGCAGCGGCGGCGAGAGGCAATGGGTGGGCTCGCAAAGGGGCTGAGCGTCGTCCGTGCGTTTACACGTGATCGCGCAGCGTTGAGCTTGAGCGATATTGCCGGCATCACGGATATGCCTGCAGCAACCGCGCGCCGATGCCTGCTGACACTCGAGGAACTGGGCTACGTGACGCGCAGCGGCCGCCAATTTCTCTTGCGCCCAAAAGTGCTGGAACTCGGTGCCGCATACCTTGAATCGATGAACATCGAGCTGCTCACCAAGACACACCTCGAAGAGCTCGCCCGCAACACGGGCGACTCGGCTGCGTTGTGCGTCCTCGACGGCACAGAGATCGTGTATGTCGCCCGGGCATCCATTCGCACGCTGGTCCGCCTGGAGGCGCATGTAGGCAGCCGGTTTGCCGCCCATGCGACTTCCACCGGCCGAGTGCTGCTCGCGGGTTTGAGCGCGGAGCGCTTGCAGCGCTATTTCGATACGGCAAAGCTCGATGCGCTGACGGATCGAACGGTGACTGATCCGGCCAAGCTGCGGCAGTTGATCGAGGATTGCCGCCGCACCGGATACGCCGCAGTCGAGGACGAGCTGGCCTATGGCGTGGTGGCACTCGGGGTCCCGGTGTTCGATCAATATCGCCGCGTGGTTGCGGCCCTCAACAGTTCCAGCCATTCGCGACGAATTTCGAAAAGCAAACTGATTCGCGAGCGCTTCACCATGCTTCAGCAGGTGAGCCGCCAGATCTCTGCGGACCTCGCCAGCGTTCCGGGGCTGTCGCTCAGCGCCGGCGCCTGACAGCGGCCGGCGGCCAGAAGCTCTGGATGCGCTGAGGGCGGCTGCAGCCGTCAAGGGCGCCGGCGTGAAACCACGAAGGTCTCGTCGTTGTACGACGCTGAGGCTGCATCAGGCGGCAGGGGAAGCTGAGTGGCGTAAGTCATCGCGACGACCTACCGATGGGTTCGTCCTTCGCGGGCGATCGCTGCGCCGGCCGTTGATCGCGTACGCCACAGCCGTTCGGAGGCGATGCGAGCACCCTGAACCAACGATTCGAGCTTCAGGTACACGATATCGGGCTCCACCGGACCGAATCCGGCGAAGGTTCCGAACCCGCAATCGGTGCCCGCGATGATTCGATCGCGCCCGACAATGCCGGCGTACTTTTCAAGCCGCTCGGCAACCAGCAGAGGATGCTCGACGTAGTTGGTGGTGGTAGCGAGAACCCCCGGAATCAGAATCTTGTCGTCCGGTATCTTTGCGTCCCGGAACACAACCCACTCGTGGGCATGCCGAGGATTGGCGGCCTCGAACAAGAGGCCCTGCGGCTTGGCATTGAGCACAATCGGCAGCAGGCGCTCCATCGGCACGTCGTGGTGGTGCGGCCCCTCATAGTTCCCCCAGCACACGTGCATACGGACGCGGTCGGCTGGCACGTTCCGGAGCGCGTGGTTCAACACCTCAATGTGCTGCGCAGCGAGGGAGTCGAACTCTTCGAGTGACCGATTCCGGTACATCGTGTGACGCCCCATCGCAAGATCCGGAGCGTCGATCTGCAGGATGACACCGGCGGCAACGATGCCCTCGTACTCGAATCGAAGCGCTTCCGCCAGCGCCGCCAGATACTCATCCTGTGTGCGGTAATAGTCATTCGGTTGAAACAGCGCGATGACGCCGGGGGATGCCGCGTTCATGAACGCTTCGCCCGGCGGCGTTGCCGCGGCGGCTGCGCGCAGATTCTGGAGGTCCGTCTGAAGCGGCCCTTCATGCGCCAGCCGGACCGCCCCGACGCAACGCGGCCGGCGGTACTTGGCCGTGGAACCTCGCTCGGCGAGCTTCGTCAGAAGACCCGGAAACTCCACCAGATCCTGACCAGGCTCCCGAGGCGTATCGCCGGCAAATCCGGAGAAGCGGCCGGCGATGTAGGTCGCATAGCTGATCTTGCTCATCTCTCCGTCGCTTACAACGTCAATTCCGACAGCAACCTGCCGCCGCACGACCTCTGCGACCGCCGCCGCGATGACAGGCGCTCCCATCTCGGGATCCGCTGCGTCGTCTCGCTCGCGGGCGAAGAGCACATCCGTCACCGCCTTGCTTCGAGGGAGGCTCCCGACATGCGTCGTGAGGATACGATCCGTGCTGTGGTGCATTGCTGCCTCGATGCGGTTATGAAACCTTGTCGTGGGCACTCTTCGTCTGCTCGCGATCGAACTGCGCGCGCACAATCTGGGCGCCGGCTACCATCGCTTGCAATTTGCCGAATGCGACATCGCGCGGCAGGTATTTCATCCCGCAGTCGGGGGCGACAAGAAGGTCGGCCGCTTCGACGTATGGCAACGCGCGGCGGATTCGCGACGCGACCAGTTCCGGCGACTCGACCTCATGGTTGGACAAATCGATGACACCGAGGATGATTTTCTTGCCGCGCAGGCCCGAGAGGGCGGCGCAGTCGAGGTTCGATTGCGCCGTCTCAACGGATACCTGGCGGCAGGCGCATTCGGCGAGTTCAGGCAGAAATGAGTAACCCGACGGCCGCGAGTGAATGATGGCCGCGTAGCCGAAACAAATGTGAACCGCGGTCGTGCCGGTGATCCCCGCAAGTGCGGCATTGAGCGCGTCGAGACCAAACGCGCGCGCCTCCTCCGGGCGGGCCTGCATGTACGGCTCGTCGATCTGAACGACGTCGGCGCCTGCGTTGAAAAGGTCGCGGATCTCGGCGTTGACCGCCGCCGCGTAGTCCATGGCGGCCAGCTGACGGCTGCCGCCGTAGTAGTCGATCTGCGCCTGCTGTGCCATCGTGAACGGACCTGGGACCGTCACTTTGACGCGGCGGCGCGTATGGCGCCGGAGAAATTCGAGATCAACGACTTCGACGGGTTGGCGTCGTCGGATCGGGCCGACGACTCGCGGGACGGGATTGGGATGGCCGCTGCGGTCCAGCGCCATTCCGGGATTGTCGAGGTCGACACCGTCAAGGGCGGTAGCGAAACGATTCGAGTAGCTTTCGCGGCGGATTTCTCCGTCGGTAATGATATCGAGGCCCGCGTCTTCCTGCGCCTTGATTGCCATGAGTGTGGCGTCTTCCTGCGCTTCTGCCAGGTACGGTGCCGGCACTCGCCATAGTTCGCGTGCGCGGACCCGCGGCGGAAATCGCGCGGCCAGGCGTTGGCGATCGATCAGCCACTCCGGCTGCGGATAGCTTCCTACGAGTGTTGTCGGAAAGAGCATCGCGAAGTACCGGACTCCCCAGTCTTAGTCCTTCGTATATCGAAATAACCGTCGGTATCCGAAATATACTGGACCCGTATCCAAGACTCGTCAAGGGTGGCGCGCGCGGGTCTCTGCATATTTCGGATGCCCAAATGCATATTCGATGGAACGCCCGGCGGTCTGGGCGTGCCGCGTTGCGAATCGCAGCACGTCAGCACGGAGCGCCGGATTCGGCGGCGGTGCAGCCTTGACTGCTCATGTCACGAAACGTAGCCTGATAGCGAAATTTATTTCGCTATCCGAAAGCGCCGATTGTGACGACCGGTGAGAATTTGCCGCCAATTACGGACACCCGACGGAATGTCGATCACTACTTGACGACCGATGGCGCGCGCCTCCGTTACCGCGACGACGGGAGCGGACCGCCGGTCCTGATGGTGCATGGCTGGACGCTCGATCTGGAAATGTGGGAGCCGCAGGTCGAGGCACTGCGCGATTCCTTTCGCCTGATTCGTTTTGATCGAAGAGGCTTTGGGCTGTCGTCCGGGCGCCCCTCGGTCGTCCAGGATATTGCGGACATCGGTTCGCTGTGCGAGCACCTCGCGATCGGACGCGTCGCGCTCGTCGGCATGTCACAGGGAGTGCGCGTGGTAATGGGATTTGCACGGGCCGCGCCCGACAGGATCTCGTGTCTGATTCTGGATGGACCGCCCGGCCAGAGTCACGAGCCTTCGTCCGCGGACGGCGATGTGCCGCTCGGTCACTACCGCGCCGTCGTGCGGGAGCGCGGCGTCGCCGCGTTTCGCCGAGAATGGGCGGCGCATCCGCTCCTGTCCTTGAGAACAGAGGATCCGCGCATGCGTGAAATCCTCGGCGCGATGATCATGCGTTATCCGGCGAACGACCTTCTGGAGCCTGCCGTGACCGCCGGTGTTCCGCCCAGTTCATCGTTGATGAGCACCATTGACGGGCCGGTGCTCGTCATTACGGGGGATCACGATCTGGCGAGCCGTACGCGAGCGGCGGAAACCCTCGCCGAGCAATCAACCAACGCCGAGCGCGCCGTGATCCAAGCCGCAGGGCACTTGCCCAATCTAGACAATCCGAAAGATTACAACGCCGTTGTGCGCGCGTTCCTCGAACGTCATACGGTCCCACGTCGCTAGCCAGGAGTACCATTTCATGCCGAACGTTCTTGTCCTCTATTACAGCAGTTACGGACATATCGAACTGATGGCGGGCGCCCAAGCCGAAGGTGCAGCCCGCATCCCGAACGTTCGCGTCCTCGTCAAGCGCGTGCCCGAAACCGTACCACCTGAAATCGCCAAGACGTCCGGGTTCAAGCTCGACCAAACCGCACCCATCGCCAATCCGGAAGAACTCGAACAGTACGATGCCATCATTTTCGGCACGCCGACGCGGTTCGGGAACATGGCTGCGCAAATGCGCAACTTCCTCGATCAGACGGGAGGTCTATGGGCGCGCGGCGCACTCGTCGGAAAGGTCGGAAGCGTATTCTGCAGCACGGCAAGTCGCGACGCCGTGCTACATGAATTGGCGCATGAAACGAATTACGCGCCGACAATCGGCCCAATATGGCGCCATAATAATAGATTCTCGGCGCATAAAACTCAGCAAGCCGAAACTCCGCCCTCCGAGCGGAACGAGCAGAGGGACCAAGAGTGACCCTCAATGTTCGGTCAACCCGGAATTCGGTATAGTTTCGGGACTATGGAGGAGAACATGAGCGACGGAGTGCCGCTGTTCGCGACTGCCGAATATCCCGGAAATGCCAGCGAGACCGCGTGCAAGTCGTGTGCGCAGGCGATCAGCGGCGACTACTACCGGGTGAACGGCGCGCCGACTTGTGCGAAGTGCGTCCAGCAAATCAAAGAACAGATGCCGAAGGACTCGCATTCAGCCTTTGGGCGCGGGGTCTTGTTCGGCGTCGGCGGCGCCATCCTTGGTCTCGGCATCTACGTGGCATTCGCCCTCGCCACGGGTTGGATGATCGGCTACATTTCGCTCGCTGTCGGCTATATCGTCGGCAAGGCAATCGTCATGGGTTCGGGAGGCCTCGGAGGCCGCCGCTACCAAATAGCTGCAGTTTTGCTGACATACATCGCCGTTTCCTTGGCGGCCGTCCCCATCGCCATATCGCAGCATATGAAGCAGAAAAGTGTGCAGCAGCATGCGCAAATGGGCGACTCCGCCACGGTTCAGGCGCCGAAGATGAGTCCCGCCAAAGCTGTGGGTCTGCTTGCGATGCTTGGACTGGCTTCGCCGTTCCTTGCACTTTCCAATCCTGCGCAAGGATTGATTGGCTTGGTCATACTGTTCGTCGGTATCCGCATTGCGTGGACGATTACCGCCGGCAGACCAGTGAATATCCTGGGTCCCATCAGTG
>WNFC01004980.1_pt1 | contig 15005 bp, 12 predicted proteins | sample 5400541 | NCBI WGS metagenome assembly WNFC01 (sample SAMN13153342, study PRJNA577476) | soil metagenome | isolation source: 120 cm saprolite under Douglas fir tree site 2 hole 2 replicate 1 | place: USA:California | collected 2015-04-18
GGCGCGCCAGCCCGACCTCAAGGGGGAAAAGAAGGGCCCGCGGGTCGGCGCGCCCGAGGTTGCCGTGCAGGGCTTTCTCAAGAGTGCGGGGCTTGCCTCGATCGCCGAGGCGACGATCCAGAAGGACCCCAAGAAGGGTGACTTCTACGTGGCCCTGATCGAGAAGCCGGGACGCGCCGCGATCGACGTGCTCGCCGAAATTCTGCCCGTCGTGATCCGGACCTTTCCGTGGCCGAAATCGATGCGCTGGGGCGAGCGTTCGGCGCGCTCCGGTGCGCTCGCCTGGGTGCGGCCGCTGCATTCCATCATCGCGACCTTCGGGCCGGAAACCGAGACCCCCGACATCGTGCCGTTCACCGTCGACGGCATCGCGGCCGGCAATGCCACGCGCGGGCATCGGTTCCTGGCGCCGCGCGTCATTCACGCCCGGCATTTCGACGACTATGCCGCAAAGCTCGAGCGCGCCAAGGTGGTGCTCGATCCGGCGCGGCGCCGGGACATTATTCTCACTGACGCCAAGCACCTCGCCTTTGCTCAAGGGTTCGAGCTGGTCGAGGACCAGGCGCTGCTCGACGAAGTGGCGGGCCTGGTGGAATGGCCGGTGGTGCTCATGGGCTCGTTCGATGCGAACTTCCTGCGCCTGCCGCCCGAGGTGATCCGCACCACCATCAGGGTCAACCAGAAGTGCTTCGTGGTGCGCACCTCTCACCCTCCCCTGCAGGGGGAGGGTCGCTCGCGAAGCGAGCGGGGTGGGGCCGGCGGCCACGCCGCAAATGCTGAACCGCTGTCACCCCCACCCGGACCGCTTGCGCGGTCCGACCTCCCCCCTCCAGGGGGAGGTGAAGAGAGCCGCGTCCTCGCCAACAAATTCATCCTGGTCGCGAATACAGAGGCCACGGACGGCGGCGCCGCCATCATTGCTGGCAACGAGCGCGTCATCCGCGCGCGGCTCGCCGACGCGAAGTTCTTCTACGAGACCGATCTCAAGACGCGGCTCGAACAACGTCTGCCGAAGTTCAAGGATATCGTGTTCCACGAGAAGCTCGGGACGCAATCGGAGCGCATCGAGCGCATCGAGCGGCTGGCCACCGAGCTTGCGCCGCTGGTCGGCGCCGACGTGGACAAGGCCAAACGTGCGGCACGGCTCGCCAAGGCCGACCTGTTGACCGACATGGTGGGCGAGTTTCCCGAGCTGCAAGGCCTGATGGGGAAATACTACGCGCGGGCACAGGGTGAGGAGGAGAGCGTCGCGGTAGCATGTGAGGAGCACTACAAGCCGCTCGGGCCTGCGGACCGCGTGCCGAGCGATCCGGTCTCGATTGCAGTTGCGCTGGCGGATAAGATCGACACGCTGGTGGGATTCTGGGTGATCGATGAAAGGCCGACCGGAAGCAAGGACCCGTACGCGCTACGACGCGCGGCATTGGGGGTAATTCGCATCGTTTTGGAACGGGAAATAGCCATTAGCCTGCGAAATATAGTTGAGAAGCATACCGAGGATGCTTTCAGATTAGGTTATCTCGAAATTGCAAGTCAGATCGATAATTTGATGATCTTCTTTGAAGATCGTCTAAAGGTGCAGTTGCGAGAGCAGAACGCCCGTCACGATCTTGTAGATGCAACGTTGGAAACCGGGTCACTGGTGGAAGGACATCAGTTGCTCCTCATCGTCCGTCGCGTCGAAGCCCTCGGCAAATTCCTCGACACCGAGGACGGCAAAAATCTCCTCGCCGGCTACAAGCGCGCCACCAATATCATCCGCATCGAGGAGCGGCGCGACAAGACCGAATACACCGGCGAGCCGTCCGCCGAACTCTATCGCCAGGCCGAGGAGTGGGAACTGGCGCGCGCCATCGACACCGCCGCCGCCGAAGCCACTGCGGCCGTGGCGCGGGAGGATTTCGCCGCCGCCATGAGCGCGATGGCGAAGCTGCGCCCGCATGTGGACGCCTATTTCGACAAGGTGACGGTCAATGTCGACGATGCGCCGGTGCGGGCGAACCGGCTCAAGCTCCTCAACCAGATTCGCGCCGCCACGCGCGCGGTCGCTGATTTCTCCAAGATCGAGGGATAGCGCCCCCCTCAGCGGAGTTCTGGATCGGGATCAAGGGTCACTGGCTTCATCCCGATATGATCGGCCATCTCAGCGCCCGTGAAGTTGCCGGTCGCGCTCGTCGGGGTTTCGGGGAGCATTGTGGCGTTCCAGGCATTCCACTCAGCCACGAGCCGGTCGTAGATATCCTTGCGCCGTTCCTTCAGGTTGGCGCGCTCCAGCGGATCCTCGACCACATTGAACAGGAACGTGTTGTCCAGAATCCTGAGGTATTTCCAGTCGCCGATCCGTGCTGCGCGCTGCCACAGCGCCTTGTAACGCCAGAACAGCTTGCGCTCCACGACCCCGGCACCTTCGGCCAGGTGGGGCAGCAGATTCATCCCGTCGGCCGGATAGGCCGGGTCCGGCGCCGTGCCGGCAGCGGCGAGCAGGGTCGGCAGCCAATCCATGTTCGCGGTGACCTGCTCGCTGATGCGCCCGGCCGGAATGCGGCTAGGCCAGGAGATAATGGCGGGGATGCGCAGCCCGCCCTCCAGCAATTCCGTTTTCTTGCCGCTGAACGGCCAGGTGTCTGAAAAGCGCTCACCGCCATTGTCGCTCGTGAAGATCACGATGGTGTCGCGAGCAATCCCATTGTCCTCGAGCGCTTGCAGGACGCGGCCCACTTGGCCGTCCAAGGCTGCGATCATCCGGCGATAAGTCTCCTGTGAGCCGCCGTCCCAGTGGTTGAGGCTCCGGCCGCGGAGACGTTCGGATTCGGCCTGATCGCCGGGAGCCTCCCATGGCCAATGCGGCGCGTTGAAATGCAGGCTGAGGAAGAATAATTGCCCCGCGCGAGCGTAATCGCCAATCACCTTCACGGCGCGATCGCCGAACAGGTCGGTGCTATAGCCCTCCTGCGAGACTCGGCTGTCCTCCTCCCACAAATCCGGGACGTCCACGCCAGTGGTGTGCCGGTAATAATCCAGCGAGCCGCTGCGAAAGCCGAAGAAATGGTCGTATCCGCTTTTTTGCGGGCTGAAGAGCGGTAGCGCGCCCAGGTGCCATTTGCCGATCAGCGTCGTGCTGTAGCCGGCCTTGCGCAGCAGCGACGGCAGCGTCGGGTGCTCGGGCGGCAGGCCGATCCCCTTTTCGGTGCGCGCCGAGATCGGCTCCTCCAAGCCCACCGCCAGCCGTATTTGGTAGCGGCCGGTGATGATCGCGACGCGCGAGGCGGTGCAGACCGGGGAGTTGGCGTAGGCCTGCGTGAATTTCGCACCCTGAGCCGCGATGCGGTCGATATTCGCCGTCACCAGGTCGCGGCGCCCGTAACACGAGATGTCCGCATAACCCATGTCGTCTGCAAGGATGAAGACGATGTTCGGCCGCTGCGCGGGCGCCTGTGCGGTCGCAGGAGCCACGTTCGCGGCGACTGCCAGGGCGGCGCCACCCGTCGCTGCGGTCCTCAATAGCTTGCGGCGCGTGTAATCGACCGTCATGGCCATGCCCCCCGGTGTTGCGTCGTACTCGTTGTGCGGCGGCCAACACTGTAGCATAAGGACTGCGCTCGCTCATCCAGGCGTCATGCATCCTTTCACGGCGGCTTTAGAGTTGTGAGAACGTAGACGGAGCGCGAAGTGCACGTGCGATCGGCTCACGCTCCGGCACCGCCAGAGGTGAGGTCGGCCAGGACGTCGGCCATCTTGCCAGCGCGTCCCCGTTGCGCGACGATATGGCTGAGTGTGTGCCCGTGAAGCCGCTAAGCGATAATCCTGGAGGAAAACCATGAAATACGTGAAGCTGACGATGACGGCGATCGCCCTATCGGTCGCCGCCACTGGGCTGAGCACGATCAACGCTGCCGAACAGCCGCTCAACCCGAAGGCAATCACCATCAAGCTGCCCGATCAGATACCGTGGAAACGCAGCGCCGCCGGCACCAACGAGACGGCCGTTCTGTACGGCGACCCGGCGAAGCCCGGTCCGTATGTGCTGATGTTCAAATGGCTGCCCGGCAACATGAGCCAGCCGCACTGGCATCCCAATGATCGCATGATCACGGTGCTCAAGGGCACCTGGTGGGTCGGCACCGGCGACAAATTTGACCCCGACTCCACGGTCCCGCTTCCAGCCGGAAGTTACGCGACCCATTTTGGCAAGGAAGTTCATTACGACGGCGCCAAGGACGCCGAAGTCTGGTTGCTGATGGCCGGCGAAGGCCCGGCGACGTCAACGCCCGCCGCGACCCCGCCGCCGGCGCACTAAGAGCCTCGTTGTTTCCTGGAACGTGCGTAGGGCATGTGTCCTGCGCGGGTGCTGAACGTACAGGTCGCTCCGGCAGGCGGAAGAGCGGGCACTGACCCGTAGCCCCGTTGAGCGACAACGAAACCCGGGGCGGCCTTGCCTTTACGGCGAGAGCCACCCCGGATTCGAGCGTCCAAACAAAAAAGGTCCGACGAGCGGCAATGTGTTGCCGTTGGGAGACCGTGCCTACTCGTGTGTGCTCTTCGGGCCGTGGTGCGCTGGGCCGTGGTGCGGCGTCGCTTCCCTGGGGTTGTGGTGAGGCGCTTCCCTAGGGGTTTGGTGCGCCGCTTCCCTCGGGCGCTGGTGCGTCGCTTCCTTCATGTCGCCTGCGACCTTCTGCGCGGCACCCTTTGCCCTATCGAGCTTGCCTTCAGCCCGCTGCTTCTCGTCTCCCGTCATCTTGCCAGCGGTTTCCTTGATGTCGCCCTTGGCCTTATCGGCGGCGCCTTTGATATGTTCCCGGTCCATTGTGTTCTCCACACTCACGAGTGTTCCGTACATGCTCGGAGGAGAACGCCGGAAAATAAGTACGGTTCCGGACGCAACCCGTCACACAGATGTCGATTAAAACGCTGTGAGCTAATGACTCGTCCGTGATTAAGTGAATCCACAGTCTTGTCATGCCCCGCGAAAGCGGGGCATCCAGTAACCCCTGGCGAATCAAGTGGTTACTGGATCGCCCGCTTTCGCGGGCGATGACATGTAAGTGATGCAATTACTTCCCGACGCGTCCTCACTCGCAATCAAAAATCCGGCTTCTCGGCAGTCGGCACCGGTTCGAGGCCGATGTTGAAATAGTCGTCGTTGAAGGCCGGGCAATCGAATTCTACCGGCCTTGCGTTGGGATTGACCACACGGTGACGGTTTCGCGTCCCCGACCACGGCTGATCGAAGGCGCCGGGGTCGTCGACCGTGAATGCGACTTCGAGCGTATTGCCGCCGTCGATTAGCCGGAGACGCTCGACCACATGCAGCTTGTCGGTATGCGGCGTGCGGTAGGAATCAACGAAAGTCCGGTCATTGAAGCCGATCGTATCGACCACCAGGGTGTCGCCCTCATAGCGGCCAACTGATTCGCCATACCATGACGGCTTCGGATTGGCCGAATGCGGCACGTCGAGCCAGATGTGGCGGGCGCGCCCGGTGAGGAACAGCACGACTTCGCGCGGCGTCTGGACGATATGCATGAGGCCGGGGTTGAGATGGAAAGCCGGAACGCCGGTCTCCCAGCATCTCGCTTCGCGCGTCTCGCCGTTGCGGCCGCGGAGCACGAGTTCGTTCTGCTTGGCAAGCGCTTCCCGGACCCAGGGCAGCAGGTTCTTGCCCGCGGCGTTGTTGAGGTCCGCCACCCGATAAGTCGGCTGGATCCGCATCTCCCGCGCCACTTCGTTGTTGGCGTAAGGATGGTCGGGACCGTCGGTGACCGGGCCGAGGCCGGTCGCCGGACAAGCAAAGTCATTGAACAGGCGCGCGATCGCATAATTTGGTTCTTTCGGCGCCACGAACCCGGCCCAGGCAACGCCGGGGGCCGAAAGATCGAGGCTCGGCGGTGCCCCGGCTCTCGGCACCTCCGCCGCGAGGACCGGGAGCAGCGCGGCAGCGCCGCAGAGCGCGCCCAGTACGATCGCGCCGGCGAGCGCGTATCCCATGCGCGGCAGACCATTTGTCATTGGTAGCTCCCTTTCGTGTCGAATCGCAGCGTTGCGGTCGCACCAACAAACATCAACCTCATCCTGAGGAGGCCGCGCGCGTCGCGCGGCCGTCTCGAAGGATGGCAACAGGCGACGACCGCGCAAGCTGCCATCCTTCGAGACGCGCGCATCGAAATCGGCTGTTGCCGATTTCGACACTTTTAGATTGCCAAAGTCGGGCAAGCCCGACTTTGGTGCGCGCTCCTCAGGATGAGGTCTGTTATGAAAACTATTCACCGACGCACTCCCTTCACACTGGAAAGATCGCGATGCGTGTCGTTGCAGGCGTAATCTTGAAGCCTCACGTCGTTGCGCTCGTCATAGACGAAACGCGCCTGCCAATCCCTCTCATACATTTGGGGATCGCGGATCGTGATCACGTCTTCGAGCTGATTGCCGACCTTACGGATGCGTTCCACGGTCGTCATTTCCTCACTGTGAGGCAGGCCGCTCGCATCCAGGAAGGTCCACTCGTTGAACCCGGCCGATTCCACCACCAGCGTATCGCCGTCCCAATGGCCGATCGAATGGCCGTTGTATTTGGCATCGACGATGAGGGCTTGCCGTGGGGGCAGGGGCTTGTCCATGACGATCACGCGCACCTGATGGTTCATCTCATAGAGGAACGTCACCTGGCCCACCGGCACCTGGAATATCTCAAATGGATAAGGCGTGGAGAGCACGCGTGGCACGCCGTCCGGCACGCAGACGCGGCGCGCCTTGTCGACGATTGAGCCGTCCTTCAAGCCCGCCTGGATCTTCTCGTACGCGGCCTTGCCGGCCGCGTTGACCGGCGGGTCGCCGCCGCCCAGGACTTGGATCGTCGGGCTGTAGCTCGTCGCCCAATAGGTTCCGGAAACATCAGGTGCGGCGGCGGTCGCCGAATTGAGCGCCATGGCGAACGAAAGGCCGATGCCGCAAATGCAAAAGACTTTCATGGCGCGTCGGCCTCCCTGGGATTTTTTATGGCATTGGAGGTTGTAGCCCACGGCCAAGCAGGATCACAATACGACCGTGCGTCTTTGCGGGGCGGCCATCGGGCCCTTAGCCTGCCATCGGGCCGGCCAAAAGGCGGCCTGTTAAGGTATGTAAATACCATCAAAGACGGATGGAAGACCTGCTGGGGTGACTTTAGGCAAAACGAACTAATTTTGGAATTCCCAACGAAATCAATGCCGTCCGGTTTTCGCGCCGGCTGTAGGTGAAAGTGACCCGCCCTACGCCAGCCCATGCTCCTGAGACCCAGACCCGCCTCGCGCGCGCCCTTCTTCAATCATCCGCCACACGGCCGGAGGCGACAGCGGAAGTTCACGAGGCTCGACCCCGAACGCGGCGAGCGCCGCCGCGACCGCATTGGCGATTACGCCGCCCACCGGGATGATGCCGCCTTCGCCGGCGCCCTTGACGCCGAGCGGATTGTTGGGCGAGGGATATTCTTCCAGCGTTACGGCGCGCAAGTTCGGATAGTCGGTGGCGAGCGGCACCAGGTAATCCGCCAGCGATGCGACCAGAAGCTGGCCCTCCGTGTCATAGGCAAGATGTTCGCCGAACACGGTGCCGCAGCCCTGCACGGCGGCGCCGATCACCTGGCCGTGGAGCGTGCGCGGGTTGACGATGCGGCCGACATCGTCGACGACAAGATAATCGAGAATCTCCACGTGACCGGTGCGCGGATCGACCGCGACATGAGCGGCCACCGTGCCGTAAGTGTAGGTTGCCCTTGAGCTCTCGAAGATGCCTTCGACGCAGAGCTTGCCGCCCGCAAGCTCCGCCCAGCTCACCTTGCGCCCATCGCCGGCCTCCACGATGCCGTCGCCGAGCCGGAGATCCTGCGGCGCAACGTTGAGCCGCGTCGCGGCGGCGGCCCGCAGCGCCGCGAGCAGATTGTTGGCCGCATCCACGATGGCGGAGCCGCCCATCACGGTGGCGCGGGAGCCAAAGGAACCGACGCCGTCGCGCAGATAGGTGGTGGAGGCGTGCAGCACCTTGACCTGCGATGTCGGCACGTGCAGCGCATCGGCGGCGATCTGGCCCATGATGGTCTCGACGCCCTGGCCGACGGAGGACGACCCGACATAGACCGTGACCGCGCCGTCCGCCTCCACCGCCATACGGGCGTGCTCGCGCGGCCCCGAGCCGCCGCCTTCGATGAAGCAGGCGACGCCAACGCCATGGTAGCGGCCATCGATCACTCTTCCGTTCAGGCGCACCTTCTCGGCCCAGCCAAACTCCGCGATGCAGCGGTCGAATGTGCGCGTGTAGTCGCCGCTGTCGCACTGTGTCTTGCCGAGGCCATCGTCGGGGACGATCGGAGGGAGCCGATACGGCATCTCCGGCGCAGTGAGGAGATTGCGGCGACGGATATCGAGCCGATCGAGGCCGAGGTCGCGGGCCGCAAGGTCGAGCAGCCGTTCGCAGAAGAAGGCGCCTTCGAAGCGGCCAGGCCCGCGGAAGGTTCCGGTCGGCGTCTTGTTGCTCACCATGGCGTGAGCGGCAAGCCGCAGGTGCGGTACGCGATAGGGTCCGGCCAGGAACTGCGCCACATTGCGGACCGGCGTGGTGCCGTTCGGCCGCACATAAGCGCCGATGTCGACGAATATTTCGCCGCGAATGGCGCGGATCGTGCCGTCGCGTTCGAGCGCAATCTCGACTTCGGCTTCCGCCTCCCGCGCGTGCGCGATGGTCATGAAATGCTCGCGGCGATCTTCGACCCATTTGATCGGGCGTGCGAACCGGCGCGCCGCGAATGCGCAGAGGAAATCCTCCGGATAAAATTCGCCCCGCGCCCCGAACCCGCCGCCGACGTCGTATTCGACATAGTCGACCGCAGTCTGCGGCAGCTCCATCATGGCCGCGAGGGCGCGGCGGTTGAAGAACGGAAGTTTGGCAGCGCCCGACATGGTGAGGCGTTCGCCATCCCATTCGGCGATGAGCCCGCGGGTTTCCATCGGAAAGGCGGTCTGGCGCTGCACCCGGAAAGACTCCCGCCGCGTGTATGGGGCGTCGCGAAACGCGGCGTCGACATCGCCGATCGCAGCCGTGAAAGTGGTGGCGCAATTGCTCGCCGTGCCGGGAAACAGCAAGGTATTGCCTGCCACTGAGGCGTTGCGATCGGCGACGACCGGCAGGGGAGCGATATCGAGTTCGACCGCGAGCGCCGCATCTTCGGCAAGCTCCGGCTCGTCGGCCAGCACCACGGCGACAGGTTCGCCGACATAACGCACGACCTTCGTTGCGATGACCGGCTGCGCATAGGGCGCAATGGTCGGGTTCGGCCGGCGGAACGGGATCGTAGGTATCGCGGGACCGATATCGACGCCCGTGATCACCGCCTGCACGCCGCCCATCGAGAATGCCTTGCGGGTGTCGATGCGTCGGATAGCGCCGTGCGCGAATGGGCTGCGGACGAACGCTGCGTGCCACTGGCCGGAGCGGGAGAGATCGTCCAGATAGCAGCCGCGCCCGCGTAGGAAGCGCAAATCCTCGACGCGTTCGATCGGCGCCCCAACATAGGTATTGGGGCGCTGCAGCTCGCTCCCGACGTTTACAAATCTGGGGTCAGTCATTCCGAGGCGCCACCGTCAGCAAGCGTAGCAATCGTAGGATGGGTTGAGCGCAGCGAAACCCATCATGAGCGGTGCCACGAGGAGCGCTGTCGATGGGTTTCGCTGCGCTTAACCCATCCTACATACCCTGCTTGGATGGGTTGAAACTAATTCGCACATCGGCCCATGAAGGCGCTTAACTGGTTGGGGCCTAGTCCGGCCGACGCGCCGGCGTGCGCGCAGTTGGAAACGCGGTCGCCGAACGTCTCCGCCGGAGAAGACGGCACGAAAATCGTCCGTCCGCGGGCCGTATCGACGGTCCGTGTCGATCGAGAATCCGACGGGCCCGGCGGCGGCGTGACGCGGTAGGGAGCCAAGTGTGATTGCCTCGGGGCCGGCACTGGCGGCGCTACGTCAGGGATCGGCGGATAGCTCGGCGCCGACGATGACGGCAGCGTCTTGATCGGCGGCGGCGGCGTGAATTGGTATTGCACGCCCTGGCCGTGGGCCGGCCCCAGCATCGCGAGGGCGCTGCCGGCCAGCATCAAGGACGCAATGGCAAATCGGGTCATATCCGGTACTTTCGCTGTCGCTCATCAATGTAACAACGAATTGGCGAGGATGCGGTAACCGGGACCTAAAACATTCGTGAATACGCCGGTGGCCGCCACGAGTGCGAGCGCGATCCCCGAATAAGGCGAGATCTTGGCGATGACTTTGCCATACGCGGGCGCCGCGGCGGCCAGCAAATGGGCGCCCGTCAGCGGCGGCAGCGGCAAGATGCTGACCAGCGCGAACCAGACGCTGAGCTCTCCGACAACCTCGATCAATGCAAATGCCGTCGCTGAAGCCGTGTCGGACAGCAGCGGCAACAGGAACGGGCGCATCAATCGTAGCGCTACAGCGCCGATCAAGGTTGCGGCGGCGCCAGCCGCAACCACCACCGCCAATCCGATGCGACCAAGTCGCAACTCAAAAGGATCGATGGCGATCGGCCTGATCCATCCAACCGAAAACAGCACGCCGGAAGCGGTACCGATGATGTCGAGATGCGCCAGCGGGCTGACGCGCAGCCGTCCGTCATAACGCGGACCCTGATCGCCCATCGCGACTGCCACTGCCGCGACCGCGGAGCCATGGACCGCCGCAATGAATACATAGGCAATGAGGCGCAGCACCAGTTGCTGCAGCGTCAGATCCATCACGCCGCCACCGCCCTGCTCTGGCGCGCCCTCATGGCCTATTTCTTCATCGTCATTCTGCGCTGCGCGTCCTCGTCGGCGGTCAATTCCTCGGCGCCGGCCGCGTAGCCGTTATTGCTGAGGAGAAAGGCCGTGAGGTCCACATAGGACTGTGCGCTGAGTTGGCCGGGCCGGTCCGGCGGCATCAAAGTGTTGACATATCCGAACAGCCCCGAGACGTCGCCCGAGCCCCAATGCTGGCGGAAGTACGAGCCCTTGAGCGGGGCGCCGCCGAACTCGCCGTTGTCGAGCGTGGAGCCGTGACAATCCTGGCAGTTCCTCTGATAGATCGACTTGCCGCGTTCCACCTGCCCTTGCGTGAATGCGGGCGGCCTTTGCTCCCGGCCCTGCGCGAAGGCTTGCGGGGTCGCGACCGTTGCGAGTGCGAGCGCAGCAGGGGCGGCGGCGCGGAAAGCCACTCTGCACAGGCGTCCGGGCGGTTTGCACATGAACATGAAGAGGACTCCAAGACCAAGTGGCATTGGGGGTGATTTTTGGCACGCAAGATAGCGCAAGATATGGCAAAATTCCCGTTCGGAACTTTAGCAGGTTCTTTGTCGCCTGTTCCACCGGAAGATCGGAGGGTTAAGTCCCCATGAAACGTCGATTGATGATTGGCACGTTGGCTGCTGCAGCCGTCGCGGCCGTGACACTTGCACAATTCGGGCTACCGGCGGCTGCGCAGGAAAATTACCCGACGAAGCCGATCCGGATCATCGTTCCGGAAGTTGTGGGATCGGCCGCCGATCTCCTGTCGCGAATCATAGGACAGCGGATCGGCGAGGCGCTCGGCCAGCCGGTGACCTACGAGAATCTCTTCCTCGAGGCCGGCGTCGAGAAGGGGATAAAATCCGCGCCCGACGGCTATACGCTCATCTATGGGTCGTCCGGCAATCTCGCGCTGCTGCCGCACGTGAAGAAGGTCGCATTCGATCCCATCGCGGACCTGACGCCCGTCGCCCGTTTCGTGATTCAGCCGACGCTTCTTGCCAGCAATCCGTCGCTGCCCGTCACGACGGTGCAGGATTTGGTTGCCCTGATCAAAGCCAACCCTGACAAGCTGCGGATGTCGACGGCCGGGGCCGGAACGGCCGGACATTTCGCCGGTGAAATGTTCATCGCCATGGCAGGCATCAAGCCCGTGGTGGTGCATTACAACGGAGGCGGTCCGGCGATCGAGGCCGTGGTCAACAACGACTCCCAGTGGACCATGGCGCCGATCGCGGGTCGCATGCCGCACGTGCGCTCCGGAAAGCTGCGCGCGCTCGCCATCGGCGGCACGACGCGTTTGTCATTGTTGCCGGAGGTCTCGACCGTCGGCGAGTCCGGCTATCCGGGTTTCGACGCGGTCGGTTGGGGCGGCATCTTTGTCCCCAATGGCACGCCGCAGCCGATCATCGACAAGCTTGCCGCGACGATCGCCAACGTCGCCACCCTGCCGGAGACGAGAAAGCAATTTGCCGAACAAGGCACCGAGCCCGCGAGCAGCACCCAGGCCGAAATGGCCAAACTGTTGCGCGACGATTCTGCGCGCCTCGGCGAGCTGGCCAAGCGCCTCGCCGTCAGCGTGAATTGATGGGCAAACGGCGCCGCTCGGATTTCGCTATGAAGCTGATGTCATATCCACGCCTTTCGGCTGTCGCCTTTCTTGCCACCGCGGCCATGACGGCATATCCCTCCGCGTGCGCGCAGGCGGGCCAGCGGGAGGATTTTCTCGCTGGCCTCGTCAAAGAATGCCCGGGCTGCGATCTGTCCGGCGCCAATTTCAAGCGCCGCGACCTCACCGGAGCCAATCTCGCAGGAGCCAATCTCAAGGACGCGAACTTTCACGACGCGCGGCTCATCGGCGCCAAGCTCGCTGGCGCCGACTTTTCGGGCGCCAATCTCAACAAGGCCAATTTGAGCCGCGCCGATGTGGCCGGCGCCAAGCTCAACGAGGCGATGCTCTATGGCGCGATCCTGGATGCCGCCAAGCTGGCGGGGGCCGATTTCAGCGAAGCCCTGATGGGCACGGCGCGGTTCCTGCGCTGCGACCTCACCAAGGCGACGCTGCGCAATGCCGACATGCGCAAGGCTCGCCTCGACGACGCGGTGTTGACCGGCGCGGACCTCACCGGCGCGGCGCTCGACCAAGCCATGCTCCGCGACGCCAAGCTTGAAAGCGCTGTGCTCGCCGAAACGCGCCTGATGGGCGCCGACCTGACCGGCGCGAAGCTCAACGGGGCCGACCTCACGGACGCCGACGCCCTGCACGCGAATTTGCGCGGCGCCGATCTCTCAGGCGCCAACTTGGCCGCCACCAATCTGCGCCAAGCCAATCTCTACGAGGCGAAGCTCGACGGCGCGACTTACCGCGCCACCATTATGCCGGATGGGACGACGGAGCCGTAGGGGACGAACCTGGGACGACCTCATCCTGAGGAGCGCGCTCTTGCGCGCGTCTCGAAGGATGGCCGCTTGCTAGGCCGAACCCGTTGCCATCCTTCGAGACGGCCGCCCAAGAGGGCGGCCTCCTCAGGATGAGGTCTTTTGTTTTTTCGCAGGCTCTTCAGGCCACGACACTGCGAAATTTGATTGAACCGTAGGAGCCAGTACACCTTACCGGAAGTCGAGCTGATAGATCTCCGCCCGCGCGGAACTCTCGAACTGTCCCTGCGTCAGTTGGGTCGGCAATTGCGGATTGTAGCCGCTCTGGCCCGGCTTGCGGAACAGGTTGACGCGGATCACGATCCGCCGACCGGCGGCGAGGTCGTTGCGCTCGCACACGCGCTTGACGAACAACGAGCCGACCGGGCTTTCGCCCTCGGCGAGCGGCAGCGCCTCGCAATCTTGCGCTGGATCAATGTTGAAACGCGAGGCCATGACGGTGCCGAGCGTATAGGCTTCCTCGCGCTTCTTGCGATTGGCCTCGGTGATGTCGTTGCGGTGCTCCGGCCGCGCATCCGTCACCATGCGGATGCCCTTGAGGATGCCGGCATTGTCGAACAGCGCGCTGGTGATGACCGGAAACGTGACTTCATGGGTGCCGGCCCAGCGCGAAATTTCGCGGTCGTTGTCGTGGGCGCGCGCGATATATTCGAGTTCATCGTCGTATTCGAAATAGACCTCGCGCAATCCGTTGGGTTCTGCCGCACAGCGCTTGAAATCGGCCCAGCCTGTCAGCGGTGCGCGCGGCGGTCCGCCGTTGGAGCCGCACGCGAAGCCGCGGAACTCGCCCGGGTTGGGCTGCTCGGCGATCGGCGCTCCGACCTTGAGGTCCCAAATCGTCGCGCGACGCATCGGCTGAGCAACGGCCAGCGCTGCCATCGCGCACACCGTGCAGAGGGCCAAGGGAATCCGGTATCGACCTGCCACAATAGCCTCCGCGAACGTCATCGGTTATTCTATAGCGTATTCCGATCGGATAGAATAACGCCGGAGGCAAACGCGTGCATCAGATCTGTCAAGCTATTCGGCCGTCCCGTGTCCAACGCGCGGGAGTAACGCTCGCGGCGCTCGCGGGCGTACTGTTCGCGGCGCCCGTGCATCTCGCCGCCCAAGCCGCGGATGCCAGCGACATTGCCGAGGGCGCCCGTCTGTTTCGGCAAAAGGGCAACTGCCAGTCCTGCCATGGCTGGGCCGGCGACGGCCGCAAGATGGATACGCAGATGCCGGACGGCGCCAATCTGCGCGAAACCCGCCTCGACCGCGCCGCCGCTCTGATCATGACCATCAAATGCGGCCTGCCCGGAACCGGCATGCCGCCGTTCGACAAGTTCGCATACAGCGACGGCCGCTGCTACGGCCTCAAGCAGGCCGATCTGCGACAGGCCGGCCAGCGCATGTCGGATCCGCCGGCCACCCTCCAGAACCGGGAGATCGAGTTCATTGCGGATTTCATGTTTGCCAAGATCATCGGCAAAGGCGCGATGAACCACGAGAATTGCGTGGAGTATTGGGGCCAGGAGACCGAGGCCTGCGGGGAATTCCCGAAGTAGGACTGTAGGGCGCATGTATGGACGGCGCCCGCGATGCAAGAGGAATCTGACTATCAGCGAAGGGTTCGGGTGCGGTCATGTATGGACGGCGCCCGCGATGCAAGAGGAATCTGACTATCAGCGAAGGGTTCGGGTGCGGTCATGTATTCGGCCTTTGAATGCGGCCGTTTGGCCGCTGGCCCTGATGTGATCCGCTGATCGGTCCCAATCAATAG
>WNFC01014070.1_pt1 | contig 14995 bp, 12 predicted proteins | sample 5400541 | NCBI WGS metagenome assembly WNFC01 (sample SAMN13153342, study PRJNA577476) | soil metagenome | isolation source: 120 cm saprolite under Douglas fir tree site 2 hole 2 replicate 1 | place: USA:California | collected 2015-04-18
GAAGGGCTTGGTATGGGACTCGCCGCGGAGTGCGACTCCTGAGAACCGGCCCTGCAGCAGAGACATCAATCCCGTGCACCAGTAGCCAAACACGAACAGCAGAAGGAAAGGAACCGTGACGAAGTTCTCGTTTTCAACGGCGTAAAACACGGTGAGTGCGAAGTAACTTCCAATCAGCAGTTCAACCCACGGCACCAAGCCCAGCCGCTTGCGGTACTTGGTGGCCCCGACCTTGTCTTTCCGGGATTCCAGGTTGTACTTGGGTGTGCGCGCGAAAGCACTCTCTTTGCCGACAAGCGCCTCGATCACAGCCTTGGTGTTGGTGACAGTCAATCCGATGCCCAGGGCCATCAGGAACGGCAGGTATAACAATGCGCGCGGCCAAGTCCTGGGAAAAAGCTCGCGCTGCGAAACCAGATAGAAACTCGAAATGGAAAACGTGGAGGCCAGGAAAAGCGGCAGGTCGAGGTCGATGTAGAGCATCTGGAACCATCCCTGATTAAAGCGGATGATCATCGACGGCAACATCAGCACCGACAACACAATCATCAGCGGATAGCTGAGGTTCGCGGTGAGGTGATACCAGGCTTCAATCTTGGTGTGCAGCGGCGCGTCACTGCGCATCACGCGCGGCAGGATCTTCTTTCCGGTTTGGATCAGGCCCTTGGCCCAGCGCGCCTGCTGGGTCTTGAACGCGGTCATCTCCACCGGGAGTTCGGCGGGGCATTCGACATCCTGCAGATAGATGAACTTCCATCCTTTGAGCTGAGCGCGATAGGAAAGGTCGGTGTCTTCGGTAAGCGTGTCATGTTGCCAGCCGCCGGCATCGTCGATCGCCCGGCGCCGCCAAATTCCAGCCGTGCCGTTGAAGTTGAAGAAGACTCCGCTGCGCGCGCGTCCCGAGTGCTCGAGCACGAAGTGACCGTCGAGCAGGATGGCTTCCACCTGCGTAAGGAACGAATAATTGCGATTGATGTGCGTCCAGCGCGTTTGCACCATGCCGATCTTTGGGTCGGTGAAGTAATGGATGGTGCGCAGCAGAAAATCCTCTGGCGGCGTAAAATCGGCGTCGAAGATGGCTACAAATTCTCCCCTGGCCGTTTTCAGGCCCTCGGCGAGCGCTCCCGCCTTATATCCTTCGCGGTTCGTGCGATGGTGGTACGTAATTGGATTTCCCAGTGCGGCATAGCGTTCCACCAGATTGCGCGCCACTGCAACGGTTTCGTCAGTGGAATCGTCGAGCACCTGGATCTCGAGCTTTTCCCGCGGGTATTTCAGCTTGCAGATCGATTCCAGGAGCCGCTCGACGACATACTGCTCATTGAAGATGGGCAGTTGTACGGTGACGCGGGGCAATTCCTCGAAGAACGCGGCAGGTTCGGTGGTACGGTTTTCCTTATGCTTGTAATAAAGATAAACCAGAATGTAGCGGTGCATTCCGTAGCTTGCCAGCAGGAACAGAACAATGAAATAGGGAACCAGTAGCGCGCGATCGAAAGCATCGGTCTGGTAGAGACCCTGGAAAGTCTTATCCAGCAAGTGCTGGCGGAGATAGGGCCCGATGCCGCGGGGAGCGGCCCACGCGGCCAGCATCGAAGACAGAATGAAGTAAGAACGAAGCAATCGGTCCGGTGAAAGCCCTTATTCTACCGGATTCGGCGGGGTGACGGCCTCATGCCGAAATTCAACGTGGCAATCGGACCTGGACAAAGAGTTGGGAAAATAATTCCCGCGAAACTAACACGAGGCCGAATCGGAGGGGGTTTTGTTTTTCCCGCCGCTCACCGAAGCTGACACGCACTGCTCGGCCTTTTCCAAAAGAATTTCCAGTTCCAAAGCAAAGTTTCGGCGGGATTGCGCCTGTAATCTCCATTGGTCCTGAACGGATGAGCATACGCGCGGAATCAAATTTTCGAAGCGATCGATAGCGCGCCCAAAGTAATCGATATCGCTCTTAAGCAGTCGAAGGAATTCTGCGTCGCCAATTGCGGACATGAAAACACCTCCAATTGCAGCACTGTTGAGGGTAGCAATTCCCTTGCCAAGCGCAAGGACAGTCTGGGGAGCTGCAACAAAGTGCCGTGTTTTCAGAACCCTAGCGTTGCTAATTTTGTTTCACGCCTGCTCTGAATTATTGCTGTTGTCAACATAAACAGCCCCGACACTGGCGAGTACGTGTAAATATTTCTGTAAATCTCTTATTTAGGCCGGCATTCTGCTGCGGCCTGCCCGGATATCCGTTACCGGCCTGGACTTGCGCGGAGAGGGGCGGATGTCACTCGGCTGTCGACTTGCATGCAAGTTTGGCCTAAGAGGCGAAAGTCCACGGCAAAGTCAAAGCAGCAGGCAGGAGTGCCCGCTCCAGACGGGCGCGGCTTCGCTTCGCGGACAGCCGAGGGCAGCTGTCCCCACATGAATCTTGCCCGGCTTAGCAGTCGGAACGACAGCTTCTAGTTCAGGAAGTACTGGCGGTAGAGGGTGTCGCGCTGGGCGGGGCGGAAGCCGGCGTCGCGGATGATGCGGCGCAACTCTTCTTCGGTGGTGCAGTTGGTGACGCCGGCGGCCCTTACTACATTTTCTTCCAGCATCACCGAGCCGACGTCGTTGCCGCCGAAGCGCAGGCCCATCTGGCAGACTTTCAGGCCTTGCGTCACCCAGCTCGATTGCACATTCAGAAAGTTCGAGAGATAGAGGCGCGAGATGGCCAGCACTTTGAGGTATTCGACGGCGGTGGCTTCGTCCCAGTGGCGGCCGCCGAGGGCGGTGTTGTGCGGCTGGAAGCTCCAGGGGATGAAGGCGGTGAAGCCCCCGGTTTCTTCCTGGAGATCGTAGAGTTGCTGGAAGTGGTTGACGCGGTGTTCGTAATTCTCGCCGACACCGAACATCATGGTAGCGGTGGTGCGCATGCCGATCTGGTGCGCAGTGCGATGAACGTTGATCCAGTCGTTGGTGAGGCACTTGAGGCGGGCGATTTTGTAGCGGACTTCGTCATCGAGAATCTCTGCGCCGCCGCCGGGGATGGAATCGAGTCCGGCATCGCGCAGGCGGAGAATCGTGTCGCGGATGCTGAGGCTGCTGTACTCGGCGATGGCGATGATCTCGGAAGCCGAGTAACAATGCAGGTGGACCTGCGGAAAGCGCTCCTTGATGCCGCGCAGCATTTTCTCGTGCCAGTCGATTTTGAGGTCGGGATGGAGGCCGCCTTGCATCAGAACGCCGGTGCCGCCGAGTTCGACGGTCTCGCGGATTTTGTCGTTGATGGTATCGAAATCGAGGATGTAGCCCTCTTTCGCGGCGGGGCCCTTCAGCGGGCGATAGAAGGCGCAGAAGGTGCAGTATTCGGTGCAGAAGTTGGTGTAATTAATGTTGCGGTCGATGATGTAGGTGACGGTGCCCTCGGGATGAAGGCTGCGGCGGACGGCGTCGGCTTCCATTCCGATGCCGATCAGGTCGTCGGACTCGAACATCTCCAGGGCTTGGGACTTGGTGAGAGACATGGGTGCATGTCAATTCTAACGGAGGATAGCGGCTAGGGCCAAATCGAGCAGCCGTGTCGTAGAGACGTAGCTTGCTACGTCTTGCTGGTGGCGCATCCATGGCAAGCTCAGAGACGCCGCTGGCAAAGATGTTGCAAGCAAAGTCTCTACGACGTCCTCTTCATTCGCAGGTATTGCACGAGCGACAGGACGGCGCCGATGACCGCCAGGCCCACCAGTATCCCTACCGCCGGTTTGTAGTAGTGGGAAAAGAATCGCGTGATGTGGCTGCCGTAGAGATAGCCGAGGCCGGCGGCTATGGAGTAGCGAACCCCGCGGCCAAGGGTTAACGCTCCCAGAAATTTCTTTGGCGAGTATTGCATGGCGCCCGCCGCCAATAAGAACGGAACGAAGGGAAACGGCGGAGGCATGAGGGCGGGCACGGCGACTGCGAAGAATCCCCAATGTTCAAATGCCTGGGAAACCTGTACCGCTCTTTTCTTCGAGAGTTTGCGTTCCATCGCTTCTTTGCCGCCCTTCCGAGCCAGGGCATACGTAATGTAGCCGCCGATGACGGCGCCCAGCGTCGCCATCAAGGCGTAGTAGGGCCACGGTTCCCTGTGACGGGCGGCGAGCCAGATGGTTAGAACATCCATGCTGCCCGTGAGAGGAATGACGGAATTGTCGGCGATGCCGAGCAAGACCAGGCCTGGTCCACCCATGCGGCGCAGTTGCCGCCAGACAGAAACCGCAAGCAAAGGATGAAGATGAGGAAGCATTCAGGTTTGAGGGAGTTTACAGGGTGGGATGAGGTTGCGCTAGACAATTGCGGGCTTCGCAGCGCCTAGAAAGTCGAGCTCAGGCGCCGCAGGTAAAGCTCCGATCTCAGTCGCGTAGCGATAGAACAGATGGAGTCCTTGCACGCAAGACGCGTCCAGGTAGTAATAAATGTTTTCGGTGAGGTAGGAGCGCACATTCGTTTCGCTAAGGCCGAGTCGTGGAGCCCATTCGCGGGCAATCTGGTCGAGGCTTGCCGGTTCAAGGCCGTGGTCGCGGGATTGTTGGAACACGGCCGCCAAATCTTGCGACGGCGCCAGTTCACAGAGGGCATCCTGACGAACGGCCCAGAAAGCGAAGACGAAGGGCTTGCCGGTATAGCGAATCCACTCTTCGGCGAGATCGAGCGTAAAGTAGCGTGAACGGTCGATCTGCAGGGCGGGGTCTCCAATCAGTAATCCGGCATCGTGCGAGGCTAGCATTTTCTCGATATTCGGAGGCATCGCGGTGAACGTCCTGCCGCTGCCCAGCCATTTTTCAAACAGGATTTTGGTGAGCGCCGCCGAGGTCATGGAGGATGTATCGAGAGCCACGGTACGAATTTTTTCCAACGGCAGATTGCTGACCAGTAGGATGGAACGGACCGGACGGCGCGAAGCGATCGCAACCCCGGGCAGCACCATCAGGCCGGGGACTTGCGCGTAGGCGGCAGCCGGAATGATTCCAATATCCGCGGTTCCGGCTTGAAGAGCACGGGCGCAATCCGACGGCAGTGTATAGGAAATGTCGAAGTCGCGGTCGGCCTCGCCGTGTTCAAAATCCCACATCAGAGGGGCGGTGTTGAGGTAGGAAATCGCAGAGATGCGTAGACGTCTCATTCCTATTTTGATTTTAGCAGACCTTTTTAACAGGGCTTTGTGACGGCTTCCCTTGACAGGCCTTTCTGAGAATGACTACAGTCCGCCCAGTCTGTATCCGGCACTGCAAGTAAAGATAGGAGTATCGACGTGCCAAACGCAGTAGCTACACCCGCAACTCATATTCTCGAGTGGCTTGCCATCTCGTTGACGGCCGGCCTGGGGCCGACGAAGGCGCGGAAACTGGTGGAACACTTCGGCAGCGCCGAGGCGGTGTTCCACGCTTCGCTCACCGAACTGGAGAGCACAGGGATTCAGGCAGTGTCGGCGCAATCGATCGCCACAGGAAAATCGGCGGAACTGGCGCGGGAAGAGATCGCTCGCGCCGCTGCCGCGGGAGTAACCGTGCTCACGGTTGAAGATTCCTGTTATCCAGTTCGCCTGAAAGAAATTTACGATCCACCGCTGGTACTCTGCGTTCGCGGAAATCCCGAGGTCCTGAGACAGCCTGGCATTGCCATGGTGGGAACGCGCCACCCGACTCCGTATGGCTCGGGAATGGCGGAGCGTCTGGCGTGCGATTTGGCAGCGCAGGGGCTGGTGATTATTAGCGGCATGGCGCGCGGGATCGACACCGCCAGCCATCGCGGCGCGATCTCGGCAAAGGGCAAGACGGTGGCGGTGTTTGGGACGGGTGTTGACGTGATTTATCCCAAAGAAAATTCGCGCTTATCGGAGCAGATTCTTGCGCTCGGCGGCGCGCTCATTTCCGAATTCGCGATGGGAACGTTTGCCGCGCCGCAAAACTTTCCCATTCGCAATCGAATCTTGAGTGGCATGTCCGTCGGCGTGCTGGTGGTTGAGGCCGCGGAATATTCGGGGACGCGAATTACGGCGCGGTGCGCTCTCGAACAAAATCGCGACGTGTTTGCCGTGCCGGGCAACGTCACGAATAAGAATTCATGGGGACCTAACACGTTGATTAAGCAAGGCGCGAAGCTGGTGGCCACTTGGGAAGATGTATGGGAAGATCTGCCGCCAGAAGTGAAACTTGCGTTGACTCCTCCCGCCTCATCTGAATCCGGGAGCGCAACTTCCGCATCTCTATTCCCGGACGAAGGGCTTCCTCCCCACGAGAAGAGAATCCTGAGCCTGCTGAAGGCCGACGAAGCCACCCACATCGACGAACTGGTGGAACGGCTCTCAGCTTGCTCGCATATGACGGAGGCCGCAATGCAGATCTTCAGGAATCTCAAGGTCTGGGAAAGAGCTCACACTCTGACGCTTGACGTCTACCAATCGAGCAAGTCGTTCCCACGGGAGGAAATCTACGGATTGACTAGTCAAATGCGAAGGGCGTCGGCTTCCATCGGAGCCAACATTGCCGAGGGGACGTGTCGCAGAGGAGATGCGGACTTTGCACGGTTCCTCCAGATTGCGGCAGGGTCTGCCAGCGAGTTGGAATATCACTTACTCCTTGCCCGCGATCTTAAGCTGCTCCAGGCGTCAGATTATGAGCGGCTTTCCGGCGAGGCGGTGGAGGTGAAACGTATGCTGGCATCTCTGATGAAGACGCTGAGAGCTGATAGCTGACAGCTGACAGCTTCTTGCAGTAACTTGTTGCCGCCGTCCCTTTCGTGCTAGCTTCGAGACAATTCTTGAGAACTGAGGGTGTATTGATAAAAAGTTTAGTCATCGTCGAATCGCCGGCCAAGGCGAAGACCATCCAGAAATATTTGGGGAAGGGTTTTTCGGTGGAGGCCTCATTGGGCCACGTGAAAGATCTGCCCAAGAGCACTCTGGGCGTGGATACGAACGACGACTTCGCAACGGATTACGTCGTCATCCCCGGGAAAGAAAAAGTTCTAGCCAAGCTGAAGAAGATGGCGGCTGGGATGGATGCGATCTTTCTGGCGCCTGATCCGGACCGCGAAGGCGAGGCGATTGCCGCTCATCTTGCGTTCGAACTCGACGGCAACGGAACGAAAAAAGCAAAGAAGAAGAGAAAGGATGAAGCAGCGGGACCGCCCCGAATTCAGCGTGTCACTTTCAACGAAATTACAAAACGTGCGGTGCAGGCGGCTTTCGAACATCCGCGAGCCATTGACCAGAATCTTGTAGACGCACAACAAGCACGGCGGGTGCTCGATCGGCTGGTCGGCTATCAGGTTTCGCCGCTGCTGTGGGATAAAGTACGCCGCGGTCTTTCGGCTGGACGTGTGCAGACTGTCGCGCTCCGGTTGATTGTCGAACGCGAACGCGAAATCAAGGCGTTCGAGAAAAGAGAATATTGGACCATCGACGCGCACCTCGCAGCCAGCAAGCCGCCGGCATTCGATGCCCGGTTCCTGGGCAAGGGCGAAGAGAAAATTGAGGTCACGAACGGCGAGGATGCGGAAAAGATTCGCGCCGCGCTGGAACAAGCTGACTGGGTTGTTCGCTCAGTCGACAAGAAAGAACGCCGCCGCAATGCAGCGCCTCCTTTCACGACCAGCAAGTTGCAGCAGGATTCTTCCCGCAAGCTGCGCTTCAGCGTGAAGCGCACGATGATGATCGCGCAGCGGCTGTACGAAGGTGTGGAACTGGGCGAAGAAGGACTGGTGGGTCTGATTACCTACATGCGTACGGATTCGACCCGGGTTGCGCCTGAGGCGATTCAGGAAGTGCGCGAATACGTCGGCAAGGAATACGGCCCGGCCTATCTGCCCGAGGCTCCGAATACATTTAAAGAGAAGAAGGCAGCGCAAGCGGCGCACGAGGCCATCCGACCGACTTCGGCCATGCGCCACCCCGACCAGGTGAAGCAGTATTTGAAGGAAGATGAGTTCAAGGTTTACAAGCTGATTTGGCAGCGCTTCGTCGCGTCGCAGATCATGCCAGCGGTGTTTGACCAGACTACCGTCGACATCGACGCCAAGAGTCAGGCAGAGATATTTTGGTTCCGTGTGACCGGATCGGTGCTGAAATTCGACGGCTTCCTGCGAGTTTACGAAGAATCTAAGGAAGGCAAAGATGAGGAAGACGAAGAACTCAAGCACAAGCTGCCAGCGCTGGAAGCTGGGCAGAAGTTAACGCTGAGAGAGCTGAAGCCGGAGCAGCATTTCACCGAGCCTCCGCCGCGCTACAACGAAGCGTCGCTGGTGAAAGAACTCGAGGAGCGCGGCATTGGGCGTCCGTCCACGTATTCGGCGATTCTATCGACGATTCAAGAGCGGCAGTATGTTCAGAAGCTGGGCGGGAAGTTCACACCTACCGAGATTGGGTTAGTGGTCACCGATCTGCTGGTGGAAAACTTCCGCGACATTTTCGACGTTGCATACACTGCGCGTCTGGAAGAGGAACTTGACGAAATTGAAGAGGGCAAGGAGAAATGGACCGACACTCTCGCCGAGTTTTACAAGAAATTCCAGAAGGATCTGAAATATGCCGAAAAGCATATGGAGAACATCAAGCGCATGGAGAAGCCCACGGACGAGAAGTGCGAGAAGTGTGGCGCTCCGCTGGTGATCAAGTGGGGAAGGCACGGATCGTTCTATGCGTGCAGCACCTACGATAAAGAAGATCCGAACACTTGTACGTTCACGAAAGAAAATCCGATCAACCTGCCCGACCTCGATTCGGCCGACGTGCAGGAGACGACGCAAGAAGAATACTGTGAAAATTGCGGACGAGTGATGGTGCTCAAGCGCGGACGCTTCGGGCAGTTCATGGCCTGCACGGGCTATCCAGATTGCAAGACCACGCGACGCCTCGACCAGGGCAAGAAGGTTCCGGATATTCCGCTCGACGAGCCCTGCCCGAAGTGCGGACGGAATATGATGATCCGCCACGGGCGTTTCGGCGAGTTTACGGCGTGCAGTGGATATCCCGAATGCAAGTATGTGAAGCAGAACTATATCGGCGTGAAGTGCCCGGAGTGCAAAGACGGGGATCTGGTGGAGAAGCGCGCGCGCAAGGGTAATACGTTCTACGGGTGCGGAAATTATCCCAAGTGCAAGTTCACTTCGGCGCACAAGCCGATTGCGGAGAAGTGCACGAGTTGCGGCAGCGAATATCTGGTGGAGAAACTTCTGAAGGCCGGACCGGTGATTGCGTGCCCCAATAAAGAGTGCGACTACGAGCGGCCCGCGCCGCTTCCGGAAGCGTCAGCCACCAGCGCGTAATTTCACGCGCTATCAAGTTACATTTTACTCAACTGGTTAACCCAGCCACAGGAAGGTTTGCAAATCAACGGAGGAAGTTATGTCGAAGAAAGCGACCGCTGGCGATGCTCAAATAATCATGCAGCTCTACGATCTGCGCCGCGAGGCGGAAATGCGCAAGGCGCGAAGCTGGTGGCTCGGCGAATTCTGGCCGCAGAGCGCCGACGATTTCACGAAAGTTGCGGGGGCCATGGGCTCACAAGAAAACAATTGGCTGCGCCAGGTCGGCGGATATTGGAGCATGGCCGCGGCGTTTGTACTGCAAGGGGCGTTGAACGAGGACTTGTTCCTGCAGCCGGCAGTGAGCGGGGAAATGTATTTTGTGTTCGCGAAAGTTCAACCTTTTTTAAAGGAGCTGCGGGAGAAATCTGGAGATCCGCACATGTTCGGGAACTTGGAAAAAGTCATCACCGGCTCGAAGTTTGGACGGGACCGGCTGAAGTTTACGTTGAACCGAGTGCAAATGATGCGCGAGAAGAGGGCTGCAGCAAAGGCAAGCTAAAAAGACCGGTGAGCGGGCACTGTTTCGCGTGCGGTCCGGATTGAGCTTTCGCTCTCGAGCAACCAACGCAGCTTGGCGAAGAGATCGTCGTCCCCACATGAGTATTTCCGTACACTCAGACACCACAAGCGACTGAGACTGCCCCTTCTCCTGCCGGATGATCTGTTATCCTAGTCCGTTGTGCGGATGATCTGGTGGTTCCTGATCCTGGGTGTGAGCACACTGGTCGTGGTGTGCGTGGCCATCGCCCTGTACATGCGTCTGCGCCGCCATTTGCAGGCCGCGCATGCCGCGCACGAAGGAATTTCCAGCGAGGTGGAGCGCGAGCGGCAGTCGGGCGGCATTGAGCACTGACGGCCCGCGTCGAAGTTTCGGAGATCTTCCATGGAAAAAGCGGCAATTCAAACATTGAGTTCGCAGCAGACCCGGGGTTTAGCAGCCGCGCGGCAAGTTGCCATCGTGGTAGGCGCGAGCTTGTTTGTGGCGTTGTGCGCGCGCATTACAATTCCTCTGCCAGGTACTCCGGTGCCGCTGACGGTGCAGAACTTTGGCGTGCTGCTGGTCGGCCTGCTGCTGGGCAGTAAGCGCGGATTCGCGGCGCTCGCCCTTTATCTGGCCGAGGGTGCAATAGGCATGCCAGTCTTCAGTCCCACAGGCGTGGGGGGAATTGCGCAACTTTTGCACGGTGCGACTGGCGGATTTCTTCTAACTTATCCGTTGGTCGCGTGCGTAGCTGGCTATGTGATGGAAGGTGGGCGCAGGAATTTCGCTCGCGCCGCGCTGGGAGGCCTTCTCGGCGAAGCTGTACTTTTCATGGGAGGTTTGGCCTGGCTCGCGGTTCTGACGCATTCGGTGACGCAGGCTTTTCGCTGGGGTCTCTACTGGTTTGTTTCTGCGGAAGTCATCAAGGTAATGATGGCGGCGGGAATCGCGGCACAGTGGCAGCGTCATCGGGACACACGGTAACGAGCACAGCAGTAAGCAGTTTTGGAGTTCAGACTTATGACAGTAATTTCGGAACAAGAAGTAAGGCCTTCGGGCAATACATCGCGGCAAGTGCGTGAGGTCAGCATCGCTCACAGTCCAGACTCCGACGATGCCTTCATGTTTTATGGCCTCGCCACTAATAAGGTTCGCGTCCCGGGACTACGCTTCACTCATACCCTCTGCGATATCGAGACCCTGAACCAGAAGGCGCGCGAAGGCGTCTACGACGTGACTGCGATTTCGTTTCATGCCTATCCTTATATTCAGGATTTGTATGCGCTGATGTCTTGCGGCGGCAGCGTAGGCGAAGGCTATGGACCGATGATCGTCTCGCCGCGCGCTTTTACTGAAAATGAAATCAAGGTGAAACGTATCGCGGTGCCGGGTTTGCTCACTACCGCTTATCTCGCTTTGCAGTTATTTGCTCCGGGAGTGCAGACGGAAGTGGTGCCCTTCGATCAGATTATTCCGCAGGTGCTGGAGGGAAAGTACGAAGCTGGACTTATTATCCATGAAGGCCAGTTGACTTACGACAAGGCTGGGCTGCACCGCGTTGTCGATCTCGGAAGATGGTGGCAGAAAATGACGGGCCTGCCTCTGCCTCTGGGAGGCAACGCAATCCGTCGCGAGCTCGGTCCAGAGCTTATCTCAGCAGTCAACGACGCTTTGCGCAACAGCATTCAGTACGCGCTCGACCATCGCGAAGAAGCTTTATCCTATGCCATGCAGTTTGCCCGCGATCTGGACACGTCGACGGCCGACCGGTTTGTCGGGATGTACGTGAACGAACGCACGCTGGATTACGGTCCCGACGGACGCGAGGCTGTGGTACGGATGCTGGATATGGGGCATAAGGCGGGGATTATCGGGCCAGAGGCCAGAGTGGATTGGGTGGGATAGGAAGCTTCCTCAAGGATTGCGCGTTTGCCTGGCACGACCGAAACCCAAACGCTTCTCATCGACGCGGACGACACTCTCTGGGAGAACAACATCTACTTCGAGCGGGCCATCGTCCGCTTCATTTCGTTTCTCAATCATCACGAGTTTTCTCCCGAGCAAGTGCGCGAAGTGCTCAATGATGTGGAGCGGGAATGCATTGTGAAGCACGGATACGGGCTGCACAGCTTTGCGCACGCGCTGGTGAATACGTTTGAGCGGCTGAGCATCAGTCCGGTTACGCCGGAATTGCATGCGCAAATCAGCAGCTTCGCCCACTCGGTCGCGGACCATCCGATGGAGCTTTTGCCGGAAGTTTCTCAAACGCTGCATTATCTTTCCGCGCGGCATCGGCTGATTCTGATGACGAAAGGTGCGCTCGCGGAGCAAACGGGCAAGATCGAGCGATCTGGACTAAAGCAATATTTCGCGGCGACGGAAATCGTTGCGGAGAAGGATGCCGCGGCCTATCAGGGGTTGATCGAAAAGCATTCGCTAACACACGAAGCCACCTGGATGATCGGCAACAGTCCTAGGTCTGACATCAATCCCGCGCTGGCGGCGGGTTTGCACGCCGTATTCGTGCCGCACGGCGATACCTGGATTCTGGAGCATGAAGAAGTGGACGCCGCCACCCCACCGCAGAGACTTCTGATCGTGGGCCGCTTCGCGGAACTGCGCGAGCATTTTTGAACGCCGCGGCAGCCAGCCCGGAATCAGCCTGGTCACTCTTTTTACCCGCGTCAGCACTGCACCAAACTAACCAACAAGCGTGGCTCCCGGCGCGGGTTCGCGCATGTTACGCTCATTTTGGCTCGCGCTGTGGCGCCGCTAATCGTGACCGTGGAGACCAACAATTTCCGCAGGCTGTTGCGCACCGTAGAAGCTCTCTCCGAACTGGGGCCGGCGCTGACGGCGGAGCGCGAGTTTTCCGAAACCGCGCGCCGAATGCTCTCGGCGGTAATGGAGGCGGCAGGCGCGCGCGAAGGCGCTCTTTTTATTTTCAACGAGAAGCCCACCATGCTGACCTCGGTGGCGGCAGAGGGTTTCGCCATGCTGCCCGAGCCTGCGTTCATTCCTCTTCTGCCCAAGCACGCTCACGCTCTTAACGCTGCGCGCGGACCGATCCTTCTGAACGCTTCCACGTATTCCGTTTTTCTCAGCTCCAACGGCAATGTGGCGCCCGAACTTTTCAAATGCGTGGCTCCGCTCAAAGCATCGGGCAAACTGGCGGGCGTGGTCGCCCTGGGACGGCGCCCCGGCGATGCGCCTTACGAAGCAGCGGAACTGGATGCCATGGAGTTGTTGTGCAACTACATTGGGCTGGCGGTGCAGAATCACGCTCTGACGCAAACTCTGGCGCAACGCGTGACGGAAAATTTGCGCCTCATGGCCTCCCTGCACGGTTTCTATGACACGGCACTGGAAGCGTTCGCGACGGCCATCGACGTGAAGCATGTCAACATCCACGGACATTCCCTGCGTGTTGGCCGCTATGCCGCTGCGATAGGCGAAGCCATGGGCGTCGATGCCGGCGAGGCAGCCGCTCTGCGCAGCGCCGGATATCTCCACGACATTGGCAAGGTGGCTGTGGACCGCCGCCTCTTCGGCAAGCCAGGTGCGCTGAATCCCGAAGAGTTTCGCGAAATGGCGGACCACACCGTGGTCGGCTATCAGATTGTCAGCAGCGTCGAGTTCCCCTGGCCAAAGATTCACGAATCGGTGCGCTGGCATCATGAGCGCAGCGACGGCTCCGGCTATCCCGACGCTCTCGCCGGCGAAGAATTGCCGATGCCGGTACGGATCATGGCGCTGGCCGATACTTTCGACGCGATGACCAGCACGCGTCCTTATCGCGAATCTCTCTCGCTTGGCGGCGCGCTGAGCGATCTGGTGCGTCTGACTCCGCAAAAATACGATCCCAACGTCGTGCAAGCCTTTTTGATCCAGGTGCGGCGCGACGCCGTGGGGAGCAATCGCACTCCGTTGCTCGCCGAACACATGTCGGTGAACATCGCGCCCGGCGATGTGGACCAGTTGGCAGCCGATCTGCAACACAAGGTATCTCGCGGGAAGACTTATCTGACTTAGTGGCAGCTTCCAGCTCCTGGCTCCTAGCCCCATCGTCTTAGTACTCGCGCCAGCAACTTTTTTTCTCCCTTTGGGTTGATAATTGAAGGAGTTTCTCGCCTTTTCCCTTATTGGAGTCCAATGCGTTCAAGCCGCACAAAGTTCACTCTTGTTCTTCTATGCCTCAGCCTGGCGTGTACGGTCACGCAGTTGCTTGCCGGTAAAAAGGATAAGGATAAAGACAAAGATGACAAGGACCACGCGGTCTCCGGACCAAGTGATCCGAAGCGCGCCTTGCACGCGCTCAATCGCCTGACCTTCGGTCCGCGTCCCGGGGATGTGCAGCGGGTAATGACGATGGGCGTCGATCATTGGATTGATCTGCAACTGCATCCCGACAAGATCGACGACAGCGCTCTCAACCCTCGCTTGGAGCCGTTCCGCACCCTTCGCATGAGCACGAGGGAGATGGCCGAGGAATTTCCCGATTCTCAGGAGATCAATCAAGTGATGAATGGCAGGCGGTCGATGCCGTCGGATCCGGCACGCCGGGTAATCTACCAAGTCCAGCTCGCACGCATTCGGGATCGTAAGGAACACAAGGAAGAGGCCGGCAAGAGTGCGCCCGTAGCCGCTTCAGACAAAGCCGGTAACAGCTCCGCCGAGCAGTCCGCGATGGCTGCGAATGGAGCCCAGGAAGGCGCCAGTGCGAACACGGAAAATCCTGGAGAAAACACTGGAATGAACGGCGCTGCCACCGACACAATGCAATCCGCAGGCACCGACGCTTCTGCGAACATGAACACTTCCGGCGACGAGGATACTATGGCGGCGAGCGCGTCGCGTGCCGCAGCGCCAGCTAAGACGACTCCCGAGGAAGAAGAGCAGGCGCGTCGTCGCGAAGATGAGCTCTATGCCGATCTTGAAATCCAGCAATTGCCCAGCCTTCCTGCGGATCAGCGCTTCAAGAAAATTCTCGGCATGCCGACGGCGTCACAGATTGCCTTTGCCGACTCTTTGCGCGGCGGTAAGGGGCAAGAGTTTCTTGAAGGCCTGAGCCCAAAGCAGAAAGAAACGCTACTCGCCTTGATCAACCCGTCGGTCGTGGTCACGAGCGAACTGGTCGAGGCTAAACTTTTGCGCGCCATCTACAGCCAGCGCCAATTGGACGAAGTGATGACCGATTTC
>WNFC01020846.1_pt1 | contig 14995 bp, 7 predicted proteins | sample 5400541 | NCBI WGS metagenome assembly WNFC01 (sample SAMN13153342, study PRJNA577476) | soil metagenome | isolation source: 120 cm saprolite under Douglas fir tree site 2 hole 2 replicate 1 | place: USA:California | collected 2015-04-18
ACAAGGGAGGCACGATAAATATCGATGGGATCAAAGTCACGATGACGCATGCAATCCATACATCCGGTCCCGAAGATGGCACTTATGCTGGCGATGCATGTGGTTACGTAATCGAGTTTGAAAATGGGCGCAAGCTCTACCATGCTGGCGATACATGCGCCTTCAGCGATATGCAGCTCATTAACGAACTCTATAGGCCAGATGTGGCACTGCTACCCATAGGTGATTACTATACAATGGGGCCCAGAGAAGCGGCAGTCGCTGTCCGCATGCTCGGAGTCAAGCATGTTATCCCTATGCACTATGGAACATTCCCCATCCTCACAGGAACACCCGCAGCACTGCGCGATGCGCTTCAAACGCTCGGTCTCAATGACGTTGAAGTGGTTGAGATGAAGCCAGGCGAGACAATTTAGCGTTACCTGAGGTATATGAATGCTTCTGTCGTAGATTGGCCTGGCGGCCAATCTACGTGCACGGATCAAAGGAGAATTTGCGCGGAAAAATTGCCACGATTAGTGCAGGAAGCCTGTGTTTATTATTATTCCAAGAGGCCATCTGCCTTTAATTGCGCCAGCGCCTTTTGCGCAGCAGGTGGTGTACCTGCCCGAAATGCCACACCGTGCATATGCTGCATTACCGGCTCAAGGTAGGGCTTTAGTTTATGGTTGTGCTGGACCTGGCTATTCAATACGTACGAAGTTGTCTCAACCAACCACGGCGTCATTTCTACCTTCATGAGTAGCTGAAGCACCGGCTCCACGCTCAGTCTGCCGAATTGTACCAGACCTTTAGCGCCCATCCATGCAACCGAATGATCTGAATCAGAAAGGGCACCGACTAAAGCTGGCAGTGCTCGACGATCATGTATTCCTCCAAGGGCACGGATAGCTTGCCAACGCATCCAGGCTGAATTACTGTTACCCGCCTCCAATAGTGCTGGGATTGCTACTCGACCCAATCGTACTAACGCGGAGAAAATCTGGCTTCCAACCTGTTCGTCTGCACCACGCAGGGCAGTGAGCAAAACGGGAACCGCTGCAGGATCGCCTACACGTCCCAGCGCCTTGGCTGCCTGCATGCGAACGGTGGGTACAGGGTCATTCAACGCCTCAATCAGTAAGCGAGTTGCAGTCGGATTTTCAAGAATGCCCAGGATATAGATAGCAGCTTCTCGCACAACCGGCCGTTTATCACGCGCTGCAGCCATAGCCACACGCATAGAACGTATGGAATCGATCCCTGCTCCTGGTAGGAAGAGGGTTCGGAGTCGCGTCCTGGCGAGAGCAGAACGTAGTTGTACGGGAACAACAAACGGCTTGCCCGCCCATGTCCCCACAGCGATAAATTCCAGGAGATTCTGAGCCAGGCGATCATCGTCGAGCGAGGAAACAGCGATCACGGCACGAGGGTCGTTATGCCTATAGGTGGAGCAACATCAGCACCTGACCGCTCAAGCGGTAGAGCCTCTGAGGCTGCTGTCGCGTTTGTTTTAGACGAGGAATCAGAAGGTATCATCATTCGCGCTCCTTCAAATAAAGGTCAGAGATTACGTTGCTGGGATTTGGGTTGCCTTGTAACGTAATCAGTGGCCGCCAGTGTTCTATTTTCTGATAAACAAACACAATACGGACACGTCACACAAGAGCTATGCGTGATGTTATACTGAAGATAGTAATAGTATAGCACATAAGAGAAGAGGGGGTGGAGACAGCTTGCTACGCGTAGCAAGCTGTCTCCACCCCCTCTTCTCTTATGTGCTATAGTTGTTGCATGGCCATAAATAGGCGCTCAGAAGTTATGGGAAGGTGCGTCACACGCGTACCCACGGCATCGAAGATGGCATTTGCTATCGTCGCGCCAACTGGCACAACGGGTGGTTCACCGACACCCTTCGCCCCAAAGGGACCCAAAGCGGAGGGAACTTCAACGAGGATAGACGTGAAGTGCGGGATGTCTGTGATATGCGGTAAAGCGTAATCCATGAAGTTGGACGAGAGTAACTGGCCGTTTTCGTCATAGACGAGTCTTTCGAAGAGCGCCCAGCCAAGTCCCTGTGTAACGCCACCGTAGATCTGGCCTTCGACCTCTGCCGGGTTGATCGCAAAACCCACATCCTGTACAGCGACATAGTCGAGCACACGCACCTCTCCAGTATCGGGATCGACAGCGACTTTGGCCACGTGCACGGCATACAAGGGTGAGCTTGTTTTCAGAGCGGCACGACCGCGCCCATAAATGGGTTCGTACCTACCTGCAAATTGCATCGAAGCTGAAGCAATCATCTTCAATTCGACACTCTTACCAGGGGCGCCTCGCACTACTACTTTGTCACCCTCGATCTCGAGGTCCGATGGTGATGCCTCTAACATCTCCGAGGCAGTCGTCAAAATCTGGTTGCGTGCATCTTGTGCCGCAGCAAGCACGGCAGCGCCCATCGAATAAATGGTCTTGCTACCTCCCGTGCCTCCACTATAAGGCATGGTATCCGTATTGGCATGTACAACGTTTACAGAGTCAGCCGACATGCCCAGACCTTGGGCGGCAATCAGCGAGAGCGACGTATCGGAACCAGTGAGATCAACGGTACCAACGATGACGGAAAGGGTACCATCAGATTCCAGGCGACAAGCAGCGGCAGTTGGCTCAGTGCCACCGGGCCAGCTTCCAGCCGCCATGCCTATCCCAATCTTCCAACCTTTCAGTTCGCCGGGTACGTCATTCTGCTCCAGTCGTTTTGCCCAAAGCGGGTGTTCCTGCGCTTTCTGCAGGCACTCGAGAAGGCCAATGCGGGGCCATGTGCGATGATCCAGGGTTGGATCACCCTCTTTCAGGCCATTTTTCAGGCGGAATGAGATGGGGTCCATCTCCAATTTCTGACACAATTCATCAACGGTCGACTCCAGGGCGAAGGTAGCTTGAGGGGCACCTGGAGCACGATATGCGCCAACTCCAACCTTATTGGTCATTGCCTCATAGCAGCGGAAGTCGTAATTGGGGCAGCGATAGCTGCTGCCGAGGATGAGACCACCGAGGAAGACTGCTGAACCGGCGTAAGCTCCGGTATCAAAAATGACTTTCCCCTGCATCACCACAAGTGTGCCATCACGCTTCGCGCCAAGCTTAAGGGTTATGATTGATTGCGGAGCAGGGTTGGCCGCGGAGAAATCTTCTGAACGTGTGTAAACCAGGCGAACGGGTCTGCGCGAGGTAGAAGCAGCGGCGGCAGCTAAGGGCTCGATAAGTCCAAACTTCCCGCCAAAGGCTCCTCCTATGGGTGTGGGCTCCACACGTACCTGCCGTGCGGGGATGGCAAGAGCCTCGGCTACTCCCGAACGCACTGCGAGCATACCTTGTGAACTGGGCCAAATGGTCAGGCGTTGTCCCGATGCATCCGGCACGACGGTTATAGACTGAGGCTCCATGTACGACTGATGTACAATACTGGTTTTAAAGGTGCGTTCGACCACTACCTCAGCTTCGCGCCAGCCCGCCTCTATGTCGCCACCATGCAAATGCGCTTTATCGCTCACATTTGGTGAAAGTGCTTCCTGGTCGGTATCCGCAACTTGATCTTCTGAGACAGCCGCGTGAGCACCACCGCCCGCGATCTCAGAGGAGGTTTCCTTCACGAAGATTCGCGCTAGAGGAGCGCCTGGTTGCATAGCAGAGACCGGGTCTATTACAACTTCTAATGGCTCATATTCGACATCCACTGCGTCCACACCATCCTCCGCGGCAGCTTCTGTCTCGGCCAATACGATTGCAACTGGATGACCACACCAAAGCACTTCTTTAGAAGCGAGTGGAGACTGCAAACGTGCGCTACTATCGGGGTTTGACATTCCCAAAGTCTCGCTGGTATAGACAGCCTTTACGCCTGGAACTTCCAACGCGGCTGAGGTATCAATATTTACGAGACGCGCGTGGGCATATGGGCTGAGTACTAAGCGGGCATGCAGTAAACCAGCGAAGGTCAAATCTCCTGCATAGCGAGTACGCCCGACCAATTTATCGAGGCCGTCCTGGCGGCGCGTTCGCTTGCCAATGATGCCGTATTCTGTCTTGCCGTCAATTATTTGTGTCATACGTTACTCCAATAATGTTTTTTAACTTGTTCAGCCGGAGAGCAAAAATCCAGCGAAAGGCGATAATGAGCTTTAACACATTAATCTGGGTAGGTGGGTTTCCCACTGGCCGATCAATCGGCGCTGGCCGCGATCAATGACTCTGTTGGGAAATTTTGATAGCATGTCCGGACAAGAAGGAAATGATCCTTGCATGTGGAACAAAAGGAGCGAAAGAAGCATGAGAGACCAGAATCAGTGTGCTCATCAAAGAGGAAGCGGCGCCCGAAGTACTCCTCATGCTGCTTCTACTCCTCCAAGCGTTTCTTTTTTCTCCTTGTTCTCTTGTCCGTACAAAATTTCCCAACAGAGTCATCAATCGGGCCCTACGGGTGCTCGGATGAATGTGTTACAGGGCATAATTATGCTGCTATAAACTGAGGACATAGCTCACCTCTCTCAAGTAGACTCTTCTGAAAGTGTAGCACAAATTCTGGTTTCGTGTCATGAGCAATTGATCCCGGGTTCTCCCACACATTGGGGGCTGGCCGCCGCTGGCCGCCACTGGCCCCCACGGACACCCACAAGGGGCCCCACACCACTCCACACCACCCCTGTCCCTACGACTTTGTCGGGTATGGCCGTTGGCGCTGTGAAGCGGGGCCTAATCTGACACCCGATTGGTGTTAGAACCTCGATGCTGCTATTTCTTTCCTGTCAAAAGCCCATATGGTAGGATGTAGGAAATGGAATGACAGGCACCTAATAGAGGAGCAAATAGATTATGCCAGAAATCGACAGTGATCACGTCTTTGGGTTTGACACCCTGGCGGTACACGCGGGGCAGCGACCCGATCCCACAACCGGTGCGAGGGCGGTGCCGATTTATCAGACAACTTCATTCGTTTTTGATGACACCGACCATGCTGCCCAGCTTTTTGCTTTGCAGCGCTTCGGCAACATTTACACGCGCATCATGAATCCCACTAACGCTGCTTTTGAAGAACGCATCGCGGCTCTCGAAGGCGGGACAGGCGCGCTTGCAACGGCTTCAGGTATGGCAGCGCAGATGGTGACGATGATGACTTTGCTACGTCCTGGAGACGAAATCGTTTCTTCAAGCAGTCTTTACGGTGGCACACATACGCAATTCGACCTGACTCTGCGTACCTGGGGAATCAATACTATCTTTGTGGACAGTACTGACCCCGAGAACTATCGCCGAGCTATAACGCCACGTACGCGTGCACTGTACGGTGAGACGATAGGTAACCCAAAGGGTGATATACTGGATATTCGTGCTATCGCGGATATTGCTCATGAAATCGGGGTTCCTCTGGTTATTGATAATACCTTCGCGACACCTTACTTGTGCCGACCATTCGAGTATGGAGCTGATATTATAGTGCACTCGGCAACGAAGTTCATTGGCGGCCATGGCACCTCTATCGCAGGGGTACTGATTGAATCGGGGAAATTCCCCTGGGATAATGGAAACTTCCCGCATATCGTTGATCCTTCTCCAGGCTATCATGGGGTGCGCTTCTATGAAACTTTTGGAGATTTTGCCTTTGTGATGAAGGCCAGGGTAGAGACTGTACGCGATACAGGCCCATGCATCAGCCCTTTCAATTCATTCTTACTGATACAGGGATTAGAGACTTTATCCTTACGCATGGAGCGACACTGTCAGAATGCACTGCAGGTAGCCCAGTTCTTACAAGAGCATCCCGCAGTCAGTTGGGTACGCTATCCAGGTCTACCCGATGATCCTTCTTACGCGCTAGCCAAACGCTATTTGCCGCGAGGCGCTGGCTCGATTTTCACCTTTGGAGTTAAAGGCGGGTACGAGGCTGGGAAGAAGGTTATTAATAGTGTGCGCTTGCTCTCACATCTTGCCAATGTGGGCGATGCTCGCAGCCTGATAATTCATCCCGCTAGCACGACACACCAGCAGCTTTCGGAGGAAGATTTGTTAGCAGGTGGGGTAACCCCCGACATGATCCGGCTATCGGTAGGTATTGAGAACGTTGAGGATATCCTGTGGGACTTAGACCAGGCTTTAGAGAAAACAAAATGAGATATACGACACCTGACATGTATGACCGTTTAAAGTTATTGCAGCAATACCGCCATATCGCTATAGTAGGTATTTCGGCTGATCAGTATCGTCCCAGCCACTTTGTCGCCATCTACCTACAGGCGGAGGGTTACAATATCATCCTCGTCAACCCCCGTTACGCGGGACAGACTTTGCTGGGTAAGCGCGTCTATGCCTCGCTGACGGAGGCGAAAGAGGCAGGAGAACAGATTGAAATCGTAGATGTGTTCCGTAAAGCAGAGGATGTGCCACCTGTTGCGGAGGAAGCGATCAGGATCGGGGCCAAGGTGCTGTGGCTGCAACTAGGTATTCGCAATGACGAGGTGGGCAAGAAGGTACAAGAGGCAGGATTGACATTCGTGCAAGATCGATGTCTTAAGATGGAACACGCTCGCTTCTTTGGCGGATTGCATACAGTTGGGCTGAACACAGGTGTGATTCTGTCACGGAAGTTGCAAAGATGAAATCTGCATGCTATACAATAGGCCAGTGGTAGCCAGCGGATTGATAGATAGCCTCTGGGCATGATCCTTCTTTCTTTCGATATCAGGCTTTTTTACGAAGATCTTCTACACGCCTGGCCTTTAACTCAAAACGAGGGAGGGTTCCCTGCTCTACTGTTTCGATGGGGATGCGCAGATTGAGAGCTACATGTAATTCTTCGGCAATAATGGCCGTTAAAGAGGAAGGACATTCGATCTGTAAGGCAATCTCATCCATTGTGCCCTCGCTGGTAACAATTACACGATATTCGCTGATTTCAGGAAAGCGGTGGAGGATATCCGCCAGGGCCGAGGGATAGATATTGACGCCGCGTACAATCAGCATATCGTCTACTCGTCCCAAAACACCACCAGGCAACATCAGAAAAGTGCGCCCACAGCCACAGGAATAACCACCATGGCGCACGAGGTCACCTGTGCGATAGCGGATAGCCGGGCTACCCCAGCGTCCAAGGTTTGTCAGGACTAGCTCTCCGGTCCGGCCTGCGTTTACAGGTTGATTATCGAGAGGGTCAAGAATTTCGGCAATGAATTCGCCTTCGTTGACATGCACACCTTGCTGTTCAGAACAAGCAAAGCCGAAAGCGCCCATTTCTGTCATACCTGCATGATCATAGGTACGCGCATTCCACGCGTGTTCAATACGCCCACGCGTGGCTGGAATCGACGCGCCAGGTTCACCGGCATGGATGGTCACACGCACACTGGATGACCGCATATCCATGTCATGCTCCTGGGCTATCTCCGCTAAACGCAGCGCGTAGCTGGGTGTACAGACCAGGACAGTCGCGCCAATCTCTTCTATGATTCGCAGGCGCTGCAAGGAGTCCATACCACCACCAGGAACGGTTAGTGCTCCAAGTCGCTTGGCTCCTTCGTACGCCGACCAGAAACCTATAAATGGGCCAAAACTAAAGGCCAGAAAGACGATATCATCACGGGTGACACCGGCTGCTTGATAGACGCTTTTCCAGCAATCGGCCCACCAGTCCCAGCTCTCCTGTGTATCAAGAACCTTTAAGGGCCGCCCGGTGGTACCAGAGGTCTGGTGCACACGTACATATTCGCCCAGAGGATAGGTAAGATTACTGCCAAATAAAGGATGCAACTCCTGGTCGAGAACAAGTTCTTGCTTGGTTGTAAAGGGTAAACGGGAGAGGTCTTCTATGCTATGGAGCGTAATAGGTTCGCTACCTGCGAGCAGCTTTTCTTTATAAAAGGGGTTATGGGGGAGTAAGCGTGCGAGTCCAAGTTGAAGCTGTGCCAGTTGATGCGCCTCTATAAGCGGACGGGAAGCGTTTTCCAATTGAGGCATGGAGGTGCGTTCCTTTCTTAACTTTGTACTTCCTATCTCGCATGCCGCTCTTTTTGCACAACCCCTGATATATTGAATGCAAAAACGCTAACAATACCCTGATAGGAGCTAGCATTGCTTTTCTCTTAGTACATAGTCTAATTCAAGACGGAACAATTGTCGAGGCAGGCGTCTGAAGCAACCAATTAGTCTTCTTTCATCTCCCTTATTCATGTGTTATACTATTTTTGCATTCGTCTCCACTTGTTCTCGTACGATGTACCCTTGCATAATTTTACAGGTAAACAGTATGGCACTTGAGGGACTGCATCTTGGCCGCTATCATCTTCTGCGCTTGTTGGGATGGGGGTCGACGAGTGAAGTCTACCTAGCAGAAGATGAGCGCATCGAACAACAGGTGGCTATCAAGGTACTTCGTACGGAAGATACTACTCACTCCCACAACCATGAAGACGGAGGTATAGTTCAACTTTTGCAAAGCGAGGCAAAGGCCATTGCCAAGCTCGATCACCCTCATATCCTCCCCCTCTATGACTATGGTGAGATAAATGTGAATGGTTTACAATTTTTCTATCTTGTGATGCCGCTCCGCCTAGAGGGTACTTTAGCTGAATGGTTAGCGCAGCGTGGCGACCTTGCTCAGCTTTCACCACAGGATGTCGCGCATTTTGTTCGTCAAGCAGCCAGCGCCCTTCAACACGCACATGATCACCACATCATTCATCAGGATGTCAAGCGATCTGTTGAGCGGGCTACTGATCAATATGCACTTGGCGTTATGACTTACCAGATGTTAACTGGTCGTCTACCATTTCCCGGTACGCAAGAGCAGATGATGTACCTGCACTCCAACTCTCAACCACAGCGGCCAAGCAAACTCAACTCCTACCTAACGACAGAACTGGATGAGATAGTACTACATGCATTAGCCAAGCGTCCCCAAGACCGTTTCTCGTCCATTGCTGCATATGCGCGAGCCTTTCAGCAGGCAACGCAAAGTATGGATGAGCCTACAGTTATGAATACATCTAACACTCTGGGAAGTAAGGAAATTACTGCAACACTCGCTATCAGTGAAGCTGAGGCACTCCATGGAACCAATCGTTCGTTGGTTCTGCCAGGAGGTCAGCACATTTCTGTATCGATACCGCCTGGTATACGCAACGGTCAAGTCATACGTCTTGAAGGCGAGTATCAAACAGGCAGTGACGAAAATCCAACGAACACATTGATTCTCACTGTTGCTGTAACCCGTGTAGAAGACGAAGAACGTACATTCCTTTCAAATAATAACGATTTGACGTTTCTTGGTGGCTTTGCTCGCGAGTCCAGTAGACCTGCAGTAATCAACAGGCCCCGACGTTCCTCCAGGATCAGAAAAGTAATGTTGGTTGTGCTTGCAATGCTTATGATAGTAGTGACCGTCGAACTCTTCTTTCTAGCTCGGAATAATAGGGGAGGAGGAATCAATACTGCCAATTCTATTGCAACGTCAACCGCCCTGGCTATGACGGACCCCTACACCCATAGCGGTAAATTGGAGCTCGACGACACATTGAGCGATAACAGTCAAGGACATTCCTGGCAGGAAGGGGCGAATACCAGCGGCGCAGCTTGTCAGTTCACGGGAGGAGCTTATCATGCAATCGAGCCACAAAAAGGAAATTTTCATACCTGTTTTGCTCAATCTACCGATTTCAGCAACTTCGTCTACGAAGTGCAATTAACGATTTCCACAGGCGACTACGGAGGGATCGTCTTCTGTGCCGATAGTACGCATTTAAAATTTTATTACTTCAGCATTGGCAGAGATGGACACTTTTACTTCAGCAGCTTTGTAGATGGTAATCCTACTCATGCCCAGGTCTTGTTACAAGGACAAGCTCCGTTCATTAATACTGACCTCAATGGGGTCAATCTGCTTGCAATCGTGGTGCAGAACGGCACCATTAATCTCTACGTGAATCAGCATAAAATTGGCAGTTATGATGACAGTACTTACACACATGGGCAAATAGGGGTTTTTGCCGGTAACGCTGGTAATTCAGCCAATATAGTGTTCAGCAATGTGAAAGTGTGGAAGTTGTAGGAAATACGAAGGCTAAATTTTCAAGACGCAAACGTTAATGAATTAGAAGCTGTACAAATACAAAAAAATTATGTTACACTTCAGTTGGACTCGGAAATAGTAGAAGAAATTACAGTCAAATTGACACTTCATGCCTATAGTGCCTGTCAGTAAAATGTCCGCATAATAATGCTTGCAACCTATCCAAGTGACCCTTCTGGTGCTGATTTACGCTCAATCAATATTCCCACCGAGCTGAACAGTCAAACGTACTCTGCGTCGATGAATATCGAGCAGAAGCAGCAAGGACTGGATGTTCCTGTCAGGCATGTAGAGCCTGAAAATGAGCCAAACGAGAAGAGTCCACACTTTCAAAACCGTGAATCCGATGATAGCCAGGTTATATGGCCAGATCTACTATTGCCGGGGATGGCAGATAAACAGACACCTCCCATAAATATACCAAGGGTACAGGGTACACCACAACCTGGCGGTGTACCAACAGTGCAAGGAACTCCAGCAACAGCAAATACTCCTCCTGCATGGGCGCCACATATGCAGCAATCGGGTCATATAATAGGAGGAACACCTCCAGTTCATCAACCACAGCGCCATCCGCCTAAGCCATCTCATCATTTACATGCAGGCAGTCTTAGCAGGCAGCGCTTGCGAAATACTGCTGCAAAAATAATGGCAAACACTACATCGAGATCGATATTCCTAGTGGTTATCGCTATTGTCGTCCTCGCCAGCAGTGGTATTGGTTTGATTCTGGCCCATCAGCCTCCCCCTCTAACTCTTTCATTGAGTGGCAGTAGTAATGTTACTCCAGGAAGTGTGCTGTCTGTGCATGGGAGCGCCTTCTCGCCGGGAGGAACCGTAACACTTTCTCGCGATCAGGGTTCGTCTCTCCTATCTGGCGATCGTACTGCTTTAGGAAACCCCTCGTTTGCTGTACAAGCAGATGCAGCATTAACATTGCGCATGTCCAGCACTGGACAATCGAATCAATCGAATACACTAGGTATTACGATCAAAGTGCGCAATGATGGAACCTTTGATGCGAACATTGTGGTACGTGCAGACTGGTCCCAGGGATCCCATACCATTCACGCGACCGATGAAAACACTTCCCGGAGAGTAGACAGAGAGTTCACAATTATTCCAATGCCAGCCAAACTTGCCGTAAGTACTCCTTTACTTGACTTTGGGAAGCTTGAAAAAGGCAATAAACCGGTACGGTCAGTAGCAGTCACCAATGCAGGTGCGCAGCGCCTCATCTGGACTGCTAATACAGCGAGCGCATCCTGGCTCAAACTACAATCGAAAGCTGGCGCAATTGAACTTAATGGTTCGCAAGAATTCATTTATGTGATAGCCGACACAACCTCCCTGCAAGTGGGAAACTACTCCGGTACCCTCCGCATCAAGTCCAATGGAGGTAATGCGCTAGTGATAGTCCAGCTGCAGGTCGTATCCTCTGTGCCGAAACAAGCAAGACTCGCGGTTACTCCAACGACGTTAGATTTTGGTCAGCTTCAAGTGGGACAGCAGTCAACACTCAATGTAGCAGTCAGTAACGGTGGCATAGATGTACTGAATTGGAAGGCGAATACAGGCAATACCAGCTGGTTGGCGCTCTATCCAGATACTGGCACAATCAAACCAGGAGCTGTACCCCAGACAATCCAGGTGACTGCTAACACAGCGAACCTGCTACCAGGAAACTACTCGGCGACGCTCCAAATCAGCTCGAATGGGGGGAATGCATCTATACAGGTCACGCTGGTTGTAACTCATTCACAACCTGGTCCACCACCACCTCCAGCTATGCTAACAGCCAGTCCATACAGTTTCAATACTCCAGGAGACCCTAACTGTTCCTACAGTGCGGATTCAGGTTGGGTTTGTACAGCATCACTGAGCAGCTACAAGAACGCCAGTGGGAACCTGAGCTGGACAGTCTCTAGCAGCGGAGTAGGTGGAGTAACCTTTACTCCGTCACAGGGGGTGCTGTCTCCTGGCCAGGTGACAAAGGTTACGATTGCAATTCCTAACGGGACCTGTCCTTCTCAAGCCACTTTCACTTTCAAAGGACCAGGAAACACAGCCGATGTCCTCTGGTTCTGTAGAGCACCTGATTGGACGTTTAGTCCGGGCAAGTTCAAAGCAGATAAAGACTGTCAATACACGGCAAATGCAGGTTGGACGTGTATTGGATTACTGGCAGAAACTCCGGGCTCCGAAGGGAATCTGAAATGGACTTCATCCAGTGAGGGGTTGGATGGCATAAAATTCAGTCCATCAAGCGGTACCCTGTCACCCAACCGACCAATGCAGGTCACGATTTCTGTTGCCAACACGCAATGTCCAGCCAGTGCTATCCTCAACTTCTCGGCCCCGGGGGTCATCCCAATTGCTGTCCAGTGGAGATGTGGAGGAGGAACAACGAGACTGATTGTCGACCCGGACAGCCTGCATGCGTATTCTGACTGTCCGGGCAATGATGACCGCGGCTGGACCTGTAAAGTGACGCTGAGATCCGATTCGGAGTCTCAGGGCAAGCTCACCTGGTCTGCGTCTGCAGACAGCGAATTATCGGGAGTAAATTTCGACCCATCAAGTGGCACACTTGCGCCAGGTCAGAGTATAAAGGTGTCTATCTTTATACCGGGTAATAATGATAACTGCATAAATAGTTCATTTCACTTCACAGGATCTGATAATATCGGCACTGTGCAGTGGTATTGTAGAAACGTCATGCCGCCAAAAATCATAGTCAAACCGGATAGGTTGTCTAGTGATGATTCTTCTAACTGTGAAGCAAATGATTATGGCTGGTTATGTAAAGTGACGGTGGAACCGGCTGACGGCGCTCAAAGCGATTTAGACTGGTCTGCAAAGACGGGATTAGATGGGGTGATCTTCACCCCTTCAGATGGAACAGTACCACCAGGCAAATCGATGTCAGTAACTATCGTTATTCCAAACAGTGCCTGTAGAGATGGTGCATTCACCTTTACGGGACAGGGGCTGAATAATAGTGCTGATGTAACCTGGCACTGTACGTTAATGTCACATCAAACGTTGACCGCCGATCCAAAGAGTCTCTCTGCGAAGGATACGAGCAACTGCTCAGCTACTGATACTGGCTGGAACTGCACAGTAACACTCCAAGAGACGACAGATTCTCGTGGCAATCTCGACTGGTCTGCAGAAACTGGGTTATCGGGGGTAACATTCAGCCCACCAAGTGGTATATTGTCACCAGGCCAGGGCGGTATGCGAGTCTCTATCTCTATACCAAGTGCGGACTGCCAGAAATCAGGCTCTTTCACCTTCATAGGACCAGAGAATAAGGTCGATGTGCCGTGGAGTTGTGAGGTGGGCTCGAATTGGAGTGTGGAGGTCAAACCAGGCAGTTTCAATGTGAATAAGGACTGTGATGGTGGCAGTGAAAGCCAGGTCTGGGTCTGTACAGCAGTGTTGAACAGCGGCCAAAAAAACTCAAGTGCTCTCGATTGGTCTGCATCTGCTAGTGGCGCGTCTGGAATATACTTCATCACTTCCGCGGGTGGAACCTTGACCCCAGGTCAGACTGTGCAAGTGAAGATCGCTGTCCCGAACACTGCTTGCACAAAAAATACAACTGGGTCCTTCATCTTCAGCTTCAGTGGGCCGGTAAATACTGTTAATGTACCATGGGACTGTTCATCGCCGCCGAGAATAACCATCGACCATGACACGTTCAATGCGAATGGGAACTGTTCGAGTGGAAATGGGGGGTGGAACTGTACAACCACCGTAGCACCTGAGTCCGGTTCTCAAAGTGACCTCCCCTGGTCTGCAAGCAGTGATGTACCTGGTACGACTTTCTACCCTTCAAGTGGGTCAGTACCATCGGGTCAAAGTATGGCGGTGAACATCTTTGTGCCCGGTGATGCATGCCAAGACGGTACCTTCAGCTTCAAGGGACCAATAAATACTGCTCCTGCACATTGGCACTGTGCATTAGCGCCAACATTGACAGTCAGCCCAAATGATTTAACGCAATCCAACTCCTCTTGTTCAGGAGAAGGCAATAGTTGGACGTGTACAGAGACAGTAGGAGAGAGTGCAGGCTCTCAGGGCGATCTAACCTGGTCAGCCAGTAGTAGTTTGCCTGGAGTTAGCTTTAATCCACCAAACGGGACCTTGTCTCCGGGCGGGTCGCTAGATGTGACCATCTCTTCTATATCTTGCCAGGCTGCTACCTTTACCTTCTCAGGATCAGGAGGCACAAAACCCATTACTTCATCGTGGAGCTGTACACCAGCACAGCCAATATTGATTGCGAGCCCAACGAGTTTAGATACGAATAGCTGTACATCACTCACAACCGCCTGGCAATGTAGTGTGACGCTGACGGAGACCGTCGGTTCTCTAGGCAATCTCAAGTGGTCTGCATCGAGTGATGCCAATGCAACGCAATTCAGCCCATCAAGCGGAACTCTCTCTCCTGGCCAGTCGACGACTGTAACCATTACCGTTGGTTGTGCAAATAGCAACTTCACCTTCACAGGAGGTGCAAGTCCCGTTAGTGTATCATGGAGCTGTAAACCCATCCTAGTCCCCTCAGCTGATCCAACGCCAACCCCTGATCCAACAGTGAGCCCATCGCCATCTCCGTCGCCGACGGATACGCCCACATCGGTGCCATCAACACCCACACCGACGGATACGCCCACATTGGTACCATCGACACCCACACCGACGAATACGCCAACGCCGGTGCCACCGACACCAACTCTAATTTGGTCAGCCAGCACAAGCGGGTTAGACTCAAACACTTGTGGCCCATCAGGACCATGTACGGTGACCTTGACGGAGGATGCGAAATCCACGGGGAATATAGATTGGACTGCCAGCAGTGATGTGGGAGCGACTTTTAATCCAGCGGGT
>WNFC01010846.1_pt1 | contig 14992 bp, 13 predicted proteins | sample 5400541 | NCBI WGS metagenome assembly WNFC01 (sample SAMN13153342, study PRJNA577476) | soil metagenome | isolation source: 120 cm saprolite under Douglas fir tree site 2 hole 2 replicate 1 | place: USA:California | collected 2015-04-18
ACCGAGATGTGGCTGTCACCGCAAGCGCGCGCTGCCTCGACCCAGCCGAGATTGCGGCGGACATTCACCTCTGCCCGCGCAAAGCGGATGTAGAACGGCAGATTGATGATGGCGGTCGCCATGATGATGTTCTCGACCCGGTTACCGAGCGCTGCGACCATCGCCATCGCCAACACAAAAAGCGGAAAGGCCATCAGCACGTCGACGAAGCGGCCGACGCCGCGATCGAGCCGGCCACCGGTATAACCGCAGATCGCGCCGATAACGGCGCCGATGGCAAAGGAGATTCCGACCGCCGAGACGGCGATCGCAAGGTCGAGCCGTGCCGCGACGATGAGTCGGCTGAACACGTCGCGGCCGAGTTGATCCGTGCCCGCGATATGTGCCGCACTCGGGGCCATCAGCGCTTGCGACACGTTCGAGACGATCGGATCGTATGGCACGATCCACGGCCCGAAAACAGCGATGAGCGCGAGCAGGAAGACGCCGGTAGCGGCAACAGCGGTGAGCGGGTTGCCGCGCAAAATCCAGCCGGCATGGCGAAGCGTTGCTGTGGTCATCCGATTGTCACCCGTGGATCGGCGATGCCATAAAGGATATCCACGAGCAGATTGACGATCACAAACACGGTGGCCATCAGCAGCACAAAACCCTGTACCGGCGCATAATCGGAAGAGAGCAGCGCATCGAGCGCATAGGAGGCGACGCCCGGCCAGGAAAACACCTTCTCCACAAGGACATTGGCGCCGAGCATGGTCGAGAACACGATGCCTGCGATGGTGATGACCGGCAGGAGTGCGCACGAAATCGCTGCCAAGCGAGACCAGCATCGAGGCCCGCGTGATGCGCGCCAGCGGCGCCACCACGAACAGCGCCATGCTCAGCGCCGGCAGGATCAGCTGCCTGAAGGCGGCCCTCCAGCCATCAATATCGCCGGCGAGCAGGAAGTCGATCAACAGGAAGCCGGTCCGCGACGGCGGCAGCGACGCGAAGATGTCGACCCGACCGGTCGGGTCGGGCGCAAGCCCGAGCAGGTAATAGAAGACGTAGATCAGCAACAGGCCCGAAACGAACGTCGGCACGCAGACGCCGAACGCGCAGAACAATCGCACACCGTGGTCGACGGCGGAGCCCGGTTTCAGGGCCGCGAGCACCCCGAGCGGCACGGCCGACACCAGCGCGATCAGCAGCGCCGTGAACGTCAGTTCCAGCGAGGCCGGCAGCCGCTCGCGCAGATCCTTCGTGACCAACTGCCCGGTCATCATCGATCTGCCGAGGTTGCCGCGACCGACGTCATAGAGATACAGCATCAGTTGTTCGGGCATCGGCTTGTTGAGCCCCATCTGCTTGCGGATGACCTCGATCTCCTCTTTGCCGGAATTCGGCCCGGAGGCGAAGAACACCGCCGGATCGCCCGGCAGCACCCGCATCAGCAGGAAAGTGAAGACGAGCACGCCAAAGAGCGCCGGCAGCGAGGACAGGAAGCGCCTGCCCGCCCGCATCAATGTTGCACCAAAGGCCGCCATCTATGCCGACCGGTTACTTGCGACTGAGATCGCGATAATCGACCTGGCGGTGGAACTGGTAGGTGTAGCCTTCGAGCGAGGGCGCCATCACCGCGTCCTGGCTGGGCTGCCAGAGCGGTATCTGCGGTATCTCGCTGAAATGGATGGCGTTGAGCTTCTTGCCGTCTTCCTCGTACTTGGCCTGGTCGGTTTCGAAACGGGCCTCCTGCGCAATCGCCACCAATTCTGGATTGTTGATCGACGAATAGTTCCAGCGTTGATTGCCTGTGTAGAAATTGCGGTAGAAATAGTCGGTCGAGGGCAGCCAGGCAACGATGCCCTCGGTGAAGAAGGGAAGCTTCTTCTCATTGATCTGCGTCGACATCTGCGCATCCGGCAGCTTCTGGATATCGACCTGAATGCCGATCTTGGCGAGGGATTCCTTCACCAGCGCAGACATCGGTTCGGCGGTCGAAGCCTGGCCGACATTGAAGCTAAACGTGGTCGAGAAGCCGTCAGGCATCCCCGCCGCCTTCAGATAGTCTTTGGCCTTCTCGAGGTCGAGCTTCAGCGGTTGCGGAATCGGATAGGCGCCGCTCGATGGCTTGGCATCCGCCCATGTTGCGCCGAACAGTGGCGACCCGCGGCCGAAAAGCGCCGCCTTGAACATGTCGTCGTAGGGCAACGCAAAGGCGATGGCGCGACGCACGTTGACGTTGTCGAAGGGCGGCAGCTGATTGTTCATCGAAACGAAGGTGACGGCATTATACTGTGGCGTGGATATCACCTTCAGCTTGCCCTTTGCCTCGAGCGACTGGACGTCACTCGCCTGCAGATCGATGACGAGATCAGCATCGCCGCGCTCGACCAGGTTAGCGCGTGTCGCCGGCTCCGGCACCGACTGCACGATGACGCGCTTGAAGAACGCCGACTTGTCGACTGTGCCGCGATTCCAGTCGGCGTTGCGGGTCATGGTCACCTGTTCGCCCGGCTTGAACGTTTCGATCTGATAGGCACCGCTGCCGGCCGTGTGTTCCTTCAGCCAGGCTGTCGCCCATGGATCTTCCGCCGTCGCATGTTCCTTGGCGGCCTTGGAGTTGATGATGATCGGATAGACGGTGGCGAGATTGGGCAAGGCTAGCTTGTCCGGTTTCGGCAGCGTCACCTCGATGGTCAAGGGATCGATCACCTTGAACTGATCGGCCGACGTCATCGATCCCGTGAGGAGTTGTGCCTTGCCTAGGACCGGCGCCGTGACCACCCGGTCAAGTGACCATTTGACGTCTTCCGCCGTGACCGGCGAGCCGTCCTGGAACTTGGCGTCCTTGCGCAGGCGAAATGTCATCTTCAACCCGTCCGGGCTGACTTCGTAGGATTCCGCCAACTCCCCCGTGATCTTGCCGAGATCAAACACCCATTTGCCGTTGAGTTGTTTGCGGCCGAAGGAAACCAGCCGGTCGTAGGTGCTCAGACTCACCGCGAAGGCTTCACGGGTCGACCCCGGAATATTCGGATCGAGCGTATTGACGGATGCTCCGGTCACGTAGCGCAACGTTTCGGAACGCGTTTGCGCCTGCACCGATCCGGCGGCCAGTGAAACCGCGATAAAGGCAACCACCGAAAGCAGAGGCCTGGATCCTGTAACGCTCATCTGACTTATTCCCTGTTTTTTTCAAGTCTATTTTTTGAATGAGAACATCAACTTAAAGCAAGGGGTATGCCAACTGGACCCGCCTGTGACGACAAGCATGGTAGGCATGAGCCATGCTTCCAAATGCCATCGAAAGCCGTTCACCGTTCCTCGCCCGTGGCTGGCGTTTGCCGCTCGACGACGGCCTGAGGCACGTCATACGCCCTGAACGAAGCCCAGTGCCGTTCGATGTCCGCGCGAAACAGGCCGCGTGTCAGCCCATGCACGAGCTTCGGCACAGCCGTGGTCATCGCATTGATCGATGAGCCCGAAGCACCAAAGCTCATGGTGGAGGCGATCGCGAACACATGGATGTCCGCGATCCACGGTGCCTCACCGGCGACGCGCTCCATCAGCGCGTAGTCGTCCGCGAGATAAGGAAAGCGCCCGAGGCGCGGGCTGCGCTCGTCCGGCGGCGGCTGGTAGCGGTCGGCCCAGGTCGCGATGTTGGCGGCGCAGTTTCGCAACTCGGGTCGGCCTGCAAAATTCATGTCGATACCCGTACCGCAGATCACGAAGTCGGCTGCGAACACGCCCCTCGGCGTCTGCAATTCGACACCGCGAGCTGCTTCTCCGGCGGCGTCGATCGGCGCGCCCTCTTGCAGATGAAAATTGGCGTGGCGGGCGCAGCGATCATAGGTCGCTTGCGGAAACCACGGAAGGTGAGCCAACGGTAGGGCTGGATCACCTGGATCTCCGCCCTGCGGCAAAACAGATGCACTTCGGCCGCGCCTGCCTCCAGTGCGGCCGCGGCATTGTCAAAGGCCGAGGCGCCGGCGCCGATCACCGCAACCTGTTTGCCGCGCAAGCGCGCGAAGTCGATCGGCCGCGCCGCATGCGCGCAAAGCGACGACGGCAGATGGCGCAGCGGCTCCGGAATGGTCCAGTCGCCCATGCCTTCTTGCCCCGTCGCCAGGACGATCTTCCGCGCAAAGACAATGTCGACGTCGGCAGCGGTCTGTACCTTGGCCGCGAGCAATCCACCGGCCGCAAGCGAGATTTCGATGACGTCGCAACCATTGCGCACCGGCAGGTCCAAGACGCACCTGAACCAGAGCAGATATTCCGCCCAAAGTTCGCGCGAAATCAGGTCGAGATTCCGCCAATCCTCCTCGCCGAAGCGCGCCTCGTGCCAGGACTGATAGGTCAGGCTGGGAATATCAAGATCGGGCCCGGTGAAATGCTTCGGACTGCGTAGCGTATGCATGCGGGCATAGGTGAGCCACGGTCCTTCCTGTCCCTCTTCGGATCTGTCGAGCACAAGGATGTTGCTCACTTGCGAGCGCATCAGCCCAAACGCCGTCGCTAGACCCGATTGCCCGGCGCCCACCACGAGCACGTCCAATGCCGGTCTGTCATCCGGCCCGAGCTTGGGCGTAAGCCACGCGGCGTCCGGATGCGCGGTCTTGGCAAGATCGGCACGAACCTGGGCTTCGAGAGCGATAAGGGCGCTGTTCATGCTGCGAGCCAACCGCCATCGACCACCATCACGGTACCGGTCGTAAAGGAAGACGCATCGCTGGCAAGATGGAGCGCGGCCTCGGCCACTTCCTCCGCCCTGCCAAACCGTTTCATGGCGTGGCGGTTGCGGGATGCTTCGCGCACCGGCTCGGGGTCGGCGTAACGGGCGAAGCTGCGCCGCAGCATCGGCGTGTCGATGGCACCAGGCGCGATCGCGTTGACGCGGATTCCATCCGTGGCGAAATCGAGCGCCATCGTCCGGGTCAGGCTGATGATCGCCCCCTTCGCGGCGATATAGGCGCTGTTGCCCTTGCCGCCGGCGATCGCGAGTTGCGATGCCAGCGTGATGATCGAGCCGCCGCCCTGCCGCTGCATCTCGGGCACCGCAGCGCGTGACCAAAGCCAGGTGCCGCCGACATTGGTACGGAACACCGCGTCCCAATCGGCTGGATCGGTGGTCAGTACCGTCCCCCCGCAGGAAAAGCCAAGCCCGCGCGGTCGCGATCGACCAGCGCGACAAAGGCCCCTTCTTTCGCAAACAGCGCCGCGCTGGCCCGGCCGATGCCGGAGCCGGCGCCGGTCACGATCGCGGTCCGCCCTGTTAGTCTCATGTCAGGTTTCCCTTCGATGCGCCGTCCACCAGGCACTCAAATCGGCAGCGGAATCGGCGCAGCCGAACCGTGCGCGCCAGCCGAACTCCTCTGCCAGACGGGAGACCGAAAGTGGTGCCCGGTCGGCCGGACTATGCAGGTCGACCGTCGTCGCTTCACCGGCATCAGTCAGCCGGCAAATGAAGCCGGAATGCAGCGCGGCCAGTTCCCGACCCCATTGCAGGGCCGACCATTCCACGCCGGTTGAAATGTTGTAGAGCTGATGCTTCGGCTTCGAAGCCTCGATCAGCAATGTCACGGCTTCCGCGACATCCACGGCATAGATCCAGTCCCTGACGCCCGGACGCACCAGAATGGCCTCGCGCCCGTCTTGCAAAGCGGACAGAATCTGCGCCTGCGGGCTTGGCGTATCGCGCACGTCATTGGTCCGCTCCCAGGGGCCGAACACGGCGCTCAGCCGCACGCTGATGACCTCGCATTGCCAGAGATCGGCCAGACGCGCCGCAACTTTCTCGGACGCGAATTTGGTAATGGCGTAGAGCGAGGCCGGATCGCAGGGAGTCGCTTCATCGAGCAGCATGCTCCGGAATGCGCTCGCGCCGTAGGCCGCCGCGGACGACAGATTGATGATGCGTTTGACACCAAAGCGCCGCGCCGCGATCAGGATCGGCGTCTGAGCCAGCAGGTTTACCCGCAGAATGGTCTCGGGATCGCTCGCCTCGCGCTCCGGTCCGGCAGTGATCGCGGCTGCCAGAATGATGGCCTCATAACCCGCGGCAATCACCTCTTCCACGGTCTGACTATCCGTGACATCGCCCTGGATAGCTGTCAGCCGATCCGCGTGAGCGGCAAACTCTTTCCTTGCGCCAGGCGGCAAACCCGCGCGATCGAACAATGTCACCGCATGACCGCGCTCGAGCAGTACTGCGGCGATATTGAGCCCGACGAAACCGGTGCCGCCGAAAGCAAGGATTCTCATCGTTCAATCCGAACACATCGCGGCGGACGGGTCACAACAGCCTCGCGCCGAAATTCTGCTCCGGGTCCATATCTGATACCAATCGGCCAGTCGGCTTCGCCGCCTCGCCTCCCGTGCGCGCCAGGAAGCGCCCGGAGCCCGCTTCGACCGAACGTCTGCCGTCCGTCACGATGATGCGCCCGCGCGATAGGACCGTGACCGGCCAGCCACGCAGCTTACGGCCGGCGAAAGGCGTGTAGCCGGCGAGGTCGTGCATCATCGCGTCGCTCAGCGTGACCTCGCGCTGCGGGTCCCAGATCGCGATATCGGCATCGGCGCCAACCGCAATCGAGCCTTTGCGTGGATGCAAATTGTAGATCTTCGCCGGTGCGGTCGCGGTGAGTTCGACGAATTTTTCGAGCCCCAGCCGGCCGCCGGACACCATGGCGTCAAACAGCAGTGGCAAACGTACTTCCAGGCCCGGCAGACCGTTCGCGATTTGCTTGAAATTGGGATTGGGACCGGCGCGCAGTTTACCGGTTTCGTCGAACCGGTAGGGCGCGTGATCGGACGAAATGGTCTGGAGATCGCCGAGGGCAAGCGCCTGCCACAGCGCTTCCTGGTCGGCGGCGCGGCGCGGCGGCGGGCTGCACATCCATTTGGCGCCGTCCACGCCGGGCTTGTCGAGATCGTCAGCGGTGAGAAAGAGGTATTGCGGGCAGGTCTCCGCGAACACCTTCAGCCCCTGCCCGCGTGCATCGCGGATCACCTTGGCGCCTTCCGCCGTCGACACGTGAAAGATCATGATCGGCTGGTCGATGAGCGCGGCCATGCCGATCAGCCGGTTGAAAGCCTCCGCTTCCGAAACCCGGGCATGGCTGATGGCATGATACTTCGGATCGGTATAGCCGCGCGCCAGCAGCCTTTTCACCATCCATGAAATAATCCCGTGGTTTTCGGCATGAGCACAGAGCATCGCGCCGCCATCGCGCGCCGCGAGCAGAATGTCGAGCAGCGGTTCGTCCTCAATCTTCAGACGATCATAGGTCATGAATATCTTGATCGAGCCATGGCCCTGCTTGATCAGATCAGGCAGATCCGTTTCCAGCGTTTCCTTGGTCGGATCGGCGATGATCATGTGAAAGGCATAGTCGATCACGGCGCCCTTCCTGGCGAGCGCATGATAATCCTCCAGCACCTGCGGCAGTTTCATGCCGACGTGCTGTGCCGCGAACGGGATCACGGTGGTGGTGCCGCCGAAGGCCGCCGAGACGGTAGCGCTCTCGAATGTATCGGCATTCACGATGCCTGCTGCCGAAAGCTGCTCGATATGGGCGTGGCTGTCGACACCACCCGGCAGCACCAGCTTGCCCCGCGCATCGATCTCGCGACGCGCACCCGGCAGCCCGCGGCCGATGGCTGCAATCGTCTCACCGGAAATGGCGACATCGGCCTCAAACACATCGCTCGCGGTCGCAACGCGTCCGCCGCGAATCAGGATGTCGTAGGCGGGCTCGGTCATGGCAAACTCCTCAAGTCTCGGGTCTCGCGTTCACTGGATAAAAGCACAGATCGTGCCGTCAGACTCGCTTGCACTTTCGGAGCAGACAGTGGACCATGCATCACTGGATGGCATGGTCATTGCTTCTATCGCGCCTCTGTCTATGACGGCGCGTCATCCCGCAGGAAAACACCATGTCCCGGCCGCGCATTCTCGTCATCAATCCCAATTCCAACCATCTCGTTACACAAGGGCTGGAGCAAGCCTTGAAGCCGCTTGGCTTTGAGGGCGGACCGGAGATCGTCTGCGAGACGCTGACCGAGGGTCCCTACGGGATCGAGAGCCAGGCCGACGCCGATGGCGTGGCGATGCCGCTGCGCCGCCTCGTCGAAGGCGACAACCATTCGGCCGCCTTCGTCATTGCCTGCTACAGCGATCCGGGTCTGCATGTCTGCCGCGAAGCAACCGATCGGCCCGTGTTCGGCATCGCCGAATGCGGCGTGCTGACGGCGCTCGCGCGCGCTGAATCCTTCGGCGTCATTGCGATCGCGCAGCGCTCTATACGCCGCCATGTCCGTTACCTCAGGCAGATGGGCTTGATGGATCGCCTGACCAGGGAGCGGCCGCTCAACATGAGCGTGGCGGAGACAGCGTCGGGCGAAGGAACGCTCGCGAAGATGATCGAGGTCGGACGCGCGCTCAAGGACGAAGACGGATCCGGCGCCATCGTGATGGGTTGTGCCGGCATGGCGCGTCACCGCCGACCGCTGGAGCAGGCGCTCGGGATTCCCGTGATCGACCCGACCCAGGCAGCGGTGACCATGGCGCTGGGCACGGTACAGTTCTCGCATCACTGACTTTGATCAGACGTTTCGGCCGCTCCGCTGCGCGCGAGCCACTGCTCGTGGCTTTCGCGCGTCAGCGCGAAGGTGTCGCGCTGGGCGGCGTAGAGATTGTCGAACAAGCGCCCGATCGGCCGGTAAACATCAAAATCGACATACATCTTTTCCTGGTCGATCAGACCCTCGCGCGCGTGCAGGCGCAGCACCTCACCAACAAGAAGCTCACGGCCGGGCCCGAAGGCGAGCGCGACATGTTGTCGGCACTCGAGCGCGAAAGGTGCCGCGGCCAATCGCGGCACGGCGATATCGATCGACGGCAATGTCTTTAGCCCCGTCGCCTCTACTTCGCTGTCACCGGAGGGGAAGTCGATCGCGCAGTCGTTCATGGCTGCGGCCAGAGCCTCGTCCACCAAATGCACGACGAACTGCCCGCTGCGGTGGATGTTACGCGTGGCGTCCTTTGGACTGAGATCGGCCTTGTGTTGCAGGCCGAGCACCACGAGCGGCGGATCTTCCGAGAAGACGTTGAAGAAGCTGAACGGTGCCGCGTTGACGCTACCATTCTCGTCGAGCGTCGTGACCAGCGCAATCGGCCTCGGCACGACCACCCCACACAGCAACTTGTACCGGTCGTGCGGATCAAGTTCGCGAAAGGAGATACCGGACATCTAGTTTTCCGGAGGCGGCACCGCGCCGGTGCGGCTGGTGATCAAGCCGTAATGCTCAATGCGGCGGTGGAGGGCGAAATTGAAGATCGTCTTCTTGCCGAAGACGGTGGCGTCAAGATCGCAGGGGTGAACCAACAGTTCGTCCTCTTCGGTCTTGGCCTCGACGACGATCTCGCCGTCCGGATCGACAATCAGGCTGCCGCCGATCAAGGGGTGGCCGTCTTCGACGCCGGCTTTTGCAACGCATACGACCCAGGTCGAGTTCTGGTAGGCGCCGGCCTGCGCGGAGAGCCGGTTGTGGAACAGCCGCGTCTCGGGCCCCTCCTCGCTCTTCTCGGCATTGACCGAGGGCGTGTTGTAGCCGATCAGCACCATCTCGACGCCTTGCAGGCCCATCACGCGATAGGTCTCCGGCCAGCGACGATCGTTGCAGACGGCCATGCCGAAGATGCCGCCAAGAGCGCGCCAGACGTTGAAACCGAGATCGCCGGGCTCGAAGTAGCGCTTCTCCAGATGCTGGAACGCGCGTTCCGTATCGAACTCCGAATGACCGGGCAGATGAATCTTGCGGTACGTGCCGACAATTTTCGCGGACTTGTCGGTGAGGATGCAGGTGTTGAAATGATGCCCATCCGGCGTCAGTTCGGCATAGCCAAAATTCATTGCGATCTTGTGGTGGGCGGCCCGCTCAAACAAAGGCCTTGTCGCCGCATTCGGCATCTCGCGTTCGAACCAGGCGTCGACCTCGGCCTGATCCTCCATGTACCAGCGCGGAAAGAACGTGGTGAGTGCGAGCTCCGGATAGACGATCAAATCGGCGCCCCTCGCCTTGGCTTCATCCATCAGCGCGATCATGCGCTTGACGACGGCTTCGCGACTGTCGGCTTTTTGGATCGGGCCCAACTGGGCGGCGGCAACGTTGATGACGCGCATGGATAACTTTCTGGATGCTTCCATTTAAGGCGGCGCTTGCATGAAAATGAAGCAGTCTGCGGAGCTCGGAGTCCTGTCGGGCTCAATCGAAGTCAGCAGTTAAAGTTTTGGTTCACACGAAGTCAATTCCGGAGACAGTCCGCGTCACGCACGTCAGTTCTGCGTTTCTGCTCGCCACCCGCGACCGACAGTTCTGATGCGGCGACGATCGGCCAACGCAACGAAGCGACAGGTCGTCGTTCGGGCCGCGCGACCATGCCCGATCGCGCGCGTCAAACCCACGACGAATGATCCCGATTCTCGATCGCGTTTTCAGCGATGACCGCGGCGGTGCAACAACCGGCAGCGCAGCCCTCCGCGCTGAAAGGGTTAACGGCCGAAGCGGCCCACCGGTGACCGAGTTCAAATCGCCGTTGTGTTCGGTCGAAATCCGATTATACTGCTATCTCAGCTGCAACCGCTGCTGATTTTATTGTTGGTGACCAAGGCCCGTCTATCTAGGCGGGCCGTCGCCGTTTCAGGGTTTGTGGCGATGACTCGTTCCAATCGGGTTGACCATATTCGCATTACGTCGCACCCGGCACCGGGTGCCAAGCTCAACTTCCCGATCGCCTGGGGCGCAGCCAGCGCGCGCGAACGCGGACCGGTGATTGGTACGGTATCGCGCCCGCCCGACCGCAACGTGATCGGTACTCATGGCGGCTCCTACTCGGTCTATCGCGCGCTCGCCGTCTCATCCGGCGCGCTCGACCCCGTCCGGCGCCCGGATCTCACCAATACCCACCCTGCTGAAACGATCGGGCCGTTTCCGCAATGGGCCGAGCCGCAGCGGATCGTCTCGCTCGATCCATGGGGACATCTCGCCGCGGAAAACTTCGCGAACGAGATCGCCGAAGGCATCGACATCCGTCCGAGTATTGCCATCACACGCGCCCGTCTTGATCTGCCCGAACTGCAAGCAGCGATCGAAGCCGGACGGCTCAAGCAGGATGGCGAGGTCGTGCATAAGAATGGCAGCGTCTCCGTGGTCAAGATTGCGATCGACCCGGTCTGGCATCTGCCCGGCCTGGCGGCGCGCTTCGCAGCCACCGAGAACAATCTGCGCCGACAATTGTTCGAGCAGACCGCAGGCATGTTTCCGGAACTGGTGACGCGGCCCGACCTGCAGGTGTTTCTGCCGCCGATCGGCGGCACCACAGCCTACCTGTTCGGCGACGTTGCCAAACTGCCAGACCACCGCACCAAGATAACGTGCCGTGTGCATGACGAATGCAACGGTTCCGACGTGTTTGGCTCGGACATCTGCACCTGCCGTCCCTATCTGATTCACGGCATAGAGGAATGCGCGCGCGCAGGCCAAACCGGCGGGCTCGGCATCGTCATCTACAATCGCAAGGAAGGCCGCGCGCTCGGCGAGGTCACGAAGTTTCTGGTCTATAACGCCCGCAAGCGTCAGGAAGGCGGCGATGCCGCAGCCCAGTATTTCGAGCGCACCGAATGTGTCGCCGGCGTGCAGGACGCCCGATTCCAGCAACTGATGCCGGATGTGGTGCACTGGCTCGGCCTGAAGCGAATCGACCGCTTCGTTTCCATGAGCGACATGAAGCACGATGCGCTGACCGGCCAGGGCATCGAAATCGTCGAGCGCATGCCGATTCCTGATAATCTTGTGCCTGCCGATGCGCATGTGGAAATCGCGGCAAAGAAAGCCGCGGGTTACTACACGCCCGAGCCGCAGCAAGACCCGCTCAACCCGGTCGGCCGTTCGCTCGAAAAATATTGAGAGAGGCGGCTGCCTTGTCCCTTGCAAATCCGGAGACGTCAGCCGCTTTGACGTTGTTAAGTGCGAAGGCGGTCCGCGAGCGCGCGCATCGCATGCTCGCGGTCGGCCTTGAAGGCAAGCTTCCGAACTTCCGCGTCGACCTCGATCGCATGGACTGCGCCGTCGATCTGGTGCTGGAAACGATGCGCAGGGCCTATCCTTCGTTGGACGTGCCGTTTCATTCGCGCTGGCGACACTTCGTCACCAATGGGGATGATCGTTGGGCTGCTGTCGCCGACCGGGCCGGCTGGCTCGATCGGGCGGCCCGCGCCCGGGCTGAATTCGATCTGGCCATCGTCAGCGTCTTCCTCGATGCCGGCGCCGGTCCATCGTGGCGCTACCACGATCCAAAAACCGGATCAGCCATCGGCCGTTCGGAAGGATTGGGACTGGCCAGCCTTGCCATGTTCGCGGGCGGCGCATTCTCGGCTGCCCCCCTTGAGCCCTTGCGAGTCGATGCCGACGTGCTCGCGAATTTCACCGTTGCCGACCTCGAGCGCGGCATGCAGATCTCGGATGTCAATCCGCTGGTCGGGATGGACGGCCGCGCCGACCTGTTGCGTCGCCTGGGCCTGCTGGTGGTCTCGAAACCGGACGTATTCGGCAGCCGCGATACGCCGCGGCCCGGCGGCCTGTTCGACCGACTTGCGATGCTGGCAGACGGTCGAAAGCTGCCCGCTCCAACGATTTTAGCGGAATTGCTGCAACAACTCGGGCCGATCTGGCCATCGCGGCTGACGCTGGGAGGGATCGAACTCGGCGATTGCTGGAGGCATCCGGCGTTGACGACCGCGGATGCTACCAGCGGCTTGATGCCGCTGCACAAGCTCTCGCAATGGCTGGCGTATTCCCTCATCGAACCGCTACAGACATCTGACATCAGCGTGACCGATATCGATGGCCTTACCGGCCTTGCCGAATATCGCAATGGCGGGCTGTTCGTCGATACCGGCGTGATCGCGTTTCGCGATGCGGCAGCAGCCCAGCAAGAACACGAGGTAGCGTCACCGCTTGTCGTGGAATGGCGCGCGCTGACGGTGGCGCTGCTCGACCGCGTCGCTGATGGTTTGCGGCACCGGCTCGGGCGCGATGCCACGTCGATGCCGCTGGCGAAAATCCTCGAGGGCGGCACGTGGGCTGCGGGCCGACGGCTGGCGCGCGAACGCCGTCCAGACGCGTCGCCTCCAGTGAAAGTCGTCAGCGACGGCACGGTTTTCTAGATTCGGGGTCAGAGACATGGACGGCGTTACGATCGTTAACCACCCGCTGGTGCAGCACAAGCTGACGCTACTGCGGAAGAAAGACATTTCAACCAAGTCGTTTCGCGAACTCCTCAAGGAGATCGGGATGCTGCTTTGTTACGAGATAACCCGTGACCTGCCACTGGCCGATGTCGAAATCGAAACGCCGCTTGCGCATATGAAGTCGCCGCAGATCGCGGGCAAGAAGTTGGTGTTCGCGCCCGTGCTGCGTGCCGGCATGACCTTCGCGGAAGGCATGCTTGATCTGGTGCCGACCGCACGGATCGCTCATATCGGCCTTTACCGCGAACCGGAAACCTTCGTTGCAGTGGAATATTTCTTCAAGGCGCCGAGCGATCTGCACGAGCGGCTGGTGATCGTGATCTCGCCGGTGCTGGCAACGGCGAACTCCGCCGTCGCCGCGGTCGACCGGCTGAAGGAGCGCGGTGCGAACGACATTCGACTGGTGTGTCTTATTGGCGCGCCGGAAGGCGTTGAGCGCATGCGCGGCATTCACCCGGACGTTCCGATCTGGCTCGCGGCGATCGACCAGGGGCTGGACGGCAACGCCTACATTCTGCCAGGTCTCGGCGACGCCGGCGACCGTGCCTATGGCACGAAGTAGGTTAGCGAGCTGCAGCACAGGATCAGTGAGTTGGTCCCGGCTGTTCCGGCAACGCCTTGGGAATGACACGCCACCCACTGACCGCCTTCGGTCGACCGCAGCTCCGGCTCTTCCGTCCGGCAGCGATCGAACACGAATGGACACCTTGTGTGGAAGCGGCAACCGCTGGTCACGGCTGATCCCACAATCGGGATGATCGAGCGTGATATTCTGCTAGGAGCCTGTCCAGATAGGCATTGCGGCCGATTATTTGCAGAGTAGCCGGGTCAGGCGGCGTTTACGAGGGTGAACAGCTTCAGGAGATTGTGGGCGGTGCAGATCATAGCCCACTCGGCACGCACTTTGTCGACGCCCCGCAACAGGAACTGGCGGAAGCCGCGCGCCTGTTTGATCTGTCCGAACACCGGTTCCACCACCTGCTTTCGCAATCGATAGGGCGTTTCGAAGCCGCCATCGTCGATCTTCTTTCGCATCCGTTGGGTCAGCGGTCCGCCAGTTTTTCCGTTCGCGGCTGTCGGGTGCTTGGCGCGTCCGGGCGCGACATAGCCGTCGATACCGTGTGCTTCGAGCGCCTCGAGATTGGATTCGCTGCAGTAGCCGGAGTCCGCTGAGGCCTGCTCCGGCTTGCGGCCGAGATTGTTCTCGATGGCCTTGATCAGGGGCACCAGCTGGCCCTGATCGCTGCCGCACTGCGTCAGTTCGTGCGCGACAATGATCTGGGCGCCCGCGTCGACGGCGGCCTGTGCATTATAGGCTTGGACGAAGCCATCCTTCGACTTCATGATGCGGCTTTCCGGATCGGTGAAGTTGCGTTGCGACTTGGGATCAGGTTGGTCCGATGGCGCCGCCGCCGGTTTGCCCGGCTTCTTGCGGCCTTCGGCTTGGCGCTGCTGTTCCTTTTCGGCCTCGATGCGACGCTCTTCCTCCGCCGCCAGCCTGGCGTCGGCCTCCAGCGCTGCCATTGCCTGCTGGATCTTCGCCAGCCGCTTCTCCTTGTCGCCAGCCCAATCCGGCATCTCGTCGCCGCGCTTGTCTTTGCCGAAAGTCTCGTCCTCCTGGGCATCCGCCGCCTCGGCGGCCGCCAGCATGCGAGCGACCTCGGCTTTCAATTCCGCCTCGCGTTTCTTCATGCGCT
>WNFC01011094.1_pt1 | contig 14990 bp, 13 predicted proteins | sample 5400541 | NCBI WGS metagenome assembly WNFC01 (sample SAMN13153342, study PRJNA577476) | soil metagenome | isolation source: 120 cm saprolite under Douglas fir tree site 2 hole 2 replicate 1 | place: USA:California | collected 2015-04-18
CACGCTGATCGAGCTCGGCGAGCACGACGTCGCGGCGAAACTCGATGCCCTCCGCACCTTCTTTGGCGAGAACGTCGAAATGGACCGCCGCTACAGCAGCGTCCCTCTGAGGATGAGCAGCGCCACCGTGAAGTAAATGCACAGTCCCGTCACGTCGACCAGTGTCGCGACGAACGGGGCCGAGCTGGTGGCAGGGTCGAATCCGAGTTTGCGCAGAATAAACGGCAGCATGCTGCCCGCGAGCGTCCCGAACGTCACTACGCCGATCAGCGCCGCCCACACCGTGAAGGCCACCAGCATGAAGTGCTTGCCGTATTCGGTGAAGTGCAATTTCTCCCACAGCACGATGCGAATGAATCCAATGGCCCCCAGCAGCGATCCGAGGACCACGCCGGAGAGAATCTCGCGCCGGAAGACTTTGAACCAGTCGCGCAGCCTCAGCTCGCGCAGTGCGAGGGATCGGATGATCAATGATGTCGCTTGCGAGCCGGAGTTGCCGCCGCTGCTGATGATCAGCGGCACGAAGAGCGCCAGCACGACGGCGTGAGCGATCTCTCCTTCGAAGTAGGTCATGGCCGTGGCCGTCAGCATTTCGCCGAGAAAGAGCGCGGAAAGCCAGCCCGCGCGTTTTCGAATCATGGAGAACACGTCGACATTCAGATACGGGGCATCGAGAGCTTCCATGCCGCCGATTTTCTGGATATCTTCGGTCGCCTCCTGTTCCGCGACGTCGAGGACGTCATCGACGGTGATGATGCCAAGCATGTGGCCATCGGCATCAGTGACAGGCAATGCCAGCCGATCGTAGCGCTCGAATGCCGAAAGAACTTCCTCGCGATCGTCGGTGGCGAACACCGAGACCATCGGCGGATCCTTGATTTCCATCACGCGCGTCTGTGGCTCGGCAAGCACGAGGGACGACAAACGGATGTCTTCGACCAGTTTCCCGCGCTCGTCGACGATATAGACGACGTTGATCGTTTCCATTTCGCGGCCGGTCTTGCGAATGTGCTCGAGTGCCTCGCCGGCCCGCATTTTCGGATCGATGGTCACGTACCGCGGCGTCATGTACCGGCCGGCGGTTTCGTCGGGATATCCGAGGAGCCAGCGGGTGTTTTTCAGGTCATCGGGCGACAACGTCGTCAGCAGTCTGCGAGTGACCTCGGCCGGCATCTCTTCCAGCAGGCGGGTGCGGTCATCGGGGGGCAAGGTCTGCAGGACCGAGCGCACCTGCTCGTTGGTCAGCGACGCGATCAGATCTTCCTGATGGTCCGGTGGAAGATACGAAAATACCTCGGCTGCCTGATCTTTCGGCAGCACGCGGAAGACGAAGGCCTCTTCTTCCGCCGGCAGAGCGATGATCAGATCGGCAACGTCCGAGGGGTTGAGCTCACGAATGCGGTCGCGTAGCTCGTCCCAGCTCCGGCGCTGGATGATTTCACGTAGCGCGTTGCCGACTTCGATGGTGTCCAGCATGAGGCACGCCCCCCTGCGCGAGATTAAGCGATAATTACAGGCAATCGTACCGATGTCGGCCAATGGCGCTGCTAGAAATTGAGCTTCTGGGTGATCTGCAAATGCGGTCCGCGACCGGATCGCTGTTCACTATTTCCGCAAAAAAATCGCAGGCACTGCTCGCATACCTCGGCGTCAAGCCGTCGCAGCGCGTGTCGCGCGAGAAGATTGCATCGCTTCTGTGGAGCAGCACCGGTCCGGATCAGGCGCGGCAGAGTCTACGGCAAACTCTCTCCACATTGCGCAAGGAGCTTGGGCAGCTTTCCGCGACCGACAAGATTCTGATCGAAGAAAACGATCTGCTGGGGTTGGACGACTCGCTGGTCGAGTGTGACGTGGCAGCCTTCGAACCGCTGGTGGCTGCCGGGACGGAGGAATCGCTCAGCAAGGCATCGCAGCTTTATCGCGGCGATTTCCTCGACGGCTTCCAGATCAATGAGGAGCGTTTCGACCAGTGGGTGATCGCGGAGCGCGATCGATTGCATCGGATGGCGCTGCGGGCGCATATGCAACTGCTCGAGCTTCAATCGCGCCGCGGTGCCGTCGACGATGCCATCGCCACCGCCCAACGCTCGCTGCGCATCGACATTCTCCAGGAGCCGATGCACCGGTCGCTCATGAGGCTCTACATGCAGAGCGGCGATCTCGTGAATGCCCTGCAGCAGTACGAAGCGGCCGCGAAAGTTCTCAAACGAGAGCTGCGCATCGAGCCGGACGCCGAAACGAAGGCCCTGCACCGCGAGATCGTGAACTTGCGCGCGAAGACGAGCTCCCAGGCAGCATCAGCGGAAGAGCTTCGAAAGAACATCCTGGTGGTCGAGGACAACGTTCTCAATCGCGAGCTGACCAACGCGGTGCTGAAGGCTGCCGGTTACAACGTGATGATCGCGAAGGATGGCGCCGAGGCGCTGATGACGATCGGACGGGAGAGAGTCGATCTTCTGTTGCTCGACGTCGATCTTCCGTTCATCGATGGCCACAGCCTGCTGAAGGCGATTCGCGAGAACGGCCTCGAGATACCCGCAATCTTCATCTCCGGACTGCCCGGCGATGAGGTGGAGATCAAGGCCTTCGAGATCGGGGCGGCTGATTTCATCCGCAAACCTGTGAAAAATAACGTCCTTCTGGCGCGAGTCTCGAAGGTCCTCACCGCTAGTTGAGCTTGTCAGCGTCCGCATACGAACCTAGATTGCGGACATGAAACTCCTCATCGTCGAAGACAATCCGCTCATCGCCGCCGCCATCGAGAAAGCGGGCGAACGTCTCAACCTGCAGGCCGATGTTGCGACCGACGGATGGGATGCCATCGAGAAGCTGCAGAATGGGGAGTACAGCGCCATCGTCATCGATACCGAAGTCCCGCGCCACAGCGGATACGGAGTGATCACCTATCTTCGCGAAGAAGTTGGCGATCATCTCGATAACGTGGTTCTGATGACCAGCTCCGATCGCGAGGAAGTGCGGCACCGCACCTGCGAGAGCCTCCGCGTCATCGGCAGAACCGAGGAGATCGAGGAGATCGTGGCGGTGCTGTCACCCCGAGCGTGAGCGAGGGGCCCGGAGGGGCGGAAGGCACGCGAATGGGCCAGATTAATCGCGCCGTCCGCCCCTCCGGGCCCCTCGCTAAACGCTCGGGGTGACAGTTAGCCAGTCGTCGCGCTGCCGCCGAAACGGAATCGCCAGCAACTTTTCCAGAGTCAACTCCTCGGGATCTGTCCACGCGGGGACGCCGATCGTCGTCTGGGGTACGTCGTAAACGAACGTGCGGTGCAACATGTCCCAGCACGTGAAGAGGCTCGACCAGTTGCTCTGCGTCAACGCCTCAACCTCCGAATGATGGATGCCGTGCATTCGCGGTGTAACAATAAATAGCACTAATTTTCGTTCAACATTTCTCGGTAGCCGCAGGTTCGAGTGGTGAAAAAGAATCGAGATCAGGAGCAGTCGCTGCCACCACTCGAGCGCGTCGCGATCCACGCCCAGGATGCGGACCTGTGCGGCGCGGAAAAACGCGGCCAGGCCCATCTCGCCGAAGTGGAACCTGACGGCGGTGAAAACGTCGAGATCGCGATCGATGTGATGCACGAGATGAAATCGCCAAAGCGGCTGCGCGGCGTGATTCAGCCAGTGCCACCACCACAGGGTGTAATCGAGCAGCAGGATGCCGGCGAGGAAGCGAATCGGGCGCGGCAACGAAACGCGATGCAGCAAGCCGAGTCTCCGCTGCGTCGTCGATCGAAGGATCGGCTCGACGAGCGGCTTCTGCAGCGCCGCGGTGATGATGGCAGTCAATCCCGCCATCGCGAGATTGCGTCCCACCCGCCGCCCTCCCAGCTCGACGCGCGGCCGTAGCGGACGGCGTCGCTCGGCGATCGCGATGGCGATGAACGCGCCGCCGAGGAGCGCGGGCGTCAGCCACTTTTTCATGTTCGCGCCGCGCGCAGAATGGCTTCGGCGGAACGCACGATGTCGTCTGCGGTCGTCGCCCAGTTCGACACTGAGATTCGCATCGCGGCCATTCCGTGCCACGTCGTGCCCGCCATCCAGCATGTTCCGTCCTGCTGTGCGCGGGTGATCACGCGGCGAGTGGTGTCATCATCCTCGCCGAAACGCACCAGCACCTGATTCAGCACGATGTCGTTGAGAACGCGAACGCCGGCCTGCGAGCGAAGCACGTCGCCCATCTGTCGGGCTCGCGCGCAGAGGCGATCGACGAGCGACTCGACCCCCAAACGGCCAAGCGATCGCAATGTAGCGTAGACAGTGATGCCTCGGCCGCGTCGCGAAAATTCGGGAACCCAGTCTAAGGGATCGCGCTCCGCGCCGGCGGTCTGCTCGAGATATTCGGCGGTCACGGTCATCGACGCGCGATGCGCGGCTGAATCGCGCACGATCACGACGCCGTTGTCGTACGGCACATTCAACCATTTGTGCGCGTCGGTGGCCCACGAATCCGCGAGCTCCACGCCATCGAGCAACGACCGGCGATCGCGGCTGGCGCGGCCCCACAATCCGAAAGCGCCATCGATGTGTAGCCACGCGCCGCGCTCGCGCGTGATCGTCGCGATCTCGCGAAGTGGATCGACGGAACCGGTGTTCACATTGCCGGCCTGCGCGCAGACGATGGTCGGGCCTTTGACGTCCGCGATCGCTTTGCGCAACGCGTCAGGCCGCATGCGGCCCTGCGCGTCGGTTTCGATCAACCGAAGCTTCTTCGTTCCGAAGCCCAGCATGCGCAGCGCGGCGTAGATGGTGATGTGCGCTTCGGCGCTGACGATGACGATCACTTCCGGCGCGCCGGTCATCCCCTGCTCCTCCACGTTGTAGCCGGCGCGGCGCAGGACCGCATCGCGGCCAGCAGCCAGCGCAGTGAAATTCGCCATCCCACAGCCGGTCACGAATCCGACGCTCGCGGTGCTTGGAAGATCGAAAAGATCGAGAAGCCATTCGCTCGCGATCTCTTCGATCACCGACACCACTGGCGACGTGACGAAGATTCCCGAGTTCTGATCCCACGCGCTCGTGATCCAATCGGCTGCCAGAGCGACCGGCAGCGATCCGCCGATCACGAATCCGAAGTATCGCGGTCCGGCGCTTGCCACCGCACCGCGATCGCCGGCGCCGGCGAGAATGTCGAGCACGCGCTTCGGGTCCTCGCCTTCTTCCGACAGCGGCGCGCGCAGGACGCCGAGGAGCTCTTCGCGGCCGGCGCGGGCGCCGACGTGGCGCTCGGGCAGCGCCCCGAGAAAACGCAACGCGTGGTCGTGCGCGCGCTGCAAAAGGTCTTCATCGATGATCTGCTGCATACTCGCTCCATGTACACGATCACTATCGATAAGTCGAGGCTCGACGTCGACATGATCCATCGCTACCTGAGCGAAGAATCGTATTGGGCGAAGAACATTCCACGCGAGCTGGTGGAGCGATCGATCGAGAACTCACTCTGTTTCGGCGCATTCGACGGCCGCCGGCAGATCGGATTCGCGCGCGTCGTCACCGATTACGCAGCCTTCGCGTACGTCGGCGACGTCTTTGTTCTGCCTTCACATCGCGGACGCGGAGTCTCCAGGCAACTCATGCAGGCCGTTCGCGATCATCCCGATCTGCAACAGCTTCGGCGATGGCATCTCCTGACGCGTGACGCGCACAAGCTTTACGAGCAGGTTGGATTTCAGCCTCTCGAGACACCGGAGTGGCATATGGAAATTTCTGTGAAAAATCCGTATGGATGACCCCTCACCCGGTCCCGCTCCGCGGGACCACCCTCTCCCCAGGGAGAGGGTTCTCGCGAAGGGCCGGGGTGAGGGGTTACACACGCGCGGCCAGCAGGCTCGTGAGCGCGCTCTTCATCGCCTCGAGCTTGACCGGCTTGCGCAGCAGTTCATCGGCCTCGAACTGCCGCGCCGTGGCGTCCATCGGCGCCTCAGTCGTGTAAATGCCGGTCATCAGAATGACTTTGACCGACGCGGTTTCCTGATTCGATTTGATCAACTGGCAAAGCTCGCGGCCATCCATCTTCGGCATGGAGGCGTCTGCGATGACCACGTCCGGTTTTTCCGCCATCGCCAGACGAAGGCCCTCCAGGCCGTCGACGGCGGTGTGCACATCGAATCCACTCTTGCCGAGGTTCTCGCGCCACAGCGACCGCAGGGCGGGATCGTGATGCACGAACAGAATTCGCGCTTTTTTCTCTTCTGCAGCGGTCACGGGAACCGTGCCAGGCGACGTAATGCGCCGCAGTACTTCGTTCGCCTGCTCCGCAAACTGCAGCACTTCTGCGCGCGCGCGCTGCTCGTCCGGCTCAGGCGTGGGCGGGGGTGGCTCGGGCGGCGGGGGCGGGGGGACGGCGCGGAGGGCGGCGATTTCCTGCTCGGCGCCTCGCAGTTTTTCCTGCAGTCCGTCGCGCGACTGGCGCTCACCGTCGAGCTTCTGTTGCAGCGCGCTGATCTTGATCGCCAGGTTGCGAGCTTCGGCACGGGCAGCTTCCCGCTCTTCGATCGCCTTCCCGATGTCGGACTCGTGATCGGTGGCGATGTGATTCACGATCGTCTGTAGCTTCTCACTCCATTCCGCTTCGACTTTCTCGCGAACCGCCTTTTCGTCGACGCCTTGCGATTGCAGGCTTCTCATTTGCTCTTCGAGCCGTTGCCGTTTCAGCCGCTCGGCCTCCAGCTCATGCGTCACTTGATCGTCGCGCTGCAAAAGACCGAGGCGGCCATCGCGCGCGCTTTCGAGCTGGCGTTCCAGATCCTGGATTTTGAGGTTGGCAGCACGCGATTCAGCACGGGCGGCCTCACGAGCGGCGATCGAATCGCCAATGTCGTTTTCGTGGTCGACCGTCAGCTCCGTGACGATCTTCTGGAGCTTGGCGCTCCACTCCGATTCGAGGGACGAGCGCTTGGCAGCAGCGTCCTGCTGTGCTTCATCGAGCTGCTGGCGCAATTCGTTGAGTCGAGTGTTCAGCAAAAGCGCTTCGTCTTGTGCTGCCTCACGCGTCGTGATGACCTCCGCGATTTTGGTCTCGTGATCCGCCGAAAGCCGCCGTAGATCGCCATGAAAGCGCTGGCGCTCCTCGTCGAGCTGACCGGTCAACTCCTGGCTGGCGCTCAAGAGCTGTTGCGCGTGCGTCCGCGCTTCACCGAGTTGTTCCTGCAGTTCGACGACGCGCGCGTTCAACCGTCGGATTTCGACTTGCACTGAGCCGAGCTCACCGCTCTGAGCAGCGGCATTCTTTCGCGCCTGTTCGAGCTGCTGCTCCAGCTCGCTGTTGCGCACGCTCAGCTTGCGGGCCTCGGACTGCACCGCGCCGACCTCGCGGGTATGCGCTTCCGACGTCTGCTGCACCTTGGTGCTCCATTCGGCCTGGACTGCGGAGCGCAGCGAGGCCTTTTCGACTTCAGCCTTCTGACGTGTTTCTTCGACCTCGCGTCGCGATCGCTGCTGTTCGGTGCGCAGGCCATCGAGCTCATGCGATGCGGACGCCAGTCGCTTGTTCAGATCGGCAAGCTGGGATTCGAGTTTGCGGCGATCCGCCGCCTGTGCCTCTGCGGCTTGCTTCAGCGTGGCGGTGCTCTGGCGTTCGCGCTCGATCTGCGCGCGAAGCTCGTCGTTTGACGATCGCGTGCGCTGGATTTCTTCGAGCGCTTTTCCGGCCGCGCGCTGCACGTGCTGGTTCTCGGCTTCCCACTTTTCGCGCGCTTCCCGCTCGCGGCGCCCGGTTTCGTCTGCCTCCGCCTTCCGCAACCGTTCCTGCTCATCGGCGGCGGCATGGGCTTCTGCAAGCTCGGATTCAGCACGATCGACTTGCTGGCGGAGCCCGGCCAGCGCTTTGGCGCGTGACTCAACCTCGCCTTGCAGCTCATCGATGCGATGCTGTGCTTCGGCAATATCGGGTGCGACCGGCGGTCGGCGCTCACGCGGCCGAAGCGATTCGAAAACGATCACTCCCACGATGAGTGCGGCAACGTAGCGGCGCAGAGGATCGACGTTCGGCAGCCCAATGGCCAAGGCACCGCTGAGACCAGCGACCAATAGGAAGAGTGCGATCGCCCGCGCAACGGCGAGCACCAGCCGCCGCATCATGCGCGGGCGCGGCGATCCGTCTTCAGGCATTATGGGTCTCGTCTTGCCGACTGTGGTGTCGTGCTAGTGTAGCCGATTTCATCACCGGAATCTTTCGCCCACAGGAGCGTTAAATCACGGCGTGACCGAGAGAAAGACTCGCGAAGTCCGTATCGGCAGCGTTCGCATCGGGGCCGGCCATCCGATCGCCGTGCAGTCGATGACCGCCACCCGTACGCAGGACATCGAGGCCACCGTGCGGCAGGTCGAGCTGCTGGAGGCCGCCGGCGCGGATGTCATCCGCATCGCGATCGATACCGCGAGGGACGTGGCCGCGCTCGCTGAGGTTCGGAAAGCCCGTCCGAAGGCCAATCTGGTCGTCGACCTCCAGGAAAACTACCGGCTCGCCGAAAAAGTCGCGCCGTTTGTTCAGAAACTTCGTTACAACCCCGGACACCTGCATCACATCGAACGCGAGAAGCCGATTCGCGAGAAGGTGCGGTATCTGGTCGACCTCGCGCGCCAGTATGGGTGCGCCATGCGCATCGGCGTCAACTGCGGGTCGGTCGATCCGGCGAAACTCGATCGCTACTCGAAAGAGGATTCGATCACACCGATGGTCGAGTCGGCGCTGGAGCACAGCGCGATGCTCGATGATCTCGGATTCGATCAGTACTGCGTGTCGCTCAAAGATTCCGATCCGAACAAAGTGATCGACGCCAACATCCGCTTCGCCGAAGCGCGTCCCGATGTCCCGCTGCACCTCGGAGTGACAGAAGCGGGCATGCCTCCGGACGGCGTGATCAAGACCCGCATCGCATTCGAGCAACTCATCACCCGCGGCATCGGCGACACCATCCGCGTTTCGCTGACACTTCCATTTGAACGTAAAGGCGACGAGGTCATCGCCGGCCACCAGATTCTCGACGACATCGCGAGCGGCCGCTTCCGCTCCGTTCCGCGCTTCGAGCACAAAGGACTGAACATCATCAGTTGTCCGTCGTGCTCGCGCGTCGAGAACGAGGCCTTCATCGACCTTGCGCAGAACGTGCGGAGCATGACCGAGTACGCAAAGCAGCACGACATCACGATCGCGGTCATGGGTTGTCGCGTAAACGGCCCCGGCGAAACGGACGATGCGGATCTCGGCATGTGGTGCGCGCCGAGCTTTGTGAATCTGAAGCGCGGCCCGCAAACTCTCGGTCAGTTCACGTACGACGAAATCCTCGGGCGTTTGCGCATCGAGCTGGATAAACTGATCGAGGAAAAAAGTGAGGCGTCATTCTGAGCGCAGCGAAGAATCTCGAGCTACGCTGCCGGAGATCCTTCGATGTCTTCGCGGCTCAGGATGACAGGCAACGATGAAACGTCTCCCCTACCTGCTGATCGCTCTCGGAGTCATCGCCATCGATGCCTGGACCAAGTCGCTGGTCAGCACCCACATCGACATGCACGATGCGATCTCGCTGGTCCCGAATCTGTTTCAGCTCGTGCACGTGCGCAACACCGGCGCGGCCTTCGGCATCGGCGCCAACGCGCAGTCGAAAATTGTCCCGCTGCTGCTCAACATCGGCGCGATCGGCGTTTTCTTCGTGGTGGTCGCTTATGCCTTTCGCACGGCAGTGACCGATCGTCTCCTGCAAACCGGCCTGCATCTGATCCTCGGCGGGGCCATTGGAAATCTGATCGATCGCTTCCGGCTCGGCTACGTCGTCGATTTTCTCGACGTCTACGTGAACTGGGCCGGCCAGCCGCATCACTGGCCGGCGTTCAACGTGGCCGACTCCGCGATCTGCATCGGAATCGGCCTGCTCTTCCTCGATATGCGCAAGAAGCCCGAAGAGCACGTGGCGACGGCCTAACTCATTCCACTTTTCCGCCATTCATCCCCGTGAGCTTGTCCTGACGCAGGGCTGCAGCTCCGAGCAATCCACCCATTCCCATCTCCACCTCGGCTTGTCCGAGGATGATGCGGGCCTGCTTTTCGCGGGAGGCTTGCGCTTCGCGCGACATGGCATCCTGTAGCGCATCGGGAATGATCACGTCGCGCATCTCGACCGATTGCACGCTCACGCCCCACGGATTGCAACGCTGATCGATGAGGTCCTGCAACTGCTCCTCGATCCGCTCGCGTCCGCGAAGAAGATCGGTCAGGCCGGTGCGGCCGATGATGTCGCGCAGCGCAGTCTGCGCGGCCCAGCTCACCGCTTCCTTGTACTCCTGCACTTCCAGCGCTGCTTTCTCGGCGTCGTACACCATCCAGAACAGCACAGCGTCAACGTTGACCGGAACGGTATCGGAGGTCAGGGTCTGTTCGGCGGCGAAACTGGTGGTGATGACGCGCTGATCGATCCACGTCGACACGCTGTCGATCAGCGGCACGACCCAGAAGAGTCCCGGCCCGCGCAGTCCGACAAATTTTCCAAGGCGCAGGATGACGCCCTTTTCCCACTGCTTTGCGATTTTCGGCGACATGGCCAGGATCCCTACGAGAATCAAACTGCCGAGGAACCACAGCGGATTGTTTCGGCGGATGGCCAGGACGAGCCCTGGTGATGCCACGATGATGAACATCAACACCGCGACGACGTTCACGCGCGGACTCCAGGCAATCTGCTGCGTTTTCGAAGTAGCCAGTGCGTTAACCATGATTCATTCTCCTTCCCTGATGCGGCGCGCGAGAACGCGAACGATCTCGCGCGGTTTGTAGCCCAGTGAGGTGGCCTCGGTCAGGAACCGATCGATGGCCTGCCGAAGCCGGCGCTCGCGATGTGGCGCGTGCGTCTTCTCCGGAACGCCTTCGGCGACGAATGTCCCCACGCCGCGTTTGGTGGTCAGCACGCCCTCGCGCTCGAGGGCCAGGTAAACGCGGGCGACGGTGTTAGCGTTTACGCGCAAATCGACCGCGAGTTGCCGAACTGTAGGTAACTGTTGCCCGGGCTCGATGTTGCCGGTCGCGATGCCCAGGCGGATCCCCCGCTCGAGCTGGGCGTACAAGGGGGTTGGATCCTTGGAATCGATCGAAATGAGCCCGCGTATCATTGTACTAATAGTTTAGTACAACTGCACGAAATGTCAAGCAGGGCTGTTACGATGCTGTCGCCGGTGATGGCTTCGTTCTACCTCGCTCTGCTTGTAGTCGCGCTCGGCGGGACCCTCGTCAGCCTCGCGCTGCTGAGCCGCTATACGCGGTCAGGCCAGCCGCCCTGGAAGGTGGAACCCGCCGCTCTCGGAAAGCCGGGCACGATTCTCGTCGTGAGCAGCATTCTCGGGCTGTATCTCGAGCTGCTGCTCATCCGCTGGATCTCCAGCGAGATCCGCATCTTCGCCTACTTCAAGAACTTCGTCCTGGTGGCCTGCTTTCTCGGATTCGGCGTCGGCTGCTATCTCTGCCGGCGCGCGATTTCCATCGCTGCGCTGATCGTTCCCCTGCTCTTCATCGCGGCCGTGATCCGCCTACCGATCGCCGCTCTGCGCCGGCTCATCGATGCCCTCCCCGTGCTGCTCGGCGCGACCTCGGACATGTACATCTGGGGCGTGGGATCGATGAAGCTCTCCGCTGCCGCCCTTCCCGGCCTGCTGGTGGCTGCGATCGTCACTCTGCCGTTGTTCGCGCTGACCGCCATCGTCTTCATTCCGATCGGCCAGATGGTGGGATGGGTTCTCGAAACCGCGCCGAACGGCGTCCGCGCCTACACCATCAATGTGATCGCCAGCCTTGCCGGCATTGCCCTCTACACCGCGCTTTGCTTTGCCTCGCAGCCGCCGGCGGTCTGGTACCTGATCGCCGGCGCGATGGGCGTGATCCTCTTCGCCAGAGTGCCGCGCGCCGCACTCGTTGTCGCGATCACCTTCCTCATTCTCATCGCTCTGGTCACACTACCGCGCCGGCCGGAGGAAGAGGTGTATTGGTCGCCCTACCAGAAGTTGTCGCTCGAGCCGTTGCGCATCGACGGCGAGCGCGTGGGCTGGCACCTGCAGACCAACAACAGCTGGCACCAGAAGATCATCGATCTCTCGCCGGCGTTCGTGGCCGCGCACCCGCGGCTATTCACCGCGGTGCCGATCGAACTGAACGCCTACAACCTGCCGTACCGATTTGCGCCGCAGCCGCGACGCGTGCTGATCCTCGGCGCGGGCATGGGAAACGATGTGGCGGCCGCTTTGCGCAACGGAGCTGCCGCGGTGACCGCGGTGGAGATCGATCCGCTGATCGTGAAGATCGGGCGGGCGCGACATCCCGAGCATCCGTATGAGTCGCCACGGGTGCGGCTCATCGTCGATGACGCGCGAAGCTACGTGCAGAACAGCAGCGAGCAGTTCGACGCCATCGTCTTTTCGCTGCTGGATTCGCAGACCACGTCATCGCATTTCTCGAACATCCGAATCGACAACTATGTCTACACGGTCGAAGCGCTCGCGGCGGCCAAGAAGCTGCTCGCGCCTGGCGGCGTGTTCATGGTGAAGTTTCAGGTTCAGCGGCCGTGGATCGCCGGCGACCACGGTCTTCGGATTCGAGCCGCTGCAGCTTCAAGCGGATGAATCGTTCACCAGCAGCGGCCGCTTTTTTGTGACCGGCTCCGTCGACCGAATCCGAGCGGCCCTCAGCGATCCTGCATTCGCCGCGTTCGTGCGGGCGCGCGCCAGTTGGCCGATGGAGCACGTTCCGCTGACGACCGACGACTGGCCCTACTTCTATCAGCGCCAGCCCGGTCTGCCGACCAGCGTGGTAGTGATCTCCACGCTCCTGCTGGTCGTTTCGCTGATCGCCACGCGCGCGGGACTGTCCGGCAGGAGAATCCGGCTCGAATTCTTCTTTCTCGGAGCGGGCTTCATGCTGCTGGAAGCACAGATCGTGAGCCGGATGGCGCTGCTGTTCGGAACCACATGGGTGGTCAACGCCATCGTCATCGCGGTGCTGCTGACGCTGATCGTGGCGGCAAACATCTTGGTGGAGATCATGCCGCGGATTCCGCCGTGGGTGGGCTACGCTGGCGTGATCGTCACCATCGGCGCCGGCTATTTCACGCCGCTCGAGGCTCTGTTCTTTCGCTCGTTCGCGCTAAAAGCCACGGCGGGAGCGCTGCTGCTTTGTTTTCCGGTGTTTTTCGCGGGCATCGCCTTCATCCGGCGTTTTGCCGATTCGGGGTTCGCCGGCGAGGCGATTGGCTCGAACCTCCTCGGCTCGCTGGCCGGCGGCATCGCCGAATCCGCCTCGTTGTGGTTCGGATTGCGCGCTCTTCTGCTGATCGGCGTCGCACTCTACGCGGCGGCATGGATCAGTCAGACGCAGGGCGCCAGAGCGCCGCAAGGTTCAGCAGCAGAAGCACCGTGAGCGCGGGCGTGAGGTGCGACACCAGCCGCTCCCACGACCAGCGTACGTGCCACTGCACGTCGTGCGGCGTGGCCAGATAGGCGGCAATGTAAAACAGGAACTGAAACCCGAGCGCCGCAAGCAGAAAGCGCTCGCGCGCAATCAGGCGCCGGAATGTGAGTGCGATTCCGATGAGGATTCCTAGCCAGAACAAGCGTTTGCCGAGGGGATAGAGAGCCAGCGCGCTGAGAAGGCCCGGATCGCTCAAGTGCTGCAGTATTCGGGCGATGACATTGCCGCTGGTTATGTCCGTAGGCAGCCGGTGGAGCGATCGCATCACGAGCCACGGCGCGGGCATGACGATTGCCGGCCAGAGCCGGACGATGTCGCGCCATCGCCGCGTCGATGCCAGCGCGATCGCCACCGCGACGATCAGCGTCAGCCCTTCGTTTTTCGTAAACGCCCCCAGGCCGAGCATGACCGCTCCTGGAAGCGTCCGCCCGATCCGTATCAGGAGCAGCGCCGCAGTTGCGTACGCGATGAACGGTCCCTCAGCGATGCCGATCCACGGCGTCGCCGCGAACGGCACGATCGCCATAGTGATGAACGCGGCGGCGGCCGCCGAACGCAGCTCTTCGACCGCCAGGCGGTAAACGATCAGCAGGAGTGCGCATGCGAATGCGACGTTCAGTATTCCGAGCCAGCGATCGCTCCAATTTCCGCGAATGATCGCGACGGCGTCGAACGTCAACGGCAAAAGCAGCGGATAGTCGGGATGAACCGCGCGTTGCCATGCGCTCTGCAGGAAGGGCCAGTCGATTCCGCGCGCTTCCCAGAATGTTCGCGCCTTCAGTCCCCAGTCGACCAGGAAGTCGTATTCCCATACTGGCGCGGCCGTAGCGAAGAGCGCGTAGCCGATCAACGCCACGATCGTGACGGCGTGGAAGGCGTACGCGACTTTGGAGTGCGGTGCCTTGGCACCGCTTTCAAAGCGGCGGCAAGCCGCCGCACTCCAAAGGCCAAAGATGGCAACGCTCGCGAAAAATGCGTGACGAGTCCACGGAATGATGAGCAGTAGCGCGCTGGAAATGCCAACGCCGAAGAGCAGCCCCTCTCCCACGAGCGCCGCGCCCGACCCGCGCCGATCGACGATCAGCGCGACGCCGAGCCCGCACGCGAGCGCGATCGCGATCATTGCGATCTCAGGAATCACGGCACTCTCCGCAGGAGCACTCCATCGCGCCCGCGCCATGCAAGCGTGAAGTGCTCGAATGCCGGGATCGATCGATACGCGCACACCCACTGCGCCCGGGACAGCTCCTCCATGCGTGGACGATCATTAGGATCGAGCAGGGCTTCGACGCGACGTCCCGCGAGCGTGTACAGCGTCCGGGTATAGAAGTACTCGTAGCCTGCGTTCCACCGAAACGGCCCGTAGACTGCAATCGTGTCACCGGGTCGCGTGCGCGCGCGGACCTCCAGCAACAGCTCGCGAAGGCCTGGAAGTTTCCGATATGGAAGATCGGTCAGACTCGCGCGGAAGTGCGCGCGGTCGATTGCGAAGATGCGAAAGTAGAATGGCTCGAATCCGCCCGCCGCG
>WNFC01009162.1_pt1 | contig 14989 bp, 16 predicted proteins | sample 5400541 | NCBI WGS metagenome assembly WNFC01 (sample SAMN13153342, study PRJNA577476) | soil metagenome | isolation source: 120 cm saprolite under Douglas fir tree site 2 hole 2 replicate 1 | place: USA:California | collected 2015-04-18
CAATAATCGGTGCGGAAAGGTCCTGCGTCTTCCCATTGCGCATAAACCGTTCGATTCCCCTTGCGAATCGCGACCCATCGACCCTTGCAGGTGGAAACGCCGGGGCCTTGGTACGCTTCCTTGAACCACGGAACAACGCGGGGCGCTTCCGGCCGGTGACCAGTAGCTGTCTTGTCGTTGTATGGGAGAGCGCAGTAAAACGGGTTCTGTCGAGGCGTGAACTTTACCGGAATGTAATTCCTCCGATGCGCGGGATTTGGATCGTCAAACCCGCCGTAACTTCTGCTCCAATCTTTGTCCCATGAGCTTACGCGGTTCGGCACCGGATTGTTTCCGCTCGGCTGCTCGCCGATCCAAAAGACAGTTGTCACAATATTTTTCTTCCACGGATAGCGCTCTCCTGTGGCTGAGGCACTGTGCTCAGTGTTTAAACAGCCCGCGATGATCGCTGCCAGCGCACCGATCAACAGGATCGATATTGCTTTCATCATATGCTTCCTTGTTCCAGCAGTCTTCTTGCCGAGCGACGTAGTCGGGCTTAATTCGACATCTGGGCATCATCAACTGACGCCCCTAAAGCGCGACAGCTCGTTGCCCGAAACTTCTGGAATCAGGTTGTTGGCGTGCACGAATTCGAGCGAAGCCTGACCGAGCGATGCGAGCCGTTCCTTTTGAGCAACTACCTCCGGGCAAGCCCGGAACACCACCGTGCAAGTCTGGACAGTTGGAGAAGGATTTGGGATTGGAAGTGAGTTCCGCCAGACAGGCTGCGCGGCTAATAATAATTTTCGCGATCATGAGGTCCCCTTTTTCGTTGGTTCAAGTGCTCCATTCCGCATAGAACCAGAACCATCCTCACGAGGCGCATGATGAGATGCGGCCTCACTTCGGCTGACTCTGGGCTCCAGTCGAATTCTGGAAATCGCGTAAAGCGGTGTCCCAACGAAGGTTTAGCCCATACGGGCAGCTCAGCCCGGCTAAAGATGCGGTGAAACGTCGGGTGACGTAACTAACCGTAACCCTACCAGCATCACATCAGCGCGTCAAATTTTATCCTTGCAGGTCATAAAACTATGTGCCCGCAATTCAGGGGATTGCACAAGGATAACAACTTGCTGCCCGACCATGGGAGCGATATAGGGTCGTGCTCCGAATATCGCGTCGGCCCCGCCCTGTCGCCCTTTTGCCCGGCCCAAAGGGTTTCGTCAGATGCCGCAATCGAGGCGTTTCTGGCGAGCTATCGAAAACTCTATCCGCGCAGCCGGCGCGAGGCGCAACAAGCGCTGGTCGGATACGTCTACGACATTAACGACGCTTTCTAACGGTTCGCAGAACGCCAAACGAAGCCAGAAGCGGAACGCGATTTGAGAGCCAATTACAGTAGCGACCGCAACCGCCCGAAACTTAAGCGGCCAGTTTGACTGCGTCTTTGTGCCCGAGAATCCGGACGGTAGCCTTGAGTTGCTCGAGCTTGAGCGGTTTTTTCAAAACTGTAATCGGCCCTTTAGCCAAGATTCGGTCGAGCATGTCGCTGTCGGGATAACCGGTAATGATGATGATCGGGCAATCGGGCTGTCCGGCCTTGGCCATGTCGTAAACGTCGTCGGCTGGACCGTCTGGCAATTTTAAATCGAGGAAAATTAGATCGAACTTCTGTTTCTCAAGTGCCGCGATGGCATCTTTGACAGTGCCAACGACAACGCGGCTGAATCCAATTTTGCGCAGGAAGAGCTTGAACAGGTTTTGCAAACTCTCATCGTAGTCCACCACGAGCACGGTAGGCTGGCCCGACCTTTCCTCTTTGAGAATGTCCTTATCGAGGGAGGATTTTTTGATTCGCCAGCGGCCGCCGATTTGAATCCCGGGAAGCTGGCCGCGTTGGACAAGATAGTAAACGGTGGGTAACGGGATACGGAGATACTTGGCCGTTTCCGTGACCGTGAGGAGATCAGGCACGGAAAATCACCGGCCTACGAGGCAATGCGCGGAACATTTTAAATCAGCGACGCATCATACACTGCGGCCCACGACTTTCAAGAGAGGCTTTTTCGGAATCGCTATGAGGGTAAAACACGCGGAACCAGAACGGATCTAACCAATCACAATTCACCGACCAGTAATCACAAAGCTCAAAAGCGTACTTACGCTGCGAGCCTGACTGCCTCTTTGTGGCCGAGAATGCGGACGGTTTCTCTTAGTTGTTCGACCTTGAGCGGCTTTTTCAGGACAGTGATTGGACCTCGGGCCAGGATCCGGTCGAGCATTGCGCTGTCAGGATAACCGGTAATAATGATGATCGGGCAATCAGGTTGTTGTTCCTTGGCCGCGTCGTAAACGTCATCGGCGGGCCCGTCCGGCAATTTAAGGTCGAGAAAAATCAGGTCGAACTTTTGTTTCTCAATCGCGGCAAGCGCTTCTTTGACCGTGCCGACGACGACACGGCTGAAGCCGATTTTCCGCAGGAAGACTTTGAAAAGACTTTGCAGATTCTCGTCGTCATCAACGACGAGCACGGTCGGCTGACCGGACTTCTCCTCTTTAAGGATGTCCTTATCGAGAGAGGACTTTTTAATGCGCCAGCGGCCGCCGATTTGGATGGCGGGCAGTTGTCCACGTTGGACCAGATAATAAACGGTTGGCAAGGGAATGCGAAGATACTTGGCCGTTTCTTTGACGGTCAGGAGATTATGCATGGAAGGAAATCATCAATTCATGGAGAAATGGGCAAGACATTTCGCACGGCTCCAGCATTATAAATTTCATAATCAATGTCAATCCTTACTTCGAGCCTGGTTCAAACGAGTTTCGGCGCAGCTGTGCGTTGTCGATTTTAGCACGCCGGTTCACGACTCGCGACTGGACAACGCGCGAGGCGAGGTGGACTATTCGAGCTTCGAATGAGCGTCCTTTTCTTCAAGCGGTTCTTGCAACGGCCATTTCAAATCGCCTCCATTGTGCCAAGCTCGAAAGCGCTGGTCGAACGGGTGGCCGATAAAATCGACTTTGCTCACGCCCAGGTCGTTGCCGAGTACGGACCGGGCGTGGGTGTGCACTCGCGGGAGATCGCGCGCCGGATGCGGCCGGATACGCAATTGCTCCTGTTCGAGCTCGACCCCGCGTTCTCGCGCGATTTGGAACGGCAATTCACCGATGACCCGCGCGTGCACGTCATTAATTCAGACGCAGCCCGTTTGCCTAACGAGTTACGCCGGCGCGGTATCCCGCAATGCGATTACATTTTGTCCGGCATTCCCTTCAGCATTCTCAAGGTCGACAAGAAACGCGCGCTCCTACAAAAAACATACCACGCGCTCGCGCCTGGCGGCCAGTTTATCACTTACCAAGTGACAAACGAATTGAAGCAGCACGCCAAGATTTTCGACCGCGTCGAATCGGAATATTTCCTGCAAAATATTCCGCCAATGTTCATCACAGTTTTTGTAAAAACAGATGTGCGGCCTGGGCACGTCCAGAAGCATCCGGCGATGCAGCCGGCTGAAATTTCCGCGAATCATCCAGCATGACCAGCGGTCGGACGCGCGTGGAAAAAGATTCGATGGGCCAAATGTCTGTCCCGGAATCCGCGCTCTACGGCGCCTCGACCGAGCGCGCCGTGCTCAATTTTCCGATTAGCGGTTATCGATTCTCCCGGCCATTCATTCGCGCGCTCGGTATGATCAAATGGGCGGCCGCGCAAGCCAATCATGATCTCGGTTTGCTCGACGCCGAGCGCAGCGCTTTGATTGTGCAGGCCGCGGAGGAAGTTGTCGATGGAAAGTTGGATGAACATTTTCCGCTCGACATTTTTCAGACCGGCTCCGGAACGAGCACGAACACGAATGCCAACGAAGTGATCGCGAACCGCTGCGCGCAGCTGGGCGGCAAACCGATCGGATCGCGGGAGCTCGTGCACCCAAACGATCACGTCAACATGGGGCAATCAAGTAATGACGTGATCCCGTCCGCCATTCACATCAGCGGGGCGGAGCAACTTAAAAATTGCCTCGTGCCGGCGCTTGAACAATTGCGCGACGCCCTCGAAGCGAAAGCCAAAGAATTTTGGGACATCATCAAGATCGGCCGCACACATTTGATGGACGCGACGCCGGTACGACTTGGCCAGGAATTTTCCGGCTATGCGCAACGGCACCGGCTTAAATCGGCATGTCGATTTTCCAGGCAAAGTGATGCGGCACATCGAGCAACGGACCGGCATCAAGTTTTACGAAGCCAAAAATCATTTCGAAGCGCAAGGCGGCAAAGACGCGGTGGTGGAAGCGAGCGGGCAGCTCAAGACCATTGCGGTCAGTTTGTTCAAGATCGCAAATGACATTCGTTTGTTAGGCAGCGGTCCGCGCTGCGGCATCGGCGAAATTCAATTGCCGGCCACGCAACCGGGCAGCTCGATCATGCCCGGCAAGGTGAATCCGGTGATGTGCGAGTCGGTGATGATGGTCTGCGCCCAGGTCATCGGCAACGACGCCACCATCACGTGGTCGGGCGCGAACGGCAATTTCGAGCTCAATGTCATGATGCCGGTGATGGCGCATGCTCTTCTCGAATCCATCCGCCTGCTCACGCACGTGGTCGAGGTTTTTTGCGAGAAGTGTGTAACGGGAATTGTCGCAAACAAGGCGCGCTGCCAGGAACTGGTCGAGCTTTCCATGGCAATGGTGACGAGTCTGGCGCCGAAGATTGGTTATGATCGCGCCGCTGAGATTGCGAAGGAAAGTTTGAAGACCGGCAAGACGGTGCGCCAGATTTGTCTGGAGAAAAAAGTGTTGCCCAAAACTGAACTCGATCGCGCGCTCGATCCCGTCGCTATGACTGAACCCGGCGGAACCGACTCGACCGGCGGATGAAATTGTCGGTCAAGCGAACCGTAATCGGGCAGGCGCTGGCAATGAGCGTTTGCCTAACGAATTCAACTCTTGCCACTGATGCCCGCATCGACGTCTCGCAGATCATCACTAAAACGGACGCAGAATCGATTTTAGGCGAGAAAGTGAAGGACCCGACGCCGCTCAATGCCGAAGGGAAGGATGGTTATTACTCGAAATGCAATTATTACGGCGTAAGTCGCCAGAAGTCGCTTGTCATTCGCGTGTATCAGCCGGGCGCCGGTGCGATGGATCCGCAAAAAGAACTCGAGTTGGTCGCAGCCAGCACCAGTGGCCCGTTGAAACCTGTGGATGGCTTAGGGGACAAGGCGGAGGTGTTCAGCGGCGCCGACGACAGCGGGGCCGCCTCGCACGTGCTCATGCTCTACGTTGCAAAGGGCAACGCGTTCATCACCATCGGCCTTGGCGGAATCAATGATGAAAGCGTGGCTCTTGCAAAAGCCAAGAAAGTCGCCGACAAAATTTTGGCAAAACTTTAGCGGGCCGAAATTTCATCATGGTTGCCAAACTCGACGGTCCGCAATTTTCCGGCGGGGCGAACATCGCTATCAAATGTCCGAGCCACACTTACGAGCAAACCGTGGCTTTTTATCGCGACACGCTCGCGCTCCCGTTGATCGAGGAGGAGCCGGACGGCTGCATCTTCCAGTTCGGCCCGAACCGGCTTTGGATCGACAAGGTCCCGAACCTGAGTCATCCGGATATTTGGCTGGAACTGCAGACGAATGATACCGACGCGGCCGCGTCGTTTCTAAAAGTGCACGGCGTCGCCCGCCGCGATGAAGTCGAGCAACTGCGGGAAGATTTTGACGGCTTTTTCATTTCCGATCCAGCCGGCGTCATTCACCTGGTCATCGGCCAAGAGGAAGCGTAAGGCTCGGGAGGGCGGATTGCAGCGCGCTTTTCGCGGTACCCTGGCGTGAACGCCCAAACGTGTCCGCGTGGATATGGAAACATTCGGCTGTGCCATGTGTGCCCGGCTGGGCATTTGGCCCGCCGTTGCTAAGCCAGCGGAGCGCAACTCCGCTGGGCGCACAGACTGCAAGTTGCAACGCTATGTTCCGATCCTACACCTGGCGACCCATGATCGCGAGATCGCGCTCGATTTCGTCCAGCCGTGCGATGCGCGGAAGTAATCCCCATCGCTCGAATCCAAGCTGCTCAAACAATCTCAGGCTTGGTTTGTTGTGCGCGAAAATGAGGCCGACCATCGCATTGATACCGAATGATGCCGCACGCGAGATCACTTCTTCCAATAATGCGCGAGCGACGCCGCAGCGCCGGAATTTTTGATCGACATATACGCTTAACTCGACTGTGCCCTTATAGGCGCAGCGCGGGATGAACGGTTTGATCGTCAGCCAGCCGGCAACTTGTCCATCGATTTCCAAAACCCAAAACGGATGTCGATCCGGCGAATGTTCCTTCAGCCAATCGCGCCGTTCTTCAAACGTGACTGGTTCTAGTTGGGCCGTCGCAATGCGTGTCGCCACCGCTGCGTTGTAAATGTCGACAATCGCAGGAAGATCGCTATCGACTGCATCACGAATTTTCATGGGCATTGTAGCCGCGGTCGTCCACCGCGGCTTGGCCGATGCGGTCATGCCGTTTGAAAAAATACGTTGTCAAACGTCGGTTGAAACGCGCCCGCTATCGTTTCGCCAATTCGAAAACGCGCACTGAGGTCCGATTGTGTGGCACAATGAAGTTCCATGTCGATCTTGCCGCATTTGGCGAGCGAGCCGCGCACCGTGCCGAGAGCAAGCTCCGGCGTGTTGCAATCGCGGCTGAGATGTCCGAGCACGACGCGCTCGATTTTGCCGGGAAGCAACTGCTCGATTACGCTCGCCGCGGCGTTATTCGATAAATGCCCATGCCGCGATTGGATGCGCTGCTTCACCGGCCACGGTCGATGCTTGTCGTTCTGCAAAAGTTTCTCGTCGTGGTTCGTTTCGATGACCAGCGTGTGCACTCCACGCAATCGTTCGACCAGCATTTTGGTGGCGTAACCGAGATCGGTGATAAAACCGAGGCAGCTCGAACCGGCGTGAAATACAAATCCGATGGGATCGACTGCGTCGTGCGGCACGGGAAACGTTTGCACGAGAATGTCGCAGATCGAAAATTCCGAGCCAGTGCGAAAGATTCGCCAATTTCGATGTCGATCTAGCGCGCCATCACTGCGGACCGCTTCGGCAGTGAGCGCATTTGCGTAAATCGGCGCGTCGAACCTGCGGCAAAGAACTTCCAGACCGCAAACGTGATCGCCATGTTCGTGGGTAAGCAAGACGCCATCGAGTTGCTCGGGCGCGACTCCGCACTGGTCGAGTCGGAGAACAATTTGCCGCGCGCTCAACCCGCCATCGATCAGAATTCGACAATGATTAGTCTCCACGAGTGCGGAATTCCCGGCACTGCCACTCCCGAGCATGGTCAAACTGAACATGCGAGTATTTAGCGACCGCGTTTGAATTTTCGCAAACAGAATTCGCGAATAGGCGAGAGCACGCGAGGCCTGTGGGTGCTAGAACGACTCTGGCCCATTCGTTAGGGCGAGGATGCGCGCCTTCTTGGCCGTGTAACCGAGGGAACGGAACCGCCGGATTTCATCGAGGCGACGCATGCCGTTGAGCGTGTCCAGGTAGCGTGTATAGCTCGACGCAAGCTCCGTCGCTTCGAGATAACGGGCACGTAAGTTTCGGCTGTGAAATGCGTCGGGACATTGGCGCGCAAACAGGTGAAAACGGAGCCAGCGACGATCCGTTCTTGAGACGCGCTGCGTTTTCCGGAAAAAGGCGACGAAGAGCAGCAACACGAGATAAGTATCCACTTGCGCTTGCAGCTCGAGATTGCGCGCGAAATCTTCGGAACTGATTTCGCGGGCGCCGTTCTTGAATTGGAGGGCGGCGTGCAGCGCGTGGTTGATTTCTTCCACGAACGCGATGAGCGAGCGAATATTATGATTCCCCAGGCCGGCCCGCGGATCGTGCCGCTCGAGCTGTTCGATGAGCCAGCGCGAATAATAAATGCCGACATAAAGGCGATCGTTGGCGCGTCGCAAAAACGTGCGGGCCAGCTCGCTTAATTCGCGCGCCGATTTCCCGGCTAAGGTCGACAATTGCGCGCAACGCGTTCGATCGATCAGACAATCTTCCAGATTGATCCCAACTTGCGCGTACGTGCGCTCAAACAGTTTTTGGATTTGGCTGAAGAGCGTCTCGTTCACAAACAAAGCGACGGTCGCGCATCGTCATCCAGATTGAGCAAACAATCGGAAAGCTGATTGAGCGCGAGGCGGACATCGCGAAAACGGTCGGCCAATCCTTCGAATACATCGTTGAGCTCGCAACGCCGCGCCGTCGTGTGTTCGGCGAGCAATTGATAATTGGTACGGCCGATCTGCTCATAAAATTTTAGATCGGGCCCTCCGCGCTCGCACCGGCGCTGGGTATTCTCGTGGAAAATTCCGCTGATGAAGAGCGAATAATTTCCGATGTGCGCGCGAAGCAGGAAGGCTTGTTCGGGCGTAACGCGCTGGAGCGCGATGAGCATATCGCAAATGTACTCGTGCGCGCGACCATTGATCTTGTCTGGTTGGTGCAACTGGTTCGCGCACGAAAAAGCTTCCAGAAGCGAGCCAACGTAATCGCATAGTTTTCGGTCGAGGATTCCCCCCTGCCGCAAAACGTGGCGGGCGAGCACGTAAAAATAAAACTGCGAGGAGATGTGCAGGTGTGCCGGGTTGGAAAGAATAGCATCGACCAATCGCGGATGATCGAGGATGGAATCGCGCGTTTCGGCGTCACTCAAAAGATCGACAAGCGAGACGTGATCGGTTTGCGAACGGGCAAGAGTGCGTACGATGAAATCGAAATCCGCCGCCGTAAACCGCGCCCGACAATTCGCCCGGATCATCGGGAGCCCATTATAAGCACCGGCGATGCCAAAAGACAAGGCACTTCAACGGTAGTTCCGTTTGAACAACGGTCTAAAAATGAACGAAAGCCGGCGCAGCAACAGTTTTTCGCCGCGCGATCGCCAATCGAACGTGATGGCCAGGCTATCGTCTGCTTCCCGAGCGAGGAGAACCGTTCTAGCACGCCAGGCCGCAACGTTCTTTATTTATGCGCACTTGCACAGTCGCATAGTCAGATTGCCTCGTTACAAATGATGGATCTGCGGGAAGAATCTCGGTGGCCTGCTATTGATCGAAAAGTTCCAGGCTGGCGAAGGGGTGTTCGATCCTCGCCGGCCGTGTCGCACAAGCCTTGTGTTCGAGAACGCGGAAAGCCCAAGCGTACCCTAAAAGGAGAATGAGAAGAAGAAAGCGCTCGAGTCTCGGGGGGTTCGAAGCCGGTCCGTGAAGCTATTTCTGCGCAGGAGGATGGCACTGACTGCAAAATGACGCGATCGTTTGAATCACTTGTTTGTCTCCGGATTCTTTTGCGGTTTGCATAGCCCGCTCGCAAACGACAGATGCATCCTTTCCATGCCCTGCTGCAATCAAGTCTAATCAGCATCGCCAATGCCGGTGCCAAGCTTTCACTGGGCGAATCAAAGTGGCGGAAGGGGTGGGATTCGAACCCACGGTGGGTTGCCCCACGCTCGATTTCGAGTCGAGTGCCTTAAACCGGACTCAGCCACCCTTCCCAAAGGCGGGAGGAAACGTCCAACGCCCGCCCAAAGTCGAACATCCAACGTCGAATGCAAAGTTCATTTTGGGATTGGCAGGTGGGCGCTCCGATTCGCTCTTTGCTTCAGTTATGTGACTGCCGGCTGGTTCCAGGCGTAAAAATGTTACAATTTAATTCTTGATTAGGGCCTGGTTTGCACCGCATATTGTGTGTCCGCCCGAGCAGTTCCGCTATTACTTGTTGTTCGCTGTGAATTCACAGGTTGTTAGCTGGGCTGTTCACAAGAATTCACCGCCAATTCACGACTTCAACCGCTTTCCCGCCATGATTCAACTCAAACCTGGAATTCCGCCTTCCGCACTCGCCAAACCGCGCAAAGCATCCGATCGTCAGAGCAATCGGCCATCCAAAAGAAAAAGCTCCGGCCTTCGGTTTGAGCGCGTGTTTAGCGACGTAGCGACCCGACCGTTTGATCAACTCGAATGGGAGCGGCGCACGGCGGAAATCACCGACGACAGCGGGAAGGTCATTTTCAAGCAGGAGAACGTTGAAGTTCCGAAAAGCTGGAGCGCGCTGGCGACCAAGATTGCGGTTTCGAAGTATTTTTATGGCGACGTCGCGCACGGAACTGATCCAAGCAGGGGCGGGCGCGAGACTTCTGTGCGGCAGCTCGTCCATCGCGTGACGCGGACGATCGCCGATTGGGGGATGGCCGATGGTTATTTCGCAGACGCGGACGCGGCAGAAATATTTTATGACGAACTGACGTGGCTTTGCCTGAATCAGCATGGCGCGTTTAACTCGCCGGTCTGGTTCAATATCGGGTTGTATCATCAGTACGGGATCGGGAAAGGCGCAGGCGCGGGCAATTATTTTTACAATCGCGAAACCGGCGTGGCGGAGCGGGCGCCGACCCAGTACGAATACCCGCAGGGCAGCGCGTGTTTCATTCAATCGGTCGATGACACAATGGAAGACATCATGCGTTTAGCGACGAGCGAAGCGATGCTGTTCAAGTACGGCAGCGGGACGGGCAGCGACCTTTCCACGCTAAGATCGACTAGGGAAAAATTAAGCGGCGGCGGCAAACCGAGCGGGCCGCTTTCGTTCCTGAAAGTTTACGATCAAGTCGCCAACGTGGTGAAGAGCGGCGGCAAAACACGGCGCGCAGCGAAAATGAATACGTTGAAGGATTGGCATCCGGATATCGAGGAATTCATCGATGCCAAGCAGAAAGAAGAGAAAAAGGCGTGGGCGCTGATCGAGCGAGGCTACGACGGCAGTTACAACGGCGACGCTTACGGCTCGGTCATGTATCAAAACGAAAACTTGAGCGTGCGAGTGAGCGACGAATTCATGGAAGCGGCGCTGGAAGGTCGCGAATGGTGGACGCGCCGCGTGACCGATGGTCAGCCGTGCGAACGCAAGGATGCGCGCACACTGTTGCGCAAAATCTCTGAAGGCACCCACATCTGCGGCGATCCCGGGATGCAGTTCGACACCACCATTCACAAATGGCACACCTGCAAGGGGACTGGCTGGCAAAATTCGACCAACCCGTGCAGTGAATATCTTTTCCTCGACAACACAGCCTGCAATCTCGCCTCGCTCAATTTGATGAAATTCAAAACGGCTGATGGCGCGTTCGACGTCGAGCGGTTCAAGGCCGCGGTGCGCATTTTCATCACCGCGCAGGAGATCATCGTCGATAACGCAAGTTATCCGATCAAAGAAATCGCGGAGAATTCGCACATTTTCCGGACGCTCGGACTCGGCTACGCCAACCTCGGTTCGCTCATCATGAGTTACGGATATGGTTACGACAGCGTGGAGGGCCGTGCGTTGTGTGGCGCCATCACCGCGATCATGACCGGCGAAGCGTACGAACAAAGTGCGCAGATGGCGAGAACAATGGAACCGTTTCCGGGATACAAAGATGCGCGCTGCAATGGCGTAGCGAAGCCGGTCGCGAAAAACAATGTCGCGCCCATGCTGGAGGTGGTCGATTTGCATCGGTGCGCGGTTAACGACATTCCGAATGTTGATGAGTTCGCTTCCCTGAAACGGGAAGCGGCGAAAACGTGGAAACGCACAGCTGATTTGGGCAAGCGCTACGGTTATCGCAATGCGCAAGTGACGGTGCTCGCGCCGACGGGCACAATCAGTTTTCTGATGGACTGTGACACAACCGGGATCGAGCCGGATATCGCGCTGGTGAAATACAAACTGCTGGCCGGCGGCGGCATGTTGAAAATCGTCAATCAGACCGTAAAACCGGCACTGGAGAAACTCGGCTATAATTCCGAGGAAATCGAGCGCATCATTGCGCACATTGACGCGTTCGACACGATCGAGGACGTCCTCGATGCGGATGGATCGACAATTTCATCCGGACTGAAACCGGAGCACTTGTCGATCTTCGATTGCGCGTTCAGGCCATTCAAAGGCGAGCGCTCGCTCAATTACATGGCGCACCTGCGGATGATGGCGGCGGCGCAGCCCTTTTTGAGCGGTGGAATTTCAAAGACCGTCAACATGCCAGAGGCGGCCACCACTGAAGACGTCATGAACACGTACGTGGAAGGCTGGCGGCTCGGCCTGAAATCGATTGCGATCTATCGCGAAGGCTCCAAGCGATCCGCGCCGCTCAACACGCGCAAGACGCGGGACATGGGCGCAGCGGAGAATGCCGATGCTGCGCTCGATGTCACCATGGAGCGCGACGAATTGCAGAAGCGCATTCTCGAACTGGAGGAAGAACTTCGGATGGTGCGCGGCAAGCTGGACGAACCGTTACGGCGTCGGATGCCTGACACCAGGATGTCGCTCACCCACAAGTTCGAGATCGCCGGCCACGAGGGTTATATCACGGTCGGCCTCTATGAGGATGGCCAGCCTGGGGAACTCTTCATTCAGATGTCGAAGGAAGGGAGCACAATCGGCGGCCTGATGGATACAGTCGCGACCCTTACCTCGATGGCGCTGCAATACAGTGTGCCGCTGGAGAGTTTGGTCAAAAAATTTGCCTACCAACGCTTTGAGCCGAGTGGCTTCACAAAAAATCCGGACATTCGGAGCGCAACGAGCATCACCGATTACGTGTTTCGCTGGCTCGGCTGTCAATTCATCAAAGGTTACAAGGAAGCCATTTCACCGAACCGCGGACAGGGCGAGTTACCACTCAAAGAAATTGCCGAGATGGAGAAAAAATCGGTGAACCGTCCAGTGGCCGATCTTTCGCGTACGGCGGAGAAGGAATTGATCGATGTGATCACGAACAACTTGCCTAACGAAGGCAACCCGCAGCTCAACCCAAACGGCGCGAGCCACGCTCATCGGGTGCAAGAGGCGCTCGGCAGCATGTTCATGGACATCACCTGCTCAGTGTGCGGCAGCAACAAGGTGATCCGAGCGGGCGCCTGCGGCGTCTGCACTGAATGCGGCACCAGCCAGGGCTGTAGCTGACAGCATTGTACATTGGCAGCTCGTGGCGCATGCCCGTTGGACATGCGCGGGTGAATGGCTACAGTTTTTGACTCGCCCTTCTTTTCATCGGCGAAATTCATCTTTTCCTTTCAATGACTGAAACTGAAGTTCAACGTCAAAAAGAAATTCAGCAGGCGGAAGAACTGCTTTTTGCCGGGCCGCAGGCGCTTGGTTTCGCCAAGGGCCTTTTCCAGGGCCATTTTGTTTCCGATTGGGTGATGCCGTATCCGCGCATCCCGCCGGCACAACAAACTGAGCTTGATAAGACGCTTGCAGAGCTGCGCGAATTTCTAGACGCGAAACTCGATCCGGTAGCGGTTGATCGAGAAGCAGACATTCCGCGGGAAGTAATCGACGGCCTCGGGCGGGTGGGCGTGCTCGGAATGACTGCCCCGAAGGGTTTTGGGGGCTGCGGTTTCACGCAGATGGCGAACTGCAAGGTGCTGGAAGAAATCGGGAGCCGCTGCGGTTCAACATCGGTTTTCGTGAACGCGCATCACTCAATCGGCATTCGAGCGTTGATCCTGTTCGGAACGAACGAGCAAAAACAGACATGGCTGCCAAAACTTGTGACCGGAGAGTGGTTGGGCGCCTTCGCGTTGACCGAAAAGGAAGCCGGGTCCGACGCCGCCAATGTTCAGATGCATGCGCGGCCGAGCGAGGATGGTTCACATTTCATTTTGAATGGCGAGAAGCGTTACATCACCAACGCCGCCATCGCGCGGGTGCTGACCGTGATGGCGCGGACGCCGGTTCCAGGTTCGGACAAAACGGCGATCACGGCCTTCCTTGTCACGCCGGACATGCCTGGCTTCGAGATGCTCGAACCGCGCATGCCGAAGATGGGAATTCGCGGAACAGCAACAGGACGCTTCGCGCTGCGCGATGTAAAGGTGCCGAAAGAAAACATTCTTGGTCCACCAGGCAAAGGTCTGAAGGTCGCCCTGACCGTGCTCGATTTTGGCCGCACAACTTTCGGCGCCTGTTGTACCGGCGCAGCGAAAACCTGTTTGCGGCTTGCCACTCAACACGCGAACACGCGAAAACAATTCAACAAGACACTAGGCAATTTTCACCTCGTGAAAAAGAAAATCGCGCGCATGGCCGCAGACGCTTACGCGATGGAAGCGATGACCACGATGACCGCGTCACTGATCGATCGAGGCCTGGAAGATTACATGCTCGAAACGGCCATGCTTAAAGTATTCACGACCGAGCGGCTGTGGGAGGCGATCAACGACGCATTCCAGATTCACGGCGGCTCGGCTTACTTTGTCGATCTCCCGCTCGAGCGCATGGTGCGCGACGCGCGGATCAATCAAATCGGCGAAGGCAGCAACGAAGTGCTCACATCGTTTATCGCGCTCGTCGGCATGCGCGGGCCGGGAATGGAGTTCAAGGAAATTTACGACACAATGTTGAAGCCATCGCGCGCGGGAATCGGCCGCGCTTGGACGGCAGGGATGCATCGACTCGGCGCAACCGTTCGGATTCCGGACGTGCCGGTGCGCAGCGCGGAGTTGAAATCGTTCGCGAATCAGCTTGGTCGTTTGATTTGGCGTTTCAATTTTGCGGTCAATCGCGCGCTCATCGCTTACCGCGAACCGATCCTCGACCTGCAGCTCGTCCAGGAACGGATCGCCGGCGCGGCGATGGATTTGTTTGCATCAACCTGCGTGCTGAGCCGCTTGGATGCGGAAACGCAATTCGGCCAGCGCAACGGCGAATCCCCGGCGTCGAAAAACTACGCGGCCGAACTTTTCCTGCGCCAGTCGTTCCGACGCATCCGCGGTTTTCTCGCCGGCCTAAGCGACAATGACGACAAAGCCGTACTGAAGACGGCCGATTCGGTTCTTGGCTGAACTTATCCGCGGCTCCCGCTGCGATGCAACGCCGCGGATGGCGCAATTCTAGCTGCCAAAAAGGCATGCGCTTCGATGAGCTGGAACTCAGAGCGCGGTCAGCGAT
>WNFC01004629.1_pt1 | contig 14987 bp, 14 predicted proteins | sample 5400541 | NCBI WGS metagenome assembly WNFC01 (sample SAMN13153342, study PRJNA577476) | soil metagenome | isolation source: 120 cm saprolite under Douglas fir tree site 2 hole 2 replicate 1 | place: USA:California | collected 2015-04-18
GGCGGCGCGCCGATTCGGGGTCGAGGCCGGCGGCGCGGCACCAATCGTCGACATCCGCATCGGCAAAGCCGAGGCGGCGATGGGCATGATCTTCACGCAGGAATTCGAGCGCATGCGGGGCGAAATCGACGACGACGAGGACGCCGTTCGGCCGCAGTACCCGCGCGGCCTCGGCGATCGCCGCGGCCGGCCGGTCGGAATAATGCAGGACCTGATGGATCACGACCGCGTCGAACGACGCATCGGCGAGCGGCAGCTGATACATGTCGCCGAGCCGCACGATGCTGTTGGCAAGCCCGGCCCGTTCGAGGTTGACGCGGGCCATGGCGAGCATCTCGCGCGACTGGTCGATCCCAAGCGCATGCACGACGCGGGGCCCCAGAATCTCGATCATGCGGCCGGTTCCGGTGCCGATATCGAGCAGATCCTGCGGCCCGGCGGCGGCGATGATCTCGCTCAGCGCCGCCTCGACCTCGCGCTCGTCGACGTAGAGCGAGCGGATATGATGCCACTGCGCGGCATTTTCGCGGAAATAGGCGGCGGCGAACTCGGCGCGCTGGCGCTTGATCGCGGCAAGCCGCTGCAGATCGAGCGCGATCGTCTCGTCGGCCTTGCCGCAGGCGGCAACGAGATGCCGGCTGAGCGCGCTTGCCGCGCTGCCCGAACTGAGGCGGTAGAAGACCCAGCTGCCTTCGCGAAACCGGTCGAGCAGCCCTGCCTCGCAGAGCAGCTTCAAGTGGCGCGAGACGCGGGGCTGGCTTTGCCCGAGGATCTGCGCCAATTCGCTGACCGTCAGCTCGCCGCCGGCGCACAGCACCAGGAGGCGCAGCCGGGTCGTCTCGGCCACCGCGCGCAACGCGGCGAGCAGCTCGCCCATCGATGCGCCGGTCTCGGGTTCTCCATCCATAGCTAAACATATAAACATATCTTTATATCGTCAAGAGGCCGTTCCGCGAGTGAGATGTGCCTCGCTCGCCCGTTTCGCGATCGAGCCGGAGGTTCCATGCACCCAGTCCAATGCAGGTCATGCGACGGATCGCTTGCCGTGATTGCGCGTTATTCGTCATTATCCGGTCGCGCCATCGCGTGGTGGGTCATCAGCCTCGAGGATCGTTGATGCGTGTTCGCCGGTTTCCGCTGATCCTTTCCGGCCTTGTCGCCGCCGGACTCGCCGTTTCCGGCTGTGTCGCGCCCGGTGCTCCCGGTGCCGCGCAGACCGCCGCCGCGGACGATTTCAACGATCCGTACGAGGATACCAACCGCGGGATCTTCGGCTTCAACAAGACGGTCGACGAAAACGTCCTGGTACCGGTGGCGAAAACCTATCGCACCGTGGTACCGCCGCCGATGCGCCAGTCGCTGCACGATTTCCTGCAGAACCTGAACGGGCCGGTGATTTTCGCCAACGACATGCTGCAGGGCGAGGTCAAGCTCGCCGGCAACACCCTTACGCGGCTCCTCATCAATACGACGATCGGGGCCGGCGGCATGTTTGATGTCGCGACGGTGGTGGGGATCCCCTATCACTCGAACGATCTCGGCATCACCTTCGCGGTGTGGGGCTTTGCCGCCGGTCCCTACGTCGTCGTACCGGTGCTCGGCCCCTCGAACCCGCGCGATCTGGTCGGCCAGGTCGGCGACGGCTTTGCCGATCCCGGCAATTATGTCGCCGGCACTGTGCACCACTACCTGTGGGCGGTGGTGGCGCGGACCGCGACCGCCGGCATCGACGAGCGCTCGCGCAACATCGAGAGCCTCGCCGATATCGAGCGTACCGCGCTCGACAATTATGCGACGATTCGCTCACTGTACCGTCAGCGGCGCGAGGCGCAGATCCGTCACGAGCAATCGAACCTTCCGAACCCGACGCCGGTCCAGGGAGGCGACGGCGCGCCCAACCCGGTCTCGTACACGATCTCGAAGTGAACTGAGGTTTCGGTCACATGATCCGACGATGCGCTGCATTTGGCGCACTCCTCGTCATGGCCCTGGTGCTTGCGGCGCCACGTGAGGCAGATGCGCAGGATGCGCGCACCTTCGTCGGCACGCTCGGCCAGCAGGCCATCGAGGTGTTGGGCCCGGGCGTCCCCGAATTGCAGCGTCAGGCCCGCTTCCGCGAACTGTTCCGCGACGATTTCGATTTGCCCGGCATCGGCCAGTTCGTTCTCGGCCGCTATTGGCGGATCGCCACGCCACAGGAACAGCAGGATTTTCTCGGGCTGTTCCAGGAATATCTGGTGCGCGCCTACAGCGCCCGGCTCGGCGCATACGGCGGCGAGCCGTTCCGCGTCACCGGCGTGCGCTCGAACGGCGACGAGACGGTCGTCACCAGCGAGATCATTCGCCAGAGCGGCGGTCGCATCGCAGTCGACTGGTATCTGATCGGCCGCGGTCCCTACAAGATCACCGATGTCTATGTCGGCGGCGTCAGCATGAAGGTGACGCAGCGCGACGAGTTCGCCTCGGTGATCCAGCGCAACGGCGGCCGCGTCGAGGCCCTGATCGCGCAACTGCGCCAGAAACTCAACATCGCGGGGTAACGCACCCATCCGTCACCCCCGCGGAAGCGGGGGTCCAGGGAAAGCGGCACGGCGCTTGCCCTAGATTCCCGCTTGCGCGGGAATGACGAGCCCGGGGCGATTGTCCGGGTCAGCTGGCCAGCGGGTGGGGCTTTGGGTTCGAGCCGTCGGTGAAGCGCGCGAGGCGGAACGGCGCCGGGTCGACGATCGCCGGCGCTCCGGTCACCATATCGGCGATCAGCCTGCCCGCCCCCGGCCCGATGCCGAAGCCGTGGCCGGAAAACCCGGTCGCGATGAAGAACCCGGGGAGGCTGCCGACCGCCGAGATGACCGGGATCGCATCGGGCATCACATCGATCATGCCGCCCCAGCTTTCCGCCACCGCGACGTTGCGGAAGGCGGGGAACGCCGCGCCGATGCTGGCGCGGGCGCGCTCCAGCACATAGGGGTCGGCGGCGGGGTCGAGCACCCGCACCGCTTCGAACGGCGAAGGTTCGTCGAGCGCCCAGCGCCGCTTCCTCTGCCACTCCTCGGCGAAGCGCCGGCCGACCCGGAACCGCAGCTTCTTCCAATGCAGCTTGACGCTCGGCAGGTACTCCGGCAGCAGGCGAAAGCTGTCCGGCACGATGTCGATGGTGCGCACCCCGAGGGTCGCCACCGTGTAGCCGCCATCCATCCGCTTGCGATAGCCGAAGAGGTCGCCCGAAGCCGAGATCTCCGGTCCGCCGTCGAGCCTCTCGGTGCGCATCACCGAGCCCAGCACCTTGAGCTGCGGCAGCTCGATCCCGAGGTTGCCGCAAAAGAGCCGCGACCACGCGCCGCCGGCCAACACAGCCGCCCCGCAGGCGATGCGGCCCTTTTCGGTGACCACGGCCGACACCCGCCCCCCCGCGGTCTCGATGCCGCGCACCGCGCACCCCGTGAGAATCGCCGCGCCATGGCGCCGCGCCGCGGTGGCGATCGCCGGCGCCGCCATCTGCGGCTCGGCTTTGCCGTCGCTCGCGGTATAGAGCCCGCCGGCCCACGGCTTCGCCGAACCGGGCAACAGCCGCGCCACCTCGGCGCCGTCGACGACCCGAGTGTCGAGCTGGTACTCGCGCGCGTAATCGAGCCAGCCCTCGAGCCGCGCCAGATCCGCCGGGCTCTCGGCGAGATACATGATCCCGCAGGTGCGGAACCCGGTTTCGGCCTCGACCATCTGGTTCATCCCCTGCCACAGCCGCAGGCTTTCGATGATCAGCGGCAGCTCGCGCGGGTCGCGCACCATCTTGCGGCACCAGCCCCAATTGCGGCTCGACTGCTCGCCGGCGATGTGGCCCTTCTCGCACAGCACCACCGACACGCCCTGCTGCGCGAGGAACAAGGCCGCGCTCGTGCCGATGATGCCGCCGCCGATGATGACGACGTCGGCACGGGCCGGAAAAGCCTCGTCGGATGCGACCGGATCGACGCGCGGCGCCATGGCTCTCCTCCGAAATCCCCTCGCTGCCATCCTAAGCCGCGCTCAGCGGCTCGTCTCGCGATCTTGAATTCGGCCCGGATTCGCCGCGGCAAGGCAGAATGCGGTCAGCGCCGCACATAGCCATCGTTGCATGGTCCCCCTCGCTCAGCCCTGCGCTTGCGGCACCAGCCAGCCGCGATAATGGATCACCGGCCCGATCAGCGGAAACACCACATCGATATCGAAAACGAACCGCTCCCCATCGCCGCTCTCGAAGCAATTGACGGTCGGCAGGGTCCAGCGCGGCAGCGGAATGCCGAGCAGCCGCCATTTGACCAGCAGCCAGGCGACCCCCTCCGGGCTCGCGGTCAACCGATGGCAATAGATGAACGGCCAGAATCGCTCGACCAGCAATCCGGCATTGGCACCCTGTCCGGCGCGCATCGTGCTGGCATAGCGCCGCGCGGCAAAGCGCCGGCGCCAGTATTCGCCGCCCTCCTGGTCGAGATGGAAGCCGACCGTGACCGGCACGTCGCTGCCAGGCCGCGGCAATCCGGCAAGCCGGCAGAGCAGCCAGGCAAACGGGTTGCGCGCCGCCGTGATCTCGGCGCGCCCGGCGGTGGCGGCATATTGCGTCAGGCCGTGCAGCCGCCGCACCGGCTCGGGAAGCTGCGCGAAGCCGGTGCCGAGGATCGACTGGAAGGGTGACATGATCGAGGATTTTGCGATCGCGGTTTTTATTCGATGGCGGGCGAATTCATGCTCGATCGCCGCGAGGTCGACAACACCGACGCAGGCGCGGGCGCCCGGCGCCGGCACCGTGCCGGCGGCAATCGCGCGCAAGACGGCGAGCGCCGGCAAGGTCGGAACGACCGGGCCTTCGCCGGAAGTGGCGACTAGCGACCAGCGGGCGCGCGTTGCCACGCCCTCGGCATCGACGCCCGCCGCCTCCACCAGCATCCCGCCGCGGTCGCTACCGAACCCGGCAAACCGCTCGGCGACCCATCCAAACAACCGGGCAAACGGCAACAGCGACGGCAGCAACCGGGCTCGCACCGGCAGGGTGGCGATCAGCAGGCCGAGATGGAGGACGGACAATTCGAGACCGGCGCGAAAGAGGGTCGACGAACGCGGCGCGAAGCGCGACGGCACGAGGTCGAGATCCGGGGTTTCGCACAGCGACAGAAAGCGGCGACCGATCCCCGGCAGCTCGCGGCGGATGAGCATGCCCCATCCCGGATGTGTCACCCAGTTGCCGCCATCGAACACGCGGACCGGCTTCCCGGCGTAGGAGAGGATCGAGCGGATCACCGCGAGGCCGCGCGGCGCACCGCGGTTGCCGGGAGAGATCGCGATGTCGATCCGGTCGATCCGCCGCCATCCCTCGGTCAGCCGATCGAGCACCGCGCACGACAAGGCCGGTGTCGAGCTCGCCCCGGTCAACGCGACGACACCGGCGGCACGCGCCTCGGCGTCCAGCGCGGCAAAGCCCGCGACAAAGTCGCGGCCATCGGCAAGATCGAGATAGTGCATCCCGGCGGCAATCGCCGCACGCGCGACGCGATAGTCGGCCCCCTGGAACGGCCCTGCGGCGTCGACCACGACGGATGCCCCCGACGCGCGCAGCAGATCCGGCGTCACCGCCGTGCGGTCGAGTGCGACGGCGCTCGCACGATCGAGATGGAGGGCCGCCGCCAGACCGCGAGCGCGGTCGAGGTGGCGAGCGGCGATGACCACGTCGAGATCGGTGGTCGCAACCAGCCCCTCGACCAGGCGCCGGCCGAACCCGCCAGTGCCGCCGATCACCATGACCCGAGGCTTCACCCGCCGCCCGCCGACGGGTCATCGTTCAAGGGGAATCACTCTCTCAACCCCGTGGCCCGGCTTGACCCGGCCACTCACGTCTTCCTCTCAGGCTTCCCGATCTCCAAGACGTGGACCCCCGGGACAAGCCCGGGGGAGGGGAATATTTCTGCCGTTTCAATCTGATTGACCACGCACTCGCCGCTACAAGAGGTCGGCGACCGCATTCCAATAGCGCGTCATCGCTGCGATGTGGTCGGCGAGCGAGCGGCCGGCGATGCGGCGCAGATGGCCGCTCTGATAGTAATTGGCGAGGGTCAGGTGGGTGACCCCGCAGGATTTCCAGAACCGGACATCCTCGCGCCACTCCGCTTCGTCGCCGGCGGCCGAGACCCTTGTGTCGATGCCGATCGTTGCCGAATCGCGGCCGGCCGCCTCGGCAATGCGGCGCAGTTTGTCGAATGCGGCGCGCGCTTCGTCGCCGGGGCCATAGGCGAGCGGCATCCAGCCGGCGCCCCATCTAACCACCCGACGCAGAGTCACGTCGGCGTGGCCGCCATACCACAGTGGCACCCTCCCGGAAGCTGGCCGCGGGTTGATGCCCGCATCCTCGACCCGGTGCCATTTGCCGGTGAAATCGACATGCGGCGCGGCCCACAGCGCCTGCATCACTTCGACCTGTTCTTCCGAGCGCCGGCCGCGATTGTGGAAATCCTCGTTGAGCCCGACGAACTCGACCTCGTTCCACCCGACCCCGATGCCGAGCCGGAACCGGCCGCCGCACAGCACATCGAGAGAGGCGGCCTGCTTGGCGACGAGCACGGTCTGGCGCTGCGGCAGGATCAGCACCTGGGTCGAGAAATCCCCGATTGCCGTGCACCCGGCGAGAAAGCCGAACAGCACGAACGGGTCGTGGTAGAGGTCAGTCGAGCGAGCCCGGCCCTGCGTCCATTCCGGCCGGCTCGCGACATTGACCCCGAGCACGTGGTCCGGGGCGGCGATCCCCTGGTAGCCGATCCCTTCGGCCGCCTGGGCGAAATCGCGGATCGCGTCCGGTTGTCCGCCGATGTCGACAATCGGTAACGCCACGCCGAGCTTCATCTGCCGCTCCGTTCGGATGTCGTCGAAAATGGGACCATACCCGGAGCCCGGTGCGCCGGTGCCAAAATTTTTCGTGCCTCCGTGAGCCTGTTCACAGGTGCCGCGCGTCTCCCGGTCGTATCCTTTGGGTAATCAAGGCCGCAGCCCATCAGCGGCCGGGAGGGTCAGATGAAAGCGATCGTGACGGTTTGCGCCAGTGCGCTAATCGGGTTTGGTGACGCGATGCTCCACATCGCCGCGATGTTCTGAGGTCGTGCCGGCGCGCGGCAGCCACAGGGCGAGCCGGCGCGCCGCTTCGGCGATGTCCGCGGTCGAGCCGGCGAACGAGAGGCGGATCCAGCTGTCGCCGTGGATTGGATCGAAATCGGGGCCCGGCGTCGTCGCGACCCCGGTTTCGGCGAGCATCTGTCGGCAGAAGGCCTGGCTGTCGCCGGTCAGCGCCGAGACGTCAACATAGAGGTAGAAGGCGCCCTCGGCCGGCGCGAAGCGGGTCAGCCCAGCTTGGCCGAGGGCGGCGATCAACAGGTCGCGGTTGGCCCGGTAGCGCGCGACATGAAGGTCGAGCTCGTTGCGGCAGCCGAACGCGGCAAGCGCCGCGAGTTGCGACAGCGCCGGCGGCGACACATAGAAATTCTGCGCCAGGCATTCGATCGAGCGGGCGAACTCGGGCGGCGCCACCATCCAGCCGAGCCGCCAGCCGGTCATGCTGTAGTATTTCGAGAACGAGTTGACGACGATTGCCTCGCGGCCAAAGGCGCGCGCGGTCTGCGGCCTGCTCTCATAGGTGATGCCGTGGTAGATCTCGTCGGAGACGAGCCGGATGCCGCGCTCGCGGCACCAAAGGGCGAGACGCGCGAGGTCGCCCTCGGGGATCATCGTGCCAGTCGGGTTGGCGGGGCTGGCGACGATCAGCCCCGCCAGTTCCCCGGCCTCGGCGAGCAATTCCGGATTGGGCTGGTAATGCGCGTTCTCGCCGACCTCGATCAGGACGGGCTCAAGCCCTAGCGCCGACAGGATGTTGCGATAGGCGGGATAGCCGGGCGTCGCGAGCGCGACCCGATCTCCCGGCTCGAAGGCGGCGAGAAAGGCGAGCTGGAAGGCGGCCGACGAGCCGGTGGTGACGACGATCTCGCCGGGGTCGATGGCGACGCCGTACCGGTCCTGGTAATGCCCGGCGATCGCCTCGCGCAATGGCGCGATGCCGAGCGCGTCGGTATAGCCGAGGCGGTCTTGCGCCAACGCCTCGCGCGCCGCCTCAAGCACCGCTTGCGGCGCCGGCGTGCCGGGCTGGCCGACTTCGAGATGGATGACCGAGTGGCCGGCGGCCTCGCGTGCGAGCGCCTCGCGCAGCACGTCCATCGCGATAAACGGCGGGACCAGCCCGCGGTGGGAGGGGGTGAGCGGCATCGGGTTTATGTGCGGGAGTTTGTTGCCAGGGGCAACCCGCTTTCGCTATGACGGGCGGCGAATGGTTGGGTAGTTTGACGCCCTTCAATCGTCCTCCCCGGGCTTGACCTGGACAAGCCCGGCCATGACGGAACTGGGGGAGGATCCACAGGTTAGGAAGCAATCAGCATGTTGGATGACGGCAAACCGGCCCGCCTCATCGGAATGTCCGGCAGCCTGCGCACCGGTTCCTATTCCAACGCGGTGCTTGAGACCTTGCGCGAGAAATTCGCCGGCCGCGCCGATCTCGTTGTCTACGACCTCGCGCCAGTCCCGCTCTACAACCAGGATTTCGAAGGCGACAAGCGGCCGGCGATCGTGAAAAAGCTGCTCACCGACATCGCCGAATCGGACGGGCTCGTGCTGTGCGCGCCGGAATTCAACCACAGCATCCCCGGCGTCTTGAAAAACGCGATCGACTGGGCCTCGCGCCCGGCCTTCCAGTCGGTCTTGGCCTACAAGCCTGTCGCGATCATGGCGACCTCGCGCGGGCCGTTAGGCGGCGCCCGCTGCCTCGAACACATGCGGGTCGCGCTCGATTCGTGCCTGTCGCGGATCGCGCTGGCGCGCGAGGTCATCATCAGCGCGGCCGACAGCAAGATCCGCGACGGCCGCCTCGTCGACGAAACCTCGCTCGGCTTTGCCTGCGGCGCCGTCGAGGCGCTGATCGCGGAAATCCGGCTGTGGCAGGCGGCCGACGCCAAGGCGCAATAACCCGAATACAATTGTCATCCCGGCGAAGGCCGGGATCCATTTCTCGGCTGCACCATTCCTCCGACAAATGTGTTCGTCCGTGACTTTGCGGTGCGATGGATCCCGGCTTTCGCCGGAATGACAAGGGGCGGGTGCGGGGGTGATGTGCGATGCCGCGCATTGTTCGCCGCCCCCGGTCCCCCTAAGTTTGCCCAGCTTTTGGGCATCTGGAGCGCTGCGTGGATCAGGCGATCGTCGAGGAGGTGCGGACGACCCGGTTCGTGCCGCGCCGCGGGCTGGTGCTCGCGGCGGCGCTGATGGCGATCTTCATGCCGGCGGTCGAGGCCTCGATCGTCGCTACCGCATTGCCGACGATCATCGGCGACCTCGGCGGCTTTCACCTGTTCAGCTGGGTCTTCGCGGTGCCGCTGCTGACGCAGGCGGTGACGATCCCGCTCTATGGACGTCTTGCGGATCTCTATGGCCGAAAACGGGTCTTCTTTGTCGGGACCGTGATTTTTCTGATCGGCACGACGCTGTGCGGCTTTGCCCGCTCGATGGTCGTCCTGATCTGCTTTCGCGCCCTCCAGGGCACTGGCGCCGGCGCGATCCAGCTGATCGCGGTGACGATCATCGGCGACATCTATACGCCGGCCGAGCGTGCCCGCATCCAGGGCTTCAGTTCGGCCGTGTGGGGCTTTGCCGCGGTAATCGGGCCGGCGCTCAGCGCCTTTCTCGTCGAGTATGTGCATTGGTCGGTGGTGTTCTGGGTGAACCTCCCGGTCGGGATCGTCAGCATCGCGATGTTTGCGATATTTCTGCACGAGCGGGTCGAGCGCCGCGAGCACCGCATCGATTATCTCGGCGGCGTCCTTCTGGTTGTCGGCATCGGGGCGCTGATGCTGGCGCTCGTCGAAGCGATGACCCTTGACGGCGCGACGCTCGCCGCGCTCGTCGTGCTGGGGATCGGCGCCCTCGCCTGGCTCCTCTTCCACGAGCAGCGGACCGCCGAGCCGATGCTGCCGCTGGCATTGTGGCGCCGCCGCGTCGTGACGCTTGCCAATCTCGGCAGTTTCGGCGCCGTCGCGACCAATATGGCGGTCAGCGTGCTGTTGCCGACCTATGTGCAGGGCGTCATGGGGAAGAGCCCGGGGGTTGCCGGTTTTGTCGTCGGGACGGCGTCGGTCAGCTGGATGTTCGCCTCATTCGCCGCCGGGCGGCTGATGATCCGCACCTCCTACCGGCTCACCGCCGCGATCGGCGGGGCGAGCCTGGTTGCGGGCTGCGCCGTCCTGCTGGCGATGGAGCCCGCGGCCGGTGCGCTGTGGCCGGCGGCCGGGTCTTTCCTGATCGGGATCGGCATGGGTTTCTGCAACACGACCTTTCTGGTGTCGATCCAGGGCGCCGTCGAATTCCGCGAGCGCGGGGCGGCGACCGGCTCGCAGATGTTCATGCGGATGATCGGCATGTCGCTGGGCGCCGCGTTGTTTGGCGCGATCGTCAATTTCGGCGTGCACCAGCGCCTGCCCGGCGCCGATGATGCGGTCAACCAGCTGCTCCATTCGGCCTCTCGCCAAGGCCTCGGCGGCGGCGAAATCGCCCGGCTGGCCGACGCGGTCGCGCTGTCGGTGCACAATGCTTGTCTCGTCGCGGCACTGATCGCCGTCATCACGCTGGTCGTGGCGGCGGCATATCCGCGCGGGCTGAGCCCGGTGCGCACGCCGGTTCGATGACCCCCCGGCGGTTCCTGACCGCCGCGGCGGTCAGCATTCTCGCGCTCGTCATCGCGGCTGGCGGTTTCTCGAATGCGGTCGCTCCGGCGGGGGTTCTCGCCGAGAACATCCGCGGCATGCGCCCCGGCTACGGCCCGCTTCGCGTCTCCGCGGTGCCGAACGAGCAGGCGATAATCCGCCGCCTATGGGTCCCAGGGCTCGATGCCGGATATAACCCGCAAGGGCTGGCGACGGTCGCCGACGCGGTGCTGGTTTCGGCCTATCGCAGCGACGCCTACGGGGTCAATCGCGGGCCGTGCCGGCTGTTCCGCCTCGACCCGGAAAGCGGGCGCGCGACCGGCCATGCCGACGTCCCGGCGCCTTGCGGGCATGCCGGCGGGCTCGCCTATCCGGGCGGCGACAGGCTCTACGTCGCCGATACGCACGCATTGTTCGAGATCTTCCTGCGCCAGGCGTTCGACGCGCAGGCGTTGCCGATCCGCGGGATCCGGCTCGGACCTGGCCTCGTCGGGGCGCTGGCGGTGTCGACGCCGGGCGCGATCTGGACCGGCACCTACAAGGAGGACGGCCCGGGCCGCCTCTATCGGTTCACCAACGCGGTCTTGTCGGGGTTGCATGACGGCGCGACGCTGACTATTGCCGACGCCTCGGCCGAACTCGCCATCCCGAGCTATGCCCAGGGCGCGGCTTTCGACCGCGACGGCAAATTATGGGTCGCGCGCAGCCATAACCGCTGGGGCGAACTCGACCGGCTCGATGCCGCGACCGGCGCGGTCGAGCGCCGCTATGCCGTGGCCGCGGGGATCGAGGGCATCGCCTTCGATCAGGGCGGTTTGCTGTGGGCCGTCTCCGAGGCCGGGGCGCGCCATGTCTACGATAATATCTTCGCCGCGCTGGTCATGCCGTTTTTTCCCCTGGTCTTCGCGATCGATCCCAAGGTTCTTGAGTAACCCGCTTGTCAGAAGGAGTCTGGCCATCGGCGCGCGCTGTGAAACACCGCCAATATCTCGACCCGGTCATCATCGACCCGATAAACGACAATGAAAGGGGTGGCGGGAACGACAAGCTCGCGTGTGTTCTCGACCCGTCCTGTCCGCCCGAGGAGGGGATAATCGGTGAGGTCCCTGGCCCTGTCTCGGATTCGTCTGACAACCCGATCGGCCGCGCGCGGATTCTCTCGGGCGATATAGTCCCCGATCAGCTCAAGATCGCGTGCGGCCGGCCGCGTCCAGGCAACAATCATGCCGGTGTGGAGTATTTCTCCACAATTCGCGCGATCTCCTCCTCGCTGGCAAAGTCGCCTTGCTCGGCTGCGGCAATCCCCGCCCGTATCTTATCCATCTGCCAGCTCTGTAGCTCCAAGTAATCCTGGACGGCTTGGCTGATGAGATCGTCCCGGGAGCGCTCTGTGGACGCTGCGAGCCGGTCGAGCGTCTGCAAGGTCTTGTCATCCAGCTCTAGGGTCACGGACCGAGGCATGGCAACTCCGCGGGCAATTATCGCTGGTTAATTTATCGGCGGCACTCCCGCTGAGCAAGCGGAGTGGCTTAAGCGGCTTCTCACACGGTCGGGCACTGTCGCGATCATTTCCCGGCCAGCGCTGCCTTGTAGGCCCTGACGGCGGCGGCGAAGCCGATGACCAGGGCGTCGGCGGTCAGCTCGTGGCCGATCGAGGCTTCGGCCAAAGACGGCATGGCCGCGACCAGGGCGGGCAGATTGTCGAGGTTGAGGTCGTGCCCGGCATTGACGACGAGCCCGAGCGCGGTGGCGCGCGCGGCCGTCGCCGCACAGGCCTGCAATGCGGCGGCGGCGTCGCCGGCGCGACACGCGGCGGCATAGTTCCCGGTATAGATCTCGATGCCGTCGGCGCCGGTGCCGGGCACCCGTTCCACCACGTCCGGATCGGGGTCGACAAACAGGATCACCCGGCAGCCGACCCGCCTCAACCCAGCGACCGCCGGGTTGACCAATGGCGTATCGCGGTTGTCGAGCTTCCAGCCCTCCTCCGAGGTCAGCACACCGGGGCCGTCGGGCACCAGCGTCACCTGCTCGGGGCGGACCGCGCGGACGATTTCGAACAGCCGTTCGTCCGGATAGCCTTCGATGTTGAGCTCGCAGGCCGGGCGCCACGGCCGCATGATTTCGGCCAGGGCGGGGATGTCGGCGCCGCGGATGTGCCGTTCGTCCGGTCGGGGGTGCACGGTCAGCCCATCGGCGCCGGCACCATGGGCGAGCCGGGCGAAATCGCGGATGTCGGGGACGCCGGTGCGCCGCGAGTTGCGCAATAGCGCGATCTTGTTGAGGTTCACCGAAAGCCGGGCCATGCCGCACTATAGCACGGGATCGAAAGCACGGCCGCTCCCGTTCCCAGCTTGAGGCGGGCGCAACCGGCGAGGCAGGTCATGGACCAGCGCATCGTGGAGACCCCGGAGAGAGCCCGCGCGGCCCGCAAGAATGGTGTCCTGCGCTATATACTCGGGATATCGCTGGTGCTGGTTGTTATTGCATTTGCGGTAGCGTATGTGATTTCGGTCTAACCGGAGGAAACCGATGAATTCGCTCCGCTGCGGGTTGGCCTTCGCCCTGGCGTTGGGCGGCGCGTGCGGCTGCGTCGCCGGCGGGCCGCAACGCGCGAGCGACATCCAGAACCTCAATGCGATCAGTGACGACATCTCGGCGGTCTCGATGACGCAATCGGAGACCGCGCGCGCCCGCGATCCGAACATGCGGTCGACGATCCCGCGCAATTATGAGATCTCCGATACGCGCTAGGCCCGCGCTATCGAGCGCCGTGCGTCCTTCGAGACGGCCGCTTTGCGGCCTCCTCAGGATGAGGTGAGCAATTGATTAACCAAAAAAATCATCCTCATCCTGAGGAGCGTCCCGAAGGGGCGCGTCTCGAAGGACGCAGGGCGATTCGGCCGCTCACCCGCGGCTCGAGGCGCTGATGGCAGAGGCAACCGCGACCGAGCAGCGCAGTCTGATCGCCGCCAGCGAGCGGGCGCTCGTCGCCGCCGAGTCGGTGCTGCGCACGGCGCGGGCGCGGGTCGGCGAACGCATTGCACCCGGCGGGGCTATTGACGGCGCGGCGCTCGATCGCGAGCAGATCGCGGCGCATGGCCTGGCGTGGATGGCGACCTATGTCGAGGCCTTGCGGCAGATCCGCCACTGGGCGGTGCGCCTCGATGCCGATGGCGCGTTCGGCACGATCGAGGGGCTGATCCTGGCGGTCGCGTTCGGCGACTACCTGGCGCAGCTCGCCGGCGGGATTGCGATGGCGCAGGGCGAGATTGTCCGGCCGCAGGATCTCGGCCTCACCGAGGACGAACTCGGGCCGTTGCGCACCGGCGATGCCGGGCGCCTCATGCGCGGGCTCGGCGAGGTGCGTGCCCGTCTCGCCGCTCACCTCGCCGACGCTTCGCCGGCGCCCTACGGCCAGATCGGGCTCGGCGACCCGACCCTCGAGATGATCCGCGATCAGATCAGCCGTTTCGCCGAGCGCGCGGTGGCACCTCATGCCCAGGAATGGCATCGCCGCGACCAGCTGATCCCGATCGCGGTGATCGACGAGCTGGCCGCGCTCGGCGTCTTCGGCATGACCCTGCCGGAGGCGCATGGCGGGCTCGGGCTCGGCAAGATGGCGATGTGCGTCGTCTCGGAAGAGCTGTCGCGCGCCTATATCGGGGTCGGCTCGCTCGGCACCCGTTCGGAAATCGCCGGCGAGCTGATCCGCCTCGGCGGCACCGCGCGCCAGCAAGAGGAATGGCTCCCACGCATCGCCTCCGGCACGGTCATCCCGACCGCGGTCTTCACCGAGCCCAATACGGGATCGGACCTCGCCAGCCTGCAAACCCGCGCGGTGAAGGACGGTGAGCACTATCGCATCTTCGGGGCGAAGACCTGGATCACCCACGGCGCGCGCTCCGACCTGATGACGCTCCTCGCCCGCACCGGGGCGCCCGACAGCGGCTATCGCGGCCTCAGCATGTTCCTCGCGCCAAAGCCGCGCGGCAGCGACTCCGACCCGTTCCCGGCCGAGGGCATCAGCGGTACCGAGATCCCGGTTCTCGGCTATCGCGGGATGAAGGAATACGAGATCGCCTTCGACGGCTTTGCCGTGCCGCAAGAGGGCCTCCTCGGCGGGGTCGAGGGCGAGGGCTTCAAGCAGCTGATGGCGACCTTCGAGAGCGCCCGGGTGCAGACCGCCTCGCGCGCCGTCGGCGTCGCCCAGAACGCGCTCGAATTGGGCCT
>WNFC01004630.1_pt1 | contig 14986 bp, 14 predicted proteins | sample 5400541 | NCBI WGS metagenome assembly WNFC01 (sample SAMN13153342, study PRJNA577476) | soil metagenome | isolation source: 120 cm saprolite under Douglas fir tree site 2 hole 2 replicate 1 | place: USA:California | collected 2015-04-18
GCGAGCTGTGCGAGACCGGCACCACGGTGGCAGTCCACCAGGTCACCGGCCTCAAGGCGCTCGGGAAGCCGGGACCGGGCCAGCCCGCGTGGGCCGCCCTCATGGCGAAAATGCGGCGCAAGACGCTCATCGTCTGCGCCGTCTGCCACGACTGGATCCACGCAAACCCCGTCGCGCACGCGGCATAAATCGCTGGAAAGCCCGGTGCCCGGAAAGCGGGCACGCCGGGTTTGGAGGGAGGCTGCCCGGAAAAGGCCCGGGTTCATCCAGAATGAACACGGGACCTCGCTGGGCAGCCCACCCTACCCGTCGTGTTCTCCGCCTACGTCACCGCCGGCGGGCACGCCTGGGCCGATTTCGACGTGTACATGCCGCAGCGGTGGGCGGATGACCTGCCGCGCCGCCGGGCGGCCGGCATCCCCGAGGACCTGAAGTTCGCCACCAAGCCGCAGCTCGCGATCGATCAGGCGGGACGCCTGGCGGCGGGCCTGCCGCTGGCCTGGGTAGCCGCCGGCGAGGTGTATGGCCGCAGCGGTGACCTGCGCAAGGCGTGCGGGAAGGCCGGCCTGGCGTACGTGCTCATCATCCCGTGCGACTACCAGGTGACGACCGCGGCCGGCACCGTGATCCGCGCGGATCAGGCCGCCGCGGACGCGGTGTTCGAGCGGCGCTCGTGCGGCACCGGGTCCAAGGGCCCCCGGATCAGCGACTGGGCGCTGATCGCCACCGGCCGGCCGCTCAACATCATCAGTGAACTCGCCGGGCCAGGCTGGACAGCAAGGAATAGCCTGCCATTGCCGCGGAGGACGCAGGCTTACCACCGGATCGCAGCCGGTAACCGCGTCAGCTACGTCATCCCGGTTCGCCGGGGTGGGCGTGGGCCCTGCTCCGGGCAATCAGCGGCTGCGGTGGTCGCGCTCGGCAAGGACCTCGGCACGCACGCCTGCCAGCACCGCGTTGATATCGCAGCCCTGCCTTCCGGCCTCGTCCAGGATCAGGCAGGCCAGCCTCAGCGGCGCCACCATCGCGTCAGCACGCCCCGCGAGGCGGAAATGAAGCATCTCATGCGTGGCCCGCGCGCCCTCGTCGTCCCCCGCGTGGACCGCTTCGGCGTAAGCGAGGCAGTCCAGGATCTCATCGAGCGGTTCCGGCTCCCGCCCGTGTACGCTCCCGCCAGACATCTGCGGCCTGCCTTCCTGCCGCGGCAGCTGCCCACGGCGATCTCCGCGGCTCCATCCTACGGTCGGGCTTGCGGTACCGGTGAGTGCACCGCATTCGCCATATGATCCACGGCCGTGGGCAAAGCGGGCCATGCTAAGCGCCAATTAGCCCGGGCGGACACCGCAGCATCGTGCCGCCGAGCGACCGCTTGGGGAAGCCTAGCTGAGGTTCGGCGGTTCCGGGCGGCGGCAACGATGCGCTCCGTAGCCTGCGGAAACCGGTCACCAGCGGACATCAGGGCTATCAGTCGAAATACCGGCGTTGAGCCCGCCGCGGTGGATGAGGTCGCTGATGATCCCAGGCCGCGCCATCTGCTGCAGATCCGGACGCGGCTCGCAGGGGTCGACGCCGGGACACTGGACCTTTCCGGCCCGAATGGGCCTGCAGCGGGGTGCGCCGGCCGGGCCAGGGCGCGGACACTGGCGGCAACGGCGTGGCCGCCGGTGGCAGCTCGACCGCGACGGGGACTGCCCGCGTTCAGCGGCGCGCGTCAGGGCGGAGCCGCAACGATCTCGCGGAATTCGGACTCGGTGAAGGCCTGCCGGGTCTCGGTCGTGACGTTGCCGATGCTGCCGGCCGGGACGGAGACCTTCGCGGCAGTCGGCAACCTCGCGGCCCACTCGCGCAAACTCGGGACCCCGGAATCGCGCAGCGGTGGAAATCACTCATGGCCATCTAGTCCAGCGGCTCCACCCGGTAGTCCCCGCCGTCTTCGATCAGCAGCGCCCCTTCGCCCTTGCCCAGTGGCGGGACGACCCGGCCGGCGAGCCCCAGCACGGCGGCCTCGTTGGTGGGGCTGTGACCCACCACCAGCGCCCGGCCGCCCTCTGGCAGCCCGTCAACCACCTGCCGCAGCGCCGAGGCGAGCAGCACCGACTCCTGCCTGATCAGGTCCGGGTCGATGGCCCGGATGGCATCCAAGTCTGCGCCCTTCCCCGCCGCCTTGGCCGCGTCCCGCCAGCGGTCCTCCACCGAGGACCGCAACCCCGTCGCCGGGGTGATCGGCATGTCGTCCTGGCCGGCCGCGTGCCGCAAGATTTCCAGCATCTGGGTGGCGCGCGCCGCGCCGGTGGACACGAACGCGGCGTAGGGCGGGTGCAGCCGGTCCCGGCCGATCATCTCAGCCTGTGCGGCTCCCTGCGCTGAAAGGTGGTCGCCGTCGTTGTCGGAATGCCGCCTCAGCTCTACGTACCGCATGAGCCCGTCCTGCCCCGCTGTAGCGCCGTCATGCTCGCCCGTACCGGAACCATCCAAGCCAGGGATCTGCTACCAGCTGTGTAAAGTGACGCGCCTCACGATGAGCTGCAGGACAGCCGCTCGCGGACTCACACACCGTGATCAACCTCGGTGGACGGAGAGACGCGCAATCCCGCCGATCCGGGCGGCTGCCCGTTCAGTCGCCATGGCCATCGGCGCCGCACGGAAAGATCGTTATGAACGCCAGGCTAGTTGGTGAGCGCCGGCGCGCAGCACGTGTGGAGTCGAACCGGTCGCGCCGATGAGCGCCTGTCGAGCCTCGTGAGCCGAGCGAGGTGTCAAGTGGCGCTTGCCCGGGTTTACCGGCGTGGCTTGCCGGGCGTCGCGTGTGATCGGTGGTCTTCGTATCGTAGGGGATCTTGCGCAAACGGATGCGCGTGTCTTCGGCGCGGCCCGCGGTGTCAGGACGTGGCGGATCCGGCCTGTTGCCTGCGGAGGACGTATCGCTGGACCTTGCCGCTGGGGGTTTTGGGTAGCGCGTCAACGAAATGCGCGCGGCGCGGGTAGGCGTGCGCGGCGAACTTGTCCTTGACCAGCTGCTGGAGTTCGCCTGCGAGCTCCCCGGTGCCCTGGCTCGGGTCGCGGAGCACCACGAAGGCCTCGACGACCTCGCCGCGCAGCTGGTCCGGCACGCCGATGACCGCGGCCTCGATCACCTGGTCGTGGGTCACCAGCACGCTTTCGACATCGAAGGGCCCGATCCGGTAACCCGCCATGATGATCACGTCGTCGTCGCGGGCCGAGAAGAAGTAGTGCCCGTCCGCGTCCGCGTATCCGGCGTCGCCGGTCAGATACCAGCGCCCGCCGGGGGTAAAACGCCCGGTGGTGTCCGTGTCGGCGTGGTATCCGGTGAAGTGCGCCAGGGGGCTGGCGGTCATGTCGACAGCGATCCGCCCGGGCGTCCCCGCAGGGGCAGGCTCATCGCGGTCATCGCGAAGGACGGCGCAGCTGAAGCCGGGCAGCGGCTGGCCCATGGAGCCGGGCCGGACCTCCGAACGCACGTCGGCGTGCCACCCGTTGACGATGAGCATGCCGTGCTCGGTCTGGCCATAGTGATCACGCACTTCTGCGCCGAGCGCGTCCTTGGACCATGCCACGATGTCGGGTGTGAGCGGCTCACCCGCCGAGGAAGCCCGCCGCAGCCGGTAACCCGCAGGCTGATCGCCGCTGGCGCGCAGCGCACGGTAGATGGTCGGTGCAGCCGCGAAATTGGTTACGCCGAATCGCTGGAGCACCTGCCAGGTCAACGTGGCGGAGAATCCGGCGTGGAGCAGGATGCTGCGCATCCCGGCGGCCATCGGCCCGAGGATCGCGTAGTACAGGCCATAGGCCCAGCCCGGGTCGGCCGCGTTCCGGTAGACATCCTCTGGCTGCACGTCCAGGCCGTACTCCATGTAGCAGCAGATTCCCGCCAGTGCCCGGACCGGAACCGGCACCCCTTTCGGGGCGCCGGTGGTGCCACTGGTGAAGATCAGCACCAGCGGTGCCGCAGGCCCTACTGCCACCGGCGGCGCCTCCGGGCTGGCGCCGCCACTGGCCATCATCTCGGCGAGAGGCACATCACCCGGGCGGGGGCGACCGCCGCTGACGATGCGCCAGGGCGGCTCGGCGGGCATGCCGCTGCCGGGCTCCAGCTTGGCTCGCTGGTCCTCGTCGGCCACGACCACCTTGGCGCCGCTCCTGGCCAGCCGGAAGGCGATGGCCGGAGGCGCGAACGCGGTGAACAGCGGCACGTGAACAGCGCCCCGGCGCCAGATCCCCAGCAGCGCAACCACCAGCTCGGCCGACTTGCCCATCAGCGTCGCGACCGCGTCGCCCGGCCCCACTCCCAAACTGGCCAGCCCCGCAGCAAACCGCGCCGACAGGTCGCCGAGCTCCCCGAATGTCAGGTCCCGGTGGGACAGATCGGGCTCAGCAACGGTAAAGGCCACCGCTTCGCCCCGGTGGCGATCGCACAACAGCGCACCCGGGCAGGCGTCCGGTGATCCGTACTCGGCCACAAGCTCAGCCACCCGCCGTCCCGCTGCCGCCCTGTCCATGAGGTCCCCCCATCTCGCCACACCAGCGCACAATAGAGAAAGTCAGACCAACTGTGAAAGTAATAGACCAAATGTAAAATCCGCCGGCCAAAGCCGCCAGATCACGCACGCTGAGGTCCGGGCACCGCGACACCCGCACGGCACGGGGCGCGGGCCAAGTCGAGCGGGATCTGGCCATCGGCAGCCGGAAGGGTTGGCTCGCCGCATCGACGTCCAGCTCGGCCCCGATGGCGATCTCCAGACGAGTCTTACCGCGGCGAGCCGGCGATCAGCACCGGGCTATGTGATAGATGGCATCACGCTAAGTGACACAGAAGATCGAGGGGAGCACGCGCCAACCCGCCGATCTGTAGGTCGGCGGCAGAAGGCGGTTTGGTCGCGATGGAGATCCAGATCCGGATGTTCCGTGCGACCGCAACGCGCGGTGCTGGCCGCCCGTGAGATCCCCGAGATTCCCGTCCGGCTATGACCTGGACAACCCGGCACGCCACTGTGACAAGCGTCTGCGGTACTGCCCACGACCCCAGCACGCGAAATTCCGGCGCAGCTGGACGTATCACCCCGCTCAAACCTGCCTCCGTCATGGCAGATACGCCCGATGACCGTCCTCGCTCTCGAATGGAGGCGGACAAGATCATGTTGCCTGATACGAAGAACGCCCCACCGGCCGCAACAGTCCAAGCTTATAAGGCGGGGACTGCTGTCCCGCGGCCGCCGGACAGCAAGAAGGTCGCTGCTGGCTGGTGGCTCGCGGCGATTGTATCGGTCGCGGCAGCTGCAGTGGTGAGCGTTGTGGTTGCCCGGGGGACAAACGCCAATACGGCACATCGGGCAGCTGCGGCAGCGGCCGCGCTGCTCGTGGTGGCGGCGCTGGCCGTCTTGGCCCAGGTGATCCTCCTCTGGTATCAGTCACGGATGATCAGCGCGACTGGGGCCGCGCCGGCCGAGCCAACGCTCGCTTTTCGGCGCCGGGGGCTGAAGGCGGCCGTCATCGGGCAAGATGGCAGGGCCTCTACGAGCAAGACTCAGGTAGTGCTCTGGACCGGAGCGGTGGTGTGGGCGCTCGTCGATCTGCTCCTGCTCGCACGGGCGTACCCCGTCGGAAACCTGTTCACCAACGCGGTGACGAAGAACTGGCGCCCGGAATATCTGGTCTTGCTCGGCTTGCCGGTAGCGGCGGCGACAACCGCGAAGGCCGTCGTGGCGGGCAGCAATTCCGGTCACGGCCCCATTGCCGCTAGTTCCTCCTCCGCAATGGCGGACAGTCTTAACCTCGACCGCATCTATGTGCGTGATCCCGTTCCGTCGGGGGTCTGGGGGCTCGTGGCCGGGGTGGCGGAACTCCTCACCGGCGATGACGGTGCGGTCGCCTGGGCAGACTTGCAGTACGTCGTTTTCACAACGATCACGCTTGTCTATTTTGCGATCCAGCTTTTGGCTCGGCCTGCGGACGGACTGCCTCCGGTGCCGGCCGCGCTCCTGACGTTGATGGGCGTTTCCGCCACTGCCTACGCTGCGAACAAGATCGTCAACACCCAAGCAGCAGCAGTGCCTAGTGGCGCGGATTCTGCCTTAGAAGCCATCAGCGCTCCGATGAGCCAGGGCCTAGGACGCATACCACGCGGCACGAGCGCACCTCGCCACGATCCGTTACGCTCCAGCCGTCGATCCGGTGAATCGCGTGGGCCGAGAACACCCGAAACAGGCCGTTCTGTACCGCTCAGCCGCGGCAAGTCAACCATCGCGAAGCTAGCGAATAATCGGCACATCGGCGCATGTGAGAGCCTTCGTTACCTGTTCAACTGGTCACTGCGCGTGATGGCCCTGTCTGGCATTGGGCTGGTGCCAGGACGCGCTGGCCGGCGGTGGCAATGCCGTCACCGTCCGCTGTCCGGTCGGGGCTGGTGCCGCGCTGCTTGTCCAGAGTCCAGGCTTGCTGGCCGAACTGGTCGGTAGGGTGCGGTCCCATGGGCCGTAGAGTCGAGAAGGTTATGCTCGGCGCCGGCTCGCGTGATCCGCCGCTAACGCCTGCAGCGCCGCCGGCCTGCTGACCGGCGGCGCTGCGAGAGGTGGTCGCGGCACTGCCGCTTGGCCGCGGTCCGGCTACATCGCCAGCGTGCTGTCCGGTAGGTCTTCACGGCGCACGCGGATGGTGATGACCGTGACGATGAGCGCGAGTACCGTTGCTGCGGCGCCCATGGTTAGCGCGGTAGTGACCCCGCTGGACAGCGCGTGATCGTAGATCGGGCTGCCCGGCCCGGCGGCGGGGTGCCCGGCGAGGTTGTGGCCGGCTGCGCCACGGCTGAGTGAGTCTTTGACATGTCTGTTGACCACGGTCCACGCCACGCTGCCGATCACTGCCAGGCCAACCGCGCCGCCGATCTGCTGGCCGGCGTTGAACATGCTGGAGGCGACACCGGAGTGCTCATCGGCTATCCCGGCGACCAGGGTCATGGTGAGCGGGACAAAGATCAACCCGGCGGCGGCGGCGAAGACGATCAGCGGCAGGCCGACGCCGGTCAGGTAGTGGCTGTGCTCATGAACGCGGGACAGCCAGAGCATTCCGACGGGAGCGAGCAGGGCGCCGATGGTCATGGGCACCCGTGCGCCAATGCGCGGCACCAGTTTGGAGCAGATCCCGGCCACCACGATGAACGCGGCGACGAACGGCAGGTAGGCAAGGCCGCCGCGCAGCGCGCTGTATCCCCAGACGACCTGGGTGAACAGCGTGAGGAAGAAGAACATGCCGAAGAAGGTCGAGGCCAGGCAGAGCAGGATCAGGTAGACGCCCGCCCGGTTCCGGTCAGCGAAGATCCACAATGGCAGCAGCGGCTGCTTCGACCGCGCCTCGATGACCACGAACGCGGCGATCGCCACAGCGGCCCCGGCCAGGGCGACCACGGTGGCCATGTCTGTCCAGTGGGAGACGCCGTCGGGCCCGGTGGCGCCGCGGGTGAGGCCGTAGATGAGCAGCGCGAATCCGGCCGTGCCGGTGATGGCACCGGGAAGGTCCCAGCGCCGCGGGTAGCGCTGCGACTCCGGTATCGCGAACCGGGCGCCGAAGGCGAGCAGCACGCCGATCGGCACGTTGACGAAGAACACCCATCGCCAGGACGCGTAGGTGGTCAGCAGCCCGCCGGCCACTACGCCGACGCCGCCGCCCAAACCGGTCATCGCCGCGTACATGCCCAGTGCCCGGGTGCGGAGCTTCCCTTCGGGGAAGGTCACCGCGATCAGCGACAGGCCGGCGGGCGCGGCGACTGCGGCGCCGACGCCCTGCAGCACCCGGGCGGTGATCAGTAGCCACGAATGGGTGGCGAAGCCGCCGAGCAGCGACGCGAGGGTAAAGAACAGGATCCCAGCGCTGAACATGCGCCGCCGGCCGAGAATGTCGCCGGCCCGCCCGCCGAGCATCAGGAGCCCGCCGAAGGTGACGGCATATCCGGTCACCACCCATTCCAGGCCGGTACCGGAGAAGTGCAGTGCCTGCTGGATGTGCGGCAGGGCGGTGTTGACGATCAGTTCATCGAGCACCAGCATCAGCTGGGCCATGGAGATCACCACGAGGGCGAGCCCCAGGTGCCGGGATCTGGCCGGGACGGCAGCGTCGAACTGCGCGCCGGTCGGCTGGACCTCGGTGATATCGGCAGCCATGGGATGTTCCTCCCTTGAGAAGGGCGTAGTGGGCTAGCGCCATGGCTGGTGTAGTCACGGCGTCGTGCGTAGGTGATGGTGGGTGCGAGGGCTCAGTAGCCGGAAGCGGCGACACGCCAGGGCGGTCCGGCGCCCGCCCCTGGCACGCTAGGGGCGCTAGCCAGGAACTCCCTTGCTGCGCGAGAACACGCTGACGAGGTTCCCCGCGGGGTCCCTGAAGATCATCGAGCGGTTCCCCCAGGGTTGGGTGGTCGGCAACATGACCCATGCCACGCCTAGCGCCGCGATGCGCTCGTACTCCGCGTCCACGTCGTCAGCCATGAAGTCGAGGATGATCTCGTCCCGGGGCTGCTGACCCTCAGGTCTGGTCGCCTGGTCTTCGCAGTACTCGGTGAAGCGGCACTTGGAGAAGCCGACCGACATCGGTCCGGCCTGGACCTCGACGTAGTACTCGTTGAGCGCCACCGGCGTCCCGACCAGACTGGCGTAGAACCCGGCCAGTCGTTCGACATCGTCGGTCACGATGCGGGTCTGGACCAGTTTCATGTCAGCTCTCCGCACCGCTGGTGGCCGCCCGGTGGCGGGCGCCGGCCGGGTCGGACCTGGGTATGTCTGCCGGGATGTCGAGCTCAGTCCCCGCGTAGTTGAGGAAGTAGGAGGTGAAGACGGTCAGGCCCAGGTAGGCGAATGCCTCGGCAAGCTGCTCGCCGCTCCAGCCGCTGCCGGTGGCCCTGGCCCAGGCAAGGTCGCTGACATGCCCGGAGTTCGCCGCGGCCTCCCGCACCACGCCGATCAGCGCGTCAGTCTTCTCCTCGCCCAGGTCCTTGCTCGCAACAAGCGCCTCCACCTGGTCCCGGTGCCAGCCAGACCGCAGCGCGAGCATCGAGATTATGGCCAGCGCGTACTCGCTGCCGTCGTGGACCGCCGCGGCGAGCATGAGCGCAGAACGCATGGGTGCCTCCAGCGTCCCGTGCCTGGCCGTCGCCCTCCTGATCGACACGTAAGCCTCGAGGACGGCCGGCGAATGTGCCATCTGCGCGTGCAGGTTGAGCGGCCGTCCCGTCGGTGAGAACTGGACCATTTCCGCCAGCAGGGACCGCGCGGCCGCCGGGGCGTCCTCGATGCTGTGGCTCGGTATGCGGGTCATGAATCCCCCTTCATCGCCGGAATGCCACGCCCGGGGAGAGCTGCGGCACGTCACAGGCAAGGACGACATGCGAAGCGGGATAGTGACACCAGGGCCTCGGGCCGCCGCGTTGTCACAATGCGCAGGGCTGCGTCGTCCAGTAATAAGAGCCACATGCGCGGGACTGCGCCGGGCAGGCATGCGCAGGGCGGTCCGCAGCGGGCACGCGGCGGGCCGATCTCAGAGAGGACGCGGCATGCACGGTGAACAGGACGGCGGGAAGATCAGCCAGGCCTACCACGATCACCGTCCATACCTCGTTGATCTCGCATTCCGGATGCTGGGGGACATCGGCGCGGCCGAAGACATCGTGCAGGACGCGTTCACGCGCCTGATGGCCACCAGGCGCGGTGAGATCGAGGACGAGCGCGGATGGCTGATCGTGGTGACCAGCCGCCTGTGCCTGGACCAGATCAAGTCTGCCCGCTCGCGCCGGGAGCGCGCCCACGACGCCACCGAGATCGAGTTCGTCGCGCAGCCCGGGTCAGGCCTGGCCGATCCAGCCGACCGGGTCACCTTCGACGACGGAGTCAGGCTCGCCCTGCTCGTGGTGCTGCAACAGCTCAGCCCGGCCGAGCGAGTCGTCTTCGTGCTGCACGACATCTTCCAGATGCCGTTCGACACCGTCGCCGAGACAGTGGGTCGCACTGCTCCGGCCTGCCGCCAGCTCGCCAGCCGGGCCAGGCAGAAGATAGCCGCAGGCCCGGGCAGCGCCCGCTTCGGCATTGCTTCGGCCGAGCACCGGCTGGTCACCGAGAAGTTCATCGCCGCATGCTCAAACGGCGACCTCAGCGGCCTGCTTGAGGTGCTGGCTCCGGATGCCTGGGGCGATGTCGATCTCGGTCCGGGGGTCACCGGATTCGCTGGGGTCTTTAGAGGCGCGAATCGTGTCGCGAGGAACCTGCTGCGCTTCTGGGGCCAGGGCGCAACGCTTGTCTCTCTTCCGGTCGGCGGTCAGCCCGCGGTGCTTGCCTTCACCGGCCGGGAACTGGCCGGCGTGCTGGTCTTCACCATGCGCGGCGAGCTAATTCAGGCGATCCACGTCATCGGCGACCCCCGCAAGCTGGACTTCCTCAGCTCGCTGCTCACGCCTCCGGCCTAGGAGGGCCGCCGGCTGCATTCGGCATGTCACATTGCCCGCGCGGCACTCGTCCTAGGTAATGAAGGGCCCCGACGGGCCCGGCCCTAAAGGAGGCCCACGATGTCCGCACTACCCGGAGAGGAAACACCCGTCCTCCAGCCATATCCCAGCAACGGCAGGCCCGCCGCAGCAGATCCCGGGACGCCACCCCACACCCGCGGGAACGCCCTTCGCCTCGGGCCACGCACCAGGCAGCTGATCAGATCCATCGCCCGCGTGGTCAATCCCCTGGTGCTGCAGATCGCCGGCAGCCGGCACATGCCCGTCGTCGGGATCATCCACCACCGCGGCCGCAAGACCGGCCGCCCCTACGCCACGCCACTGGGCATCCGCCCAGCCACCGCCGGCGGGTAGGTGATGCCGCTCACCTTCGGCGAATCGGCGGGCTGGTACCGCAACATCGCCGCAGCAGGTGGGTGCATCATCACCTGGCGCGGCGCCGACCACACGGTGACCAGCCCAGTGATCGTTGACCGCGCTACGGCGCTGCCCGCCTTCCCCCGATACGAACAACTCGCGCTGCGGGCGATCGGGATCAACCAGTTCGTCTGGCTTCGCCCCGAGCCGGTCTCGCACGAGAGCAACCTCACCAGCCCACTCCAGTGACGCCGTGGCCAGACGACCGGGTATGCCAGTCTGGTCGAAAGCTCGCAGTGGCGAGCTGGACCGCCGAGGGGCTCACCAGCGTGACGACGCCCAAACTGGATGATCTGTGCGCGGCCACCGGGGCGGTCGGCACATCTCTCAGCCGTTCCGATTCGGCGCTACCAGGCGAGGATTCAGCACTGCGTGATAGTTGACTCTGCGTGATGGCCATCGTCTCGGCCGGAGGGCCGCCGTCGGACGGATCCCGGTAGTGCGGGGCTGTCGCCGCTGGGCATGGTTTCGGCCCGGTGCGGTGAAGGTGCCGGCGGCGGGTGACGCTGGCATGTCGGAGGCGCCCGCGTCCAGGCCCACCGGGGTCCGATGCCCGCGCGGGTGCTGCGGGACGCGTCATGGCCGGGGTCAGGTGCTGTCGTCCATGATGCGGTCGTAGCTGCGGCGGGCGCGGGCGCCGCGGGCGCTGGCGCCGTACCGGGTGAGCATCTGCGAGGAGGTCCAGCCGTTCAGCTCCATCAGGTCCCGTTCGGCTCCGCCGCGGTCCAGCCAGGTGTGGCTGAAGTGGTGCCGGAACCGGTGCGGGTAGGCGGTCACGCCGCATTGCCGGCCGCGGCGGGCCACGATCTGGTAGATGCCGGTCGCAGTCAGCGGCCCCCGGTTGTTCACGCCCAGCCAGAGCTGCGGCCGGTGCGCCTGCGGGTGCCGGGCGCGGGCCCGCAGGTAACGGTCGAGGCTGCGGGCCGCCTGGTGGCCGATCTTGACGGTCCGGGCCGTGCCGCCCTTGCCGGCGATCCTGATCTCCCGGGCCTCCAGGTCAAGGTCATTACGGGCGGGGTCGTCCGGGTGGTAGCGGATCCCGGTCATCTCGGCAAGCCGGATGCCGGTCGCGGTGAACACCGCGATGATGGCGGCGTCACGGCGCTGCGCGAACGTGCTGCCGCGGCAGGCGTTCTGCAGTTCCGATAGTTCTACGCTGGTGAAAACCGGCACCGCCTTCACGGTGACCTTCGGTGCCCGGAGCCCGGTCATCGGGTCGGGGAGCTGTTCCTCGGCGGCCCGCCACTTGAAGAACTGCCGCAGCGCCCGGAACTGGATGCTGGCGTACGCGCCGCTGTAGCGGTGCAGCAGCTGCACCATCCACTGCTGGATATCCTGCCTGTCCACCTGCTCCCAGCTGGTCTTGCCGACGTGGCCGAGCAGGTAGCCGGCGGCGAACCAGCGCACCGCCCCGGTGTAGCCCTGCACCGTGCGGGCCGCCTTGCCCTCGGCGGCCAGGTGCAGCCGGAAGGACCCGATGTCCGCCGCGAACGCCCCGGCATCGCGCCGCCCGGGGCGCTGCGGGCCGGTCATAGTTTCATTCTCATCCCGCGCATCCGCCGCCGCGGGCATGCCCGCGGCGCTGCGCTCTGGCGGGTCGCAGAGCACGGGCGGGTCCGGTTCGAAAGGCACCAAGCCCTCCTTTGTCCTGCGTCGTTGCGCAGGTGACGGGAGCCGCCGTGCCGTGGCCGGTCCCGGGGCCAGGAAGGAGCGTCCGCCTGAAAAGTGGGATACCTGTGGGGGTGCCCCGCGATGCGGATCTGTGGGATTTTTGTGGGGCTGCCTGGCGGCTCGCAGAGCCGTGCATCAGGTGTCGGTCATGATGCGGTCGTAGGTGCGGCGGGCGCGGGCACTGCGGGCGCTCGCGCCGTAGCGGGTCAGCATCTGCGGGGAGGCCCAGCCGTTGAGTTCCATCAGGTCCCCCTCGGGCCCGCCGCGGTCCAGCCAGGTGTGGCTGAAGTGGTGCCGGAACCGGTGCGGGAAGGCGTCCACTCCGCACTGGCGGCCGCGGCGGGCGATCAGCTGGTAGATGCCTGCGGCGGTCAGCGGCTCCCGGTTGTTCACGCCCAGCCACAGCTGCGGCAGCCAGGCCTGCGCATGCCGGGAGCGGGCCCGGATGTACCGGTCCAGGCTCCGGGCCGCCTGGTGGCCGATCCGGACGATCCGGTCCTTGCCGCCCTTGCCGCGGACGGTGATCTCCCGCTGCCACAAGTCGATGTCGCTGCGCCGCGGGTCGCCGGGGTCGTACGGACGCCGGCCAGTTCGGCCAGCCGGATGCCGGTCGCCCGAAGCACCGCGATGATCGCGGTATCGCGGCGCTGCGCGAAGGTGCGGCCCGCGCACGCCTGGTCCAGCCTGGTCAGCTCCTCGCGGGTGAAGACGGGGATCAGCTTCTCGGTGACGCGCGGCGGCTGCAGCCCGGCCATCGGGTCGGGCAGCTCGTCTTCGGCGGCCAGCCACTTGAAGAACTGCTGCAGGGCACGGTACTGGTTGCTGGCGTAGGCGCTGCTGTACCGGTCCAGCAGCCGCGTCATCCACCGCTGGATGTCCCGGCCGTCCACCTGCTCCCAGCTGTCCCGGCTGGCCTGTTCCAGTAGGTAAGCGGCGAACCACTGCACCGCCTCGGTGTAGGTCCGGATCGTCTTGGCGGCCTTGCCCTCGGCTGCCAGCCGCAGCCGGAACGAGCTGATCTCGGCCTGGAATATCCCCGCGTCCAGCTGCTTGGGCTGCTGCCGGGAACGCGGTCGCGGTGCGGTCATGGCTGTGGCTCTCTTCCGGTGGCGCACCATCCGCAGCCCAGCGTTTCCGCAGGCCAGAGATTCAAGCATCGACACGACAGGAATTGATCCGCGGGACCGCGCCCGCGGCCCAAACGAGCCAGCCGCAGTAAGGCCCGGGTACCCCGTCGGCTATACCGGCCGGCCAGCCGCACGGACAACGGACCGCGTTGGAGGCGCGGTCCCCTCGGGGCCGCCGAAGTGCCTTCCGCGCGCGCGTAGCCACCGATCGGCGCCGCGAGCTGATGCGGGTGCCTCAGCATCCACCGGTCATGCCGATGTGAGGGCGCTTCCTGTTGACCGCCAGGGATGGTCCGGCCGCCCCTCCAAATGGTCCCGGCGGCCTCGTGCGATGCTCATGTAGATGAAGCGCGTTCCGAGGGCGGCGGGCGTCCTGGGCTGGGCGCTCGGGGCGACAGCGTTGCACGCTGCGGTCCCTTTCCAGTTGTCGCGACTGGGCGGCCGGGCCGGGCGGCCCGGAAGGTCAACGCCCGCCGCGCGCCACGCCGGGGTGGTGACCGTGGCGGCGGGCGCGGCGCTGATGGCGTGGGCATTCGCAGCCCACAGCGCGGCGGCGCCGCAGGGATGGGAGTTGGAGTCTGGGCTCACGCCCGGGTACTTGCTGCGGGCGGGCCCCTACTGGCTGAGCCGCAATCCGATGTATTCGGGAGAGGCTGTCGCCTGGGCGGGCTGGGGACTGGTCTATGCCAGCCCGGCCGTCTGGGCGGGGCTGGCGAGCCTGTGCGCCGCATTTGCGGTGATCGTGCGCTGGGAGGAGCGGCAGTTGCTGGACCGCTTCGGTGAGGACTACCGGGCCTACCTGGCGGAGGTGCCGCGCTGGTTGCCCGGCGCGCCATGGCGCCGAAGGGCCCGGCTGCTGCTGCCGCCGGGCCCGCTGCCTGCAGTCCGGCCCAGCTGAAGCCGCAGCGTGGCGGCAGGTATTCACAAACCAGATCGGCCACGAGGCACCGTGGACTGATCCTCTTTTGCCGCGAGGAGGGTGGCCGCTGATCCCAGCCAAGGCCGTCGGGGTTAGTCGAAAGTCTTCGCCTGCTTGGTCAGCTCTTCCAGGACCGCTGCGTCGTGGCCGTAGACCATGGTGGCGTTGTAGCGGCGCTGGAGCTGCTTCATCCACCGGTGTGAGCGGTACCAGGTATGTGAGTCGCGGCCCAGCCAGCCCTGCGTCAGGTCCTGCTCGAAAACGTCCCGCACGTGGTAGAGGTCTGAGTTCAGCATGAAGTGCCCGGAGTTGTGGGTCGGGACCTGCATGGTCAGCAGGCCCGGGGTGTGGCCG
>WNFC01009912.1_pt1 | contig 14985 bp, 13 predicted proteins | sample 5400541 | NCBI WGS metagenome assembly WNFC01 (sample SAMN13153342, study PRJNA577476) | soil metagenome | isolation source: 120 cm saprolite under Douglas fir tree site 2 hole 2 replicate 1 | place: USA:California | collected 2015-04-18
AGGCACGGTCGCCGGTGATGTACCAGTCACCGCGAATGCAGGCGCTGGTCGCATCCGGGTTGCGCCAGTATTCCTTAAACAACCATATTGGACGCTGCGGCTTGACCCTCACAGCAATGTCTCCCTCTTTATTGGGCGGGAGTTCGCTGCCGTCATGGTCAATCACACTCACATCGAAGCCGGGCGACGGTTTGCCCATCGAACCAGGTTTCACCTCTAAGGGCGGGAAGTTGGCGCATAGTATTACCGTCTCTGTCTGTCCATAGCCGTCGCGGATGGTCATGCCCGTTACATCCCGCCAGATTTTGATGACTTCGGGGTTGAGTGGCTCGCCTGCGCCGGTACAGTAACGCAACGCCTTTGGAGGGTTGGCTTTCAGATAAGCCATCGGCTCGTCGAGCACCATCATACGATAGGCGGTCGGCGGCGCGCAAAGCGTGGTAATGGGGTACTTATGCAGCATCTCCAGCGTCTCGAGGGCGTTGAATTTGCCGCGCGCATCCTGTATAAACATGGCTGCGCCCATGATCCAGGGGCCAAACAGGTTGCTATACGCAGCTTTGGCCCAGCCCAAATACAAAAATTGATATTCCATCGAAAGACAGCCTCCGTAAGCTCATCCGAGACTTAAAAGATTGGCTGGCCGCGTAAATAGGCTTTTAGCCCCTTGAGCGGCCTTTTGTGGGCCATTTCTACGATTTTGCTATCAATTATACCACTTGGAAAAAAGAGGGAATTATAGCAGGTTTTACCAATAAGCACGAGTGCCATCCCCAGGTTCGTGTGGACGTGGTATGATAAAGACAACCATTACCCAAGGCACATTGATGTGCTGTGCTCAGTTCTGATCGAAGAACGATCTGATTTGATCGTATACCGGAAGGAGTATAGCTTATGGTCACTTCTCAGTCCCCGAATATGACCGACTATGAAGCCGAGCGCCGTAGCTTTCAGCTTGAAGTGCCCGAATATTTCAACTTTGCCACTGATGTAGTTGAAAAATGGGCCAGCGATCCCAATAAACCGGCCATGTTGTGGGTCGGGCAGCACGGAGAAGAGCGGGGGCTTACCTTTGCTCATTTCGCGGAGTACTCCAGCCGTGCCGCGAATGCTTTCTCCGCGTTAGGGCTTGGCAAAGGTGACCCTGTTCTGGTGATGCTGCCACGTATACCTGAGTGGTGGGAAGCAGTTCTAGGATTAATGCGTCTGGGCGCCATTCCTATTCCCTGCACCACACTTCTTACGCCTAAAGATATCCAATTCCGCTCTGACATCGCCGAAGCCGTTGCTATCATCACCGACTACGAGGGCGCGGCAAAGTTTGACCAAGTGCGCACCGACTGTCCCACCATCAAGTACGCCATCCTAACTGATGAGGTCAACGCCGATACTGCCGGACGTGAAGGCTGGACCAGTTACCAGCAGATCGTCAGCGAAGCCTCGCCGGAGTTCACTGGTCCGAAGACGCGCAGCGATGATCCTTGCTTGGTCTATTTCACTTCCGGCACCGTTGGCTATCCCAAAATGGTTCTACATACCCATGCCAGTTACCCTATCGGGCATACCATCACTGGCAAATATTGGCTTGATCTGCATGAAAATGACCTCTTCTGGAACCTTTCCGAGACCGGATGGGCAAAGTTCTCATACAGCAACCTGTTCGGCCCCTGGATCATGGGCGCGGCTCTGTTCATTCAGGATGCACGCGGCAAGTTCAATGCCATCGAAACGCTGGAGATGCTCCATAACTATCCCATCACTACCCTCTGTGCGCCGCCGACCGCCTATCGCATGCTGGTCCTGGATGAGCCAATGGCCTATCTGAAAGCTAACCCGCCAAAGGCGCTGCGCTACTGCACCGGCGCCGGCGAGCCACTCAATCCAGAGGTCATTAAAGTCTGGCAGGATGTGACTGATATGACGATCCGCGATGGATACGGGCAGACGGAAACGGTCATACTGTGCGCGAATTTCCCACCTATCGCGGTCAAGCCTGGCTCGATGGGCAAGCCCGCGCCTGGCTTCGAGGTCGAGGTGATCGATCACGATGGCAATCCACTTCCCCCTAACAAAGAAGGCGACATAGCCGTCAAAGTGAAGCCACAGCGTCCCACCTGGATGTTCAGGGAATACTGGCGCAACCCCGACGCAAGCAATGCCTGTATTCGCGGCGACTGGTATATCACTGGCGACCGCGCCTACAAAGACGAAGACGGCTATTTCTGGTTCGTGGGACGCGCTGACGATGTGATTATCAGCGCAGGCTATCGTATTGGCCCCTTCGAAGTGGAGAGTGCCCTCAAAGAACACCCCGCCGTTGCCGAGTCTGCTGTGGTTGCCAGTCCGGATGAGATGCGCGGCGAGATCGTCAAAGCTTTTGTTATCCTGGCACCTGGGTATACAGCATCTCCCGAACTGGCAAGCGAATTGCAAGAGCACGTCAAGAAGGTCACCGCACCATACAAATATCCGCGCGAGATCGAGTTTGTGGAGAGCCTTCCTAAGACCATTTCAGGTAAAATCCGCCGTGTAGAACTGCGCGAGATGGAGCAGCAGAAGAAGCAGGCTCGGTAGACCAGACTATTTCAGGACAGCAAAACATCTGCAAGCCTATCTCCTAAAGTGGAGATTCGATAAGTAAGCCACTGTTTTCAAAAGCCGGTGGCTTATTTATTGAAACAGAGATATACTATCAATAACCATCTCATACGCAAGCAGGCACAACTATAAACGACTCTGGTATACTTGCGCCAGAGTATGTAGTTCCAGCAAAGGAGGCGCATCGATGTCAGAAGCTTGCCCTGTCGTGGAAGTCTTCTGCTCCTATGCTCAGGAGGATGCAAGTTGGCTGAGCAAACTGGAAGCTCATTTGAGCCTGCTCAAACGGCAAGGCTTGGTTTCTCTCTGGCATCATCGGCTCCTCGTTGCAGGGGCTGATTGGTCTCATGAGATCGACGCGCATCTGAATACTGCCTCGATTATCCTCCTGCTCATCAGTGCTGATTTCCTGAACTCTGACTACTGTTATGGTGTCGAGATGCAGCGAGCATTGGCTCGGCATGCAGCGGGAGAAGCACAGGTGATCCCTATACTGCTGCGTCCGGTAGACCACAGTAGTGCCCCCTTCGCGCACTTGCACGCTTTGCCTAGCAATGGTCAGCCTATCTCCACCTGGAGCGATGAAGATGCGGCCCTGGCTAATATAGCAACTGGGCTGCGTCGAGTGCTTGAAGATCTCTTCCAGTTCTCGACCGACTTTCCCCGCGCCACCTTACCTGCGATATGGAACATTCCCTATCCTCGCAATGCTTTTTTTACTGGGCGTGAAGTTGAATTGCAGACCATAGAGACTTTGCTTGGCGAGCATAAAAATGCAGCCATCGGCCAAACTCAGGCGATCAGTGGTCTGGGCGGTATCGGTAAAACGCAACTTGCCCTCGAATACGCGTATCGTCATCGCTGTGACTATCGCTATATTTTCTGGGTGCTGGCTGATACACACGAAACGCTCAATGCTGCATACAGCCAGCTTGCTCATCTACTCAACTTGCCTGCAAAAAACCTTGCAGAGCAACGCTTAGTCGTCGAAGCAGTCAAACACTGGCTCACCGAAAACCAGAATTGGTTGCTGATTCTAGACAACGCCGACGACCTTACCGTTATACGCGATTTCTTGCCTCCTAATCCTCTCGGTCAGATACTTCTCACCACACGCGCTCATGCCATGGGCGGCTTAGCCGAACGTATCGAGATCAAACAAATGAACGAAGACGAAGCCACACGATTTTTGTTGCGTCGCAGCGGTGTACTGGGCAGACAAAAAGCACCCGACTCCATCGACCTTAACGAGCTTACAACTGCCAGAGCGCTTGCGCATGAACTCGGCTTCCTTCCATTGGCTCTCGACCAAGCTGGAGCTTATATCGAAGAAACTTCCTGCGGCTTGCAGGGCTATTTGATGCTCTATCAGAGAGAGCGCAAGGAGCTTTTGCGAACACGGGGTGGTTTGGTAGTTGATCACCCTGAACCGGTTGCTACTACTTGGAAACTGGCATTTGAAAAAGTGGAAAAGGCTAATCCATCTGCGGCTGACCTCTTACGACTGTGTGCGTTCCTAGCTCCTGATGATATTCCTGAATCAATTCTTGTAGAAGGAGAACCTGAACTTTCGGGACCGCTAAAGAAGCTTGCTCGTCATCCATCGAAATTAAATGCAGCCATTGCTGAACTGCAAAAATACTCTCTTGTATCGCGCAATCCCGTTGCAAAAACATTAGATATACATCGCCTAGTGCAGATAATATTAAAAGATGCGATGATGAAAAATGTAGAAAGAGCATGGGCAGTACGCGCTGTAAAAGTTGTGAGCCGCGCTTTTCCTTGGCCGCAGGTGGCAACTTGGGATGTCTGCTGGCGATTATTGCCGCATGCGCGATCATGTGCGGATCTCATGGAAAAGTGGGAGATGGATATACTTGAAGGTGCTTTTTTACTGTATACGGTGGGAAGTTACCTTGACGACCGTGGCGAGTATCATGAAGCGCAAACCTATTACGAAAGAACTCTAGCGATCGAGCACAAGGTGCTGGGCGAGGAAAATATAGCTACTTCTGGTTGTCTCAATAATCTAGGGGTGGTGAATTACAATCAGGGTAAATATATAGAAGCAAAGACCTATCTCCAGCAAGCGCTGACCATCCGTCGTAAGCTATTAGGCGAGGAGCATCCAGAGACTGCACGCACGTTGAACAATCTAGCAAACGTGCACGATGATCAAGGTAAATATGAAGAGGCGAAAAAACTGTATCAACAGGCACTGGCCATCCGTCGTAAGGTGCTGCGAGAGGGGCATCCAGAAATTGCCGATACTATGAATAATTTGGCTGATGTGTATTGCCACCAAAATGCATACGAGGAAGCAGAAAAGTTGTATCAACAAGCATTAGCAATCCGCAGGAGAGAGTTGAGAGAAGACCATCCCGATATTGCTGTCAGTCTAATCGGTCTAGGGAATGTATATCTTTCTCAAGGCAAATATGAAGAAGCAGAAGATCTGTATCAGCAGGCATTCGCAATCTCTTCTAAGGTGCTGAGTAAAGAACATCCTCAAACTGCCACCACTTTGAACAATTTGGCAACTGTATATCTCGCTCAGGGCAAATATGAAGAAGCAGAGGGTCGGTATCAAGAAGCATTAGTAATCTATTCTAAGGTGCTACGGAAAGAACATCCAGATACTGCTATGAGCCTGTTAGGTTTGGCAAATGTGTATTTCAATCAGAATAGATACGAAGATGCGATTTCTTTTTATCAGCAAGCGCTGACGATTTCTCAAGAAAAACTTGGTTCTGATCATCCCCGTACAAAACGGCTGCATGCACTCATTGAAGAAACGTTGGAAGAGAAGGAGAGTAAGGGCGAGGAGAGATAACTCTAAAATTATTCTCATACGTGAGAATATACGCCTCATCTGACTATATTTTGTAACGCCCATAAAACCGTATCATCCCCATGAGCAAGCAATGGAGCTAGCTGCTCACTTCGGCGTTATTTGTTCTGTTACCATGGAAGGTCTACTATGGGTAAACAGTCAGGTAGCGTCTCTACCACTTCCCATTAAACTCTCGGATCACTTCTTCTGGCGATAAGTTGAGATAGATTTCAGTGGTGGCCAGCCGGTCATGCCCCATGATCTCCTGCAAGGCTCTGGTGGAGATACCTTTCTGGATGCAGGTCACTGCAAAGGTGTGCCTCAGTACATGCGGGGTGACGGTTCTGCGGATAGGCGCCCGATTAGCTATCCCTTTGACGAGGCGTTGAATTGTCCGCACTCCTATACCTACATTTTCATGCAGGCCCAAGTGTCCTTCGAGTAGTGGCTGTACCCGCGCCGAGAGAGGAATCACTCGCCGTTTGGATAACTTGCCATACGGCCCACCTTTGCCGTAGATCATGAGTCGGTGTTGCTGCCAGTCGAGGTTGTCTTGTGTGAGGTTAGCTAGCTCCGCGACCCGCAGGCCGGTATCCAGCAGTGTCCAGATGACTAATTTTTCTTCGTGGGTTTGGCAGGCATTGGCTAGGCGGTTGGCTTCATCGGCGGTCAGTGGTTCTCGTTTGTATTGGTAACGCACATTAGCAGCATAGCAAGCTTGCTTGTTTGACGCAATTGTTACCTGCTACGTCAGCCTGTCGTGTTTTCTGTGAGCTGCTTCAGAGAGCGCGAGGCGGAGAAAATTGGCTGGTGTCGTCTTTCTTAGTGGAAGGCGACAAATTTCCTGAGCTTTATGAGATATAGACAATAGGCTCGATTGTGAATGTGGAGAAAGGCAAGATGGAGCAAGGCAGTTAAGTAATTCAACAAGCCGCCCAACGATTACGCAATCTAACGTGCTACTTCGGTGGCACCCTAATCCCACTCTTCCCCTAAAAGACATGGTAACTGGCTAGGAGTCCTAGAAGACTTGTCAAAAGAGGGAAAAGCGGATAGAGTAGCGACATGACACCCGAAGAAGAACTGCAGCAGCTGCGACGAGAAAAGAGTCAGTGGCAAGAACAATTGGCGCAACGAGATGAGCAGATTGCCCAGATGCAGCACGAGCTCAAGCGGCTGGGTGAGCAGGTGCAAGCGTTGCAAGAGCAGCTCAAGAAAGACAGCCACAACAGCCACCTGCCCCCGTCTTCGGACCGCTTTCATCGGCAGCCCAAGAGTCTGCGCAAGAGCAGCGGCAAGAAGCCTGGTGGACAGAGCGGTCATGCCGGAAACACCTTGATGCTGTCGCAGACGCCCGATCTGGTGATGCGTCACACGGTCGAGCAGTGCCAGCACTGCCAGCAGGATTTGCGCGAGGTGGGAAGTGCGCAAGTGGAACGTCGCCAGGTGATCGATCTGCCTCCCAAGCGGCTGGTGATCACAGAACATCAGGCCGAGTGCAAAGTCTGTCCCGTGTGCCAGCAGGTGACGCAGGCCGACTTTCCGCAGGAGGTGCGAGCGCCGGTGCAGTATGGAGCGGCGTTTGGGGCGATAGGGGTCTACCTGGTCCAACAGCACCTGTTGCCGTATGAACGGGCCTGCGAAGTGATGCAGGATCTGCTGGGTCCGACGATGAGCGAGGGCACACTGCAAACCCTGGTGCAGCGCTGTGCAGCGCGTCTCTCCCCGGTCGAAGCGCAGATCAAAGCCGCCCTCACGCAGGCGGAGGTGCTGCACCAGGATGAAACGGGCCTGTATGTGGCGGGCAAGCGCCAGTGGATGCATGTCAGCGCAACGGAGCAGCTCACCCACTATGCCGTGCATGCCAAACGCGGCTACGAAGCACTGGACGCCATTGGCATTCTGACGGACTTCCATGGGGTGAGCGTGCATGATGGCTGGCGATCCTATTGGCGCTACGCCTGTCAGCATGGTCTGTGTAATGTGCATCATCTGCGAGAACTGATCTTCCTGCATGAGCAACTCCAGCAAGCCTGGGCCGGCCAGATGCAAGAGCTGAGGCTTCACATGAAAGCCGCTGTCGATCAGGCACGAGCCGAGGGTCGAAAGGCGCTGCACCCCTTTGAGGTGCAGGACTGGAAAACACGCTATGTCGCCTTACTGGAAGAAGGCTATCAAGCCAACCCACCAGATCCACCACCAGCAACGCGCAAGAAGGGACGCCGCAAACAGTCCCCGGCTCGCAATCTGCTCGATCGCCTCTCTCTCCACCAGGACGCCGTGCTCGCCTTCCTGGAGAACTTCGCCATGCCTTTTGACAATAGTCTGGCTGAGCGAGATATCCGCATGGTCAAAGTGCAGCAAAAAGTCTCGGGCTGTTTCCGCTCGGTCGGCGGCGCTCAGGCGTTTGCGCGCATCCGCGGCTATCTGTCTACCTTACGCAAGCAGGGGATGCCGGTGCTCACCGCCCTAGAACAGGCCTTGGTCGGTCATCCTGTTCTCCCTGCTTTCAAGTCCTCCTAGCCTGTTACAAGACATGATAAAACTAATCCTGGTCGCTTGCTAGAGGTACCTACGGAGCTTCTGCACATTTGATTTGCAATGGACTCCTCACCCTTCGGCGATAGGTGCGTCAGTGCGAATACGTATACTCCCAATTTCTGGCAATGCATCTTCAAGTCTCAATCGTCGGCCCAGGATTGAATAATGACGCCACGATTTTTTATTATCAAGGATACTTTTGCGAAGCTCATCCGTAATTTTTACATAGCTCGGATCAATCAATGCAAATAACTCCTCTGAAATAAACCTATTAGATAGTACCTCTATATGCTCGTTTTTTCTCCTTGCTAAATAGAGTTCTTCTTTGGAGTGAAGTGACTCTACTAAACTATCGTATGACAATATATGAAAATCATCTCTTTCCTGCCCGCTGATTAAGCGCCTTCTGATCTCATTCCGCTCAAACTCGGTTCGTCGTCCATGGACAAGGACGTACTTTATATAGCACGGATTTTGCCACATCCAATGGGCTGGACCCCCTCTTAGCAAGCTAATAGTTCCATTTATGAAGCCATCAAAATTTGATCTATTGGAAAACCACGCTCTCCAGCAATTAATTTGTTCAAGAGCAGCTTGGAAATCCGGATGAAATTTATTTGACGCATCCTTAAAGTACTTTGATTGTGGTTTTTCAATCTCAATTAATATGCAATTCCAATCAGTAGAGCTTTTAGATAAGTAAAAGAAATCGGTAGTGTAATCATCTGCCAGTGACAATTTTCTGAAAACCACATCAAAATGCACACCGTGATTTTGTATGAACTCTCTTGGGACTAACGCCGTGTTTTTCTCTATAAACTCTTGATATTCTTGTTCACCACCTTGCTTATCGAGGAGAGCGATAAACTTCTCTTTTAAGGTTGCAACATCACTGACTCTATCTTCCAATCCAAATTCTCCCTTTATATGGGTTATTCGATTGCCTTTGCGTTCCCACTAAATGAGTGGCTTTATTCAAATAGGTGGTAGCCCCAGAAACCTCCGCACTTCAGCGAAGACCACTGTCGATGCGGTCGCCGTTACAAGTTGTGATGTTCCCTGTATGATCTGATCGGCTTCCTGGTGCCGCTTTTTTATTTTTCGCTATGGTCTTCCAACCGTCCCCGTAAGTACTCTACAGCCTCATTTGGGTCCAAAATCTGTCCGGGGAAAACAGTATGTCCCGGAATCTCTACAGGGACTTCCTTCAAGATATGCATTAGCTCTCCATGAATAATCTCGAACACAGGTTTCTTAATCGTGACCACATATGGTTCTTTCAATAGTTCCCTTTTTTCAACGGCATCATCAAAATCTGTACTTACAAAGACATCATCAGGCGTGCTCCATGTAGCAAACGCATGAAGACTGAGAGCATCATTTTTCCGGTTATTCCAATCTCGGCGAAGCTTCCGCTGCGCGGCAGTTTCCTGCTCAAATTCCTTCTGCAGAGATTGAGGAAAAGAGAAGAATATACTGCGTTCCGGTAACTCTACCTTCTTGAGCTCGGCATAGTCTTGAAACGAAAATGGGACGTCTGGAAAGATTCTGTCATGTATCTGCCGCATAAGAACCTGTTCCAAGCCTGGGTAATTGTGAAAACGATCTCTTGCTGGGCGCAGTTCTATACCCGCTAAGCCAACATTGCCTAACTTTTCAGTCCATTCTTGTTCGTTATAAACTCCCCTATCCTTTGAAAGATGATTTTCCAGGCGGCTTGGTGCTGCAATACACAGCGCTATCTTACCCTGCTTGTACCACTCTCGTATCTGTTGGAGTGCAGGTGCGTAATTACGCTCTTCTTCGAGCTCTATGATGCAATTCCAATCAAGACAAACAGTTATCATCAGAGTCTCCAGATTGTACGATGAGCGCGTCCATCTCATTTCAGACAGGAGAAAGCTCCAGCAACTTCTGTACTTCAGCCATAACAACTAGGGTCGCCAGTAAACCCGTCATCTGCCCATTAACTGAGAAACAACTTATCGAGCCACATAGAATAGTTGTGATGATACGTCTGGATAACCATAGTTAACGGCTCCTCTATTTCCGGGATGTCCTGGATTCCCCGCGTTTCCAGGATGTCCTGGATTCCCTATGTTCCCCAAATTCCCAAGGTGCATATCAACAACCATACTCTTATAGAGTTCGCCAACGTACTGCCCAGATAGCCGATGAACGTGCGTCCCATTTAACTGACCAACTGCATCTCCATGCATCGAGTGAATAAAACGCCCCCGTATGTATGCAACGGGATTGCCACCTGCATCATAGATGTACTGAGTCATTGTGTAGACCCCTTCCTTGCTAGTCTTATCGTCCGATTTCGTGCGCGTGCTCTCTAAAATACCGCTCCAGGCCCCCTTATACCTTTACAGAGCACCGCTCTGATGTATTCATTTTACAGTCTAAGGTAGAGTATTGCGGGCTTGTGAGTACTGTACGGACGAATCGGTGCTGTACCTTAAACAGGCGGTAGCCCTAAAAACCTCCGCACCTCAGCCATAACTACTGTAGTTGCCGTAGCCGATACAAGTTGTAGGGTTCCTTGTCCGGCCTTAATCATCACTCTACTCAACCAGACTTGGACACGCGGCCCTGGCTGCTCTTGAGAATCAGCGTCTTTGTCAAGTGCGGTATCAAGATCGGTGATTAACTCCTCCGTAACACCTAATTGTGCCAGTTTGTTTTTTAATCCCTGTAAATCGCCAGGTTGGACATGCGTTGCGTACTGGTTTGTAGTGCCGGTGTTGCCCAGAGCAATACTAGTGCCTCCGTGAATAGTCGTATTGAATACCTGGTTTATCCTCTCTTGGCTAGGTGTCTCTAAAGGCGTTTTATTAGCGTCGTCGTTCATCATATCGATACCAAGCTCTTTCTCAATCACTAACACAAACTCCAGCACCCTGGCTCTTATGATCTCCAGGACACCGACAATAAGCGTTGTAGTCATTACCTTCTCAGCAGTGAGTAATACGTAACCGTGGTAGATCGCCTTCTGTTGGTAATGCATGACTGCATCCCCCGACCAAGGAATAGTTAAGCTATTAGTGTCCTTGCTCCCACTGACAAGCCGCTCCAACGCTCCAACGGACTGCGTCATATAGACTTTGCACAGCGCATCCAGGTGCTCTTCCTTGATATGGGCTCTGGGTATAGGCGCGTTCTCGATGCCACTTCCAAAAGGGCCAGAAAATGTACCACGTACCCCAGTTTCGAAGATGCGGTAGTCTGGCAAACTGCCTATGGAATCGTACCCTCCAGCTTCGGCTTTCGCCCAGTCACTCAGTTCCTTGTTATTGAGTAGTCTGCCCAACCGCAGGCAGAGACGCAGCACCTCGCCTAACGGTGTTTGACTACTCGTAGCACCTTCATTGATCCGACGTAGGAGCCCAACTATTTCGGATTTCGTAGTATCTATCATTCAGTAAATCCTTAAGTACTATGGCAGGTCATCTGGTTTGGTGCATGAATCTCTAAGGAATAGTTCAAGGTCTTCGCGTTTTACGAGATAGGTTTTACCCGGTTTGTAAGCTGGCAGACGTAAGCCTCACCGGAGAAGTTGAGCCCCGGTGGGGCTTAACTTCTTTCTGGCCTCTGCCGCTTCAGCCATGCGTCTAGATCACTTCTTAAAACAAGGTAGGCTTTACCTGGTCTGCTAGCAGGCAACGGATCGCGCTTTCGTTTTATATAACCAATAACCGTATCCTCAGTTACCTGCATAATTTCTCCGACTTGTTTAGTCGTCAAATATGGATTTTCCACCAAGCACCCTCTTTTTTGACGTACAGTATACTTTATTTTCTGGTAATCGGTCTATACCCTGGACAATTCGCCATATTATGGTGTATACTTCCTAAAGACAGCCTATTCAGGCATAAAAAAGGGATATTAGACGATTTGGGCCGCGTAATATCCCTTTCTTTTCGGAACCGTTTTTCATGCTCCAGTGGTATTAGGCCACAGGAGGTTTTATCTGTCAAGGAGGTACGACAGGTGAGCATCCAACCTTACGGCGACAATATTATTCCCGTCATTCCTATTGATTATGTAGTGCATACTGCCGAGATGCCATTCTGTTTTGTTGATGCCTTCTGCCCCTGCCATGACGATCACGAGGAAATCCAGAAAGTTGCTGCCTGGGTAACAGAGGGACTCATGACTGAGGAAGAGGCAGTAAATTTTATTGCAGGAAGGACGTTCTGATGAGAAGTCAAGTTCCGCCACGAGCCAGCCGCACTACTTCTCATAGCTACCCGGTTGAAGATGAAGACGAATATACCACAAATATCCCCCGGAGTGCCATACGCTACTCTATGGAGCGTCCCTATACCATTCAGCAGGGCAACCGCCGCATTGTTTTTCACCCGGAACCGCCGCCTACAAAGCACAGAGTTCACTGGATGGTTTTTGTGGGATTTGGCATGGCCGCGACGCTTGCGCTCTGGATCAGCCTTCAGATGTTTGGCAATTGGTGGAGCGAGCATCAGTTGGATGCAACCTACGGCTTCCCCCGGACATACCAAGTCGATCAGGTGGTTGGACATGACGATTCAACCGACCATCCGACCCATTTTATTTTCCTTAACCTTAACGGCAGGGTAGTGATTATCGAGATACCTGGCGGCAATACATCACATGCCCGTATCTATAACGGCCCGGCAATTATCGGTGACAATCCCGATATGATTCCAGTCACCACAGAGTTCCAGGATGTCAACAACGACGGCAAACTAGACATGGTAGTGCATGTCGGCAATCAGCAGTTCATCTATATCAATGACGGGACAGAGTTCAAACCGCAACAGTAGGAGGAAGCGATGCAAACCGTGGACGAAGAGCCGCTTGAAACTATCCATCTATATGCCGTCCGGGAAGAGGCAGCTCGTCCCTCGCTTCTGCCTGTTTTCCTCGCTTTGCTAGCTCTCTCTATCCTCCTTGTGCTTTGCACTTTGTCCCCATCCGAGCAGCCGGAAGAACGACTTGCCATCCGTATTCCGGCTGTCTTCCTCCCGTTGTACCATCGGGCTTTATTGTCACCTCGGCGAGTGGCGTTGAGATAGTAACCGATAGCTCGGTTACTATTCCCCCGGCCAACCCGCCAAGTTACGGTATAGCCACGGTACCGTCCCATGCCCTTCAGACCGGCAAAGTGGGCAATATCGCCGCCTATGAAGTAAACGCAGTAAATGGTGCCGACCTCTATATTAAAAATCTGACGGCCTTTAGAGGTGGTCGAGACACGAAGGTCGTGAAAGTTGTCACCAACCAGGATATATACCTAGCCCTCACAAACATCCGCTCCATACTTATCAGCCAAAGAAACCGCTACCCAGGAATGCTTGCCTATCCATGTAAGGAGCGTTTGGTACAAAAAGCTCTACTATTGATGGCTTCCTGGGGTTGTCAGTTTGTGACTTTTATCCCACCGCCAGGAGCCGAGGTTTTATCTGCCCGTTTGTTCGCTAGGACAGTAGTCCTACAGATCATGATGACCTTAGCTCCTCGAAAAGCGTGGCCCGGCAAATAAAGGCGGCAGGCGACTTGACTGGCAGAGGTAAAATGGAACCACAAAAATGTTGGCCTACCGGTTTTTTCCAATGAAAGGCGGCAAAAATGCGAAAATTGAAAGCCTACGTCCCCAAAGATGACTTTGAACTCCCCAAACAAATAGATAAGAAGCGCTACACAGCTGTGCTTATCCGGCAATCCGACCATAAAGCCGAGGCAGATCATGTGTTCTCAAGGGAAGGTCAGTTAAAGTTAGTGCCATATGCCATGCGACTGCGAGGTGATGAAACGGCCGAGTGGGTGCGCATCTATGATGAAGGCGCTGGCGTGTCGGGTCAGAAGCGTATCGACCAGAGAGAAGAGTTGAACCGTCTCTATGCCGACATTAAAGCGGGTATAATCGGCTCCCTGGTTATCATGCACGAAGATAGATTGTTTCGTGATGAGTTCCACACCAATGACACCACCTTTCTTAAACTACTTGCCGACTATGACGTGCTAGTGTTTGTCCGCACCGACAATCGGCGCTATGACTGCACCAAGAAGAGTGACCGTAAACACCTCCTCGACAAAATGATTGCTAGTAGGGATTACCTTGACGACCATGTATTAGGTCGGATGAATGGCAGCCAGGAAGCCAAAGCATTGCAAGGACTGTTTGTCGGCACAAACTTAGGGATGGGTTTTGTCACCAAAGGCAAAAAGAAAGAGCAGACTATACTTATCTACGAACCCTGGGCTGATAGAATACGGTGGATGTTTAAACGCTTTAAAGAGCTTGACGACATCTACAAGCTGGGGCATGAGATCGAAGGGATGGCCTACCTCTTCCCTGACCCTAGCGCCGACGACTTTCTAACTTACACCTTCAAAATCCACATGACCAAAGTGCCAGGCGGCTTCAAGCCCTCCTGTATCGAAACCATTAAGTATATGCTCTCGAACCTCAGCTACGGGGGAGCGGTCATCTATAAAGGCGCTATCGTCACTTGGGATGAGAAACGGGCTATTATCGACAAAGAGTTGGCGCTCTGGGCTTACCACAAGATCACTGGCCGCGATATAGAAGGCAATTTACTGGATGGTGTGGAGCGGCGCAGCCTTCGGGAAGACAGCGCCCAAGCAGTACTCAAGTACATCTTACGTGACCCTGCTGGGCCTCTCTATGTCAAGGTGCCAGATCATCCAGAATACGTGCGCCAGACGCTGATGAAAGACCGAGATCCACAAGGTAAGCTTCTCCGCGATGTTACCTTTGCAATTCGCGCTCACCTGATTGACGACATCTTTCTAGAGCGGATTAAGGCGCTCGCTATTGCAGACCAGCATATAGCCCAAACGATTGAAGCCAGTATTATGAAACTACTGAGACCGGCATGGGGAACTAAACTGAGTAGCCACCTCTTGACAGGGATATAGTAGCACGCTATAGTAACTATAGCAAATAGTAATATCCAGCCTCGTAGCGAAGGATGAGCCAACCGGTGATGTGAACAAGAACC
>WNFC01022460.1_pt1 | contig 14985 bp, 11 predicted proteins | sample 5400541 | NCBI WGS metagenome assembly WNFC01 (sample SAMN13153342, study PRJNA577476) | soil metagenome | isolation source: 120 cm saprolite under Douglas fir tree site 2 hole 2 replicate 1 | place: USA:California | collected 2015-04-18
CGGACAGTACGGCAGATAACGCGACATACTCCCTTGTCCTCTATCTGCCCTGTCTAAATCAAGTACTCACACAGACTCTGAAGGCCCGACCTATTCTCTTGCCGGACAGACCCATTACCAAATATCCGCTAGCGCCCCACTCTGAAAACCACAGGGCCAAGCAAGTCCGAGGAACCAAATCACCCCCGCAGCTCCCGCCCCTGACATTTTTCCGGACCCGTCCCAATTCGGGCGTAACTTCTGCTCTCTTTGCGTGTTGAAGATGGACGACCGTAAATGCCAGAGGGTATTGTTATTTGGGGTAACGACCTCGTAGTAGGAGGGTGCGTTACCCGACATAGTGGAGTCTCGGTTTCGACTCACCCTTTCACTTACCAAGGAGCTGCATTGAAGGGATTGGAGCACCCCGCTGTTACCGCGTTTGGCGCAACCACCATCATCGTTCTCACCCTGCTGGCACCGCTTGTCTCACCGCTGCACCACGAGCTTTACCATTTTTACGGACCGCCGAGCGCCTTGATCGTCCCCGTGCTGCTTAACTTTACCGGAGTCTGGATAGTGCTCGCGCTACTCCTTGCCGGTGGATTCAGATTCCGCTGGCTGGATGTTTGCCTGTGGGGCATCCTGGGGGTATTTCTGCCCTGGATGCTCATGCAGGATTGCTTTTCCCTCGCTCGCGGTCATATGTCCCGCCCAGCCAATAGCACTATTGCTGGCGATGCGCTCCCGAGCCTTGCCGCTTCTCCGTCATGGCAGGCAGTTCGCGACCGTAATGCTCGGCTTCGCAGCCCTGAACGGTGCCCTCATCCTGGCGCAGATTCTTTGGTCTGGCTGGCAGGCGCGGCGGCTGGACACGCCCAGACCTCTGCACCAACCACTGCACCAACCCCTGACCGCTTCAGCCAACCACAGCCGCATCCTCTGGATCGTGCTCGACGAACTCTCCTACCGGCAGATCTACGAACATCGTTACCCTGGTCTCAAATTGCCTGCCTTCGATAGGCTCGCCTCCGGTGCAACTGTGTTTACGCGCACCGTGCCCGCCGGGTATTGGACAGATATAGTCCTTCCATCGCTCATGACCGGGCAGCCCCTCGATAAAGTGGGTGCCCCCGCGGCGGGCCTCCCGCTGCTGGTAAGGAACGCCTCCACCGGGGCATGGCAGCCATTCGCCCCTCGCCAGACGGTCTTCCAGGACGCCCTGAACGCGGGCTACGGAACCGCCGTCGCAGGTTGGTGGAACCCCTACTGCCGCATCTTGTCCGAGGTGCTCGACCAGTGCTTCTGGGCCAGCCACAGCGAGCTGCGCGGCGGCATGTATTCCAGTCAAAGCGCTCTCTCGAATACCGAGAGTCCCGTGCTGAACGTGCTGAAAATGATGCCGTGGCACAGCTCTCCCCAGGACTCAACGTACTTTCACCAATTGGATTATTGGGAGCTGGTCGCAGCTGGAGACAAGCTGCTCAAGGACCGATCCGCAACGTTTGTCTTGCTGCACATGCCGATTCCCCACATGCCCGGTATCTACAATCGACGAACTGCCAGCTTCGCTACCTCGAATCCAAATTACCTCGACAACCTGGCCCTGTGCGACGAGTATCTCGGGCATGTGAGGAAAGAACTCGAGGAGAACGGAACATGGGACAGCACGACGCTTGTCCTCATGGGCGACCACTCCTGGCGGATATCCAGGGGAGTCGGCCTGTCCCCGGAAGAACGGACAGCAACCGATGGCGGCCAATTCGATGATCGCCCCGCCTATATCGTCAAGCTGGCTCACCAGAACACCCCCGCGCGGATCGACACCCAGTTCGCCGCGCTCCGCACCCGAGACTTGTTCGACAACCTGCTCACTGGCCGAATCAGCACATCGCGCCAGCTCGCCAGTTGGGCGCAACAGGGGGAGCAACAACGGACGCCACAGGGAAATTGAAAACAGGGAATAGCTTTTCTTGTTGTCATTCCCGAAGAGCCTGCCCAGAGCGAAGTCGAATGGGGAATCTGCTTTTCATTCCAGTCCCACCTCAACCACGGAAGCTGCCAATATACTGACCCGACCTCGCGCCCCTCGCGTCAGGGACACCGTATTTAATACGCGAAGCGCTCAGGAAGCCGTGGAATCCGTTGTATACTCAGCGCCTCGGAGCAATAGGCATACGATGATAGGTCAACTATTTGCCGGAGCCGGTTTAGGCCTGTTGGTCGGTGTATTGGTGGGGCTTTCTTCCTCACCTGTCGTGGCGGGCCTCGTCGGGGCGCTGGCCGCGGGAATGGTCACGTTGCTCGGCTTCGCGCGCCCTGCAAAGGAGGATCAACCCTCCTACACCGACGGATCCGTGGTCCGGTTGGGCAGCTTTGGCGTTGCCTGCGCAGCGGCTGTCATCTTAGGCTTGTTCATCCGGACGTATAACTGGGCCTCGCCCTCCATAGCCGAACAGGTCTCCGAGGTACAGAAGGCCGGTTACAGCCCCGAAGAAGCACGAAGGTGGGTCGCATACAGAAATATTGGAACATCAACACCAGCAGCAAATAGCGACGCATCCGCAGCATCCACCCACTCGACTGGCGGAACAGCCTCGGCCGCCGGAAGCGTACTCTTCAGCGGGGCCAATCAAGGCGAATGCCAGCACTTCGACACCAATCGATACAAGGACGCTCAGGAGCATCTTTATGCTCTTCGTCAGTTGGGCGGGAAGTATGCAGAATACGCTGAAAAAATCTCCAGCCTGGATGCCAGTCAACAGAAGACCGTGCTCAACTCGCTGCGACTTCTCTTCTGTCCGCAATAAGGCATGGCAAGCTCTTCGCTGGGCTGCCTTCAGCATGGCCCTGCTGGCGGCTGGCCGGGCTCCGTTCGCATCTGCTTTCCAGTTCAACACTGCCGTCTACGACGAGGTAAAGCCGTCGGTGATACGGATCACCTGCAGCAACCGCGCCGCTACCGGCTTCCTCTGGTCCAATCCCGACACCGCTGTTACCGCGTTGCACGTCGTCACAGGATGTGGAGACATCACCGTCTACTACGAAGCCCTGAAGATATCCCGGCCAGCCAGTCTCGCCAAGGTACTGCGTCGCGCCGACCTCGCGCTGCTGAAGATCGCGAATGCTCCCAACAGCCGCGTCCTGTTGGTCGAAACCAGCCAACCCTCTCTCACCGAGCCGCTCTCCACGTTAGGCTATCCCCTCCAGATCCCCAGCATGACCAATACCCCGCTTCAACTCCGGTACGGCGGCAAGACCTTGCGCAACATCGTGCCCGACTCAGTGGCTCAAGCGCTCGCCGGCGGATCGCCCAGCCTCGACCTCGAGATCGATAGCATCGAGGGGCACCTCCTCCCCGGACATTCCGGAGCGCCAATCTTCAATGAGCAGCGCAAGATTGTAGCGATAGCGGATGGAGGACTCGAGAATGGCGCCGCCGCCGTCAGTTGGGGAATCCCAGTCCGGTATCTCGCTCAACTCGCCGCGTCCAATGAAAGTCCCAACGCCCCCCAGACAGCAGGCACGAATCAAGGCGGCACCCATCTCCTGTTCGCCGCCGAAACCGAGGTTAGGAATCGCGGAGAGATTACCTGCTCCGGCCTCACTTTGACGAAATTGCGTACGACAACATTCACGCAAATATCCAAATCAGTCGATAGCCCTGTCGGATTGTTCCAGATCGTTCAATTCTTTGGTGTCGATCCAAGCAGTTTCACCTTTGACGTCTATCAACATCTTCCCTCCGGCGCAACCTTCGTTCTGCCTGAAGGTGCCCGCCTGAACCCGGACTCGAATGGCGATTGCATGGCTTCGGCTTCATCGGGGCATATTGAACTGCACCTGCAGGTCGGCGTCCTGGCATCAGCAGCGCAGGCTCAATCCAAAGCCCAATCGTTCGAATTCGCATGGGCCGTCGATCCTCAAAGATGGTTCCTCGATCCACAGTGGTCGAATCTGTTGCCCTCGTCGCGCTTCGATGGACTTATCGTTCAACGCCGCGCCTACTCCCACGTCAGCGAGACGATCCCCGGCTTTCTGGATAAATATGGTTTCGAGACCGTCGCGCTTCGGAACAATGTCTTTATAGGGTTGGCTACCAAGTACGCCTTGTCTCCGCAAATCGCACAGCAGAACGCCGCCTGCCGGCTCACTCCCACCGCCGGCAATTGCAGCGAGATCCAGCGATTCATGGTGAACTGGGTGAAATCCGTCCTGGCCATTCAACTAACAACGTTCCCGGTCGGCTAACCGGACGCCATGCCCACGATCTTCACACATCGGTATACGAAGGTCTGAAGAAGAGTGTGGCCTGCGGACTATCCACTCAACTCGCTTAGCTCTAAATCTGCGAGCAACTCAGCGGGCTCAGATAGAGATTAGAAATGTTGCTCACAATCTCCGCATCCGTATTCCCCGGCCGGTGCGACAGCTCCTTCCACGCCGGATCTGCCGAGAACGCCCGCCACTTTTCAGCAAGCTCCGCCGTATCTGCGAAGGTCAGCATATACGTCAGGCTCGGCATTCGCGCGCCGATCAACGTATCTCCAAAGAACACCGGCGTCAGCCCCGCCCGCATAAAAATCCCAATCTCCGCCTCGTTGAACATCTGAACCTTGCGCGCATGCGCAACCTGGCTCGGGCTCTCGTAGGTGCGAAGTTGAAAGATCCGCTTCTCCTTTTTCGGCGTCACCACCTTCGGCCAGCCGGCAAACGCCGACAACAACGTCCTCTCCGCTCTCACGAAGGCAGGCGCTGAGGCCGGCGCGTCCCGGAATCCCGACGCAGCCTTCACATACTCCGTGTCCTTCCCCAGCCGTGCGTCGAGCGCAACCAAAGCCTCCGCCGACGTCGACGGAATCAGCACATAGTACGTTGGCGTCTCCGGGCCGATGTCCAGTTTGAACGCACCCACCGGCGCCATCTCCAACCGGTTGAGCGCCGGAATCAATGCCCTCTCGAAATAGCCCTGCGTCAACGCAAACTGCGGGCCTGTTCGCAGCGTATACGTCCGCAACTGGTAGAACTCCTGTCGCGCCTCCGCCAGTGCTTCTCCATCAGGCTCCGCACCAAATGCCGCCCCCGAAGCCATCCCTGCCGTTACCAACGCCGACTTGACGAACTCTCGCCTCTCCACAGCTTCCTCCACGTCGTTCGCTCGTACATCAGCTTACGCTAACACTCATCTTGCCCAGAGAGTCGGGCTCCAGGAAAGTGCCTTCGCGAAAATCTATGAGGAAAGGGGTATTTAGGAGGATGGCCCAGGTCTGAATCTTGGGTGCCCCATCTTCGCGCGGCATTATCGCGCTAAGGTGGGGTTCGTCTCCGGTGGAACATAAGCGCAAAGCGACAAACTTCCCAGAGCCCACGCAAGAAATTCGCCAACGCAGAAGTGGCAGGCTGCTCGAAAAGTCATTGAACCGACATGGCCTCAACCCCGCGAAAAACGCCAACTCAAATCATCTTCAGAGCCATCGTCGCCTGCCTGTGCGCCTCAACCGATTTGCCATCCGCAAACTGCGACGCCACCCACGCCTCCTCGGAGTGCATCTCAGCCCCATGAACGTCGCCTTCGTTGTACTTGCCTACCGCCGCGAGATGCTTACTCGCCGCGTCGAGATGGTGCTTTGCTGCCTCCAGATGCGCCTCGCGTGCCATGTTGAAACCTCTCCCTGATCACCGAAACTCTCATCGGCAAAGCGATCTCGTCCATGCCACTTTCGTTCGCAAAAAAAGTCCGCCAAAATATATTTTTCCCTGTTTTCCGCCCAAAAATCGCATGTCAAGCCCCAAAATAACCTAAAGCCTTACCAGGCAACAACATCCGTTTGGCATTTTAGTTATCTCCAATCTGTTATTCTTAAAACAGATGGAAAAAAGCCCCGGCGCAAACCGGGGCTTTCTCTTTTGGAGGGACAATAGAGGGGCCAAAGCGCAGCACAACTCCTTATTTTGCAATATTTTAGCCGTAACCCATTTCGATGGAATATTTTACAGACACTAACCCTCCATAAACCTAGGAATACAAGGGATTTACGCCCAAAATACCCCCCCCGGGGGGGGAGGGGGATAGCCCTCAAAGGTGAACGCTGAGAGAGGAAGAGAGTAATGTCACCAGCGCAACAAAAGCCCTCTCCGAAGAGAGGGCTTTGTCTATGCAAACTTCATTGAACTAGTTAGTAGACTTACGCGGCTTCTGCACCAGCAGATTCGGCGCAACAATATTCCCGTTCACATCCGGCAACTTCGGAGCAATCGGCGTAGTGACGTCCTTATAAGAGCCATCCGTCTGCTTCGTGATCAGGTGCACCGCATTGTCCCCCGAGGTGCCGGCGTAAAACGTCTGGTTATCCGCGCTGACCACACCGGCAACCGGCGCAACCGGCGTCCCAAGCGCCGTCGACAGCTGAATTGCCGTCAGGGTTCCCGACGCGGTCGTCTGTGGCGCGTACGCCGGTACAACGCCGCCGGTGCCCGCATACGTCACAAACGCCGTCTTCGAGTCCGAGGTCGGAAAGACGCCCGTAATCGCCGTCGCGGTAACGCCCGGCAGCGCGCCGCCGAATACCGAAGTTGTCGTAAAGTTTTGTGGCGTCGTATCTGGACAGTTGCCGATCGGCAGGCCGGTGTGAGCAGGTTTAGGAGGAGTTGTGGTTGTTGCGGGCGTGGATAGAAGCGAATCGGTGAACGTCGTCGTCGTCGCTCCCAGAATGTGCAGTCCATCGTTAGTCGCCGCAATGCGGCTCGTCGCTGGCGCAAGCACACCGGCATCGGGATAAAAGACATTGGTCGTGGTCGACGAAGTCGTCGCCGTTCCCCCGGATATCGTGGTCACCGGGCAATAAGAGCGTGCCGTCATCGGATTGCCTCCGAAGAACGCTCCAACATACGGTACGCCAAGCGCCACGTCCGTCGTTGCCTGCGAAGAAGTCGTCGAGTACCAGCCAGTGAACTGCGAGTGCACCAGCAGCTGATTGTTAGGCGTCGTCACTCCCGTCGCGGAGTTGTAGTCGCCCAGCGTGATGTACACCGTCTGGCTGTCCGGCGAAAACGCCGCATGCGTCCCCACGCCGCCAAACTGGGTTTGAATGCCAGCGGCGGCGGTTGTGCCAGTGGTGCCGGTCGTCCCGGTGGTGCCGGTCGTCGCAGAGGTGCCGGTGGGGCTGTATAGATACACGAACTGTCGTATCGGATCGGTGATCACCAGCGTCGTGCCATCAGGCGATACTGCGAGCACCGATCCGGTCACCGACGTGTCCTGACTGGAAAGGCTGTTCGAGATCGCGCTGAACGTCATCAGCTCGAACGCACTGCCCATGTAGATCGTGCTGCCGTCGTTGCTAATGACCATCGAATTCGGCTGGTATGGCAGCCGAATCGGAGCTCCGATCTGCGGCTGCGTAAAGTCGACCGGCACAAGGTAGAGCGAATTCGTGCTCGCAATGTAGAGGTTGGTGCTGTTGGTGCCGGGTGCCGTTACGGTGACCGGGTTTGAGGTCACTGCCTTTCCGTTGCCGAACAGGCCAATCTGGTTGAACGGCGAAGGGTTGCAACCTGGCGGCTGGCAGACAGCGGTAATCGCCGCCGCCCCCGGGAAGGTGGGGGTCACGGTACCCCCCGCCGCCGCCGGAATCGTCGTCGGCTCGACTCGAACTCCAGAGTCAGGCCCGTCAGAACCGTCCCATGTATATCCGTCGCCACCGACGTGATCGGCTGGGTATTGTTCGGATTCACGACGACGCTCGTGGCTGAGTTGGAACCTGTAATGCCCGGAACGCTCAACGCGATCGAGGTCGGCGGACACGTTGAAAAGAAACCTGCCGAGCTTCCCGCATTCGAAATATTCGCCGTGATTACCGTCGATCCTGGCTGCTGCGCCGTCGCAACGCCGTTCTGGTCGATCGTCACCACCGATGGAGTCTGCGCCACATAGGAAAGATGACCGACCTTGCAGCTGATATTGTTGGCCAGCGTCGCCGGCGTATTTTGATACACCCGAGCCGCAAGCTGCCCCGTCGTTCCTTGTGAGGCGCAACTGTTCGTTGAAGCAGTTGCCGCTCCCGCGGTCACTGGCGTGGTGCAGCAGCCAGTTCCCGGATTCACCGTGCAGGTTGTCGTCTGTGTCGTGAACGCCGCAGGACTGCAGTTTGTCGCCGGATCATTGATACAGTCCGTCGACAGCGGGCCCAGAACCACGCTCGTCACCACTGGATGCACAAAGATCGGCAGCGGATTGCTGCTCGCTCCGTTACCGCTCGCGATCACATACACCGTTCCGCTCTTATTGGTCGGGTTGCAGGTGGTGAAGTCCGGAATGCCGCCGCCGGTATTCCTGTTCCAGGTGCCCGCGCACAGCTGGCCATTCGTCGGCTCCACGTCGGCAATGGTCATATCCGGAGTTCCGTTGGCAAGGAACGTCCCATAGGTGTACTTCGCCACCGTCTCGGTTGTCCCCTTGCAGTCCGTCGCGACGGGAGTACTCACCTGGCCTATCTGCGCAAAGTTCAGCGAGATTCCGAATATCTGTGGGCTGAGTGTGATGGTGGTCACTTGTCCCACAGGTATACCGTTATCTCCGCCATTGCAGAAAATCGTTGGTGATTTCTTCGAACAACCCGAGATCGAGACGCCAAAAGGGATCGTAAAAAGTAACAGAATTGCTAAAGTGACAAACCGACGCATTGAACCTCCCCGTCCAACCAGAACTCAAGCTGAACGGTCTCACCGCAACTGCTGAGTAGCCGAAGCATTAGTGTAAAAGCTGCGCACACCGGAAGCAAATCATCCCGGACGTTGATTGGACGATCTAACAACCATTTCGCATCTTGTCAGACCGCTCTTCGTCGCCGAACGTCACGCGCCAAGAGCGGATCATCCTCTACTTTGCCGGCATCTCCGTCTCGAACCAGTTCAGCGCCCGCTCCAGAACGTCTCTTCGATGCGCCGGATCACGAAATCCATGTCCTTCGTTCGGGTACACCACCAGCTGCGTCTTCACGCCCTCCGCGCGTAGCGCATGCCAGAACTCGAAGCTCTGCGGAGCGGGACATTCCCCGTCGCGATCCCCGACAACAACCAGCGTTGGAGTCTTCACATTCTTGATGTACTCGATCGCCGAACTCTTCGCATACACCGCCGCATCGTCGTATACCGCATCGTCGTATACCGTCTTGCCGAAGAACGGCACCATCCACTGGTCGATCGAGTTCTCTCCGTAGTAACTCTTCCAGTCGCTGATGCCCGCGCCCGCCACCGCGGCCTTGAACCGTGCCGTCCGCGTCACACCGAACATCGTCATGAACCCGCCATAGCTCCAGCCCGTCAGTCCCTCGCGGTCCTTGTCTATGGGGAAGCGCTTCTCCAGCACGTCCATCCCAGCCAGAATGTCTCGCAGGTCGCCATAGCCAAAGTCCTTGATATTGGCCTGGGTAAACTTCTCTCCCTGTCCATAGCTGCCTCGCGGATTCGGCATAAACACAAAGTACCCAAGCGCCGAAAACGGCACCCCGCCATATCCAACACCTGGCCAGCGCGGTGTTACAGCGCTCGAAGGCCCGCCATGCACACTCACCAGCAGAGGATACTTCTTAGCCGGGTCATAGTTCGCCGGATACAGCAGCCATCCCTGCACTTTGAAGCCATCGTTGGTCCACTCGATATTCTCTGTCTTACCCCATGCCGGCTTCATTCCATCGTTCAGGTGCGTGATCTGCTTCATCCCGTCGAGCGGACCCGCCCACACTTCCGGAGCTTTCTCGAACGAGCTGCGGATCAACGTAAGCGCATGTTCATGCGAGAGCGAAACGCTCATCGTCAGCCCGCCTGCCCCGACCGTCTCGGGAAAGGTGGCGTTGACCTGAGGTAGATCTTTGCCCGTACCCAGATCGAGCGCTGTGATATGGCTGCTTCCCCCAACGTGTTCGGCAATGCCGATGACCTGTGGACTGACCCACCCAATAAATGCGACCGAGGCGGCTCGACCGGGCGTCACATCCTTCGGCTCACCTCCCGTCGATGAAATCACATAGATGTCCCCACCTGTCTGTCCCTGATCGCTCATTAGCCCGCCGATGAATGCGATCTGGCTTCCGTCGGGCGACCATCGCGGTACAGCAATCTGTAGTCCATGCAGAGATCCTGAAACCTTCGTCGTGTCCAGAATCGCGATGGGAATACCCATGGGCGCCCCGAAGTTTTTGCATACACTTCTGTCGTCGTTGCAGTTGGCGAATTGGCCCACGGTTTGCGTGTAGAGCTTCGCGACCCACCAGTTGTTCTCGCCCGGCGTGTCCGCAGCGATGTAGGCAACGCTTCCCGAGTCGGGAGCCCAGGTGAACTCATAGACGTGCAGCTTCGGCATTGGGGAGATCCAGTCCCCTAGACCCGTCGCGACATCGACGGCGTAAATACGCTGCACCTCGACCCCATCCTCACCGATCACGCCCGCCCATGGCTTCATCGCCGCTAACGCTCCCGCGCTTCGCGTAGCGTTTTCGACAAAGAGGAACCCGATCGTCTTCCCATCCGGCGACCACGTCAGCGAGTCGATCCCGCCTACAAGTTGCGTCAACTTTTTCGACTCACCGGTCTTTCTCGACCACACGAATACCTGGTCTTGCCCCGGCTTCTCCCCATCCCCCGTGCAATCGGACACGAAGGCAAGCCACTCACCATTTGGCGACCATTTCGGTTCCGAACTCCCGCAATTGCTCGTGCCCAGTCCCGTCCCAACGATCTTTTCCTTGGCCGGATCAGGATTTGAGAAATTCGTCAGATGAATCTGCGAACCTTCCCGCGACCGGACAGCCCATGCCACCGTTGTTCCATCGGGCGAAATTGCCGCAGAACTCGGCGTTTTGGTTTTGCCAAGTGTCTCAATCAAAGCACCAATTCGGGCATCCTTGGTCCTTGAAGAGGTAGTTTGGGCATGTCCCCCGAGTGTAGTTCCGAGGACTAATACAGCAGTGGTGACGGAGAAGAGAAAGCTAAGAGAGCACCTGCGAACATCAGCAAAAGTCATGCGAAAAGCGTAGCATGGCCAACTCGTCTCCTGCCCACGACCACGGACCTGCATCTCTGACAGTGCAATTCGCCTACGCGTCATCGAAAAACGGGCCAAAAAGTTGACGTACAGCGCGGAGATTGCTATTGTTAGAAGGTTCCGCGAGTATCCGGACCGTGCCGTTGGGAAGATCCAACGAGCGGAAGGGTCGAGAAAAGCCCTCGCAATTTGGCCTCATCGCCTGCCGCAAGGCAAGAAGTGGCTGGCTTGCGTTACACTGGATACAAGAGATTCACCGCAGGACATTCCTGATCGACGATTCACTGATTTATTCGATCTGAATGTTGTAAGCCTGCGGCCCATCGCAATCGCGCCTGCGACACCCTCCACCTTGGATGGGCTATGCGGGCCGGAACAGCGAAACGGAGTCGGCTCATCCTTTGAAGTAGGGAAAGACGCTCGACCACCGTCGACTGTTATGTCTGGCTGGTTGTATCGCTTTACAGACGCAACAGCAGGGAAGATCTTCGTCAGAGACGCTTCAGCGTTCTCAATTTTTTTGCGTGTACGGCAAAAGCGAAGCCCTCACCCTCCTGCGCGTCTCACTCAGGTTTAGTTGTACGGTTTTGCGCGCATTTACTAAGGAGTTCTAGTGCCTACGTTCCATCAACTCGTCAAGCAGGGCCGTACGCCCACCCGCTATAAGACCGCCAGCCCCGCACTTCAGGGTTCGCCCCAGCGTCGTGGCGTTTGCACCCGCGTCTACACCCAGACCCCCAAGAAGCCGAATTCGGCTCTCCGCAAGGTCGCCCGTGTTCGCCTCACCAACGGGATTGAGGTCACGACCTACATTCCGGGCATCGGCCACAACCTGCAGGAGCATTCGATCGTGCTTATCCGCGGTGGCCGTGTGAAGGATCTGCCGGGCGTTCGTTATCACGTTGTTCGCGGCACGCTCGACTCGGTCGGCGTTGCCAACCGTAAGCAGAGCCGCTCGAAGTACGGCGCGAAGCGTCCGAAGGCAGCAGCCAAATAAATTCCGGATTCCGGAAATCCGGGTCCCAACCGCAGTCAGCTTAAGTCCAGCTCTTGAGAAGTCCGGCGCTGGAGGAAGACGAGAAAGAAGAAGAGAATGCCAAGAAAAGGTTACATCGCGAAGCGTGAAGTTGCTCCGGACCCGGTTTATAACTCCACCCTGGTCACGAAGTTCGTTAATTCCATGATGTGGGGCGGCAAGAAGTCGACCGCTCAGGGCATCTTCTACACCGCCATGACCAACCTCGAGCAGAAGGGTGGCGACGAGGCCCTCAAGCTCTTCAAGAAGGCGATCGAGAACTGCAAGCCGCTTCTTGAGGTCAAGAGCCGCCGCGTCGGCGGAGCCAACTATCAGGTTCCGATCGAAGTTCTCCCCGAGCGCCGCACCTCGCTCGCCATCCGCTGGCTCGTAACCTACGGCCGCGCCCGTGGCGAGAAGGGCATGGTCGAGAAGTTGACTGCGGAGCTCCTTGATGCCGCCAATGGCCGTGGTGCCGCGATGAAGAAGAAGGAAGATGTCCACCGTATGGCCGAGGCCAACAAGGCCTTCGCGCACTACCGCTGGTAAAGAAAAATTTTTATAGCAAAGTCTGTTGTCTTTGCTTTTAGTTTTCAGGTTCAACGTAGTTATTACCGCGAGCGGATGCTCGCAGATGAGAGATTGACCGTGGCACGCACTACACCTCTGAATCGTTGCCGGAACATCGGGATCATGGCGCACATCGACGCCGGCAAAACGACGACGACCGAGCGCATCCTCTTCTATACGGGCATTACGCACCGTATCGGCGAGGTGCACGAGGGCACTGCGACCATGGACTGGATGGAGCAGGAGCAGGAGCGCGGCATCACGATCACCTCCGCCGCCACCACTTGCACTTGGAAAAACATCCGTATCAATATCATCGACACCCCAGGCCACGTCGACTTTACCGCCGAAGTTGAGCGCAGCCTGCGCGTCCTTGACGGCGCGGTCGCTTGTTTTGACGCTGTCGCTGGCGTTCAGCCACAGTCCGAGACCGTCTGGCGTCAGGCTGACAAATACAAAGTCCCTCGCATCTGCTTCATCAACAAGATGGACAAGGCTGGTGCAGACGCCGTCTACGCGACCTCGACCATCGTCGACCGTCTAGGCGCACGCGCTGTTCCCATCAATATTCAGATTGGTGCCGAAGCCAAGTTTGCCGGTGTCGTCGATCTCGTCACCATGAAGGCGATCTACTGGCACGACGAGACCATGGGTGCCGAGTATTCGGTCGAGCAGATTCCCGCCGAGCTGCTCGACAAGGCTAAAGAGGCCCGTCACTTCCTGATTGAGTCCGTCGCCGATTCTGACGACGAGATCCTCCATCTATTCCTCGAGGGACAGGAGCCCACCGAAGCGCAGCTCAAAGCTGGTATCCGCAAGGCCACCATCGCCATGAACATCTTTCCGGTGCTCTGCGGCTCGTCCTTCAAGAACAAAGGTGTGCAGACGCTGCTCGATGCGGTCGTCGATTACCTGCCCAGCCCGCTCGATATTCCTCCCATGGTCGGTTCCAACCCGGAGAACATGGAAGAGAAGATCATTCGTAAGGCAGACGACAACGAACGGTTTTCGGCTCTTGGCTTCAAGATCATGACCGATCCGTTCGTCGGCCAGCTCATCTTCATCCGCGTCTACTCGGGCCAGCTCAAGACCGGCGATTCGGTCCTGAACCCGCGCACCGGCAAGACCGAGCGTATCGGCCGTCTATTGAAGATGCACGCCAATAAGCGCGAAGAGATCACTGAGATCCTCGCCGGCGATATCTGCGCCGCTGTCGGCCTTAAGAACCTCGTCACCGGCGATACTATCTGCAGCGATAAAGCTCCGATCGTTCTCGAGTCCATCGACTTCCCCAAGCCGGTTATCGCGGTTGCAGTCGAGCCAAAGACCAAGGCCGACCAGGAAAAGATGGGCATGGCGCTGGCCAAGCTCGCGCAGGAAGATCCGACCTTCCGCGTCCACACCGATCCGGACTCCGGCCAGACCATCATCTCCGGTATGGGCGAGCTGCATCTTGAGATTATCGTCGACCGCATGATGCGCGAGTACAAGGTCGAAGCTAACGTCGGTAAGCCGCAGGTTGCCTACCGCGAGACCATCCGCTCGAACTCAGAAGCGGAAGGCAAGTACATCCGTCAGACCGGTGGTTCGGGCAACTACGGCCACGCCAAGATTCGCATCAGCCCCAACGAGCCAGGCAAAGGCTACGAGTTCTCGAACGACATCAAGGGCGGTACGATCCCGAAGGAATACATCAAGCCGATCGATCAGGGGATTCAGGATGCCATGCAGCGCGGTGTGCTGGCCGGATACGAGATGGTCGACATCAAAGTCTCGCTCTATGACGGCAGCTACCACGACGTCGACTCGAACGAAATGGCGTTCAAGATCGCCGGATCAATGGCCTTCAAGGAAGCCGCCAAGAAGGCCAAGCCGGTTCTGCTTGAGCCGGTGATGGCAGTCGAAGTGACCGTCCCCGAGGAGTACATGGGTACGATCATCGGCGATCTGAACTCGCGCCGGGGCAGAATCGAAGGTATGGAGATGGTCGGCACCACGCAGGCCATACGGGCCACGGTTCCACTAAGCACCATGTTCGGTTATGCCACCCACATGCGGTCGTCCACGCAGGGGCGCGCTAACTATTCCATGCAGTTCAAGCAGTATGAAGAGGCGCCCCGCTCAGTCTCGGAAGAGATTATTGCCAAGGTGCAGGGCAAAGACAGTAAAGACAAGTAAGCCGGTGCTGCAAGGCACATCACCTTTTGGAAGTTGAATTTTAGAAACTGGAAACACGGAGAGAGTCATGGGCAAGGAAAAGTTTGACCGGTCAAAGCCGCACGTAAACATCGGGACGATTGGGCATATTGACCACGGCAAGACGACGCTGACCGCAGCGATCACGAAGGTGCTGTCCAAGCACAACCCGAAGAACACCTTC
>WNFC01004892.1_pt1 | contig 14983 bp, 14 predicted proteins | sample 5400541 | NCBI WGS metagenome assembly WNFC01 (sample SAMN13153342, study PRJNA577476) | soil metagenome | isolation source: 120 cm saprolite under Douglas fir tree site 2 hole 2 replicate 1 | place: USA:California | collected 2015-04-18
GAAAGTGGCGGGTTGGGTAGCTCGCACACGACCCCTTGCGGAGCCGCTGTCCCCGCGCGGCCCCCAACCCGTTCCTAAGAGACTACGCATGCCTATTGCACGCCTCAATGGGTCAGCAGAGCCACTCGACGGGGTACCAGGGTTGTAGTACATTGCGGCTATGTAGAACCGAAAAACCAAACTTTGGTAACCAAGTAAGATCATTATTATCAGTACGATAAGAAGAAAAGCACAGCAGCTGCTTTTGTGCGCACCTCGAATAGTACTAATCCAATTCTCGATCAATCCAGGTCCAATTAACGGGCTCTTCGTGAATCAGCCCTCTCATCGAATGATCGCATACCAACGCGCATATGTAGCTATTCCAAGTAGAAGAACAATCCACCAGACGAACAGAACGCCTCGCATCCAGAATTTGTAGCGCTTGATGCGCAGCTTCTCCGGAAGCAGACTTGTGCCCGCTGCCAAGAGTATGTAAGAGTATGTACAAACCCCCAAGCTCCGCAACTCCTCCCAGCCCCGCATGCGCTGTAGCGAGCGCGTAGTAAGGCTTTCCGATCCCGCCTGGGAGTTTGGGGAGTACCTGACTACGAAAGGAAGGAAGCATCATCAAGACGATCAGCGCTAGATTAAGGAGCACGATGACCGACTGGCACGCTGCATGGAAGCGGATACGCCCGGCGCGCGCCAGCAGCGCTCCGGCAAGCAATCCCACGCCCATGCCCATCTCGAGCAGCAGGGTTATGTCCGCCGCTCGCGTGGCTGCTGTTCCCAGAAAGCCTGTTTCTTGCACGCTTTTTCTTCAATCGTCGCCGGCGCGCTCTTTAGAGCACCGGCGGCAGGTCGGGGCCTGTGATCCTCACCGACGACCTAGCTGGAGACATTCACGCCGCTGAGGAATCCGCCGAGATGCCCAGTGAGAGTCACAAGCACCACTGCGACCGCCTCGACGGGCAGCCGGTAACTGGGCAGAACTCCTCCCTGCTTCCGCTTTGCCCTTACGTGGACGAAACAAACTACCCAGATCAACAGGCTGGAAGCACAACCGAGCATCAGGTGCATTAGTAGGATGCCTTTGAGCCGCTGCCCCTCAAGCTGCCATTGCCAGGCGAGAATTCCGGTGATCAAGACCGGCACCGTAGCGGCCGCCGCAGCCAGCAAATTGCAATAAGCCGCCGCGGCCAGCATTCTTTGTTTCGTCCACTGCGCCAGAAAGTCAAACGCCACGCCTGCGATGAAAAGGGCGATCGGGAAATGAATCAGGACCACGTGTTGCGCGTGTTTCGCAAGTAGCGCTGCTTTGATGTCGAAGGGATGCAAGGTCGCGCCTCAATCACTGCACGATGACCTTGCCGGTCATCTTCGGGTGAATCGAGCAGAAGTACGGAAAAGTTCCCGCCTTGCCGAATGTGTAGGAGAATTTCTCGTCCGTATCGAGCACTTTGGACTTGAAGACGCCGTCGGTGCTCACGACCGTGTGCGGGATATCATCGCGATTGGTCCACGTTACCGTTGTCCCCACGGGAACCGTCAGCGTTCCCGGCCCGAAGCTGAAGTTATCGATCTTTACTTCCGTTGTCTCAGACTTCTGTTGCGCGCCCGCGAGAAAGTTCTTCTGGCCGGCCGCGATCGTTCCCATCCCGATTACGAATACCATCGTTAAAACCGCAATAGACACACTTTTCCCCATGATATTTTCCTTTCTATCTATTTTTGCGAAAATCGTTTTTTGATTTGAGTTGGTTTACCGTTACGCGAGCGTCGAATCCACGACGGCCAGCGAATGCTTCCCTTGAACGTAATTCACATCCGTGATTCCCAGGACGCTCTTCAGCTGCTCCGCCGGCACTTTCATTGGTCCCGGAGAATCCGCCTTGCCCGGCTGCGGTTGTGGAAATGCCGTTGAGCAAGCAGTATGAAACGTGACGTTGCCCTCGACTTTCTGCATCACCTGATGGATGTGGCCGTTCAGCACCGTCACCGAACCAAACTTCTTCAGGTACGCTAGTGCCTGGGCGCTATCTTCCGTACCCCAGCCCCACTCGGGATAGACCGACCACAGCGGAATGTGCGCGAAGACCACAATCGGAGTACTGCTTTTCAAATGCTTTACGTCGTCTTCAAGCCATTCGAGCTGCTCGTGGCCCAGCGTTCCGAGCCCTCCGGCTTTTAAATTCATGACGTTGACCAGCCCGATGAAGTGCGTGCCCTTCTTGTCAAAACTTCGCCAACCCGCCCCTTTGCTGCCTTTTCCATAACGTTCGAGAAACTGTTTCCCGTCGTCATTCAGCACATCGTGCTCGCCTGGCACATAAAAGGTGTCTTTGGGCTTGGCGCTTTTCAGAATCTGCTCGACGGTATCGAACTCCTCCGGTTTCGAGAGATGACTGATGTCGCCGGTATGCAGCATGAATTCCGGTTCCGCCGGCAGTGCGTTGATCTTGTCAACCGCAGCCTTCAACGTGCCGGCGACGTCCGGATTTGCTGGCTTATTGAAACCCATGTGGCTGTCGCTGATCTGCACGAAGCTCAGCTCGCCCATGGCCTCTTTCGAGCTCAACTCCGAGAGCCGGCTGAGGCTATACGATTTCAGCACTCCCCCGCTCATTACGCAAAAAGCACCGGTGCCAGCCCACGCCATGCACTTCAGGAATCCGCGCCGATCGATTCCATCATGATTGTGATCGTATAGGACTTCGTCCTTCAATTTGCCCGTCATTGTCTCCTCCTCGGCATTTGCACACACGAATACCCGTGACTATTCGCTGTCGCCCGTTCCCGCCAAATTTGCTTGGAGGGCGGCGCGGGTGAGAGAGTCCAGGGAGCCCGCGCCGCATATGGGACGTGTTTCGCTTGTCCAGACCACCAGTGGTCGCCAATTATTCCCAATTTCTGTGCTCACCAACCTTTTGTTTAATTGGTCACATCCAAGAGGGGATTGGGAATAAAATGGTCCTTCAGGCGGTTCCTGCCCATGAGTGGCTCTGACCAGGGGAAAGGCTCGGACGTGTTGGATGCGCAGGACCGGGCGCGCTTCGAGCAGCTCGTGCTGCCGCATCTCGACGCCGCCTTCAATTTGGCGCGCTGGCTTCTGAAGAGCCGTGCCGACTCCGAAGACGTCGCCCAGGAGGCCATGCTCCGTGCCTACCGCTTTTTCCGCGGGTTCCACGGTGGCGATGCGCGTGCCTGGCTTTTGCAGATTGTGCGCAATACTTGTTATACCTGGTTGGAGAAGAATCGCCCTGTGGAACTCATGACGGAATTCGACGAGGACTTGCACCCTCAGTCCGGCGCCTCTCCTGAAGCTCTAGCCATTGCGGGAGACAATCGCGAGCATTTGACCCGCGCTCTGGAAACACTTCCCCCACGGTTCCGCGAAGTTCTCGTCCTTCGCGAACTGGAAGGATGTTCTTACAAGGAGATTGCGTCCATCACTGCGATACCTATCGGCACGGTTATGTCCGCGCTGGCCCGCGCCCGCCAGCGTCTGCAGCGTGCGCTGACGCACGGTTCACCGCAGGAGGCCTCCAAGTGAACTGTGATTTTACGCGCACCGTCCTGCACGGCTACCTGGATGGCGAGCTCGATGCCACGGGTGCTGCTGAGTTTGAGCGCCACCTCGAAGGTTGCCGCGAATGCACGACCGCCCTGGGAGCGGAGGAATCTCTTCGCTCGTCGCTTCACCGCGGCGGCCTCTATGAAAGCGCTCCCGTCGCCCTCCGCAGAAAGGTTCGTGCCAGTCTCGATGCTGCAACCGCTTCATCCGGTGGCATCCGCATTCCTGCTTGGCGATGGGTTGCCGTTGCCGCCTCCATTTTGATTGTTGCCTCTATTTCCTGGTTTGCTTGGCCGCGCGTCCAGAACAGGGCTGATTCTCCGCCTTTCACCGCCGCCGAGATGATTGACGCTCACATTCGCTCGTTACAACCCGGTCATCTCATGGACATAGCTTCCACCGACCAGCACACTGTCAAGCCCTGGTTCGATGGCAAGCTCGCTTTTGTCCCTCCCGTGAAAGATTTTGCGGACGAAGGTTTTCCGCTGATGGGCGGGCGTCTTGATGTTCTCGGCGGCCAGAACGTCGCCGCGTTGGTTTATTCGCGCCGCAAGCACGTTATCAACGTCTTTGTGCTGCCTACCAAGGAGCCGGACACGGAGATTCATGCCCCCGGCCTGCGCCAAGGCTATCAATGGCGCCACTGGCGCCGTCAGGGAATGGAATATTGCGCCGTCTCGGACGTCTCTGATTCCGACCTGTACGAGCTTGCCCAGCTCATCTACCAATAAGCCAGCTCATCTACGGAAGTTGTTTTACTGCGGATTGGTTCTGCAAGCCTGGGGCTCAATACGCTCACTCATGCGTACCAGCGAACTCTTACCCGTTACGAGTCACCAGTCACCCCTCACTGCTTGGAGTTGCTCTTCACGTACGCCTTGGGAATCTGCCTCGCATACACCAAATGCAACGTCAGGTCTATTGTCTGCCCCGTGCGCAGTGTAATGTTCTTCTCCCACTCTGAAAACACGCCCTTTCCTGACGCTCGGAGGTCGTAGTTGTCCGCCCCCAGCTTCGCAATCGAAAATCGCCCATGCGAGTCCGTGTGCACCACGTGCGGGGCGACTCCGGCTGACGATTGGTAAGATACGCTTGCGTGTGCCACCGGCTTGTCATCCGGGCCCAGCACAACTCCGCTCAGCGTGGAGGATCCTTTGCCTTGCGTGCGTTGCGGCGCGCCAGACGCCCCGCGAACTGCTGCCAGCGTGAGCAGAAAAATCGCCAGGAACACGAGTCTTCGTTTCATTTTCTCATCCTCGTTAGTGTCGCGTGCAGGGGAAACCGTCGAAGCATCGCGCCTCAATTCAAACCCGAGGCTGTTCCGTCCCCCTTCTATTTCGAGTCTAGACCGTGCCTGACAGGACAAACCGCGCAAGGATCGGAATGTGCTCCACGGCCAACCTGCCACTTCGGACAGGTATGCCCTCTCGAAGATTTTCGTTACTTGGTTCGCTACGCTTGCGTGCGTCTCATCGTTCATCCGCGGGGAACTTTCACGAAAACAAAAAGGCTAAATTCGGTCGATGGATCGCCGAGAGCGCTCAAAATAGAAGCCCTATCATCCTGGGCCGATCTGATGACAACCGCCGAAGGATTTCGACGTGCATTCTATGGAGGTCCCTTACTTCTTGGAACCATCTGATTCAACTCACTTGACGAAGCCAAATGCCTAAGGCACATTGGCATTGTGACGTCCCCCAGACCGTTCTGAACCCCCTCTCCTCTGGGAGCCTTCAAGAATCATAAAGTTTTCCAGGACGCTCCCTTCCGTCCGAATAGCACGGTTTCGTGTCTTCGCCGCCGTTCACGAAACACGGGAGGGTGAATGGAGTCGTCCCAGCCGAATCCAACTCAAGTACGAGTACGGATTCTCGTCTACACGCTTGTCCCTGTGGTTCTGCTTCTTGCGGATCTGCCTCTTCATCGCACCGCTTGGCACGGCAACGCCGAATTGCACACCGTGCTCGAATCCGTTGCCACGGAGATGGGTCTTATCGCAGGCGCGATGGCCCTGGTGCGGTATTACACAAAGAAAAGCAGCGCGTTTTTGCTTCTCGGCAGCGCTTACTTGGGCGCCGGTCTATTCGATGGCTACCACGCCATCATAACCTCGTCGCTTTTTCTGGGCCATGTTCCTTCCACTCTTTCCTCTCTAATTCCTTGGAGCGGTATCGCTTCTCGGGTGTTCCTGTCTCTTATGATGTGCGCAAGCCTGTTGGCTTGGAAGGGGGACAAGCTGAGGTTGAAAGCAGACCGCCGGGTGGAAGTTATCGTCTATCTGGTGGTGGGGATCTCGATGGCAATTAGTTTTCTCTGTTTTGCCTTCATACGCCTGCCCTCCACTTACTATCCGAACCTCCTGATTCACCGGCCCACGGAACTCGGACCCGGCCTCTTTTTTGGTTTGGCGGCTGTCGGCTATTTGCGAAAGGGCACCTGGAAATCCGATGATTTTGAACATTGGCTGGTCTTGTCCCTGGTCCTCGTCACCTCGAGCCAACTCATCTACACCGGTTTCTACCGCAATCTCTACGATCCCCTCTTTTTCGCCTCTCATCTGATGAAGATTGCAGGCTACCTCTGCGGGCTCGTGGGGCTTTTCATCAGCATGCACTCGATTTTCAAGAGTGAAGCGAAAAACTCCACAAACCTTCTCCAGACCAATCTCTCGCTTGCTGCGGAAATCGACCAGCGCGAACGAATTGAGGAAGAATTGCGGCAGGCCCACGATGAATTGGAGGGACGTGTTCGCGCGCGCACCGCTGATCTTGCCAGCGCCAATCATGCCTTGCAAACGGAAGTTACCGACCGCATTAGGGCGGAGGAAACGCTTTCGGCAGAGCGAACGATGGTGCGCGCATTGATCGACAATGTGCCCGACTTCATGTACGCCAAGGACACGGAGAGTCGCTTCATCGTGGCCAACTCCTTCCTGGCGGACTCGCTAGGCATGAAGACTCCCGAAGAACTGCTCGGGAAAACCGACTTCGACTACTTTCCCAAGGAGCTCGCAAGAGCCTATTACCAAGACGAGCAAAACGTGATTCGAACGGGACAGGCGCTGTCCAATCGCGAAGAAGAATGCTTGGACGGCCAGGGAAACAAGATTTGGCTGCTGACCACAAAAGTTCCTCTCCGTGACAAGAATGGACGGGTCATTGGAATCGCCGGTACTGGCCGTGATATTACCGAACGCAAGAAGGCAGAAACCGAAATGCAAAGAGCCCGCCAAGCCGCCGAGGCAGCTAGCCATGCTAAAAGCGAGTTTCTTGCCAACATGAGCCATGAAATCCGCACCCCGCTGAATGGCGTCATTGGAATGACCGATCTGGCCCTGGACACCGACCTTTCATCCGACCAACGCGAATACCTGGAAACTGTAAGACTCTCGGCCGACACTTTGCTGACTGTTATCAACGACATTTTGGACTTTTCAAAAATTGAGGCAGGAAAGATCGACCTGGAAGCCACCGACTTTGACCTGCGCGACAGTTTGGAAGGGACCATGAAAACCCTGGGGCTAAGGGCCGATGAAAAAGGATTGGAGTTGTTGTGTGAAGTAGCTCCTGAAGTGCCGGAAGTTGTCCGCGGGGATTCCACCCGTCTTCGCCAGATTGTAATCAACCTTGCGGGCAACGCCATCAAATTCACCCCGGAAGGTGAAGTAGCCTTGAAGGTGCACCTTGAAGCTCAGGACGGCACATCCCGTCTCTTGCATTTTACAGTTTCCGATACTGGCGTCGGAATAGCTCCCGAGAAACACAAACTGATCTTTGATCCCTTCTCTCAAGCAGATTCCTCTACAACTCGAAATTATGGCGGAACTGGTCTCGGTCTTACCATTTCCGCGCGCCTGGTGGCGATGATGGGTGGCACGATTTGGGTCGAGAGCGAAGTGGGTCGCGGGACGCAGTTCCACTTTACCGTTCGAATGGAGAGCTCAGAGAATCCGATTCAAATTGGCACGATTGCGCCTCCCGAGGTTTTGCACGGCGTGAGAGTGCTGGTCGTCGACGACAATCGCACCAATCGCAGAATCCTTGAAGGAATGCTAAAGCGCTGGAAGATGAGGTCCACAGCGGTGGAAGGTGGAGAGGAAGCCCTCGTGCAACTTGCCGCAGCCCGGCAAGCGGGAGAGCCGTATTCACTGATTCTGACGGATATGCACATGCCCAAGATGGATGGCTTTACGCTGATCGAACGCATCAGGCAAAGACCAGAATTGTCCGCCGCAACCATAATGATGTTGACTTCGGCGGGCCACCGCGGAGATGCGGCCCGCTGCGAGGAGCTGGGAGTTTCCGCCTATTTGTTGAAACCTATACGGCAATCCGAATTGCGCGAGGCCATTGCCCGCGTCCTCGGAGCGCGCGCGCATAAAGGCGCCATTCCTTTGATCACCCGCTACTCCTTGCAGGATGCTCGCGACCCCGCAGCCGTCTTACGTTTGCTCCTGGTGGAAGATAATCAAGTTAATAAATTACTAGCGGTCCGCTTACTCGAAAAAAGAGGACACCATGTCGTGGTGGCTGGCAACGGCCGTGAAGCGCTCGCAGCTCTCGAGAAAGAGAATTTCGACCTGGTCTTGATGGATGTGCAGATGCCGGAGATGGATGGCTTCGAAGCGACCGCCGCAATTCGGAACAGAGAAAAAGGCACCGCCAACCATCAGCCCGTGGTCGCCATGACCGCTCACGCCATGAAAGGCGACCGGGAGCGCTGCCTGGCCGCGGGTATGGACGGTTATCTGAGTAAGCCGATAAGGCCGCAGGAACTAGACAATGTGCTTGACCAATACGTGGCCATCCGGCAGGCTCCGGCGAATTCAAATAGAGTACCTGAACCTAGCAAGACAGTCTGAACTGCGGTCACGGAGCGTCCCAGCACTCGCGATTTCAGTCAACCTCCTTGTTTCACACGGGTGCGCATGTCTAAGCGTTCGTTCTTAGAGCGTCGCCTCGATTTGAAGTTCCTCGACCATTTTCTCGAGCTCACTGTTGGCCCTGTCACGCTGTGCTTCCGTGTCCTTGATCTTCTTTCTCAACACGTCGAGCTGCGTCTCCTGCTCGTCCAGTTGCTTGGTGTAGCGCTGCAACAGCGCTTTTTCTTCCGCGCTGCCTCGCAGCGCCTTCATGTTTTCTCGTAGCCGTCCCTGGTCTTCGATAATTCGGTCAATGTCCTTCTGCCGGTTCTCCATCTCCTCTTCCAGCTTGGCAACCACGCCCTTTTGCGCCGTGATTTTCTTCAGCGCCTCCGCCATCTCCCCCGTGATCGTCCCTTGCTTCACAAATACGCCGATCTGCTCATCGCTCAGATTCGAAAGCTCGTAACTCGTTGCCAGCGTGCGCACTTCCTCGACCGGCAGTGAAGCGCTTGCTTTGGACGAGACTTCGATTCGAAAGCGATGCACACCCGGCGCCCTCTCCTCCGGTTCTTTGGCCCCTTTGGCAAGTTGCCATTCAGCCCGCGCCGGATGCTCGATCACTAGCGTGCGCGTGCCGCTGTCCTGATTTCGGGCCAAATAGAGCGTCCGCTCGTGCAGCTCGCTGACCTGCGTCAGCACTCCTTTCGAGATCTTTACGCGCGTCACGTGTTGCGGCTGGTTGTTTTTCGACGCCTCCACCAGGAGCCCCAGGTCCGTCGCATACGAAATGAGCCGCCGCTCTCCCGGCTTGATTGGGTCCGTCAATCCTTCGCCCGCAAACACTTCATTCTCTAGCACGCTAAAGCTTCCGCCGTCGAACGTCAGCGGGCTAGTGTTTTTCAACCACAATCCGCGCAGCGGGCGCCCTGCTCCCGACGTTCCGTTCCAGAGCGAGACTTTCTCCGCCTCGATCTCTGTCTGTGCGATCGGTACCAGGGCCGACTGGTTCTTCTTCAGCGTTACGCGATCCTTCAGCTTGTATTCGAACAGGTCGCCTAACTCTTGCCAGCTCGCTGCCGCTTCACTCGTCTCCCGAGCCGTGTCAACGAATCCGGGGGAGAGCATCGACAGTGAATGGACGTCCCTTCCGCTTATTGGCCGCGCAGCCTCGCCCATTCCTCCACCACTTCCCGAGCCAATTCCAACGTGCGGCCGGTTCGCCACGGCGCTCAACTTGCCCCGTCCGGCAATCATCGCTGATTCCGTGTTCAGCTCTGCTGGCGTGCTAGCGCTCACCGTCACAGTTTCCGTGTTCGACCCCAATCGCAGTTGTGTGTTGAACTGATTCTCGCCCGGAGCAACAGCGAGACCGCTAATCAAGTTTTTCTGAAAGCCTTGCCGTTCCACTTCGACGCGGTAGTTTCCCGTGGACACTCCCGAGAATGAATACTGCCCGTTGCTCTCGGTGGTAGTCTGTGCAATCACAGCGTTGTTTTCGTCCAGCAGGCGCACATTTGCTTCCCCAAGCGCCGCGCCGGACGGATCGGTTACCATGCCGCTGAGCCGACCATTACCCCGCACGAGGGTCGCCGCATGCGTCTGCGGTGAGAGCTGCACGCTCTCCGGCAACGGAACCACTGGCCGTCTTCCGTAGAACGGCTCCGACAGCTGCTGAATAAACGAGTGCGGCGCTCCCGCAACCAGTGACAGTTCCACGCCATCCCAGTCTTCTCCCACCGTGTTATCTACAATCGCCCAGCCTTGCAGCAGCGGCTTCTTGTCTGCTCTTGATGGCAACACGATTCTGTAGGTCGTCTTCCATATCGGCACTTCACTGATATAACTAACGTATAGATTCCGCTCTCCGGTCCCCGCGGTCGAAATCGTCATCCGCCGCACATCCTGGTCCCGCGATGACGCGACCAAACCCAAATATTTTCCTACTTCGATTTGCAAATCTCTTTCGGCGATCCGCACGCTCGTTGACGAATTGAGATCAACGCTTCGTACTTCGCCACCATCCGTGATCACCGAAACCTCGTCCGTCTCCACGGTCCAACCTGGCCCTGCGCCCGTGCGCGTTTTGCGCTCTACGCTCAGCAATCTCCCTGTGAGTGCCAGACTGTTCCCGCTGCGCACTTCCAGCCGCGCCCCGCGCAACGCTCCCAGAAACTCTGCCGTCGTCGGCCGCTCACCGAGCGCTAGGCGGAGCGTTGCCAGTCTCCGTGCAAGCGGCGCCTCCGAGTTGTAATCCACGGTGGTGATTCGCCCGCCGGAAAGATCTAGAACGGTCAATGACTTCAGCACGTCGTTCAATTGTGCGCTTGTGAAGTCAATGTGCACCCCCTGCCTCCCGCGCACCTGTCCCAGATGTTCGAAGTACCCTACGCCGTTTTTGTAGAGCACCACGCGCCGCACTGGCAGCTTCGCTGCCGCAGGATTCGTGTCTTCCCGTGCCTCAGCGCCAGCTTCCTTGCTAGTTGGTTTCGGAGCTTGACTTGGATTCTCTTGCGCTGGTATTAAGCTGCAAAATGATACACAGAGACACAGTACCGGCAGGACTCGCCTCATGAACCACCCCCGTCCTAAACGAATAACAGCCTTGTCAATCGAGATGCTCGTGGTGTTACTCGCGTTGTCCGGTTCTTGCAGATTTTCTTGTCCAGTCATGCTGTCGCCGGGCGCTTCCACTCCTCTGGGCCATGCACGTGAATCCGCTTCCATGAAATACTTGAGTTTCAAGCTGCTCTCGGGAGTTCCGATGCCACGCTACCTTACCCAGCACACTCTGGCCTGCCTCACTCGCCAGGGCGCCGAAGCTCTAGCCCAGCGCATGCAGGCGGGCGGCACGGCCCGCGCCGAGCGCGTCCTCGTCAACATGCTCGAAGGAAAAATGTTCGTCGAGTTCCGCGCCAATTCACGCGAAGGCCTGGAAGCCTGGCTCAAAACCGAAGGAATACATTTCGATTTCCTGGTTCGAATCGAATGGGAAATGCGGGACGAGCAACTCCAAATCGCCGAGTAGAACGAGGATACTTTCGGTGTCCGCTGCCACAGGCTTTTCGATGAATTCGGCAAGCTTGGTGCACTGATTCGCATGACGTTGAGGACTGGCTAAGGTGCCGGCAGCCATCGAACTTGTGACCGGAATCGCCACGCTGCGTCCCACAAGCGGTCACTCCATTTTCCGACTTCTGTCCAAGCTGATACAGTTAGTTCTTTGTTTTCTGTAGTTTGCACTCGCCCTAGCGGTGGCGATTGGCCTGCCATCCTTTACGGCGCCATGTGCAGCACCTCCTCCTATCTTGATGGTGCCACCCGTTCCGCCCTGCTTACCCAAGCGCGCATGGGTGACCGCGAATCGCTCGCTAGGCTCATCCTGCCCTACGCCCCGGGGCTGTACCTGGGGGCTCTGCGGCTAACTCGCAATCCCGCGGACGCGGAAGATGTGCGCCAGGAAGTGTGCCTGAAGGCCATGACCCGTCTCGCGCAATTTGCCGGCTCTCCCGGCGAAAACCGCGACGATCTGCACGCGTGGGTTTCGCGAATCGCAGCGAACGCTTCCATCGACGTGATTCGCAAGCGGCGCGACGGGAAACTTTTCTCGCTCGAAGAGCCAAGCCCCGCTGGCGAGGAAACCCTGGGAAGCAACGTGGCCGCGCGCGAAGACAATCCAGAAGAACGCTTCGCGCGGCGCGAAATGCGCAAGCTAATGGCCGACGCCATCACGCAGCTTTCTCCCGATCTGCGGCAAGTATGCCTGCTGCGCGACGTTTTGCAGTATTCGACGCAGGAAGTTGCCGAGCGCCTGCGGATTTCTTCGATGGCCGTGCGGCTGAGGCTCTTCAGGGCGCGCCGCAGACTCCGGGAAAAGTTGAGCGTGGCGCTGCAGCCCGAGAAACACCAGCGTGCGGATGCACGAGCCATACTGCAAACCGCGCGGCGCGACGCGGAACACAAACACGAACGAAGAATTCCGCTCCCCGCTTTTGCGGAGTGCGCCTGCGGAGATTGACTTAACCGCAGCCCGCCAACAGCAAGTCTTCCTGTCCGTGAGTTCTATCCGTTCGGACAAACCAAAAGATTTTTTTGAGGACATTTGGGAAGGCCGGAGTAGAATCGTCGCGGCTCTCTCCCAGGTGTCCCATGGAACAGAATCGGCGCCGGACTCCTCGGTACCCATTCACTGCATCCATCGAAATGCGCGAAGGCACGTCGGAAGACAAGAGGACCGCGCGCGTCAAAGAGCTCAGCTTGAACGGATGCTACGTCGACACAAAAAATCCTTATACGCTGGGCGCGTCCCTGGGGATAAAACTTTTCACCGAGACGGAATTTTTTGAAGCGCAAGCCAGCGTCGTCTATTCCAATCCGAATCTAGGCATGGGGCTGATGTTTCGAGACACAAAACCCTACTACGTCATGGTGTTGAGGAAATGGCTGCTGTCGGCGATGATGAGCAAAAAGTGATCTCAGGATTGGGTTCTTTCGAACGACAACAGCGAATGTCGGCTGTTTATTTGCTCCGGTGGCTGGAAACCGTGCGGGCTTCAGGACTCTTCGGCGTCCAGTCCTCGGGAGGAAAGGCCACACGCCAGAAGGCTGGGCGCGGAGAGGTAAACTCCAGGCCGACTTCCGCTCTCCCGGAACGCACAGGCCCCAGGAACGCCACGTGGCATTCCTGCTCCTCTTCCGTTTTATTGTGGCGCATGTGAACCGCGCTCCCGCTGGTGACGCGAGCGGTGAGCAGAACAAGCGCGCCGTGCGCGTTAATCGCAAGCGTTTCGGTGAATTCCTCGAAGTCCGCGCCTTGAGCATTCTTCCCGCGAATGCGGATGCCGACTTGCATCAGCACGCGCTGACTGCGGCGTCGCGCCCCCTTGTGCGTGGTTCTGTTCGGAATTTCAGCCATACAACCTCCAACTATACGCGGTGGCGCGGGATTGTCGAGAGCCTCCCGCATCGGCGTTCGCAAACTCGATACCGTGTTTCCTAGTTGCGCTGATCGATAGGAACGTAATGGCGCGTGTCGTGGCCGAGATAAATCTGGCGGGGGCGCGCGATTTTTTGTTCCGGGTCGAGGAGCATCTCTTCCCACTGGGCGATCCAGCCGGAAGTGCGCGGAATCGCGAACAGCACGGGAAACATGGTCATCGGGAAGCCCATCGATTGATAAATGAGGCCGGTGTAGAAGTCCACATTGGGGTAGAGCTTGCGCTTTATGAAGTAATCATCTTCGAGGGCGATGCGCTCGCATTCGAGAGCAATTTCGAGCAGGGGATTCTTGCCCATGAGCTCAAAGACTTCGTAAGCGATGTGCTTGATGATGCGGGCGCGCGGATCGTAATTCTTGTAAACGCGATGGCCGAATCCCATCAGCTTCACTTCACCGGCTTTGACGCGCTTGATGAATTCGGGAACTTTCTGAATCGAGCCGATCTCCATCAGCATGCGAAGAACTTCTTCGTTGGCACCGCCGTGGAGGGGGCCGTACAGCGCGGCGATCGCGGCGGCCGTGGCGGAGTACGGATCGACGTGAGAGCTGCCAACGCCGCGGATAGTGTTGGCGGAGCAGTTCTGCTCGTGGTCCGCATGAAGGATGAAGAGAACTTCCAGGGCGCGCTCGAGCGTTGGGTTAGGCCGGTACTTTGGCTCGGTGGTGCGAAAAAGCATATTGAGAAAGTTTCCCGGATAGCTGAGATCATTGTCCGGATAAACGAAGGGCATGCCCAGAGTATGGCGATAGGAGAACGCCGCAATCGTGGGAATCTTTCCGACCAGACGATAAGTCTGCTTCTTGCGCGACTCGGCGCTGAAAATGTCTTTCGCGTCGTGATAAAAAGTGGAAAGCGCGGCAATCGTGGAGATCATCATGCCCATCGGATGGGCGTCGTAATGAAAGCCGTCGAGAAATTTTTTGATGCTTTCATGGATGAAGGTGTGGTGCGTGACGTTGTAGGTCCAATCTTTCAGTTCCACGGCCGTGGGCAATTCGCCATGCAAGAGCAGATACGCGGTTTCCAGATAGGTGCTCTTTTCCGCAAGGTCTTCGATGGGATAACCGCGATAGCGCAGGATACCGGCGTCGCCATCGATGAAGGTGACTTTGCTGACGCAGGAGGCGGTGTTGTTGAAAGCCGGGTCGTAGCTCATCATGCCAAATTCTTTTGGATCGACCTTGATCTGGCGAAGGTCGGCGGCCCGGATGGTGTCGTGCGTGATGGGAACCTCGTAGGACTTGCCGGTGCGATTGTCGGTGATGGTGAGCGTTTGGCGGGGCGAGGTGGTGCCCTCTAGTTTTCTCGTTGTCGTTGCGGACAGTGGGGAGTCCATTTGAAAAATCCTCGGAGGCCGCGGAACAGCTTCCTCGCTTGCGATATCACTGTACACCAAAGGGCCGCCGCCGGGAACTGGCCGCGCGGCGGTGTCTTAGCTCCATAATTCTGTCACCCCTTAACGGCAACGTGAAAATGTCACCCCATGAGACAGGAGACATTCACGTTGAGCCAGAAGGAACTGCAGCGAGTGACCATCATCAGTGCATGCATCAAGGGAGACATGGC
>WNFC01017947.1_pt1 | contig 14983 bp, 12 predicted proteins | sample 5400541 | NCBI WGS metagenome assembly WNFC01 (sample SAMN13153342, study PRJNA577476) | soil metagenome | isolation source: 120 cm saprolite under Douglas fir tree site 2 hole 2 replicate 1 | place: USA:California | collected 2015-04-18
CCGCTTGTCCTCGCGCGCCTCGAAGGCCACGCGCTCGATCAGCTCGGCGACGAAGTCGGGCAGCTTGATCGGCCGCCCGCTGCGCTCGAGCCAGGCTTCCTGGCGCGTGATCGCCGCGCCCAGCTCCACCGTGTACGGGTAGTGGGTGACGATCTCCGACCCGATGCGATCCTTGAGCGGGGTGATGATCTTGCCGCGTGCGGTGTAGTCCTCGGGGTTGGCCGTGAAGACCAGCGCCACGTCCAGGTTCAGGCGGACCGGATAGCCTTTCACCTGGACGTCTCCCTCCTGCATGATGTTGAAGAGGCCCACCTGGATCTTGCCGGCGAGATCGGGAAGCTCGTTGATCGCAAAGATGCCGCGGTTCGCCCGCGGCAGCAGCCCGAAGTGCATGGTCAGCTCGTCGGACAGCAGGTGGCCGCCGCGCGCGGCCTTGATGGGGTCCACGTCGCCGATGATGTCCGCGATCGTGACGTCGGGCGTGGCGAGCTTCTCCACGAAGCGGGACTCGCGCGGCAGCCAGGCGATGGGGGTCTGCGCGCCGTGCTCCGTCACGAGCTCGCGTCCGAACTTCGAGATCGGCGCGAACGGATTGTCGTTCACCTCGCTCCCCGCGAGGATCGGAATCTCCTCGTCGAGCAGCGTGACCAGCTGCCGCAGGATGCGGCTCTTCGCCTGCCCCCGCAGGCCCAGCAGGATGAAGTTGTGGCGCGACAGGACGGCATTCACGAGCTGGGGGATGACGGAATCCTCGTAGCCCACGATGCCCGGGAACAGGGGCGAGCCGTTCTCCAGCAGACAGACCAGATTCTCGCGCAGCTCGTCCTTGACGGTGCGGTTGACGCGGGCGGGACTCGCCCACTCGGTCTGCTGCAGCTCGCCCAGCGTGGTCGGCTTGGTCATAGAGCGATAGTTAATCGGCTCCCTCCCGCGGTGTAAAGAGTCGCAGCGCCGCGGTGCCCCACGCCGGAACGTCGATCACGGCATGCCCATCCGGTGCGACCGGAACTCGGTCGCCGTTCATCTCGACGAAGTTGGTGCGACGCGCGCCCTGGAACCGGTACGCCCCCGGCCAGACGGACACCGCGCGCCCGACGCCGGTGACGTCGACGAGCTTCAGTACCGCGCCGGTGCGGTCGTCCGCCGGCTTCAGGCCGACGACCGCGACGCCCTGATCCGCGATGAACAATCCCGAGTCCTTGCGGGGGAGCGGGCCCGAGCCCGTGCCCGCGTACGGAGCGCTCACGTACATAGCGAAACGAGAGCTCGCCGCCCTGGCGGGCCGCGAAGTTCGTCGGCCAGTAATTGTTCAAGACATACGAGAACAGCGTACCGTCGGGCTCGATTCTCCGGCGCCACTTGCCACGGAAGATATCGTTCAGCGTGAACAGCGGCGTGTCGGGCCCGCTCCAGAGCATGCCCCCGGCCGCGTCGCGCAGCCACACCCAGTGCGCGTGGCAGTACCAGTCCCGGCAGCTGCCGGGTTGCTGGTCGCGCTCCACCGTCATCCGTCCGAGCGGCACTTCGACCTCGACGGTCGGCTTGGTGAGCGCGAACGGGAACGCGGCGTACAGCGCCTCCTTGGCGAGCGTGGCGGGCTTGTTGATCCGGTTCGCGATGTCCAACCAGGGCAGCTCGTCGTACAGCGTCACGACCGTGGTGACGCTGGTGCAACCCTGGAGCGCGCGCTCGACGACCAGCCGGGCCCCGATGCCCGGGAGCCGCTCGCGGCGCGCCGATACGAGCGCCGCCTGATGCAGCGTGAGATCGGGAGGGGACCGCAGCTCGTCGCGCGCTCCGCTCGTCCACAGGGCGCTATGCGCGCCACCCTCCACGTACACGAGCTGGTTGAGCCCCGACCAGCCCGCCGGCCGGACGCGCTCCACACCGTTCCCGGTCGTGAGCGAGCGGATCGCGCCGCTCGCCGGGTCGAGCACCACGTGAAATCCGCCGGCCTGCGCCTCGAGCGTCGCGCCGTCGTCCCGAGGCGGGTTCGCCGCTCGCTCGCTCTCCGCGAGCACCAGGTAGCCCAAGGCGGGGACGTCTCGCGCCACGACCAGGGCCGACCCGTCTGGAAGATCCACGGCCGGCAATTCCCGGCCGTCCTGGACCAACCGCCGCGCAACGCCATGAGGCACCGGCACCACGTCGCTGCGCGCCCAACTCGAAGCGTTGAATACCACGCGGGCGGGGCCGCCGCTCCCGCCGGTCGAGAGTCCGATCCGGAGCAGCGCGGCCGCGACCTGGGCATCGGCCGCGGCGGCGCCGCCGTCCAGGAAGCGCCGCTTATGCTGCCATTGCGCGGTGCCCTCCGCCCCGTCGGGGTCAGCCTCGCCGGCCGGCGAGCCCCAGGTGTGCTCGCCGAACAGCAGCAGATCGCGCCACATTTTCCGGCGCGCCCCGGCCCGCTGCTCGATCCGTTCCGCCGCGCCGCCGTCGCGCGGCTCGGTCTTCTCGTCCCACAATGCCAGCAGCTGCGCGGCCCGGGCGACCAGCTGGGCCGCGCGGTAGCGCCCGAGCTCCGCGGCGGTGGACGCGGCGCCGTCCTCGCGATAGCAGCCGGTGTCCCCGCGCCGTACGGGCAGCTTCGTGCCCCAGCGCCGCTCCACCTCGCGGAAGAATTCCTCGGGCCGGGCCGTCACGAGACGAGGGTAGGCGAACCGACGGGAGAACTCCTCCACGTTCGCGACGACGCGCTCGTCCAGGAGGCCGTTGTCGCCGGTGGCGCCCGACAGCAGCACGACGTCGTAGGGGTAGCCTGGGGACAGGAACACCGGATGAGTCAGCAGCCAGTCCGACAGGCGGCGCCCCATCTCGGCCGGACCCACGTCGAACCCAAACCGCGGGCCGTCGGCGTACTGGTCGGCCCGCCAGTGCAGCACGCGGCTCCCGTCCGGTCCCTCCCACCAGTACAGCTGCGGATATGTCGTCCACTCGCCTCCGCCGAGCTGGGCGCGCACGGCGTCGGCGGGAGAGAGCAGCGGCGCCGCCCGCTCGGGGTTGACCGCGCTCGCGAGATAGCGCACGCCGCTCGCGGCGAGCAGGGTGGGAAACGTGAGCGGTTGCCCGGGCACGTCGGCCAGTTGCGCAGCCTGATAACCCAAGCCGTGCTCGCGCGCGAACAGGCCCGCGGGCCAGACGAGGCGCGCGAACGTCTCGTGGTCGAGGATCCCCGTCAGCGGCTGCGCGAACAGAGCAGAGACGCCGATCTTGCCGTCGCGGATGGCGCGTGCGAGCGCCTCCCCCGCGGCGGGGGCGCGGTTCTCGACGTAGGAGATCAAGTGGAGCGCGCACTCCGCCGTCCAGCGGAAGTCGGGATGGGCGGGCAGCCGGGCCAGCGCCGCATCCAGGTTCCGGCGGTGCAATTCGACACTGTCTTCCTGAAGCGCGGTGAGGCGGACGTCGGTGTGGCTCGAGGCGATCCAGTAGACGGTCCAGCGGCGCGGTGGCGTGAGCCGGACGCGGCGACTCCCGACGCGCTGCTTGCCGACCTCGACGTCGATCTGGAACTCGGCGCCGGACGCCCGTGAGAGGGGCACCCAGAGCTCGCCGACGAGGCCCGCGCCGGTGGCCAGGAGGCCCGCGGTCCCCACCAGCGTGCCGCGGCGGTCGGTCACGCGGGCGCGCGCCGCCGGGGCGTCGAGGCCCGATACGGCGACCCGGACGAGGTTGTTGCGGCCATCGGGCTGCTGGTACAGCGCCGTGGGCGTCGCGTCGATGACAATCGGGGGTGCGGCGCGCAGGGGGTGGTGCTCGCCGACGATCGGCAGGCTGCCGAGCCAAGCGACAAAGCGGCGGCGGTCGGTCATGTCGGCCTAATACACCCGGTGCCGCTTCGCGGCCTTGACTCCGGGGGGCCCGCCGCTAGGTTTTCCCCGGCCGAACCCCGCACCGCGACTATTTTCTCTAGAGGAGCGCGCATGAAGCGTCTCGCAGTTGTCCTCGCCCTGGTGGCGATGGGAGCGTGTCAAAAGGCCGAGCAGCAGCAGACGCAGACTCCGGCAGCCGACACGTCCAAGATGATGATGTCCGACACGTCGCACATGATGATGGCCGACACGACCCACAAGATGGCGGCCGATACCGCGAAGATGGCCCCGGCCAAGCCCGCCGCGCCTGCGAAGAAGAAGAAGCGGGCGTAACCAAGTACCGCAGGACAGTGACGATGCCCGGGACTAGTGCCCGGGCTTTTCGTTTTCGAGAAACCAGGTGACCGTGCGCCCAATCGCTTCGGGGGCCGGGGTTGGTGGCCGCCACCCGAGCTCGGCGCGGATACGCGCGTCCGAGTAGGGGTTCTCGCCCGACACGAAGGACACCGCCGCGCGCGCCAGCCGGCGGGCGGTGAACAGGCCGAGCACGAGGCCGGCGAGCGCTCTGGGAATCGGAATCGACCAATAGCGCCGGCCCAGGGCGGCCGCGAACGCGGCGAAGAACTCGCGCTGCGACAGTGCGGGCGGCCCGTCGCTCGTCACGTTGTACGCGCGGAATCCCTGCAGCGGTGAGTCGAGCGCCGCGACGACAGCGGCCGCCACGTTGCCCGCGTACACGCACGACAACCGGTTCGTGCCGGGACCGATCTGGGGCACAAACCGGAGCCGCGCCGCGCGGATCACCCGTGGCGTAAACAAACGATCCCGCTCCCCATAGATGACCGTCGGGCGCAGCGCCGCCACGATGAAGTCGCCACGCGTCGCTGCTTCGCGTACCACGTCCTCTGCCATGCGCTTCGAGCGGGCGTAGAAGTCGGGTGTCGCGATCGGCTGGAAGGGGAAGTCTTCATCCCGCCGCTCGGGTCGCGCGGGATATGCCGCAGAGCCCGCGTACACCGCGACGGACGAGATGTGGATCAGCCGCGCGCCCGCCGTCCGGGCGGCGGCGACGGCGAGCCGGGTCGCATCGACGTTCAGGACGACGTACTGCTCCCACGAGGCCCGGCGCTGCACGAGGGCGGCGGAGTGCACGATGGCTCGGACGCCGCGCGCCGCCGCCTGCCACGCGGCCGGGTCGGTGACGTCACCGGCGACGACCTCCGCCCCGAGCCGCACCACGGCGGCGCGACTGGCGGGCCGCACCAGCGCGCGCACCGGTTCACCGCGTGCAACCAGGGCCGCGACCACGTGGCTGCCCACGAGACCGCTGGCGCCCGTGACGAGCACGCTCATGCCGGCGCGGCGATCGGGAAGGCGAAGGGGAGATCGACCACGCGCGCATCGCGGCCGGCCGCGCGCACCACCGAGCCGGGCTCCACCTCGCGCCGCATCAGCGCCAGGCCGATCCAGCGCCCGGCGCCAGCCACGCCGGTCTCGGGCACGAACGCGAGGCTCGTCACCCGCCCGACGTCGCGGTCGAGGTAGGTAACCACGCTCCAGCCGCCCGCGGGGGCGGCGGGCGGCTCCGGGTCGAACAGCAGGCCGCGGACCTGGCGGTTCACGTGCCCGCGGAAGTGCAGCCGCGCGACCGTCTCCTGGCCGGTGTAGCAGCCCTTCGTATACGACACGCCGCCGATCGCGTCGAGCCGTACTTCCTGAGGGATGGACTTCTCGTCCACCTCCGCGCCGAGACGCGGCCAGCCGGCGAGGATGCGGTTCAGCTCGAGCACGGCGGGACCGGCCGCGACCGCGCCGGCGGTTTCCAGGCGCGCGACGAGCAGCGCGCCCGCTGCTTCGGGGACCGTCACCTGGAGCACGAACGGCGCTCCTTCGGTGGCTCGCGCGGTCTCGACACCGTCGGGCCGCACGAGCACGCGGCCGGCGGCGGGCGGCACCTCGAGACCCCCCGCGACGGCCACCGCGAGGGCGCCCGGACCGGCCAGCCGGTAGACCGCCAGGTCCGCCGTGCGATCGCTCACGCGGGCCAGGCGCGGGGGCACCGAACGGGTGAAGATCGCGTGAGCGCGCTCGCGGCCTCCCGCGTCCGCGGGCACGGTGTAGCTCACGGTGGCGCCAAGCCGAGCCGCCCAGCCGTCTACGACAATCATCCCTTTGGGGGTGAGCAGTGCGCCGTACACAAATGAGCCGTCGCCGGGGAGCTCGACGTCGTTCGTCAGCAGACCCTGCAACGAGGTGACGGCCCCGGGGCCCGTGAGCGACACCACCCCGGCCTCGACTCGCGATACGACCGCACCGGTATACAGCGCGGTGACCAGTGCCGGCGTGACCTCACCAGGCTCGATCCGCGCGACCTGTGGCAGCCCTTCCGTCATCCCTCAAGCATAATAGCCCGCCGCCCGGTACGACTCGTCGAGCAGCTCGACGGGGTGTCGCACGGCGGCAGGGATGCCCGCGGCGGCAAGCCCCGCTCCGAGCTGCATGAGACACCCCGGGTTGCCCGTTGCTACGACTTGTGGTCGGGCCTCGGCGAGCGAGCGGAGCTTGGGCGCGAGCACCGTGCGCGACATGGCGGGCTCGACGAGCGTGAACAGCCCGGCACTTCCACAGCACTGTGCGGCATCGGGTACGGAGACCACGCGCAGCACCGGGATCGCTCGCAGCACCCGCTGCGGCGGCTCGGCGATCCGCTGGGCGTGCAGCAGGTGGCAGGGAGGATCGTAGGCGACGGCCATATCGAGCGGCGCGCCAGGCCGCGGGCCCCGCTCGGCCAAAAGCTCGGTGACGTCTCGCACGCGTGAGACGAACCTATCCCCATCGCGCGGGACGTCGGCCAGGTGACCGTATTCCTTCAGCATCGCCCCGCACCCCGCGCTGTTCACGACAATGGGGGCATCGTCATCGCCGAACGCGGTGAGGTTCGTCCGGGCGAGCCACCGCGCCTCGTCCCGCAACCCAGCGTGCGCGTGCAGCGCACCACAACACACCTGTGCTGGGACTTCGCGAACCGCATAGCCGTTCACCTGGAGCGTGCGGATGGTGGCCTCATGCACGTGGGAGAAGAGGCCTTCCATGACGCAGCCGCGAAACAAGACGACGGAGGAGGATGTGGAGGTTGGGGGAGGTTGGGGGAGGTTGCTCCGTGATGCACCTCCTCCAACCTTCCCCAACCTACTCCGTGCTCCACCAACCTTCGGCGCGGTAGCGCCGAGCATCCCCAGGGCGAACCGCACGCGTCCCCATCCCGCCAGCCGGCTGGGGATGCCCGTCGCCCGGAGCAGGCGCGCGAGGGCGTACACGACTGGCGCGCCCGGGCCGGTGAGCGCTCCGAGCGCCGCGCGCACCAGCGGCGGTACGCCGCGTCGCTCCGTGAGCAGTGCGCGGGCCGCCTCGAGGCCGCGGCCGTAGGCCACGCCCGACGGACAGACGGGCTCGCACCCGCGGCAGCCGAGACAGCGATCGAGGTGCAGGGCGACGCCCGGATCGGCTGGCGTGAGCTCGCCCACCTCGAGAGCACGCATCAGCTCGATGCGGCCGCGCGGGCTGTCGGATTCGTCACCGGTTGCGAGGAAGGTGGGGCAGGCCTGAAGACAGAAGCCACAATGAACACAGGAATCCAACCCTTCGAAGCCGCCCCGATCCGTCATTCCGTTCCTTCGACGGCCACCACGAACGCCTCGCCCGGATCGAACGTGCGCCGCAGTCCGGCGACGAGCGGGCCCACGCCTTCGCGGTAGGCGCCGAAGTGACCGACGGCGGCGCGCACGGCCCAGGGCGCCCGCTCGAGCGTGAGCGGGACTTCGAGCCCGGCGAGCGTCCGGCGGAGCCGCCGCAGGCGGTCCACTGTGGTCTCCCCGCCCCACCGGATCGCGCCGATGCCAGGGCTGGCCGAGACCCACTCGTCGCCCACCTGATGCTGCAGCAGGTCCATGAGCTCGTCACTCGAGTCGGGCAGGCCGCCGACGCGGAACGTCACCGGCCGCGTGGCGAAGCTCTCGGCGGCGCGCATCCACAGGGCGTGCGCCTCGTCCGCACGCAACGCGGTGAAGCGTCCCCCGGTGGCCGCGCGCAGCGCCGCCTCTTCGGCGGAGACCAGAGCCGCCGAGCCGGCGAAGCGGACCGCCAGCATCCAGCGCTCGCGCCGCGCGAGGGCCGGCGACATGAGCTCATGCGCGGCCGGCTGGACGGCGGCTGCGGCGATGTCGTCGGCCACCTGGGCCAGGTCCTCGCGCGACCCCTCGAGCACGAGTGTCTGGTCGGCGCGCGGGAGGGCCCGGAGCCGGAGGTGCACCAGCACGATCACGCCGAACGCCCCGAACCCGCCCGCCGCGAGTTTGGTGAGATCGTAGCCCGCGACGTTTTTCATCACGCGCCCGCCGCTCTGCACCAGCCGGCCGTCGCCGGTGACGAAGGTGACGCCGAGCAAATGGTCGCGCACCGCCCCGAACCCATGGCGCAAGGGGCCCGCGGTCGCGGTCGCCACCACCGAGCCGAGCGTGCGCCCGGCGAGCCCCGGGGGATCGAGTGCCAGCCACGTGCCGCGGTCGGCCAGCTGCTGGCGCAGCAGGTCGCAGCCGATGCCTGCCTCGGCGGTCGCGGAGAGATCCTGCGGCTCGATGGCCGGAACCTTGTCGAGCCGGCGCGTCGTGAGCGCCAGGTCGGCGGGAGCGTCGGCCGGCAGCCACGTCCCCGCGCCCTCGACCCGAACGCGCCACGCCTCTTCGCGGGCGGTGCCGAGCAGCAGCGCCACGGCGTCGGGCGAACTGGGAGCGACGCGCGGCACGCCGTCGGGCGTCGCCGCCACGTCCACGGCGTCGTCGCCGAGCAGGGCGCGCACGCGGTCGACCAGACTCATGATTCCAACGCGGAAGTCGGAACGCGGAAGTCGGAACGAGTCTGCGCTCTGCCGTTCCGCGTTTCGCGTTCCGCGTTCCGACTTCCTGCCCACTCTCGGCACGCGTGGATCGGCACCACCTTCCCAGGGTTCACACGCTCGTCGGGATCGAAGACCCGCCGCACGGCGCGCATGGCGGCCAGCGCGTCGCCGTCGAAGATCAGCGGCATGTAGCGCAGCTTGTCGAGCCCCACGCCGTGCTCGCCCGTGATCGTGCCGCCCGCGGCGATGCACACGGCCATGATCTCCCCGCTCGACAGGCGGCCCATAGCGCCGAACGCCTTTTTGCGGCCCTGCCACAACCGCTCTCGCTGCTTCGCGTCCACCGCGCTGAGCACGCTGCGCGCGCCATGCGCGCGGAGGATGTCGCCGATCGTGTCCGCGTCCGCCGCCACGGCTTCCTCGCGGGAGCCGTCGAGCTCCACGAGCAGCACGGCCGCGGCATCACGCGGGTAGCCGGCGGCGTACACCGAGTCTTCGACGGCATTGATGCACGACTGGTCCATCATCTCCAGGGCGGCGGGCACGATGCCGCTGGCGATCACGGCGGACACGGCCTCGCCCGCCGTGCGCAGGGCGCTGAAATCGGCGAGCAGCGTGCGTACGGCGCGCGCCACCGGCAGGAGGCGCACGCTGATTCGCGTGGCGATTCCGAAGTTCCCCTCCGAGCCGACGAACAGGCCGACGAGATCGGGTCCCCACGGCTCACCGCCCGGACTGCCGAGCTCGACGACCCGTCCATCGGCGAGCACGACCTCGAGACCGAGCACGTGGTTCGCGGTCACGCCGTACTTGAGACAGTGCGGCCCGCCCGCGTTCTCGGCCACATTGCCACCGATGGTACAGGCGGTCTGGCTCGACGGATCGGGGCTGTACTGCAGGCCGAGGGGCGCCGCGGCGGCAGAGAGCCGCACGTTCACGACGCCGGGCTCCACCACCGCCAGCCGGTTCTTGGGGTCGATCGCCAGGATGCGGTTCAGCCGCGTGAGCACCAGCAACACCGCGTCGTCGTCCGCGAGTGCGCCGCCCGACAGGCCGGTGCCGGCGCCGCGCGGCACGAACGGCACGCCGAGCGCGGCGAGCAGCCGCACGACCGCCACGACCTCGTCCCGGCTCCCAGGCAGCACCACCACCCCGGGTACGCGCCGATGGGTCGGCAACCCATCGCGCGCGTAGGTGACGCGCTCAGGGAGCGCGGTGCGCACGTGTTGCGCGCCGACGATCTCGCTGAGCGCCGCGGCCAGGGCGGTCATGTGGCACGCTCGATCTCGGGGTGGCGGCCGCCGCGCCCGTTACCGCGCGCCCCTTGGCGCACCGCCGCCCGGCGCTCGGCGTCGGCCGCCACGGGACCCAGCACGGTCGCGAGCTGGCGCAGCCGGGCGCTGGTGCTCCGGATCGCCTGCAACACCTGCTTCGCCGGCGCGTCGAGCTCGAGCGACGCCGCCACCTGGAACGACAGGCGTTGCGGATCGCTCGGCAGCTCGATCTCCTCGTCCTCCCGTTCGGTGAGCACGCCGAGCGCCCGCGCGAGGCGAACGAATCCTTCCCGCACGTCCGCGGCGACCGTCGTCACTTCCCCGGCATCGGTCGGGTCGTCGTCGAATTCCTCGACCTCGGCGACGCGGTACGGATGCGTGCTCGAGATCCACGACTGCAGCACGAAACGACGCTCGCCCACCGTCTCGATATTGGAGCGCCCGTCGGGGAGCGGCTGGTTCGACCGGATAAGGGCTACACACCCCACGTCGCCCGGCAGCGGCACGGGATCGGCGCCGGGTGAAGGGTCGGGCGCCACGTACGCGATGCCGAACCGTTGATCGCCGGCAAGACAGTCCTCGAGCAGCTGGCGGTAGCGAGGCTCGAAGATGTGAAGGGGCTGTGGAGCTCCTGGGAAAAGGACAATCGGTAACGGAAAGATCGGGAGCTCCCGGGGCATGAGTACATAGTATACAGGCAGACGGCTAGGCGGTCAGACGGCTAGCGGGGTATAGCGAAGAGGGGCCAGGAAAGCGTCTTCCTAACCCCTCATACCTACGAGCCGCTAGCCGTCTCGACGTCTAGCCGTCTATCTTATGCCGCTCTCCAGAACCCCTTTAACGCTCGTCCATCCGGAGACTCTCTGAGCTTCTCGAACGCCCGCTCCCTTATCTGTCTGATCCTTTCCCGAGTCACTCCCATGAGCGCCCCGATCTTCTCGAGCGTCATAGCCTCGCTGCCCTCTTCGAGGCCGTAGTAGAGATAGAGGATTTTGCGCTCACGCGGCGTCAGGTACTTCCGGAAGATGCGGTCGATGAACTCGCGCATCAGCTTGCCGTCGGTCTTTTCCTCGATCTCCCCGCCCTCCTGGCCCGCGAAGCGCTCGCCCAGCGTCGCCGCGTCCTTGTCGCTCCGGTCCACCGGCGCGTCCAGCGATAGCTCGGCGGCCGTCATGCGGCGCGCGGTGCGCACGTTCTCGACCGTGTCCTCGAGCGCCATCGCGATCTCGTCGTCGGTCGGCTCGCGCCCGAGCTCCTGCGACAGGTACGTCTCGGTGCGGCTCATGCGGATGAGCTGCGAGTTCTGATTCAGCGGGATGCGGACGCTGCGAGTCTGCTCGGCGAGCGCCTTCAGGACCGCCTGTCGCACCCACCACACCGCATAGGAGATGAACTTCACGCCCTGATCGGGATCGAACTTCTTCACCGCTTTGAGGAGCCCTTCGTTCCCGATGGCGACCAGCTCGGAGAGATCGAGACCGTGACCTTGATACTTCTTGACGTAGGAAATGACGAATCGAAGGTTGGCTGTAACGAGTCGCTCTGCGGCTTTTTCATCACCCCGCTGCACCCGTCGGGCCAAGCGACGCTCTTCAGCGGGATCCTTGATCAGCGGGAGTTTTTGGATGTCTTGCAGGTACTGGTCGAAGGCGCCGGAAGGATTGGCTCGAAAGAACGCCTTCGCCTTGCCACCGTTCGACCGCGCCATAGCTAGGGCTCCGACATGGACGGGTGAGCGCACGAGGAGAAATCCCCGAACGGCGCCCAATATAGGAATCGTCCGTCAATGGTGCAAATCTATACATTTTTCCACATCACAAATTGTGACGTTGCTGCGTGGCTCCGCAGTTTGTCCACTATCCACATCGTGTGTGGAGAAATCGATGTTGATCCGAGGTTGATTCTTTCCCCCTCCCCGTGTGGAGACGTGCACACCTGTGTGGGAAGTTGTTGACGGATATGTGATTATGTCAGGAAGTGATGGGCGACCTAGCCGGGCGCCGAATCCGATCCCTATCGTGCCTCCCTTCCCCCGTCCTCTCGGAGGGCACATGAGCAGCGTCATTATCGGGCTCATCTTCATCGTCGGCGGGCTCTCGGGCCAGCTCGCGCTGATTGGCACCAACAGCGGTACCGCGCTCGCGGTGGTGGGCGTGCTGATCCTGGGCCGAGGGATTTACCGCATTCGGAAACAGCGCGCCCAGCAGCAAGTGCAATAAGGCTGCACGTCGGACGCGCGATTTGTGTAGGGGCGCAGCATGCTGCGCCCCTACGTGTTTTATCCCCGACTCCCCCGTTCTCCCAGCACGGTCCGCACGACGTCCTCCGGTGCCGCGACCGTCCAGCTCGTCCCGTCCGCGTACATGCGCCCGATCGCCTGCGGCAGCGCGAACCGCACGGTCCCCTCGCGCGCTTTCTTGTCGAGCTGCATCGCCGCGATGAGATCGTCCACCCTCGCCGACCGCGGCAGGTCGAGCGGCAGCGCGTAGCGCTCCAGCAGCCGCTGCAACCGATCGGCGGTGCCCGCCTCCGCGATACCCAGAGCCTCGGCGAGACGCGCTTCGTGGGCCATCCCGATTGCAACCGCCTCGCCGTGCAGCGTGGCGAATTTTGACGTCGCCTCGATCGCGTGTGCGACCGTATGCCCGAAGTTCAAGATCGCCCGGCGTCCCGCCTCTCGTTCATCCGCCCCCACGACCTCCGCCTTGATCTCGACCGAGCGCTGCACCACGCGCTCGAGCGCTTCGGGCTCCCGGGCGGTGACCGCCCGGTGCTCCTGCTCGAGGACATCGAAGTAGCGCCGGTCGGCGACCACACCGTGCTTCACGGCCTCGGCCATTCCCGCGGCGAACTGTGGCGCAGGCAACGAGCCGAGCGCGTCCAGGTCCGCCACCACGAGCTGAGGCTGGTGGAAGGCGCCGAGCAGGTTCTTCCCGGCAGGGACGTCCACTCCCGTCTTGCCGCCGATCGAGGAGTCGATCATCGCGAGCAGCGTGGTGGGCACCTGGATCCAGGGGATGCCTCGCAGGTAGGTCGCTGCCACGAAGCCCGCCACATCGCCGACCACGCCACCGCCCAGCGCGATGACCGCCGAATCGCGTCCCAGCTGCGCGGCGAGCATCCGGTCGGAGAGGCTCGCCCACGTTTCCCGCGTCTTGCTCCGTTCTCCCGCGGGAAACTCGAGCAATTCGACCCGCAGCCCGGCGCCGCGGCATCGAGCCGCGAGCTTCTCGCCATACAACTTCGCCACCTGCGAGTCCGTGATCACGGCGTAGCGGCCGGCGGGGCACGCGGCCTTCACCAGGGCTGGAAGATCCGCGAGCAGTCCCCGCCCGATCATGATGTCGTACGAGGCGTCGCGTGGCTCGGCGAGCGCGACGCGGACCGTCACCACTTGACGTCGGGGCGTCCCGCGTGCGCGTTGGCGGCGCGCGCCAGGACGAACAGCAGATCGGAGAGGCGGTTCAGATACCGGAGGATCGCGGGGCTGATCTGCTCGTCGCGCGCCAGGGCGACGACGGCGCGCTCGGCTCGGCGGCACACCGTCCGCGCCAGGTGCATCGTTGCGGCCTTGGGCGTCCCGCCCGGCAAAATAAAGTTCTTGAGCGGCTCGAGCCGCGACTCGTGGCTGTCGATGGCGTCCTCGAGCGCGCTGACGTCCGATTCCGCGATGGCCGCGCCGCTGCGGGCGAGCGCCTTACGCAGCTTGTCCGGATCGGGAGTGGCGAGCTCGGCCCCGATCGTGAACAGGTCGCGCTGGATGCGTTGGAGGAGCTCGTCGGCGAACTCCTGGGGATCGAACGCGCGTGCCAGCCCGAGGGCAGCGTTGACCTCATCCACCTCGCCGTACGCCGCGACGCGGAGACTGTCCTTCGAGACCCGCCCGCCGCCAAACAGGCCCGTTTCCCCGTCGTCTCCCGTCTTGGTGTAGATCTTCAACCGCTCCCCTCTCCCTTCTCCCCGGGGGTTCCGTTACGATTGAAGCCCATGCAGGACGTCAAAGATATCACGATTATCGGCGCCGGCCCCACGGGGTTGTTCGGCGCCTTTTACGCGGGGATGCGCGGCGCCTCCTGCCGTCTCATCGACAACCTCGACCAGGTGGGCGGCCAGCTCACCGCGCTGTACCCCGAGAAGTACATCTTCGACGTGGCGGGCTTCCCGAAGGTGCTCGCCAAAGACCTCGTGAAAGGGATGGCCGAGCAAGCCTTCCAGTTCAAGCAGCCCGTCCACCTGGGGGAGAAGGTGATGGACCTGCAGCACGGATCGGAGGACGGCCAGCCGCGGTTCACCATTGTCACGGAGCGGGACGCGTACCCGTCGCGCAGCGTGCTCATCGCAGGTGGGATCGGCGCCTTCACTCCCCGGAAGCTGCCCCTCAAGGACGCCGATTCCTGGTACGGGAAGGGCCTACACGATCGTATCCTCGACCCGAAGCTGTTCACGGGGAAGCGCGTGCTGCTGGTGGGCGGCGGCGATTCGGCGTTCGACTGGGCGGTGAACCTGCAGGGGATCGCCCGGTTCGTCCTCATGATCCACCGGCGCGACGGCTTCCGGGCTCACGCGGCGACGGTGCGCCAGGTCCACGAGCTGTGCGCGGCGGGGAAAATGGAGCTGCGCACCTTCTGGGAGCTGAAGGCGATCCACGGCGGCGCCGCGATCGAGGCCGTGACCATCGTCAACAACAAAACTAAGGAAGAGGAGCGCGTCGCCATCGACTGTGTGATTCCGCAGCTCGGCTTCATCTCTTCGCTCGGGGCCATCGCCCAATGGGGCTTGGACATCGAGAAGGGGGAGATCAAGGTGTCGCAGACGATGGCGACCAACATCCCCGGGGTGTTCGCCGCGGGCGACATCACGACCTACGCCGGCAAGCTCAAGCTGATCGCCACCGGCGCCGCGGAGGCGGCGGTGGCGGTGAACCACGCGGTGCACTTCATCAATCCCGCCGCCAAGGTCGAGCCGGGGCATTCCTCGAACATGGCGCTCTTCGGCCAGACCGAAGA
>WNFC01026741.1_pt1 | contig 14980 bp, 11 predicted proteins | sample 5400541 | NCBI WGS metagenome assembly WNFC01 (sample SAMN13153342, study PRJNA577476) | soil metagenome | isolation source: 120 cm saprolite under Douglas fir tree site 2 hole 2 replicate 1 | place: USA:California | collected 2015-04-18
CCGCGGCATGCGCAGCATCGCTCCGGCATCGACCGTGACGATACTGCCGGTAACGCCGCGGGCATTGCTGCGCGATGCGAGAAAGACGTAGGCCCCGGCAAGATCCTCCGGCATCAGCGCCATGCGCAGCGGGTTGCCGCCGCGCAGCCGCTCTTCGGTGCCCGGGTTGGCGAATTGCGAGCGGTCGTCATTGTCGAGCGAGGTGAGCCCGCGCAGGTCGGTCATCGTGCCGCCCGGCGCAACGCCGTTGACCCGGATGTCGGGCGCCAACTCGACCGCCAGCTCGCGGATCAGCCCCACCACCGCGTGCTTCGAGGCAGTATAAAGCACGCCGCCGCCGCCCGAGTTGAGGCCCGCTACCGAGGCGGTGAAAACCATCGAGCCCTTGGTCTTGCCCAGCTCCGGCAACGCCGCCTTGGCGCCGTAGATGCAGCCCTTGACGTTGACCGCGAATAATTCGTCATAGGCCTGCCCGAGCTTGTCCGGCGCCAATTCGGCAAAGGAGGCGTAGACGTCGAAGATGCCGGCATTGCCGACAAAGATGTCGAGCTGGCCGAAGGCGCGCACAGTTTCGGCGACCGCCCGCTGGTTGTCGGCGAAGTGCCCGACATCGCCGGCGATGCCGACCACCTTGTCGCCGAACTCCGAGCGCAACTCGGCGGCCCGGGTCGCGACCCGCTCCATGACCCCGACGCGGGCGCCCTCCTCGAGGTAGCGCGCGACGACCGCCCGGCCGATCCCCGAGCCGCCGCCCGTCACCAGCGCCACCTGGCCATCGAGCCATCCCATGACGCCCTCCTCGCGGTTCTCTGCTCGGGCGATCTATAGCACATCGCGGGTCACGATACGCGGTCCGCGCAGCCTCAGCGGCAATACGTTCGCCATATGGTCAGCCCCGGGCCGCCGCTTTATAAAAGGCCAGCGAAGATCCGCGACGGAGGAGAGCATGAGCGCGCATGGCGATTGGCAGCCCGAAAAAATCCGTTCCAAGCTGACCCACCCGGTCATCGACGGCGACGGCCATTGGATCGAATACACGCCGGTGTTCGCCGAGAAGATGCGCAAGGTGGTCGGCGACAAGGGGGCGGACGGCTTCATTGCCCAGCAGCGCCGCATCCCCGACGGGTTGAGCCTCAGCATCGAGGAACGCAAGCGCCGCGGCATCGCGATGGAAGGCTATTGGGGGCGGCAATCCACCAACACCCGCGACCGCGCCACCGCGATGATGCCGAAGATGCTGTATGACCGGCTCGACGAATTGGGCATCGATTTCGGCATCGTCTACCCGACCGCCGGGCTCGGCATCCCGCGCATCCCCGATGACGCGACGCGGCGCGCGGTGATCCGCGGCTTCAACGTTGTCACCGCTGACTATTTCAGCAAGCTCAGCGACCGGCTGACCCCGGCGGCGGTGATCCCGATGCACACGCCGCAGGAGGCGATCGAGGAGCTGGAGTTCGTCACCAAGCAGCTCGGCGCCAAGGTCGGCATGTTCGGCAGCGGCATCGCGCGCCCCCTAGAGGCGACTAAACAGGCCGCCACCAAGGGCCTCGATCCCCAGGTCGCGCGCCACGCGGTGTTCTACGACCAGCTCGGGCTCGACAGCGACCATGACTATGACGCGGTCTGGCGCAAATGCCAGGAGCTCGGCATCGCGCCGACCTTTCACACCGGCGGTCGCAGCTTTGGATTGCGCAACAATCCGAGCAATTTCACCTTCAACCATATCGGCCATTTCGCGGCGGCCGGCCACGCCGTCGCCAAGGGACTGTTCCTCGGCGGCGTGACCCGGCGCTTCCCGGATCTGCGCTTCGGCTTCCTCGAGGGCGGCGTCGGCTGGGGCTGCCAGCTGTTCGCCGATCTGATCGAGCATTGGGAGCGGCGCGGCAAGGCCGGGCTCGAATACATGCATCCGAGCAAGCTCGATCGCCCGCTGTTACGCCAGCTGGTCGACAAATACGGCTATGGCGACATTGCCGCCGAACTCGACCGGCGTGACGGCTGGCCGGCCAAGGAGGAAGATTCGCTGACCGGCGGCGTCAAGGCGTTCGACGATTACGCGGCCTGCGAGATCACCCAGAAGCAGGACTGGATCGACCTGTACGTCACCCCGTTCTTCTTCGGCTGCGAGGCCGACGACCGCATGAATGCGGTCGCGTTCAGCAAGTTCAACCCGTTCGGCGCCAAGATCAACGCGATCTTCAGCTCCGATATCGGCCATTTCGACGTGCCGAACATGCGGATGGTGTTGCCCGAGGCCTATGAGCTGGTCGAGCACGAGTTCCTGACGCAGGACGACTTCCGCGACTTCACCTTCGGCAACGCGGTGCGGCTGTGGGGCACGGTCAACCCGCGCTTCTTCGACGGCACCAAGGTGGCGAAGGAAGCCGCCGCATTGCTGAACACGACGCCAGCCCGCGCCGCGGCGGAGTAGCTCGGTTTTTCCCTCTCCCGCACCGCGGGAGAGGGTGCCGAGCGCAGCGAGGTGGGTGAGGGGTGTTGGCCACCTGACAAACCCTCACCCGGCCGCAGGCTAACGCCCGCGTCCACCCTCTCCCGCGGTGCGGGAGAGGGGATAAAGGCGCGTTTCAGCCCTTCAGCCGGTTGATCAACCCGGCCCAGCGGTCGAGCACCGGCAAGATATCGACGGGTTTGTCGGTCGAGAGCCGGACATTCATGCGCTCGATGCCGAGGTCGCGGTAGCGTTTCAGCTGGTCCAGATCCTCGGGTGCGCCGCCCAGCGTCACCGACAGGGATTGCGGGTCGCGCCCGGCCTCGACCGCCATCTGCCGGAAGCGCGGCAGGAATTCCTCGACCGCCCCCGACCCGCGGTCGGGGGCCTGCGGGATGAGCCCGTCGCCATAGCGGATCGCCCGCCGGGCGGCATACTGGAAGGCGCCGCCGACGATGACCGGCGGGTGCGGCTTCTGCACCGGCTTGGGCCAGGTCTGCATCGCCGGGAAATCGACGATCTCGCCGTGATATTCCGCCGTGTCCAGGGTCCAGATCGTCTTCATCGCCTCGATCTGCTCGCGCATCTTCTGCATGCGCGTCGCATAGACCGTGCCGTGGTCTTCCATCTCCTCGGCATTCCAGCCACCGCCGATGCCGAAGATGAACCGCCCGCCGGAGGTCTGGTCGAGCGAGGCGACCTGTTTTGCCGTCTGGATCGTGTCGCGCTGGATCACCAGGCACACCCCGGTGGCGAGCTTGAGCCGCTTGGTGACGGCCGCGGCGGCGCTCAATGTCACGAACGGGTCCATCACGTCGAAATACTGCCGGCCGAGCTCGCCGGTGGTGCCGGGCGGCGAGAACCGCCGGCTGACCGGGATGTGCGAATGCTCGGCGACCCACAGCGAGTCGAAGCCGCGCTCCTCCAGCGCCGGCGCCAGTTCCGTGGGCGAAATCGAATAGTCGGTGAAAAAGATCGAGGCGCCGATTTCCATGGGTCTCCTCCCCGGCCGCGCAGTTGCGGCGCTATAGTCGCACGTCTTTTCAGCGGAGGCACGCGATGGGCAAGCTCGACGGCAAGGTTGCGATCGTCACCGGCGCGGCGCGCGGACTGGGCCGCGCCTATGCCCGGCGTCTCGCCGGGCTCGGCGCGAAAATCGCTGTCGGCGATCTCAACCTCCGCTCCTACCAGGAGTTCGAGGCAGCAGCGAAGGACATGACGGCCGACAGCACCGTCGCGGAAATCGAGGCCGCCGGCGGTGAGGCATTGGGCATAGAGCTCGACGTCACCGACCGCGAAGCGGTCGAGGCGATGGTGGCGCAGGTGATAGCAAGATGGGGCCGGGTCGACGTCCTGGTCGCCAACGCCGGCGGCGGCCGCGGCCGGCCGATCGACACCAAGGCGAGCGGCCTCGATCCGGCGCTGTTGCAGCTGGTCGTCGCGATGAACCTGTTCGGCACGGTCTACAGCTGCAACGCGGTCGCGCCGGTCATGAAGCAGCAGCGCTCCGGCAAGATCGTCACGGTCAGCTCGGTCGCCGGCACGGCGCCCTCGGCCGACGGCGGCTATGCCCATTACGGCGCGGCGAAGGCGGCGATCGCCCATTATACGCGCTATCTGGCGCAGGATCTCGGCCCCTTCGGCATCACCGCCAACTGCATCGCTCCTGGGGTGATCGCCACCGGCCGGATCATGCAGACCGTCATCCCAGGCGGCAGCCAGAGCAATCGCGACCGGGCGGAGCTGGTCGCGCTGCGCCGGCTCGGCACGGTCGAGGATTGCGCCAAGGTGGTCGAGTTCCTCGCCACCGATCTGTCCGACTACGTGACCGGCGCGGTGATCCCGATCGATGGCGGGCTGGTGCGCGGCTGACGCGACATAACAGGCGATTGCCGCGCTCGGCTGATCGCTTAATGATTGCGGGTAAGGCTTGGCGGCCCCGGAACCCGGCTCCGACGGGGCCCGTTTCGCCAGCAGGCGTGGACTCGACAATGGCGCTCGAAGAATACAATCGCAAACGCGACTTCCGCAAAACCCCGGAACCTTCCGGCCGTGTGGCGCGCGCCAAAAAGGCCGCCGCGGCGCCGCTCTCCTTTGTCGTGCAGAAGCACGCCGCGCGGCGGCTGCATTACGATTTCCGGCTCGAACTCGATGGTGTGCTGAAAAGCTGGGCGGTACCGAAGGGTCCCAGCCTTGACCCCGGCGAGAAAAGGCTCGCCGTCCATGTCGAGGACCATCCGCTGGATTACGGCGGGTTCGAGGGGGTGATCCCCGAGGGCCAGTATGGCGGCGGCACGGTGCTGTTGTGGGACCGCGGCAGCTGGACCCCCGAAGACCCCGATCCGGCGGAGGCTTACCGCAAGGGCGCGCTCAAATTCCGGCTCGACGGCAACAAGCTGCACGGCCACTGGGCATTGGTGCGGATGGGCGGCAAGGCCGCCGGCGAGCGCCACGAGAATTGGCTCTTGATCAAGGAGCGCGACGCGGACGCGGTACCGGACAGCGGCAACGCCCTGGTCGCGGACAACCCGCTCAGCGTCGCGACCGGCCGTTCGATGGAGGCGATCGCCAGCGACCGCGACCGGGTGTGGGATTCGCGGAAGGGCGAGATCACCGGCGAGGCAAAGCCCAAACCGGCGAAAAAATCGTCGGCCACCCGCCCGCCCGGCGCCCGCAAGGGAGCGATGCCCGAGAACATCACGCCGCAGCTCGCAACCCTGGTCGACAGCCCACCGGACGGCCCGGAATGGCTGCACGAGATCAAGTATGACGGCTACCGCCTGTTGGCGCGCATCGAGAAGGGCAAGGCCCGGCTGATCACCCGCAACGGGCTCGACTGGACCGGCAAATTCCCGGCCCTGGCGCGCGCGCTGGCGGCGCTGCCGGTCACCAGCGCGCTGATCGATGGCGAACTGGTCGCGCTCGCCGCCGACGGCACGACGAGTTTCGCCGATCTGCAGGACCGGATCGCCACCGGCCATACCGACGACCTTGTGTTTTTCGCCTTCGATCTGCTCTATCTCGACGGCTACGATTTGACCGGGGTCGTCCTCGAAGAGCGCAAGAAGGCGCTCGCCGAGATCGTGCCGCACGACTCGCTGGAGATGGTCCGCTACAGCGACCACCAGGTTGGGCGCGGCTCCGAATTCTTCAAACAGGCCTGCAAATACGATCTCGAAGGCACGATCGCCAAGCGCCGCGACAAGCCCTTCCGGCCTGGCCGCGGCAGCGATTGGCTCAAGATCAAATGCCTGAACCGCGACGAATTCGTCATCGTCGGCTTCACCGACCCGGCCGGCAGCCGACACGGCTTCGGCGCCCTTCTGGTCGGTTATTACGGCCCCGCCGGCAATCTGCGCTATGCCGGCCGCGTCGGCACCGGCTTCGACGGCGCAAAACTGACCGAACTGCGGCATCGCTTCGACGCGATAGAGCGGCCGATCCCGGCGGTGAGCCTGCCCAAAGGCGTCTCGAAGAAAGGCGTCCATTGGACCGAGCCGCGCCTTGTTGCCGAGATCCAGTACAGCCGTTGGACGGCCGACGCGATCCTGCGCCACGCCTCGTTTCAGGGTCTGCGCGAGGACAAGAGCCCGGAGGAGGTGGTGTACGATCCGACAAACCCAGGAAAAGACCCTCACCCACCGGCCGCAAGCGCGGCCGGTCCCCCCTCTCCCGCACCGCGGGAGAGGGTTAAAAAATCCCTCTCCCGCACCGCGGGAGAGGGTGCCCGAGGGCGCAGCCCGAGGGCGGGTGAGGGGAAACCCGCAATGGCAGCAGCTTCAGCCCCGTCAAGTCCGGCGCGTGACGGCAGCATCACCTTCGAGGGGGTGCGGCTGACCCATCCCGATCGCGTCTTCTACCCCGACCGGGGCATCACCAAGCTGGCCCTGGCACAGTATTACGCGGCGATCCAGGACTGGGCCCTGCCATATCTCGCCGGCCGGCCGCTCAGCCTGGTGCGCTGCCCCGAGGGCCAGGGCGGCGAATGCTTCTACCAGAAGCATAGCACAGTATTACGCGGCGATCCAGGACTGGGCCCTGCCATATCTCGCCGGCCGGCCGCTCAGCCTGGTGCGCTGCCCCGAGGGCCAGGGCGGCGAATGCTTCTACCAGAAGCATATCAGCTCGGGTGTGCCGGACGTCGTCGGCCGGGTCGAGATCCCGGACAAAAGCGGCAGCGAAACCTATCTCGTCATCGAGAACCTCGCTGGGCTCGTCGCGATGGTGCAGATGGGTGTGCTTGAGATCCACCCCTGGGGATCGACGGTCGCCAAGCTCGAAGCCCCGGACATCATCACCTTCGATTTCGACCCCGATGTCGGGCTGCCCTGGCAGCGCGTGACCGACGCGGCGATCGAGATGCGCGAGGCGCTGCTCGGCATCGGCCTCAAGAGCTTTGCCAAGACCACCGGCGGCAAGGGCCTGCATGTGGTCGTGCCGGTCGCCCCGAAGCTCGGCTGGGATGCGGTCAAGGAATTCGCCAAATGGGTGGCCGAGCGCTTCGTCAAGGCCTATCCGGACCGCTTCACGGCGAACATGGCAAAGAGCGCGCGCAGCGGCCGCATCTTTATCGACTACCTGCGCAACGGGCGGGGCGCGACGGCGATCGGCGCCTATTCGCCGCGCGCCCGGCCGGGCGCGCCGGTGGCGACACCCCTGTCCTGGGACGAAGTCGAAAAAGGCGTCAAGCCGGACGCGTTTACGGTCGTCACCCTGCCGGACCGCCTGAAGAAGCTCAAATCCGACCCCTGGGCCGAGCTGCCCAAGCTGCGCCAGTCGATCAGCGCCCAGGTGCGCCGCGAGGTCGGCATCTAGAGATCGCCCTTCGGGGTTTGCTCCCTGCCGTAACCCGTTGATTGCGCCGTCCGGTCGCGGCAGGGTAGCGGCATGGACAGGGGAGTCGTGCCGTAGTGCCGCTGCAGATCGCCTGGCGCATTCTGACGCATCAGAAGGGCCGCACCGCGCTCGCTATCGGCGGCATCTTTGTCGCGATCCTGCTGATTTTCGTCGAGCTCGGCTTTTTCATCGCCGTGCCGCAGGGCGGCCTGTTGATCTACGACCACATGCGGTTCGATTTGCTGCTGGTCTCCGAGAAGTACATCTTCCAGTCGGAATCCTGGCAGTTTCCGCAGGCCCGGCTGACCGAGGCCGCGAAGATCGCCGAGGTGGCGCAGGCCAGCCCGGTCTATCTCGGCGGCGCCAAATGGCAGGATGTCGCCGGTGGCGTGCGGCCCGACGTGGCAGTGTTCGGCTTCGACCCGAAGGCCCGCGTCTTCGCGGTACCCGATATCGACCGCCAGATCGATGTGCTCGAAAAACCCGACACCGTGCTCGTCGACAGCAAGACCCGGGCGATGTTCGGCCCGCTGGAGACCGGCCGCGTCGTCGAGATCGCCGGGCGCCGGATGACGATCGGCGGGCAGTATGTGCTGGGCACCGGCTTTCTCGGGCTTGGCGTCGTCCTCGCGAGCGAGGCCAATTTCTTCCGGATGTTCCCGCAGCGTCAGCCCGATGCGGTCAATCTCGGGCTGGTGACGCTGAAGCCCGGCGCCGACCCGGACCAGGTCGCGCGCGAGCTGCGCGCGGCCCTGGCGAAGGGTGTGCAGGTCTTTACCCGTCCCGAGATCGAGGCGCATGAGGTCGCGTTCTGGACGACGCGAACCGCGACCGGGCTGATTTTCGGCTCCGGGCTGATCGTCGCCTTCGTCGTCGGCATCATGGTGCTGTATCAGACGCTGGCGACCCAGATCACGCGGCAATTGCCGCAATTCGCCACCCTGAAGGCGGTCGGCTACACCAACGGCTTTCTCGACGGCATCGTCCTTGTCGAAGCGCTGCTGTTCGTCTTGGTCGCCTTTGTCCCCGCGCTCGTCGCGGCGCTCGGCGTCTACGCGGTGATCCGCAGCCAGACGCTGTTGCCGGCCAGCCTGACCGCGACGCAGCTGGGCGCGGTGTTCGGGATCACGCTGTTGATGTCGGTGATCTCGGCCTTTCTGTCGGTCGGCCGGCTGCGGCGCGCCGACCCCGCCGATATCTTCTGACGGAGCGCGATCGTGACCTCGGACGCGGTCCACATCCTGCCGAACACCCGCTTTGTCCCACTGGCCTGGCGCAACCTGGTCGACAACAAGCGGCGCCTGTTGCGGTCGAGCGCCGGGATCGGCTTCGCCGTGCTGCTGATGCTGGTCCAGCTCGGTTTCGAGCGCGCCTTCTTCGACGCTTCGCTCGGTGTGGTTCGTCAGCTCGATGGCGATCTCTTCGTCATGCGGGCCAGCAAATACCGGTTCGGCGGCGAGGACCCGTTTGCGCCGCGCGATCTCGACCCGGCGCGGACCGTCGCCGGGGTCGCCAGCGTGTCGCCCTTATACGCGTCGTGGCAGGGTCTCTTCTGGAAGGACCCGGCGGGCGACAAATCCTATTTGGTCCAGGCCTTCGCCCTCGGCATGTCGGGCGATGCGCGCGAAACCGAGATCAACGGCAGAACCGTGCATATCGTCGGCAGCTTCGCCCTCGGGCCCGATTTCATGACCAACGGCACGGTGATGATGAGCGATCGAACCTTTGCCGGGCTGCTGACCGGCAATCCGGCAAGCGCCGCGGCTCTGCCGGTCGAATGCGGCGTGATCAAGGTGCAGCCCGGCGCCGACATCGCCGCGGTGGAGCAGGCGCTCGCGGCCGCACTGCCCGGCGAGCTCCGGGTCTTCAGCAAACCGCAGCTGATCGCCTTCGAGCACACCTTCCAGGCCGACCTCTCCTCGGCCGGACCGATCTTCTGGATGGGCACGCTGGTCGGCTTTATCGTCGGCATGCTGATTTCCTATCAGATCATCTATACCGACCTGGCGGACCAGCTGCCGCAATACGCGACCCTGAAGGGGATGGGCTATAAGACCGGCTACCTGGTGCGCGTCGTGTTCGAGCAGGCGGCATTGTCGGCGTTGGCGGCGTTCGTGCCGGCCTGGCTGTTGTGTCTCTTGGTATATTACGTGATCGGAACCCTGGCGCTGCTGCCGCTGCACATGACGCTGAGCCTCACCCTGATCAGCTTTGGCTTGACCCTCGGCATGTGCCTGCTCTCGGCCGGGCTGGCGATCCGCCGGGTCATCGCGGCGGATCCGGCGGAGGTCTTCTGATGGTTGCGCTTGCCGAAATCGACGCGAGCCTGCCGCTCGCGGCCGCGACCCCCGTCGTGCGCGCCGAAGGCGTCAACTTCTCCTACGGCGATGGGGAGTCGCGCAACCAGGTGCTGTTCGAGAACCGGCTCGACATCGCGCCGGGACAGCTGGTGGTGATGACCGGGCCATCCGGTTCGGGGAAAACGACGCTGCTGACCCTGGTCGGCGCGCTGCGCTCACTGCAGGAAGGCCGGATCGCAGTGCTGGGCAATGAACTGTCGGCGCTTCCCCCGCGCGAGCTGGTCAAGGTGCGGCGCGACATCGGCTTCATCTTTCAGCTGCACAATTTGTTCGAGGCGTTGACCGCCTACGAGAATGTGAAGATGGCCTTGCAGCTCGCCGAGGACTGCTCGGCCGCGGTGATGCGCGAACGCGGCGTCGCGATGCTCGAACGTCTGGGGCTCGGGCATCGGATCAACTACAAGCCGCATTCGCTGTCGGGCGGGCAGCGCCAGCGGGTGGCGATCGCGCGCGCGCTCGCCGGCCGGCCCAAGCTGGTCCTGGCCGACGAGCCGACCGCCGCGCTCGACAAGGACGCGACCCACAATGTCGTGCGCTTGTTCAAGGACATGACCATCGAACACGGCACCGCGATCCTGATGGTGACGCATGACCACCGGATCATCGAGCTGGCCGACCGGCTGGTTCACATGGTCGACGGCCGCATCGTCTCCGATATCGTGCTCAACGACGCGCTCAGGATCTGCGAGTTCCTGAAAGGGGTCGAGGCGTTCAAGAACCTGACCCCGGTCGAGCTGACCAATGTCGCCGAACGCATGATGCGGCGTCAGTTCATGCCGGGCGAGGTCATCATTCGCGAGGGCGATATCGGCGAAGAGCTGTTCCTGATCTCCGAGGGCGAGGTCGAGGTCGAGCGCGCCGGCCACGAAGTGGCGCGGCTTGGGGCCGGCGATTTTTTCGGCGAGCTGGCGCTGATGAGCGGCAACCCGCGCAACGCCACCGTCACCGCGACCCGGCCGGTCGACACCTACATCCTCGGCAAGGACGATTTCAGCAGCGCGATCGACGCCAGCGCGAGCTTCCGCGAACAGCTGCGCCGCGTCTACTTCCAGCGCCATTGAGCGGCGCGAGGACCGCCGCTCACACCGGAAACCCGGCCCCGCGCGGCGACAATCGGACGCCGCAACGCGCCGCTTCGAGCATGGGTATTTGCCGGGTTAAAGACCCTTACCCGCCTTCGGGCTCTGCCCTCAGGCACCCTCTCCCGCGGTGCGGGAGAGGGAATGTTTCGGTCTAAGCCGCGGCGCGGATCGCGGCGCGCTTGACCTCGCTGCCGACGAACGGCTCGAACTCGGTGAAATTATGCTCGAACCGGCCGCGCAGGCTGCGCGCGATCTCGTCATAGGCGCGCTTGTCGGACCAGGTGCCGCGCGGGTCGAGCACATTGGCCGGCAGGTCGGCGCAGCTCTCGGGCACCAGGAAGCCGAAATTCGGGTCCTGGCGCATCGGCGCCCCGGCCAGGCTGCCGTCGAGCGCGGCGCGCAACAGGGCGCGGGTATGGGCGATCGCCATCCGCTTGCCGACGCCGTAGGCGCCACCCGACCAGCCGGTGTTGACGAGCCAGCACTCGGCGCCGAAGCGGGCGATGCGGTCGCCGAGCATCTTGGCGTATTCCGAGGGATGGCGCGGCATGAAGGGCGCCCCGAAGCAGGTCGAAAACACCGCCTTCGGCTCCTTGCCGAGGCCGACCTCGGTGCCGGCGACCTGCGCGGTATAGCCCGACAGGAAATGGTACATCGCCTGCTCGGCGCTGAGCTTGGCGATCGGCGGCATGACGCCGAACGCGTCGCAGGTCAGCATGACGACGTTCTTCGGGTGCGGCGCCATGCCGAGCGGGTCGGCATTCGGGATGAAGTCGAGCGGGTAGCAGGCCCGGGTATTCTCAGTCAGGCTCGCATCATCGACATCGGGCATCCGGCTCACCGGATCGAGCACGACGTTTTCCAACACCGTGCCGAACCGGGTGATCGTGTCGTAGATCTCCGGCTCGGCGGTCGGCGACAGGTTGATCACCTTGGCGTAGCAGCCGCCCTCGAAATTGAAGATGCCGCGCGGGCTCCAGCCATGCTCGTCGTCGCCGATCAGGGTGCGCGAATGATCGGCCGAGAGGGTCGTCTTGCCGGTGCCCGACAGGCCGAAAAAGATCGCGCAATCGCCCTTTGGCCCGACATTGGCCGAGCAATGCATCGGCAATACGTCGCGGGTCGGCAACACGAAATTGAGATAGCCGAACACCGATTTCTTGATCTCGCCGGCATAGCGGGTGCCGCCGATCAGCACAAAGCCGGTGGCGAAATTGACCAGGATGAAGGTTTCCGAGCGGATCCCGTCGAGTTCGGGGATCGCCAGGAATTCCGGCGCGTGCAGGATCGTGAAGGCGGGCCGGAATCCCCCCAGCTCCTCGGCGGAGGGTCGGATGAACATGTTGCGGGAGAACAGGCTGTGCCACGCGCCGTCGCTGATCACCCGGACCGGCAGGCGGTATTCCGGGTCGGCACCGGCGTAGAGATCCTGCACGAACAGCTCGCGGCCCTGCAGATAGGCCAGCATGCGATGCTGCAGGCTGTCGAACTGCGCGGGATCGATCGGCTGGTTGATCGGGCCCCACCAGACCGTGTCTTTCGTCCCGGGCTCGTTGACGATGTATTTGTCGCGCGGCGAGCGGCCGGTATGCCGGCCCGTGTGGACAACAAAGCTGCCGCCGAGCCCAAGCTCGCCCTCGCGCCGCTGCACCGCGTATTCGTAAAGATGCGGCGCCGTCAAATTCCAATGCACGGCGCCGAGATGGCGCATTCCCTGTTCCGCGAGGCCGAAGCGGGGCGTGCGCGCGGCCACCGGTTTGTCCGCCTGGTCCAAGCTTCCCTCCTTCATCGCCGGGCAGGCGGGGGGCCTGCGCGGCCGCTGGTCTTACGATTTAGAGGCAAGATAGCCTTCGCGCATTCACCCGGCAAGCCGAAGCGGTTGCGGCGAAACCGCCGGTGGAGAGCAGTGGCTCAACCGCCAGGCGCCTCACGTGCGGTTTGCGCCAATCCGACGAGCACGCGCCGTGCCATTGCCGGGGTCAGGACTGGCGCCGCGAAGTTTAGCCGCGCCGTCTCACCGCCGGCTTCCATGGGCCGGCGCAGGTCGATCCCCTCGGGATCGATCCCGGTCAGCCGCCAGCCGGTGCCTTTACGCCCGAGCAAGCGCTGGGCATAAAGCGCAACCGCATCGGCGTGGTCGCGGTTCATATGGGCGACGATCTCGGCCTCGGCGGCGACGAGCGTGCTCGCATCGGCGGTGAAGCGCAGTTCCGCGGCCTCGATCCAGGCAATCCGCCCGAAGCCGGCGATCAGGTGGCCGCGTTCGATGGTGACCCGATAGAGATGGAAATCGGCAAACCCGGCATATTGCGCGCTCGCCGGGTGGCGCGCCGCGAAGCGGGCGGCGGCACGCGGATCATCGGCCAATGCGGCCCGGCCCAGCAGGGTCAGCCGGGGTCCAGCGAGCGGGTCGGGATGCCCGCCGGTATCCTCGAACAGCAGCGATACCTGCGGGTCGGCGGTCAGGTTTTTGGTGTGCTGCGCGAGGTCGGACAGCAGCAGCAACGGGCTCGCATCGCTGTCGCAGGCGGTGATCACGAACGAGACATAAGGCCGACCGGCAAGGCTCGTCGCCAGCGATGCCCGGTCGCGGCCGCGGATCAGGCGCCGCGCCGCGGCGCCGCGATCGGATATGGCATCAGCCGCGATCATCGCCGGGACCTTCCCTTGCGTCGCAATGCCGCGCGACTTCAAAGACATCCTTCACCGCCAGTACCCTCGAAACTACGATTCGTCGAGCGCCCTGCGGGACAAGATACCGCAAGAGCGATAATAACTGGCCGGCGAATGGCTTTGCCCCCGCCCTTTGTGTTTGCCGCCGAGCGGCCATATTTAAACGACAGAACATCCGTATTGGCGGCAGTCTTGGCCGTAGCGGACATTGGGGGATGCATCCGTGGCAAACACGATTGCGCTCGTCGACGACGACCGTAACATCCTGACCTCGGTAGCGATGGCGCTTCAGGCGGAGGGCTTTGCGGTGCGCTGCTACAGCGACGGCGCCGAGGCGCTGAAGGGGATGACCGCGCAACCGGTAGACCTCGCGGTGCTCGATATCAAGATGCCGCGGATGGATGGCATGGAGCTGTTGGGGCAGCTCCGACGCCAGAGCCATATCCCGGTGATTTTCCTGACCTCGAAGGATGACGAGGTCGACGAGCTGCTCGGCCTGCGGATGGGCGCCGACGATTATATCCGCAAGCCGTTCTCGCAGCGGCTGCTGATCGAGCGCATCCGCGCCCTGATCCGGCGCGGCGAATTGGCGCGGGAGCGCGAGGATAGCCAGACCGAACCGGTCATCGCGCGCGGCCAGATGACCCTCGACCCGGCGCGCCATCAATGCAGCTGGCGCGGCGCGCCGGTCGAGCTGACCGTGACCGAGTTCCTGATCCTCAAATCGCTGGCGCAACGCCCAGGCCATGTCAAAAACCGCGACCAGCTGATGGATGCGGCCTATGGCGAGCACATTTATGTCGACGACCGGACGATCGACAGCCACATCAAGCGCCTGCGCAAGAAGTTCAAGAACGTGGATTCGGAGTTCGCGCAGATCGAAACCCTCTATGGCGTCGGCTATCGATACCGCGACCGCTGATCCGAAACCGGCGCCGGACCGCCCGTCGGAAACGGCGGCGCCCGGTCCGGCCGCGCCGGCCGAATGGTCGCCGCACGGCGAGCCGCGCAGAGTTGCCCGCCTTGCCGAGACGACCCGGCCGGGCCGCTTCCGCTGGCGGCCGGTCTCGCCGCTGACCCGGCGAATCATCGCCGTCAACGTATTGCCCGTGGCGCTGCTCGCGGTCGGGTTTCTCTACCTCGGCAAATTCGAGGCGAGCCTGATCGGTCAGCAGATCGAATCGCTGCACACTCAGGGCGAGATCTTTGCCGCCGCGCTCAGCGAGGGTGCCGTCCTCGATTCCACCGACGAGGGCGAGATCCTGCTGCCCGATCTGGCACGGCAGATGATGCGCCGACTGGTCGAGCCGACCCGCACCCGCGCCCGCCTGTTCGACATCAGTGGCAAGCAGATCGCCGACAGCCGGCTGTTGCGTGGCCCGGGCGATGCGGTGCAGGTGACCGAATTGCCTCCGATCGAGCACAAAGGCCCGGTGGTCCGGCTGGTTGACCGGATCTACGATTGGGTCGCCGAGCTGGTGCCGAGCCGGCACAAGCATCCGCTCTACCGCGAGGGCGACACCGGCACGGCCGAGGATTACGGCGAGGCGGTGCGGGCCTTGCGCGGCGAAAGCGCC